>Ga0209138_1000053_pt1 | contig 114150 bp, 99 predicted proteins | sample SaaInl3SG_22_DNA_FD_184645 | JGI IMG/M metagenome (GOLD analysis project Ga0209138, IMG submission 184645) | Marine microbial communities from expanding oxygen minimum zones in the Saanich Inlet - ESP_153SG_22_DNA (SPAdes) (version 2) | ecosystem: Environmental > Aquatic > Marine > Intertidal...
TAAGCAAATCACTGTTTCTGCGAGTATCTATACCGAGTGGAGCATCTTGGAGTAGAAAGTTTAAACTACTTCTTAGTATAGTTTTCGAAATCTGAATGAAAAGCGACCCCCCGGTCGCTTTTTTTATGCTTGTTAGTCGTACCTTTGAATGAAGTAAAAGAGATGGCAAAACAGCTTTGTTTTTCGCGTATATTGGTTGTTATGGCCTGCTTGTTCTTTATGTATAATGTTAATGCTCAGAATATTGTAACACGTTATCTAAATCATACGCTCAGAGATACGAGCAATCCCGCTAATCCTAAGTTTATAGCTTATCCTACCATTTCTTATTCTCCAGAGACACTTTTTGAGTTTGGCCTCAGTGGTTTATTGGTTTACAGAGCAAAACGCGATACTATTAATCGTCTCTCGGAGATGCAGGGTTTTGGTTTTGTGACACAAGAGGGGCAGTATAATTTATGTCTATCTGAAGAAAGAGCTAAGAAAGTTGCTGAGGATTTACAAGAAATATTTAATAGTTTGGGTATTAATGTTACTATCAAAAGTAAGGGTTATGGTGAGACAAGTAAATTCGGACCTGCATGGTCAAAAGAAAAACCGACAAAACCAAAAGACACTCAACCAAACAGAAGAATTACTTTTAATATTCCAAAGTATACAGAAACTATACGAAACTAATTAAAAAAAACCTCACCATAGTGAGGTTTTTTTATTTACGTGCGGTGAATAGAGTTAATGCAATATATATGTTTCGTGTTTTCTCATCATATGATGAACTAATACCTAAAATACTAAGTCCTCCATACATCCCCATATTCATGATGGTCCCTTGGTGACCTTTTGATTTTAACCATCCATTAATGGCTATTTGTGCGACGTCTTGATAAGTTGTTTGACCACTTATTTGTATCCTTGCTAAAATTTCACCTCTACCAATATAATCATATTCAGTAGTATCAACACCAACATCATTTAGAATCATAATTACTTCATTTTTCGGTAACGAATTAAGATAACTGTGTGAAGGTCTGTGACGACAACCATTTGTTGCCATATACTCAACAGAGCCTTTACTGTGCAATTCGGCACCTACTTTACTAAAGTATACCTCAACCTTGTTGTTTCTTTTTTCGTGGTATGCCATAACTTCATCAAACAAAACCTGATTCATAATAGAATCATTAAACCCTTGACTAGAATCATTAAACCCTTGTGAATAAACAGGTGTTGATAGTATAACGAGTAAAATTATGTTGATTATCTTTTTCATACTTCAAATATAAGGGCCAAAATTATTATGTCTTATAATGCTGATTCCGATGGGTATAACGAAAACGAGGACAAGCTAAACCAAGACTTTAAGCAAATCACTGTTTCTGCGAGTATCTATACCGAGTGGAGCATCTTGGAGTAGAAAGTTTAAACTACTTCTTAGTATAGTTTTCGAAATCTGAATGAAAAGCGACCCCCCGGTCGCTTTTTTTATTTACGTGCGGTGAATAGAGTTAATGCAATATATATGTTTCGTGTTTTCTCATCATATGATGAACTAATACCTAAAATTTCGAGTCCACCGTATTTTCCCAAATTCATGATGGTTCCTTGGTGACCTTTTGATTTTAACCATCCATTAATGGCTATTTGTGCGACGTCTTGATAAGTTGTTTGACCACTTATTTGTATCCTTGCTAAAATTTCACCACTTCCAACATAATCGTATTCAGAGGTATCAATACCAATATCGTTCAATATCATAATCACTTCATTCTTGGGTAGTGAAGTGATATAACTGTGTGAAGGTCTGTGACGACAACCATTTGTTGCCATATACTCAACAGAGCCTTTACTGTGCAATTCGGCACCTACTTTACTAAAGTATACCTCAACCTTGTTGTTTCTTTTTTCGTGGTATGCCATAACTTCATCAAACAAAACCTGATTCATAATAGAATCATTAAACCCTTGACTAGAATCATTAAACCCTTGTGAATAAACAGGTGTTGATAGTATAACGAGTAAAATTATGTTGATTATCTTTTTCATACTTCAAATATAAGGGCCAAAATTATTATGTCTTATAATGCTGATTCCGATGGGTATAACGAAAACGAGGACAAGCTAAACCAAGACTTTAAGCAAATCACTGTTTCTGCGAGTATCTATACCGAGTGGAGCATCTTGGAGTAGAAAGTTTAAACTACTTCTTAGTATAGTTTTCGAAATCTGAATGAAAAGCGACCCCCCGGTCGCTTTTTTTATGCTTGTTAGTCGTACCTTTGAATGAAGTAAAAGAGATGGCAAAACAGCTTTGTTTTTCGCGTATATTGGTTGTTATGGCCTGCTTGTTCTTTATGTATAATGTTAATGCTCAGAATATTGTAACACGTTATCTAAATCATACGCTCAGAGATACGAGCAATCCCGCTAATCCTAAGTTTATAGCTTATCCTACCATTTCTTATTCTCCAGAGACACTTTTTGAGTTTGGCCTCAGTGGTTTATTGGTTTACAGAGCAAAACGCGATACTATTAATCGTCTCTCGGAGATGCAGGGTTTTGGTTTTGTGACACAAGAGGGGCAATATGGAGCGTGGTTAGAGCACGCACTATATACCGACAAAGACAGGTGCTTTTTCTTGGGTCAAGCCAAGTTTCAAAACTTTCCGCTTTCTTACCACGGCATAGGTATGAACACGCCCGAGAAGAAAATAGCACTGGTATCTACCACAGAGCTGAAAATAAAGGAACGTGTTCTCAGGCAGGTGCGATCTTCGTTGTTTACAGGTTTTGAAGTGAATTTTGAGCGACAGGCCAATGTGGTTTTTGATGCAGAGCCAAACCAGCTGCTAAATCTACCTTTGGGGCACGCAGGTTCGTCTAACCTCTCATTAGGCTGGGGTGTGGTGTATAATGATATTCATAACGTACTGAATCCAAGACACGGTCATTTCGGAGAAATCGCTTTTTTGAGCAGTAGACAAGCGTGGGGAAGTACGTTCGATTTTAATCTTGCTTTTGCAGATCTACGGTATTACGTGCCTATGGGTGAAAAGAATGTGCTTGCTCTGCAAGTAGTGGGGCAGTTTGGCAATGGTAATATCCCATTTAATCAGTTGGCACTCATGGGCGGTGAACGAATGATGCGTGGTTACTACCTAGGAAGATACAGAGATAATAATTACACCGCCGCACAAGTAGAATATCGAATGTTACCCTTCAGCTTTGCGAAGCGATGGGGCGGGAGTGTATTCGCATCAGCTGGTGCGGTATATCCAGATTTTCAATCTCTCAAATCGTCACCATTGGCTTGGGCCATAGGAGGCGGTCCACGCTTTCTACTCTTCCCCAAAAAAGATGTTTACAACCGCATAGATGTCGCCTTCACACCAGAAGGATACGGAATTTACTTCTTAATCGGGGAAGCATTTTAGAGAAGATTGTAAGTTTTGTAGTTCTCGTTTAGTCTCTATTTATTTATATGCGTAATTCAATGAAAGTCGAAGAACCAGTAGCATCTTATGTGTGACTAGGTGTTTTGGGGAGTAGATTAAATCTCTAGATGAACGTTGGATTCACTTTTTTACGCTGAGTCATTTTAGTAACCTATTCCAGCGAAATCAGCAGACTTAAGCTATTGTAGTACTACCTTCCGCACACCAACTTTTTCTTCAAATGCCACTTGCAAAAAGTATGTTCCTCTGGGTAGGTTTTGAACATCTAGTTGATTCGAAGAATTGTCAAATATCCCGTTTTTTAATACTTGACCTTGCAGATTAACGAGTGTGTACTTACTGCCTATTTCTGCCTTAATGGTCAGGAAATCGGAGGTAGGATTAGGGTAGATGAAAAATGAACTCAGCTCAGGGATATTTACCGAGACTAAGTTGCAAGCATTTATCTTGAATACAATAGAATCACTATTGGCAGGATTGAGTTTGGAGGTAATACGCAAATGTAGAGTTCCTGAACCCGGAGTTCCATACATGACAAAGTACATTCGTGCTCTATCTTGAGCGTTGTTAGGTATTACCAATGAGCCCTCCGTAACAGGAGGTAGAAATCCGCAGTATAAATCATATCCTACGATATATTCCCATTCTTCTGGCATGTCTACGTATGTCAACTCCCAAGTGAAGTTGGTATCTCTTGGATGTATACTATCGTTTGTTAGTATAAAATTATAATTATAGTCGAAATTTCGGCTATCTACATTCAGGTTCTCGTGATAGGTAGTATCAAATGAAATCTGTGCGTTTACATTAAAGTAAAATGAGGCAAGGAGAGTAGAGAGTATCACTAGTTTTTTCATTTTTCAAATATAACGGTAATAAACAACAAGCAGAATAAAGAGTAACTATGCGTTATTTCGACTCAGAGCATAGCGAAGAATCTATCCTTTAACCACTAAATCATCATATCATTCCAAGGCTAGACTTTGGAATCTGAACTGTTTAATGTGTTCGCTAAAGACGAATTTTATCGGTGGTTATCAGTTCGAGTGATTCCGATTTATCGAGAACCAACCATAACCTTCCTCATAGCTACTTTGCCTTCGTACATCACTCGTACAATGTAAGTACTACTTACTAAGTCACTCACATCCACAAAATTTATCCAATTGTGTAATGTTTTATTCAAAACTAGGTTGCCTTGTAAATTAGTGATTTCTAATTGAGCACCGGGTTCCGTATTTATTTGGATGTAGACATGAGCTGGATTTGGGAATACATCGAGTTCTAGAGGGACAACGCTTTCAGTACCAAGTAACGGCATTGTTTCGAGAATACTATCTGCCACCAACACATCAGGTAGGCCATAGCCATACTCATTGTTTGGAGCATCGTATCTATCGCTGCTTTTCAGTATTGCTTCAAATACTTGAGCATTGGTTTTGTTGGGATGTGCACCTTTCAAGCAAGCAACCATTCCCGCTACAAGTGGGCCTGAGAACGAAGTTCCACTACCGCGACGTAACAAGCCATTTTCTCTTGGAATGGTATTTCTGCTTCCCATAGCTACCACATCGGGTTTTATGCGTCCGTCGGCACTCGGTCCTCTACTGCTGAATGCGGTGATTTGCTCAAAACTATCCACAGCTCCAACACATAATACATTGACCCCGTCACACGGAGCGGTAATATGAAACCAAGGGTCATTGCCGGAGTTACCCGCACTGTTGGTAATGAAAATTCCTCGCTTGGCTGCCGCTTCGGCAGCTATGGTAATAATGGTGCTCTCGCCATCCATATCTTGATAGGTATAATCACCCTGCAAACTATCAAATAAGGAGTAACCCAAGCTACTGTGTATAATGTCCACACCTACACTATCTGCCCACTCCATGGCATTCAGCCAATTGAGTTCTTCTAGGTGTGTTTCGGAATAGGTGTTTTCTGTTCGTGCTAGTACAAAATCGGCACCAGGAGCTGCACCCACCATACTATCTGGATAGTTGATACCAGCCAAGGCAAGAACTTGCATTCCGTGCGTACTCTCATCGTACTGCATAGGCTCATCATCTACAAAATCATAAGCAGCTTTCACTTGATTATTGGCCCACAGTGAATCGAAGATAGGTAGACTATCCACCTTCCAAAATCCACCATCAAATAAGGCAAGTGTTACACCTTCTCCCGTATTCCCACGTTCATGGTATTGGTGAAGATTAAGCATTTCTATTTGCCAATCACCTTGTCCATAGCTGAGATCTTCATCCGTACGGTCTTCTTGTGTTTGGTATGATTGGAAAGGAACTACACGAGATACAAAAGGGAGTCCTTCCAATTTTTGAGCTTCGGAAATCTTAATACACGCAGCATTAAGCCACTTGCTCGTTCCTTGTATAATGATGCCGTTAGCTTCGATTGACTTCACATAGGTGTCACATACAGGCGATGCGAAGTAGTCTTCACCCTCGCTGCATTTGTCTTCTAAGTACACCCAAGCATACTGAGCACTACACGAAAATTGTATTAATACGCTGATTACGAGAGTACTAATCCTCCAATAGTTGTTTAATTTCATTTAATTTCATTAGTGCCTCAATGGGAGTGAGGCTTTCGATGCTCAATTTATCGATGGTTTGCAATACCTCAGCAGTTTTAGGGTCATTTATTTGAAACAAATTCAGCTGGTAATTTTGGTCTTGAACTTTTTTTATAGAATCTTTGGTGCTGATGCTTGCTCTGTCGTTTTCCAATTGTTTTAAGATACTATCTGCCCGCTTGAGTACTTTTTTAGGTATTCCAGCCATACGAGCCACATGTATTCCAAAACTATGTTCGCTGCCACCTTTTTTCATTTTACGTAAGAATATAACCTTATTTCGTTTTTCCTCCGTACTTACGTAGTAATTGACTACACCTTCGTTTTTACTCTCTAACTCATTAAGCTCGTGATAATGCGTAGCAAATAGTGTCTTGGGCTTTTCTTCACTTTGACTCAGAAACTCTGCAATACTCCACGCCAAACTTACCCCATCAAAGGTACTCGTGCCGCGACCTATCTCGTCTAGTATTACCAAGCTTCGCTCACTCAGATTATTGAGGATACTTGCAGTTTCTACCATTTCTACCATAAATGTAGATTCACCTTGCGAAATATTATCTGATGCTCCTACACGGGTATATATCTTGTCTACGATGCCTACTTCAGCGTGAGCCGCGGGAACAAAACAACCTACCTGAGCCAGCAATACGGTAAGTGCGGTCTGTCGCAATATCGCAGACTTACCACTCATATTAGGACCTGTAAGAATGATAATCTGTTGATCTTCTTTGTTCAGATAAATATCATTAGGGATATACGTATCACCCTTAGCTAACTGTTGCTCAATCACCGGATGTCTACCATCCTTAATTGCCAAGTTCATACTATCATTTACATCAGGCTTGGTGTAGTTGTTATCTGCTGATACATTGGCAAAACTTGAAATACAATCCAGTTTAGCTATTTGGCGAGCATTGTGCTGCACATTCGTAATATAAACGCTTAATTTATCGACAAGTGCCGTGTATAAGGCTGTTTCTAAGGTGCTTATCTTATCCTCCGCGGCTAATATTTTCTCCTCAAATTCCTTTAACTCTGGTGTAATGTATCGTTCGGCACTTACCAGTGTTTGCTTTCTAATCCAGTCTTCAGGCACTTTATCCTTGTGGGTATGTGTCACTTCTAGGTAGTACCCAAATACATTATTGAACGCCAACTTTAGACTAGATATTCCTGTACGTTCGGCCTCTCGCTCTTTGATGCCGAGCAGGTAGTCTTTACCGTTTTTAGATACTGATAGGTACTCATCTAGCTCATCATTCACACCCATTTTGAAAATACCACCTTTACTGGCTACCACTGGAGCATCATCTGCAATGTGAGAATCGATCAGTGTGACCAAATCTTCACAGAGATGGAGATTTTTGGCAAAATGTACAATTGGTTCGCAATTGGCCGACAAGCACACTTCTTTTACTCGAGCTATAGATTTTAGCGAAGCAGACAGTTGTGATAGTTCCTTGGGGTTTATTCGTTTCAGAGCAACCTTACTGATTATTCGTTCTAGGTCGCCTATTTGATGTATCTCATCAGCCAACTTATCGTGCAAGGTTCTATCGTCAATCAGATACTCTACCGTGTCTTGACGTTCTTTTATTTCATTGATATCGAGCAGCGGTAGTATGAGCCAGTTTTTCATTAGCCTACTGCCCATAGGCGATATCGTTTTATCTACCACATCCAGTAAACTAATGCCTGTAGGGTGGTTACTATGTACTATTTCGAGGTTACGAATAGTAAATGAGTCAATCCATACGTGGCTTTGCTCATCTAAACGCTTAATGCTGTTAATGTGCTCTAAGTCAGTATGATGCGTTTGGTTAAGGTAGTGTATCACCGCACCTGCAGCTATGGTAGCCTCTTCCATATGGTCTATCCCAAAGCCCCGAAGTGATTCTATGTTGAAATGCTTATTGAGTTGTTCTTTGCAGTAATCTTCTTCAAAAAACCACTTGTCTATCGCATAACTGTAATACTCTTCACCGTAGGTTTTGTCAAAAGTGGTGCGGTAGGACTTGCTCAGTACAATCTCGCTCGGGCTAAGTGATTTAATAAGGCGTTCTACATAATCCTGATTGCCCTGTGCTACCATAAATTCACCGGTGCTTAGGTCGGCAAATGCTACACCTACACGATTGTTTTGTTCGTGTATCGCTGCCAAGAAATTATTGCTTCTACTATCATACGTCTTATCATTGGCAGATACGCCTGGAGTAATGAGCTCTGTTACTCCACGTTTTACAATGCCTTTGGCCGCTTTAGGGTCTTCTAACTGCTCGCACACAGCTACTCGTTGGCCAGAGCGACTTAGCTTGGGTAGGTAAGTGTCGAGCGAATGATACGGAAAACCAGCGAGTTCTATCTTACTACCGCCATTGTTACGGTAGGTTTGGACAATATCTAATATTTGGGCTGCTATGATAGCATCCTCACCAAATAACTCGTAAAAATCTCCAACGCGAAAGAGAAGTAATGTCCCCGGGTATGCCGCTTTTATCTCGCCATACTGTTTCATTAGTGGAGTTTCTTTTTGCTGCTTTACCTTTGTGCCCAATTATTCTACCAATTATTTTGACTCGCAAGGTAAAAAACCAAGATTTGAATAGGCTCACTGTTGAAAAGTATAGGAAAGTTTCCAAAACTCCTATCATCGTTGTGCTGGACAATATACGCAGTATGCACAATGTAGGGGCTATATTCAGAACAAGTGATGCTTTTCGCGTAGCCAAAATCATTTTGTGCGGTATCACAGCAACTCCACCACACCGTGATATACGCAAAACGGCCCTTGGAGCAGAAGAAAGCGTGGATTGGGAATACTCAGAAACGACCTTAGAGGCGATTAAAAATCTGAAAGAATGTCACATTTGTGCCTTGGAGCAGGTAGTAGATAGTGTACCCTTAAGAGAGGTGGACTTACCGCAGGACAAAACAATTGTACTGATAGTAGGCAACGAAGTAGATGGAGTAGACGAAAAGTTGCTCGATTTTTGCAGTCAAGTCATAGAGATACCACAATTTGGAACCAAGCACTCGTTTAATGTTTCGGTTTCTACAGGAATAACACTTTGGGAAATGTATAATAAAATAAATGCATAAACAGATACGTCACATACTACTTTTGACTACTATTCTATTAGGGTTTCTGCCCGCTAAAGCAAATGACATCATAAATAGGTACGTAGCCAAAATAGATGCAGAAAAACAACGCATAGACCTACTTGACCTAGCAGAAGATAATACTGTCACTCTAAAAAGTGCATTGCAAACGGAACAGGCAACGTTCACTTACTTGGTTTTACCAGGAAAGATTACCACGACCATACAGGCCAGTCACCTAAGCACCGATGCTCAAAAAATTGATCAGCTTATACGAGTGTACGAAAACTTAAAACGCGTACGAGTAAGTAATGTGCATTTTTACACACAGTTCAGACCGATATTTAGGCTAATACAGAAAGTGCAAACGGTAGACGACAGTGCACGACTAGAGTCAATTTTGCGTAGCAATGTTCAAGCTTCGCTTAATCTTATTGCATTTTATATAGATAAGCCTGTGGCAAAAAAATTCTTGATTCTCGCCGCTAGCTCACAACCTTCTGAATTGCTCAGACACTACACCGAGTTTGATTACAAACCGTGGAGTAAGGAAGTGCTCAACGAGACGGTAAAAGTGGCCCCAATGAAAATCAAGACTTACCTACACAGCTGGAACGCCGTACATCAGCGAGTAAAGGCAAGTGATAATAGATTGACCAAACAGGTTTACGAAATATTTGAAGAAAAAGGTTCATCCACACGTGCTTATGTATTGTTGAACGACATTTTCAATGGTAAGTTGAGTATAGAAGAGGCTCATACGATTGCACGTTATGACAGTTCGCTTTTTGAATACTTGATTACCATGCGGTCAGATGCTACACTTAATGGTGAGCACTCGGTAGACGAAGCTTTAAAGTATCAATGTCTAAAGCACGTTCGTGTGATCAATGATTTGCATGAAGAGTCTGATGCTAAGCGTTTTGCGAGTTTAAAGAAGTTTTCGGCACCTGAAATATATACCCTTATGGTATATAGCGAAGATGAAATATATACCTCTACATTTTTGGGAATGTATAAGCGTATGATGGCCAAAATGGAAGCTGAAGATACTTATCAGTTTTTACATAGCCTTAATTTTAACAAGTTCAGAACCTTTATCAAAATGTGTGCAGGGTATAATGAACTCAACAGTTTCTTACTCAAAATGGGAGAGTGGGAAAAGCATCGTTTGTTTACCAAACTGGTAGAAGGTATAGAAAAAGCCAATGACAACTTGAGCAGTGCTGTTGCCGTGGCTGATACCTATGGGAGTATTCGTAATGGGTCTAGCAGATATATGTTTGAACAAGCCATTCTTAATTATTACGAAGATATACGTTACACTAATCCAGAAGCCGAGAAACTATACGGTATCTTACTTAGCGTATTCGAGATAGGAGACCAAGCTAGCAATACGGCCTTGGCAGATCAAACAGTAAATCTAAGAGTTTTACCTATTAATAGAATTTACAAAGAAGGTAAAAACATCCAACAGCATTTCTTTTTTGACGACCCAGATGGTCGTGCGAGCTATGCTCACTTTTTGGGAATTTTTCGCAATGGTAAATGGAGCATTATAGACAAGAGTAGCTATATTATAGTGAAAAGTAAAACGGGTATGGATGTGGAAATATATGCCAATAAGCCTAGCACCGAGTACTTAGGACAAGATGCCATTAAAGCACATTTTGAGCAAATGGGTAGGTGGCCAGATGTGGTAGTACATCGCGGTCATTCCTATTTTGCTAGTGCAGCGATAGAAAGCCTTACGCCAAATGCCGAGATTGTATTTTTGGGTTCGTGTGGCGGATATAATAACATAAGCCAAGTACTCAAATACTCGCCAGATGCTCAGATAATAAGCAGTAAGCAGATAGGGACAATGCACGTGAACGATAAGCTCTGCCTAGAGCTAAATGAGGTGATACGCCAAGGGAAAGACATCGTATGGGATAACCTATGGACGACACTCAATGGTAAATTCGCCAAAGGAACAACAGCAGCTAGCCGTTTTCAAGATTATATCCCTCCTCACAAAAACCTAGGTGCGTTACTTATCAAGACGTATAGGAGTGTATTGTAGGAGATGTATTTCATAAGAAATTCTTCTGTTTGATTTTTTTATTCTAACTCGTGTTTAGTTATCATTGAATGCTTATTAATTTTAACTAGATATTTACAATTACTCAGTGCTCGAATCTTTACTCAAAAAATACTGGGGTTACGACTCATTTAGGCCATTGCAACGCGATATCATCGTGTCTGTGATGCAGGGAGATGACACCCTAGTTCTGTTGCCTACTGGCGGTGGTAAGAGTATATGCTATCAGCTGCCTGCTGTAGCTCAGGACGGTGTTTGTTTCGTGTTTAGTCCACTCATTGCATTAATGAAAGATCAGGTGGATAATCTACTGAAACGCGGAATATCAGCTGTGGCACTCCATAGCGGAATGACCAGCCGTGAGATTGATACCGAGATGCAAAACACCCTAAACGGAAAGTACAAACTGGTTTACCTCAGTCCGGAGAGAGCTACTACCAAGGTGTTTAGAAACTACCTGGTAAATATTCCCGTGAGTTTTTTTGTGGTAGATGAGGCACACTGTATCTCGCAGTGGGGACATAATTTTAGGCCGGAGTACCTCCGACTAGGTGAGTTAAGAGACCTTGTGCCGAAAGCCGCATTTATCGCAGTAACTGCCACAGCTACACAAACAGTGGAGCAAGATATCAAAACCTATTTGCGGTTTACCGACAAATTAAGTTCATATCGTAAATCATTCAGTAGGGATAATTTGAGTTACCTCGTGCTGAGAGATCATAATAAGTTACAGCGTATAAACAACGTGCTCAAAAAACTACAAGGCACGTGTATCGTATATGCTAATACCCGACGTAAGTGTGAGGAGATATGTCGTTCGCTGGTGCAAAATGGAATTTCGGCGGCGTATTACCATGGTGGCTTGACCAATGAGAGACGAACAGCTATACAACAAGATTGGATAGATAACAGAATACGAATAGTGGTGTGTACCAATGCTTTTGGTATGGGGATAGACAAACCCGATGTACGAGCAGTCATTCATTATGAGCGGCCAGATAGTCCAGAGGCATATTATCAGGAAGCAGGAAGAGCAGGTAGAGATGGAAAGGAAGCTTATTGCTTGTTGCTAAGTGACGGGGCTAGCCAAGACGACCACTGGAGTAGTTTTCCGCTCTTACAACAGGTAGAACATACCTTACAATGTTTATATAATTACCATCAAATAGCTTTTACGGCGGGTAAAGGGATTACCTACCCTTTTGATATACTGGTCTTTGCACATAATTTTAAGCTAAGTGCTTGGCAGGTAGTGAATTGTCTTAAGGTGTTGTACGCCTTGGGTTTTTTAAAACTCAATGAGCAAAGTTTGCAGTTGCCACGAGCACGATTTGTAGTGCAGCAGGATGAACTTTACGCCTATCAAGTAAAGCACAAGGTGCAGGATATGTTTATCAAATTGTTGCTTCGTTCGTACGGAGGAATGTTTGATCACTATGCGGCGTTAAATTTCGGGGATTTAGCCAAGCGTCAGAAATGTAGCATATCCGACCTTAAGCGAGAGCTAAAGAAGCTAAATAATGATGGTATTATTGACTATATAGAAGGAAACGATGGCAACTCTATAACGTACCTAAAGGAGAGACCTACTAAGGCCTATTTTGATAAAAAGCATTACTTATCGTTACGTGATAAAGAAGAATATCGCAAGGAGTATATGCTTGGTTATGAGTCTATTGATGTCACCTGCAGGGAGAATTATTTGCTCCAATATTTTGGCGAGACCAAAGAATATACTTGTGGCAAGTGCGACGTCTGTAGGTTAGCTAAGAAAGTAAATTCTACAGGAGATCAAATTCCATTAATCATCGAAAAAATCAAAAAGTCAACGACGAATAAAAATTTGGAATTGAGTGCAATAGTTTCGATGTTTGGCACGTTTGAAGAAAAGCAAATAATAGCTGTTGTGAAATGGCTGTTAGAAAATCAATACCTAACCAAAATTAACCAATCCTACACTTGGAAAACAAACCAAGCGTAATAGCTACAGTTATAAATGATACCATCTACGATCAACGAATGATACGTATATGTACCTCATTGTCTAAAAAGTATAATGTGGCTCTGTGGGGCCGAAAAAGATCTACTAAGGAACAGCTTCCATCAGTTTATACCCAACGCAGATTTCGGTTTTGGATACAAAGCGGACCGTTATTTTATTTGGTCTATAATATCAGAATATTTTTTGCCCTCTTATTTGCCAAAGTTGATATCCTCCACGCAGTAGACTTAGATACATTGCCAGCCTGTTTCGCCATAAGTAAGCTGCGAGGGAAGAAGTTGGTTTACGATTCGCACGAGTACTTTACCGAGGTACCTGAGCTGGTAACACAGCCATCTAAGCGAGCTATATGGTTGAAGATAGAGGAGTATATATTGCCACGTATTTCATACGGTATTACGGTAGGTCAAATGATAGCCGATGAATACAGTAATAAGTATAGAGTTCCTTTTACAGTAGTGCGTAATTGCCCGTATTTGAAAGAAAAAGTAAACGTTGACGTACAAGAAAAATATTTACTATATCAGGGGGCATTAAATAAGGGCCGCGGGTTAGAGGCACTCATTATGGCTATGGCCAAGTTGGATATTAAACTAAAAATTGCAGGAACGGGAGATTTGGCGGATGATTTACAACAGTTTACCAAGAGACTTCAATTGGAATCCAAAGTAGAATTTCTGGGATTACTAAAACCAAGCGAACTTCCACCACTTACTGCCGGGGCATTTGCAGGTATTAATGTTTCAGAGAATTTAGGACTGAGCTATTACTACTCGCTCAACAATAAGTACTTTGACTACATTCACGCTGAGTTGCCAGCCATTACCAATCCTTTTCCAGAGTATCAATTATTAGATAAGACTTATAATTGTTCTGTATTTGCAACAGCAGAGTCATCTGAAATACAAAGTGCCGTCAATTTATTATTAAACGACCCCATTTTATATGACCGATTGAAAAATAATTGCGTTATTGCACGACAAGCTTACCATTGGGAGAACGAAGAAAAAAAGTTAATGAATCTATATGCATCCATTGCCTAAAAGACTACATATAATTGCATTTGATGTGCCTTATCCGGCTGATTATGGAGGGGTGATTGATATTTATCACAAATTAGAGTCCTTGCATGCTCAAGGGGTAGATATTGTCTTGCATATGTATCATTATGGTCGTAAGAAGAACAAGACGAAACTCGGGAAATTCTGCTCTAAACTATATTACTACAAACGTAGCACATACAAAAATCCATTCATTGGCAGTACACCATACATAGTTGCTTCTCGAGGTAGTGATTTGTTGCTCCAACGGCTTACTCAGGACAACGCACCTATTCTTTTTGAAGGATTGCATTGTACATTTCATTTAAAATCGTCCAAACTCAAAAATAGATTTAAGATTGTACGTACGCATAATATAGAACACCATTACTATAGGCATTTAGAAAAATCAGAGTCTAAGTATTTTAAAAAATATTTTTTTAGGCTAGAAGCCGAACGTTTAAGCAAATACGAAAAGGTACTGAAACACGCTGACTTAATTGCGGCAATTAGCCCCAATGACGAGGCACATTTTGACCGTAAGTACGGCAATACATTTTATCTACCCGCTTTTCATAGCAATAATGTGATAAAATATCCGCGAGAGCGGGGCGATTTCTTATTATATCACGGCAATCTCGCCGTTCCCGAAAATTATGAAGCAGCTAAAGAATTAATACGCAATGTGTTTTCCAAACTCCTAGTGAAGTGCGTAATAGCAGGTAATAATCCGCCTAGGGGACTTATGCAACTGTGCTTGCAGTATGATAATGTAGAGCTTAAAACTAACCTGAAAACAAAGACCATACACGATCTTATAGCTTCCGCACATATCAATGTATTGCACACCAACCAAAATACAGGCATTAAGCTAAAGCTTCTCAATGCCCTGTATCGCGGCAAATTTGCGGTGGTTAATCCGCTTATGGTAGAGGGAAGCGGATTGGAACAACTATGTGCCATTGGACAGAATTTTGATGAGATGAAAACTAAAATAGAAGAGTACCTCTTGTTGGATTATAGCCAAGCGTATTTTGAAAAGAGGAAGCAAACTTTGATAGAAAAATTTAGTAATATTTCAGGGGCAAATAAACTCATAGAACACATTGATTTTCCTCAAGAAATAAAGGCAGGAAGAAGGGCTGACAATAAAATTGTACAAGGTTTATCCCAATTATCCTCTTTTATGTCTTACTTCTCCTTGTAATTTTTCCGAATTTACTGATTAGGGCTACATTTGTAGCCTTAAAAAGCAAAACATGGAAAGAAGCTCCACCATTGGGTATATTTTAATTCTCGTTCTTTTTGGTAGTTTTTGGTACCTCAATAAAGACGTACCTACGCAAGAAGAGATAGAACAAGCTAATACAGAACAAGTGGCAGACTCTGCTCGTGCTGAGGGGAATAATCTTTCCGTAGTAGATGCGGTAAGCGATGATTCACTCACATCACTCGTAGTAGAGGAAAAACTGACTACGCTAGAGAATGATTTATTAGCTGTGCAATTCAGCAACAGAGGCGGTATCCCCTCCAGTGTTAATCTGAAAGAATATCACAGATATGATTCGTCAGATCTTATTCTCTTCGAAAAAGGTCAAATGAAGTTAGGCTACAGTATCCCTCTAGCCAATGGAACTGTGGTAAATACTATAGACAAAGATTTTGAGATTACGGATCAGAACGATAGTTTGATAGAGTATACTACTCCGCTAGCAGGGTCTGCCAAAATGAAGCAAACCTATACACTTAGGCCGGGTTCGTATAACATTGACTACAAAGTTACGTTCGAAAATATCTCGACGGCGGTTTCTCCAAACAATAGATTTGCTGAGCTGGATTGGTCTTCAGAGATACAGGGTCAAGAAAAAACATTAAAGAATGAGCGAATAGTTACTACGGTATATTTCAAGTATGATGCGGATGATGATGTAGACTATCTGAGCGAAACCAGTGATGATGACGACGAATTAGAGGGAAGCGTAAAATGGATATCATTCAAGCAGAAGTTTTTTAATCAAACACTCATACACGACAATAAATTTGTAGAGAGTGGTACCAAGGTAGCATCTGCAGAGTCGGAAGATTATGTGAAGGATTTGAGTGCTCAACTTTATATACCGCTGGAAGGGAATACAATAGTAGAAGACATGGCATTGTACTATGGACCCAATCATTATCCTACGTTAGAAAAACAAGGAGTTGAACTGCAAAAAATTGTACCGCTTGGTTGGGCTATATTCGGATGGGTAAATAAGGGCTTAGTGATTCCAATCTTTAATTGGTTGGATGATTACTTTAGCAGCTACGGCTTAATCATATTATTGCTTACGCTTATCATCAAGATGGCATTGTTTCCTCTGATGTATAAAACGTATAAGAGTACCGCCAAAATGAGGCTGCTCAAGCCAGAGCTAGATGAAATAAAAGAGCGAACGGGTGACAATATGCAGAAAGCTCAACAAGAGCAGATGAAATTGTACAAGCAAGCAGGGGTGAGCCCTTTAGGAGGATGTTTGCCACAGTTAGTACAGATGCCTATCTTGTTTGCAATGTTCCGGTTTTTCCCAAGTAGCATTGAGCTACGACAAGAAAAATTGTGGTGGGCAGACGATTTGAGTAGTTATGATAGTATTTATGACCTAGGTTTTGAAATCCCTTTCTATGGTGATCATATAAGTCTATTTACACTTATGATGACAGCTGTTACGGTACTTTATACGTACATGAACAGCCAGAATAGCGGTCAAATGGTAGGTCCTATGAAAACGGTAATGTACATTATGCCTATAATGTTTTTAGGTTTTTTCAATAATTATGCGGCGGCATTGTCGTTTTATTATTTCCTGTCAACGTGTATTACGGTAATACAAAACTATGTTATTCGTAAATTTGTAATAGATGAGGATAAGCTTCACAAACAAATACAGGCAAGTAAGAAGAAAAAAGTAAATGTAAAAAAATCAGGATTACAAAAACGATTAGAAGATATGGCCAAAAAAAGAGGAGTGGACCCCTACTCAGGTAAAGCCAAAGCAACGACATCAAACAAGCCTAAGAAAGGCAAATGAATGAGACCATACCTAACCCTATTCATTTAACAAACTAAATCTTATGTAAAGCACAGAGTGCAGGAGACAATTACAGAAGAGCAGTTGCCAAATTTAAGTTAGAGAACTATTCTGAAGCTTTGGCAGAATACACTAAGGCCATAAATGTCAAGGGAAACTTACCGGTATTATTCAATAACAGAGGTGTTTGCAAGTACAAACTCGAGATCACTCGGATGCCATTGAGGATTATGAAAAAGCATTAAAATTTGATGCCGATTATGTACCTGCCTATTTTAATAAAGGGAATTGCCATTTGGCAATAGCGGAGTATGATGATGCACTGGTTGCGTATGACAAAACACTAGAGCTACAATCTAACTATAAAAAGGTCTATGTGAATAGAAGTAAAGTCTATTTTCATTTAGAAGATTATACGGCTTGCATCAATGACATTGAACAAGCTCTTAGTCTTGGAGTAAAAGATCGAGATAAACGTTATCTGGAGATGGGAAATGCTTATTTTGAGTTGGGTAAATACGAGGAGGCTATACAGAATTACACCAAAGCCTTGGAGTACCAAAGCGAATTTTACAAGGCCATTGTGTACCGTGGTCAATGTTATCTGAGGTTAAATAAATTCAAAGAGGCTGAAGTATATCTTAATCATTGTATTCGCCTTAATGGTAGTTCTGGTGAAGGTTATTATTATCGTGCTCTATGTCAGATATATCAGGTGAAAGCCGGTAAAATAATGCAAAGACTGAAAAAGAACTGAAGGCTAATAATAAGGTAATTCAGCTGGGTTGTTCTGACCTTGAAAAATCAAATAATTTAGGTTACAAGCCTGCAAACGAGGCTATTGACATGTATTGTAAAGGCCAATAAGAGGTTTCGAATATGTGTATTATGGTCAGAATCTCATAGTCCAGCCAACAAAAACTCAATCTCTCTACGCGGTAAGTTGAATTTATCCGCAAGTAATTGATTCGTCAGTTTTCCTTTGTACATATAAGTTCCGTCTCGCATACCTTCGTGGTTTCTCAAACACTCCGTTATACCACCGTCGTTGGCAATACTTTGTAAGAGAGGAGTGAATATATTGCTCAGGGCATAACTTGCTGTGCGGCTAAATCTAGAGGCAATGTTTGGCACACAGTAATGCAATACGCTGTGTTTTTCAAATACGGGCATTTTATGATTAGTGGCCTCAGAGGTTTCGAAACATCCACCTTGGTCTATACTTACATCTACGATAATTGATTTAGCACGCATATGAGATACCATTTCCTCAGAAACGACACAAGGGCTTAATCCTAGCGGTGAACGCAAGGCTCCAATAGCCACATCACATTCCGAAAGTGCTTTTGCTAATATTTTTGGAATCAAAGTAGAACTGTGTACTCGATTACCAAGACTCTTTTCTAGTCTTCTTAGTTTTTCTATACTATTGTCAAAAACCTTAACACTCGCACCAAGACCGTAAGCTGCTCTCGTTGCATATTCGCCCACACCACCAGCACCTATGATAACTATTTGAGTAGGTTGTGTGCCCGGTATACCCCCAAATAGCTCTCCTTTACCAGAGTTGTAGTTACTGAGATACTCGGCAGCTATCATTACGCTAGCTCTTCCTGCTATCTCGCTCATGCTTCTTATTACAGGGAGAGAACCTTCATCATCTCGCAGAAACTCAAAACCTATCGCCGTGATGTTTTTGGAGAGTAGTTTCTTTACAATCACACTTTTTGTTCGGACCAATTGTAATGCACTTATCAATACCTGATTCTGTTGCATAAGATCAATTTCATCTTCCGTAGGAGGTGCAATTTTTATAATGAGTTCGCTCTTATACACTTCGTTTACACTACTTGTGACAGTAGCTCCAGCATTGCTATATTCTAAATCAGAAAAATTGGCTTTGTCCCCACTACGAGATTCTATAATAATCTCGTGACCCTGCTGCACCAATAGCTGAACAGCCATAGGCGATAGTGGCACACGATGTTCTTGAAAAATTGTTTCCTTGGGCACACCTATTGTCAAGGAGTCTTTTTTCTTTTTTAGTGACAAGAGTTTCTCCTGTGGTTGAAGGCTAGCTTCTCGAGCTAAATCACCAAATGATGGATTTGAAACGTTTCCCATTTTTAAATGTAAGTTGATGCAATATACAATGAAGTTGTTTAACCTTTCTCGTTTTAAGACGAAAAGAAGTATTTTTTGCTCATTTAGGACTTATTTTAAGCCGAATGAATCGTTACCCAGAGCCCAGCCACGGAGCAATGGAGTACATAATAGGTGAAAAATGAGTGGGTCAAGTACATTTAGATAGTTCTGAATGTAGTAGAAAGTTTAAACGACCGTAATAAATATAACGGTAATGATAAGTTGTGTTTACTTTGTTATAAAACCTCTTATAACTCTACCAATACTAATCATATTTTTGCATTGAATATGTACAAATACCTGATCGTATTACTCGTCTTTATAGGCTATAACCACAGCTTTGCAATAGGTGGAGATTCTTTAGTAATCAAGAAAAATTTAAATCAACAGGACACCACTTTGCCCCAAGAGAATGACACGATCAGAATGGCGATGCAAGATTCACTGCTAAGTGTAAACGGAGATTCTACTATTTCCCTATCCGCAGAGACAGAAGGGGAATACGTAACTCAAGATTTTAACATTGTATCTTTTGAAGCAGATTCTATACCATTAGACTCTGAAACATTTTATGCCAATGTCAGCACCTTAGGTTTTCAAGTTCCCATGCATTTTAATCCTTATGTGAAGCGACAGATTGACTATTTTGGGACTTCGTGGCAAATTAGATTGAAGGAAATGATTACTAAGTCTGACTATTTTTTTCCTAAGTATGAGGAAGTGCTTACAGAGTACAACTTACCGTTAGAAATAAAATATTTGAGTGTTATAGAGTCTGGGCTAAATCCTTACGCTAAGTCAAGAACAGGTGCCATGGGGCCTTGGCAGTTTATGCCTGCTACCGCTCGTATTTTTAAGCTAAAAATGACGAATGATATAGACGAGCGAAGGTCTATAGAAAAGAGTACCAAAGCCGCAGCCAAGTACCTGATCCAAATGTATAATCAATATGGCGACTGGCTAGTAGCTCTTGCTTCATATAACTGTGGGCCAGGTAATGTGCGTAAAGCTATGAGGAATAGTGGCAGTACAGATTTTTGGGGGATGTACAACCATCTTCCTCGCGAAACACAAAATTATGTGCCTAAATTTATGGCTATGAGTTATATGATGAATTTTTACTATGAATATGGTATCACTCCTGCTCCAATAGAAGATTCACTTTTTACGCTCGAAGCTATTTATTGTGACGGTACTTTAGAATTTAAAACACTAGCGAAGTATATGGGTCTAAGTAATGATCATTTGCTAAAGTGTAATCCTGAACTGAAGACGTATAAAATCCCGAAAAAGGAGGATGGATACCTTTTGAGTGTTCCTTTGGGTTCGGCATCACTTTTTTATGAAAATGAAGATACTATAAGGAAAGAATCGGCTATAAAGCTAGAGGAAGCACGAAAAATAGAAGCAAGCAGACCTAAGGTCAATTATCATTATGTGCGTAAAGGTGAAACATTATCTCACATTGCTCGTCGCTACGGTGTTTCCGTTAGTCAACTCAAAAAGTGGAATCGTATAAAAGGAAGTACTATCTATCCTAAACAACGGTTGAAGATATACAGAAACTAAATAACCATGAAAGGAAAATTTAAAGGATATCTCGCAATTGCCATCGCACTATTTACTGTGTCATGTAACACGAGTGAAGAAGAAAAAAAGTCATTATTACCCAATAGTACGGGCGAACTTGCCGAAATAGTAGTGCTATCCGATAAGGCGACCTTAGATAGTGCATTTAAGCTTGAGATAGAGTCTGTTTTTAGTAAGGCTTTAGAGGGGCAACCTCCTCCGGGAGAGGCCGTATTTAAGGTTGTATTTTCCGATGAGACTTTTTTTGGTGGATATTATGAAAAACATCACAATCTCTTCATACTCTTAACCTCACAAAATGCAGCACGCCTTAAAAAGGTGCTCCCTAAAAAATGGGTAGATGGATTGCTAAACACCAAACAACAAAAACCGGGAATAGTAGGAGTGAAGCAAGAAGATATCTTCGCTAAAAATCAAAATGTGTTTGTAATACTAGCTAATGATAAGACCACACTGAGTAATAAGCTAAAGGCTAAAAAAGATGATTTACTAAATATTGGTGTTCAGCACGAAAATGCCAGCGGTAAACGCAAATTATTAGGTACAGCAAAGGCATCCGCAGACAAGTTTTATCAAAAATGCCTAACGGACAGAGGCTTTGGGGTGAGATTGCCACAAACGTATCGCGTAGCAAAAGATGTAGCAGATTTTGTATGGATACGTAAGCAAATCACGAAGGAAGAAAAAGAAATGAGTATCTTACTCTTTGAGGCTCCATATACATCTACGCAAGACCTCACTACAGACTCACTTCTGGCTATACGTAATAGATATGCCAAAAAATATATACCAGGTGAAATAGACGGTAGCTATATGAAATATTCGTCGGCTTTACCGCCAGTGCGTACAGACCAAAATTTCAAAGAGAAATATGGCGTAGAGATACGCGGATGGTGGGATGTACAGGGTGATTTTATGGGAGGTCCCTCTTACATACGTGCAGTGGTAGACGAGGCTAATGGACGAATAGTCTTTGCTGAAGGTTTTCTTTTTTACCCTAATGAGAAAAAGGCAAAATCGATGCGTGAGCTAGAAATACTCGTTAATACACTCTCTATCAAATGATAAACGTCGAAATATGGGCATCTGGTGGAGGAACTAACGCAGATGCTGTAGCTCAATACTTTAATGAACATGCTTCCGTGCGTATTGCTCACTTGGGTTGCAATAGGAAAGCGGCTGGAGCATTTCATGTTGCTCAACGTCATAATATTCCGAGTACTTATTGGAGCAAAGAGAGTTGGAATACAGATGAAATTCTTAGTCAACTTAAGTCTCGAGAGATAGACTTTATCATCCTCGCAGGTTTTCTGAAATTGGTTCCAGCTGAGGTCACACGTGCTTACGCAGGGCGAATAGTGAATATTCACCCGAGTCTCTTGCCAAACTATGGAGGGAAAGATATGTATGGTGAACGTGTACACAAAGCTGTGTTAGCCGCTCAAGATGACCAAACGGGTATCACCATTCACGAGGTAAATGAGCAATTTGATAAAGGTAAATTAATAGCTCAATATGCTACACCATTAAGTCCAATACAAGAGACCTTAGAGAGCATCAAAAGCAAGATTCAACATTTGGAGCATACTAATTTTGCTCCTACCATAGAATCGTGGATACGATCTAAAGTACGGTAAATGTAGTTCGCCTGTTGGCAGCACGGCCTTCCTTGTTACTATTATCTGCTATGGGCTGCGTATCTCCGTAGCCGTTATAACTTAGTCTATCGCTAGCTATGCCTTGATCTACGAGATATTGATACACCGATTTGGCTCTGTTTTTAGATAATTCAAGATTATACTTAGCGTCACCTACATTATCGGTATGACCACTTATTTCTATCCGCAAATCTTTGTTGTCAGCTAGGAAAGTGTACAGCTTCTGGAGTTCTTTATTACTCTCATCTTTGAGGGCGAACTTATCCGTATCAAAGAAAATATTGTTCAATACCACGCTTTTACCAACCTGTACTTTTTGTAGGTCTACGATTATTTCAAAAGGTTTGTCCGACGGTACTTCAGGCATATCAAAGTTTTCGGAGTGAAAGAGGTAGCCTTTTTTATCTATGGTAAGTGCATATTGTTTTTTTGCAATAAGTGGAACTACAAACACACCCGTACTTCTGTTGGTGTAAGATTGGGTTGTAGCGTTGCCATCTAGCGGTGTGAGAACTACTGTAGTTTGTAGCGGTTTTTTTGTGACAGCATCACGCACTAAGCCTCTTACATAGCTTACTTGTGTTGCCCTCAGTTCGGTAGGAAGCTCAAAGGTATATATGTCTAAGCCTCCTTTACCATCTGGCATTTTATCACTGCTGTAATAAGCAGTTTTACCATCTCTACTTACTACGATGTTCCAGTCATATCCCGTAGTATTAATAGGATAGCCCAGATTTTGTGGCTTTTGCCATTTGCCATCTGGTCGAAGGTGGGTTACAAATAAGTCACTTTTACCCATACCCGGATGTCCTTCAGAACTAAAGTATAGTGTCACGTTATCCGAATGTATGAATGGGAACTGCTCGTCTTTTGATGTATTGATCTCAGGACCAAGATTTACGGGTTTTGACCAACCTGAATCTGTAAAAGTAGATTTCCAAATATCAATACCACCAAACCCTCCAAGGCGGTCACTGGCGAAGTATAAAATCCTACCGTTACTTGATATACTAGGTTGAGACTCCCAGTTTTTGGTGTTGATGGGCGATTGTAAATTAAGCGGTTGTCCCCATTTACCATCCTTGTCTATGGTTAGCCATATATCGCACTGCCCCTTACCACCTGGCCGGCTGCACGACGTGAAGAAGATGTAATGTCCATCTGCTGAAACACTAAATGCTCCCTCGTTTTCTACTGTATTTATCGGTGGACCAAGGTTCTTGATTTCTGTCCAATTATCACCAATATTTTCAGCATAATACAAATCTTCATTGGGTCTATTATTCGTCAGTTGTCCTTCTCGTCGTGTAATGTAAAGAGTTTGTTCGTCGATAGAAAATGCGGGGCTGTACTCTTGTTCTCTTGTATTAATACTTGGTCCCATATTCGTAGGCGTAATATCTACAGGGTTTTTCATTGCTTCTTTGGCAAAGGATATGTTTTGTATTTTCACCTCCGCAGTTTTGGCATATCGGTCATTTGTTTTATTAACACTCAAAAATTGTCCGAAGTAATACGCTGATGAATCCAAACTCTCACGGTCAAAATAGATGCTTCCTAATTCATAAAGTGCGAAATAGTGATCACTTTTTATAGTCAGTAGTTTCTTGTAAACGGAGATTGCATTGTCCAATTCATTTTTACGTTGGTAGGTATTAGCTAACGCATCATGAGCGTCAGTGTAGCCCGGTTCTTTTTTAATTGCCTGCTTAAAATATTTAATTGCTTCATCGTAATCTCCGTAGCTTTGTTTCTTAAGCCCTTCATTAAAAAGTCCTTGTACTTTTTTGGACACTACATTTTGCCCATTGGCTTGTTGCGTGGTTCCACAACTACTCGCCATAATGAAAAGAACTAGGAGTAATCCTAGTTTTTGCTTAATTCCTATCATATTCTATTATGTTTATATCAATTAGCTTGCCATTATCTATCGCAAACTTCATCATTGTTCTTTTTTTGTGAAAACCGTGCAACCCTATCGCTCCTGGATTAAAGTGAATGAGATTTAAGTCTTTATCTTTCATTACCTTACATATATGTGAGTGACCACAGATAAATAAATCGGGTTGAATGAGCGACAACTTTGCTTTAATCCCCTTAGCGTATTTTCCAGGATACCCGCCAATATGTGTCATATAAACGGTTAATCCGTCTATAGTAAACGTTAATTCTATTGGATATAGTTTACGTATTTCGCTGCCATCTATGTTTCCATATACTCCTCTTACCATCTTGGCCTCTTGTAGTGAGTCGTGCACATGCACTTCACCCCAATCACCAGCATGCCATACTTCGTCACTATCCTCAATGTGCTTACTTATCTCATCGCCGTAATAGCTATGAGTATCAGATATGAGGAGTATTTTTTTGATGTGGTAAAAATAAAAGGTAAAACGAATTTATACCAATTGAACAATAGAATGACGCATATATCTCGCTTCTTTCCGAATCTTACATCGTTAGAAAAAATGACCGTAACTTGTGCCTCCGCTAAAGCAGTGGCGACACGCGGACGGCTATGCTAATTTTTTCTGCCTTGTAAGCTTAGAAAATCTTCTCGTATCAATTACAAACAGACTACTATAAGGTATTGGTATAAAAATAAAACGCGACCTTTGAACATCGATGATTGTAAATGTTTTAGTGATGGTATCTATAGTATTGGTAAGCTGGAAGGCTTTTTCCGATACAGCGTTGTATAATAAATTGCTCTTTAGTCCGTACGTCATCCTCCGTGAAAATCATTGGTACCGATTTATCACATCAGCTTGGGTGCACGCGGACTTTATGCATTTGTTTCTCAATATGTATGTTCTCTACTACTTCGGTGGATTCTTAGAAATGGTATTTGTGGAGTGGTTTGGTATGGTAGGAAGTGCGTTTTACCTCTTTCTTTTCATTGGTTCTGTCATTATAGCCGGTATGCCGAGTTACGCAAAACATAAGGATAATGCATACTACGCAGCCATTGGTGCATCTGGAGGAGTAAGTGGAGTGCTCTTCGCCAACATCCTCTTGCAACCAATGGAGTATCTCTACTTTTTTGGTGTCATACCCATACCGGGTCTTTTGTTCGGTATTCTGTATATGGTATACTCCCAATACATGAGCAAAAAAGGGACTGATAACATAGGTCACGATGCTCATTTTTGGGGAGCCATAGGAGGGATGGCCTTACTCATCGCTATTAAACCCGCAGTGGTTTTAGGTTTTATAAACCAGATAGCGGACGAGCTACCGTTTTAAAAACTTGAAACGAACGTCTGTTTGGCCTAGAATGGAAGATCTCCTTCTTCGCTATCAAAACTGATTCCCGTAATATCATCAGAGGGATTAGTTGTTTCTGGAGCGGCAGATGGAACTGGTGAAGACGCACCCATAGCCTCTATTTTCCAAGCCTTGATGTCTGTATACCAACGTGAGTTATACTCGCGACTTTCTATATTTACGGCTACCTTCATCATGTCACTTGGCTTATAAGTAGCCAGTTCGTCTGCCTTATCATTCCAGCAGCTGATGCATATTTTTTTAGGATATTGTTCCGTAGTTTCCAGTATGAAATCTTGTTTTTTCCAAGCACCTCTTGTACTCGTCCCAGATTGTGGCTCCAGCACTTGAAGCATCTTTCCTTCTATTATTAAATTATCCATTTTGCTACTGCAAGATTACCATCCTATGTTTATTTACGCGTCATTTGCTTAAAAGTTTTTTTTAAACAACTTTTGGAGACTTGGATATTTTAATTGCATTTGGAGTAGCTGCTTTTTTTAGCTTTATGGGTTCGGTATTTTTAGGATTGGTAAATGCCGCAGTTATAGATGCCGCTATCAATCGTTCTGAAAAATCTGCTTTGTGGCTCGCTGCGGGAGGTGTCATACCCGAGTTACCGTATACGCTTATTGCTATATTCGGTAGTAGTTATGTTTCGATATTGGAGCAGTACAAAAGTATGATTAGCATTGCATTGGGCATTGTATTTATAGTTATGGGACTTGGCTACATGTTTTGTAAAAAGAAGGCAATAGAGGTAGCTGAAACAGGGTCAGGAGCTTTGGCTCATTTTACCAAGGGTTTTTTTCTCGCCTTGGCTAATCCTCAACTAATTTTTTACTGGTCTGGGTATCTTATCTTATTCCAAACAGGGACATTCTCACGGGGTGAGCCTTTGTTTAATTTTACAGAGTCATTTTGGGATCCTACCAAATGGAGTTTTGCCTTAGGAGCCGTTGCGGGTGCCTTTTTGATTTTATACATTTACACCAAATTAGCCGTTCGTTATAAGAATCAATTATTAAAACTTATAGGAGATAAATTATCCTTCGTTATAGGAATTGTTTTTATCATCATCGGTTTATTTACAATTATCAAAAATGCGTTTTAAAGTATTCATCTTCATGCTCCTCGGAGGGAGTGCAGCATTAGCCCAAATGCCAGCAAAACGCTTTAAATGGAAACAACTAGGGCCATTCACCACACCACCTACACTTACAGAAGTAGGCAAAAAAACAGCAGTAGGAATGGGCTGGGTGGAAGATTTGCTCGTGACTGACAATGCACTTTATGCAGGATCAATAACAGGAGGATTATTCAAAAGTACCAGTGGCGGCAAGCGTTGGAGGAAAACGGATGATGACACTCTTCAGATGGGGACCTTATGCTTGTTGCAAGTGGGAGATACCCTATATCGCGGTACTGGGCTTACACATTATGATGATAAGTTTGGCGTAGGCCTACTGTATAGTACCAACAAAGGAAAGACATGGCATCAGACAGGTCTGCAGTTTACACCCAAAGAGGCTAAACCCTTATGGGATGTGCAAGCGAGGAGTGATGGGTGGATGTTGGCGTGTACTCCTATAAGCATTTACCTAAGTAAAGACAGAGGTGTAAACTGGGACTTGGTATATCAGGACAAAACAATCAACCTAAGAGAACTCTTGATAGATACACGTGGTAATATGTGGGCTGGTGGTACACGATTATTATATAGCACCGATGGTACCAATTGGCAGGACAAAACGCCCTTACTCAGTACGGATAAAAAGATAAGTAGAGTATCTATCACCCAAGACCACCAAAACCCTAATCGTTTTTTAGCTTTTTATGGTGAAAAATATAAAGGAATAATAGATCAAAGCTATGATGGAGGGAAAACGTGGAATCGTTTGTATGAAAACCGGTTGGTGTCGCGGGCAGATGTGCATCATACTGAGATTGGTATAGCCCCTGATGATAGTAATACCATATTCCTAGGGACGTACAGAGCCTATGTAAGTACCGACGGAGGAAAGCATTTTAGTGTAGCCACCACACCGTATAAATATGCTGCCAATTTTGCTCACGATGATATTCGCGGATTGCATGTTTTGGCTAAAGACGATGTATACCTAAGTACCGACGGGGGCGTATTTCACAGTACAGATAGCGGTGCAACTTGGCAAAACCTAAGCGGCAAAGGACTTACGATCACACAAGCATATGGGATGCATCAATTACAAGACGGAAGTATATTGATGGGCTGTCAAGACTTAGGCTATTTCTTGTATAAAGATAAAAAATGGATGCATCTTGGAAACTACTATGGAGATGGGGGAGATGCTTTGCAAACCAATTACGGGACACATATTTTAATGGGTGGTAGATTAAAGCAAATTGACGTGAAAACCCTCAAGAGTTATACGAATACACATCCGCCAGATCGTAACAATCCATTCGTTGCCAAGTTGGTACATTACCCTGGTGCGAGAGATAGTTTTTATTACATCGGAAATGATGTGTGGTCTGCATTCAATGGCAATTTTACCAATCTTACCAAGTCGATAGATGGTAAAAAAGAACTCGTGAGTGGATTTGATATTAACGCATCTCGATCCACACAGATGTTCTTTAGCTATAATCAGCCCACTTGGAATTCCAAAAAACTCACAGGCAAGTTCTTTAAATCGGAAGATGGTGGTGTGACGTGGACGGACATAACAGATAAGCTACCTGTACTTGCTTGGTGGCACATTACGGGCATTTCATCTAACCCAAATAAGGCAAACGAAATAGTGGTTAGTTTAGGAAAAATAGATGATGATAAACTTTATAAAGCATACAAGTCTATAGATGGTGGTGAAAGTTGGGAAAATGTCTCCAAAGGCTTACCGCCCTATGAAACCTATGGTATAAGGCACATCCCTAATACTACTGGGCTACTTATTACCACGCTTGCGGGTATGTACTATCGCAATGCAGGAATGGACTCTTGGCAACCTCTGAGAGGAAAAATGCCACCTGCTGCAATACGAGATTTTGAAATTAATGTAGAAGAACGTCGCATATACACCTGTACTTACGGCAGTGGACTTTGGTATCTTAAAATACCCCGAAAAATGCTCCTATACTAATTGCTTATGCTTTACCAGCTATAGCTTTAGCAGCGAGGTAACCTCCTGTCCAAGCAGCTTGAAAGTTGAATCCACCAGTTACAGCATCAATATCGATTACCTCACCTACTGCATACAGATTATTATGCGTATTTACAGCAAATGTATTGGGGTCTACTTGCTCTAGGTTAATTCCTCCCGCTGTTACAAACTCTTCTTTGAAGGTACTTTTTCCTTTGATATCTACCTCATAGGCACAAAGTTTATTGAGCAAACGTTCTATGCCTTTTTTACCAATTTCTGACCAGTTGGTGTATTCTCTAAGTTCGGACTCTGCAAACAACACCTGCCACAATCGCTTAGGTAGATTATGCTCCTTCCAGCTATATACCTTGTCTTTAGGTTTAGTCTGCGTGTATTCTTGAAATGTGGCTTTTAGCTCGGCTCTATCAAAAGCACCCCAATTGATTAGCAAGGTAAACGTATAGTCTAAATGAGCTAAATCTCTGGCAAACCAAGCACTTAACTTCAAAACAGACGGAGCACTAAATCCCCAGTGGGTGATAAGCAGAGGGCCGTTTTCTTTACTTCCTTTTATCTGTTTGATGGATGTAAAAGCCTTAGGAACACTTAACCCTGCTAAGTCTGCCAGATGGTGCTTTTTAGCATTAAAGGTAAATAGAGATGGTAGAGGATCTACTATCTCAATTCCTTGGTTACCTAGCATTTGATATACCTTGGGGTTACTACCAGTTGCCATTACGAGTACATCGCACTTTAGCTGCTCCTCTTTGAAAGTAAGTGCCCATTGTTCATCTTGCTGAGTGATGCTAGTCAATCGCTTACCAAGCCTTACGGATACACCGTTTTGGCTCGCTAGGCGTGTCAAGCAATTGTATATTGTGGTAGACGTGTTACTTGCAGGAAATACTCGTCCGTCGTCTTCTGTTTTTAAAGGTACGTCTCTTTCACCAAACCAAAGTTTGGTTTCCTTACTCCCAAATATGTTGAATACAGATTCTAAAAACAAACCGCCACGCGGGTATTTTTGAGAAAGCAGTATGGGGTCTTCTATGCGATTGGTAACATTACATCTGCCGCCACCAGATACCAATACCTTGGCCAATAATTTGTTGCTGCCTTCGTATATGGTAATGTCCAGCTCTGGTCGGCTTTCGGCCAGATTAATTGCTGTGAAATAACCCGCTGCACCTCCACCTATAATGGCTACTTTTTTACTCATTTATAATAGAAAGAATTCTATCGTCTCGGTAAGTACCTCGGCAAATTGCTTGGTAATCTTACGCTCTACTAATGGGTGTTTCGTACCAAAGGTATGGTCACCTTTTTCTATTTCTACAAGGATAGCGTGAGGTACTTCTTTGTAGAGTTCATAAGCATCGTCCATAGGGACTACGTTGTCATCTTCACCGTGTATTATGAGCAGGGGCTTCTCTAGGTTCTCTAAGTTTTTGCTCAGACTAAGTTCTGGAGCATTTTCAGCGAATGCCTCTACAAATTGGAAGTAGATAGGCATTTCTTGTTGCGTACGTCCATTGAGTATGGTGTGAACCCCAGTTTCTTTCCATTCGGCGAATGGTTTCATCTCTAGGTAACGCTCAAGGTTACTTACACTGGCCCAAGTAACACATTTACTTATCCGGTCGTCCTGTGCAGCTCTAAGTAGTGCTATTGCACCACCTCGGCTATGGCCTATGATATGTATCTCTCCATTCCATATAAAAGGAAATGTTTCAGCTTTTTTACCTATAAAATCTAATACACATCCTAAGTCGTCATACTCTATTTTGAAATTGTTATTTCCAAAGGCTTCTAAGTCCGCAAACTCATTTTGATGTTTGGGTGTGGTTCCATTATGCGAAAAGTTAAATTTAAAAAATGGGAGACGTTTAGAAGCGAAAATTTCCGAAGCTAATGGCCACGCACCCCAATTCTTAAAACCCTTAAATCCATGAGTAAAAACAACAATCGGCACACTCTCGGGATATGTTGTGTAACTTAGGTCGGCTGTTATGAGCTTGCCTGCACTACCCTTGAACTTAAAGTCCAGATGCTTTATAGGTTCCACTATTTCAACTTATTAAAGGTGGCGTTGGCATCAAAAGATTTTGCCGCTACGCCTATACGAATAATCTCTACTTTATTCATTCTTACCGGTTCTTTGGGTCTGTCGGCACGTCCTCTTGGTGAGTTACCTATGAGTGTTACATACTTTTGACCGAGGACTACAGAACCAAAAATATTGTATCCGCCATCTAACCAAGGTGTTGCTTTGTGGGTGATGAAAAACTGACTTCCATTGGTGTTGGGGCCGCTATTTGCCATACTAAAGATACCTGGTTTGTCGTGCTTCAAATCTGGGTGAATTTCGTTTTTGAATTTGTATCCCGGTCCACCTGAACCTGTACCTGTAGGATCTCCACCTTGTATCATAAAGTTTGGGATGACGCGATGAAAAATAAGACTATCAAAGTATGGCTCTCCCGCTGCTCTGAATGTATTGGAAATAGAACCTTCTGCAAGTCCAACAAAATTAGCTACAGTAAGCGGTGCTTTTTCCATTGCCAACTTACCTACTATATCACCATAATTGGTTTGTATGTAGGCATATATTCCATCTTCCTTTAAGTTTGGAGTTTTGGCTATTTGTTGAGCTAGTGTGTATACATATTCTGACGCTCCCTCAGTGCGTTCTTCTTTAGGTTTTTTTGTTTTCAACACACTTAGAGTGTAGTTATACCCTTCTTCGTATTCAAATCCCTGTATCGTTTCACAAAAAACACCCCACTCATCTTTTTCGCTTGTTTTTGCTTTCATGCAATCTCCTTTTTCGCTTGAAACGTATAACGTCATTGTTTTGGGCTTATTGGGCATTAAAACACCGCACGAAACCAGACTAGTAATAAGGAATAAGTAGCTTATTTTTTTTAACATCTTACAAAAATAAACCAAGCAAGTGACACTAATGGAAACTGCCGCTCGATTTGAGTGTATATTTTGAGTATATGCAAACTTCAAGGTGCTTTAGCACACGCATATTTCCTATTATTGCACTCCTTTATGAGTTTAAAACTAGAAATAGAAAAGCGGAAAACCTTTGGTATTATTTCTCACCCTGATGCTGGTAAAACAACACTTACTGAAAAGCTGCTGCTCTTTGGTGGTGCTATACAAACAGCCGGTGCGGTAAAAAGTAACAAAATAGAAAAAACGGCTACCTCTGATTTTATGGAGATAGAAAAGCAGCGTGGTATTTCCGTGGCTACTTCGGTGATGAGTTTTGAGTATAAAGGTAAGAAAATCAATATCCTGGATACTCCCGGTCACAAGGACTTTGCGGAGGATACGTACCGTACACTAACGGCTGTAGATAGTGTAATTCTTGTAGTAGACGTAGCAAAAGGGGTAGAGGCACAAACACGTAAATTGATGCAGGTATGTAGAATGAGAAATACACCTGTTATCATTTTTGTAAATAAAATGGATAGAGAAGGTCAAGAACCTTTTGATATCCTAGAAGAATTAGAACAAGAACTACAGATTAGTACACGACCATTGAGCTGGCCTATTAATATGGGATCCCGTTTTAAGGGCGTTTATTTACTTCACAATCATTCGCTTAATTTATTTCAAGCAGATAAAACCAAAAAAGCATCTGATTATATTAACATAGAAAACTTAGAAGATAAGCAACTCGATGAGATAGTGGGAGAGACCGATGCAAATCAACTCCGCGAAGATGTGGAACTTATAAACGGTGTATTTGAGCCATTTGATACGGAGATGTATGAAGAGGGGCTTTTGGCTCCTGTATTTTTCGGTTCGGCGTTGAACAACTTTGGGGTTCAGGAAATGCTTGATACATTTGTGGAAATAGCTCCTAGCCCAAGACCTCGTCCTACTGATGTGAGAGATATAGAGCCGATGGAGGCTAAGATGACTGGCTTTATTTTTAAAATCCACGCAAACTTAGACCCAAATCATAGAGACAGGATAGCATTCCTTCGCGTATGTTCGGGCACTTTCGAACGGAATAAGTTTTACATTCACTCACGGCTAGATAAGAAAATGCGATTTAGTAATCCTTATACATTTTTAGCAGATAGTAAAGAAGTGACACAATTTGCTTATCCTGGAGATGTAGTAGGACTTTACGATACAGGAAACTTTAAGATAGGAGATGGTCTTACTGAAGGTGAAAAACTAGAATTCAAAGGTATGCCGAGTTTCAGCCCCGAATTATTCCGTGAGGTTGTGAATATGGACCCTATGAAAAGTAAGCAGTTGGAAAAAGGACTCAATCAACTTACCGATGAGGGTGTGGCACAGCTATTTACACAGCAACCAGGTAACCGAAAAATCATTGGTGTAGTGGGCGAGCTGCAGTTTGAGGTGATACAGTACAGACTGGAGCATGAGTATAATGCAAAAGCACGATTTGATGCCGTGAACTATCACAAAGCTTGTTGGATGACGGGCGATGAGGCCAAAATAGCGGAGTTTATAAAGTATAAACCACAAGATGTAGTATTAGATAAGGATGATAATCTAGTGTACTTAGCACAAACTCCTTACCTATTACAAATGGCTAAGAGCAACAATCCCGAGATAGAATTCCACGAAACAAGTGAGTTCAAGGTAGGATAGGAGAGACCTCAGATTCTTAGTCTGAGTATATTCTTAACAGTTTTTTGTGTGCTAAATATTCAAGATAGAGTATGCCGGTGCGTGTCTCAAAATAGTTATAGGCTTTTTCGCCTATTTGTGTGCGTTTTTCCGCGGCCGCCAGAGATATTACCTTATTCAGCCCTGCACTGAATCTTTCGTTTTTAGACATATAAGTACGCATCATTGGTGTAGTAAGACCAATCATCGTTCATCACACGCACTCTAGTGGATTTTCCCGCTAGTCTTACTGCTGATGGATCATACTCCATTATGTGAAAGCAGTCTAAACCACCAGTGGCCATTTTTTGGTTGCCTTCTGGGTCAAGATAGAAAAAGTATTTATTATGATAAGATATAATGTGTAGCTCATTGATACTAATTAGCAAGCCGCCGTTTAAATCTGGTTTCACCTCTATTTCACTTGGTTTATAGATAACGGAACCTGCTACTACATTATTTAGATTTTGAAAAGGAACTTCTCTAAAATATTCGAGTGTTAGATCATCTCTAAACTTTGCTACCCAAAAGCCAAAGAAGCTCTCGCCCGATTTTTGATAACGCTTATTTCGCTCAAATGGTCGATCTAATTTGCTATATAAATAGAAACCACCCTTACAAGGCTCAGCCTTAAAAATGCGTTTATCAAAACCATTGTTATAACCAAAACTGTTGAAATTAGACTTAAGTTCTATCTCTGCTTGTATCGTATCAAATGAATTTACATCCATTTTTTTAGGTACAAGTGCAAGGTCTTATGATTGGGCTTCATTATTTCGCAACTACTATAGAATTGTTCATTCTTCAGAAATCGTGTTTTGAAGAAGTAGGCTAGATATTTATCATATAACGAGCCTACAGCTTTTGCGGCTATATCATCTCCATCAATAGTTTGCTGAATAATCTTTTCTTTTTTGATGTCGTACAATACGGGCTCTTCATTTATGAAACCCCTTGTGGCATTGTATCCGTCAAAATCTTGATCAGCTACCTCATTGGCTAATTCTTCACCAGACGACAGATCTAAGGTGGTTTAAACTACCGCTTCTGGAGTTTGCTCTACGATACAAACCCTAGACTTATCGCCTAAAATATGTACTTGGTTAAGTGATTTACCACTTATGCTTTCCGTAAATAATTCATACTCCCAAGCGAGATTTCCGGCACTGTCCAGAGCCATTACATTTACAGATTTCTTACTAAGTTCGCTGATAATAATCACGCGATTACCGATTCGCTTTGCACCTATGACTGAAATGTCTGGTAAGGTGTTAATTAGTGTTTGGGCATTTCACAGAGGGGTAAAGAGTAAAAGTAAGGGTAAAAGGAATTTCAGTTTCATCTACGCAATCTAGTTTTTTTGATAAAAACTATTTGGTAAGAAATAAAAATGATTTATGAGAATGCAGTCGTTTATTAATTAGTCTTACCTAAAAGTAAAACTCATATACTGCGTGCTACCATTCGCATTAATGCCCTCTATGCGAATCTGCCCTCTATATGTTTCTAAGTAGTCAACCAGCTGAGCAGCAGTTTCAAATATTTTGTTGTTTACTTTTACAAAAACAAAACCTTCACCAATATTCATCTGACGAATTTTACCATTGGTAATGTTCGTCACTTTTATTCCACTAGTGATACGGTACGTCTTAAGTTCGAGTTTCGATAACTTTTCAAATTCAGCACCCAGTATCTCGCTTGTTTCACTTTGTTTAGTTAACAATTCAGTTGTTCCTTCCTTGTTTACCAAGGTTAGGTTAAGCTCTTTCTCTGCATTGTCACGCACCACTACTAACTTCACCATATCACCAGGTCTTAAGTAGGCTAGCCTTTCGTCAAATGTAGATTTACTATCAATGAGTCTGCCATCCATTTCGGTGATTACATCACCGGCTTCTAATTTGCGTTTAGCTTCATCGTTTACACCATTTATTCGTTTTACGAGGACGCCTTGCTCTGCACCTAGTTTTTCACTGATATCTCCATCTATATCTTCTGCATCTATACCCATAAAACCACGTTGTACTTCTCCGTAGTTTTTCAAATCTTCAATAGTCTTAGCTACGATATTACTGGGTATGGCAAACCCATAACCCACATAACTTCCTGTTTTACTAGCTATTGCGGTATTTACTCCTACCAGATTACCTTGTAGGTCTACCAATGCACCACCACTATTTCCTGGGTTAATAGCTGCATCTGTTTGGATAAATGATTCTATCGGAAACTGATTATTTACAATATTTATGTTACGCCCTTTGGCCGATACTATTCCAGCCGTCACCGTACTGTTAAGGTTAAAAGGATTACCAACGGCGAGCACCCATTGTCCTATCTGCACATTATCACTATTGATAAATAGAATAGGAGATAGGTTACTCTCTTCTATTTTGAGAAGTGCTAAATCACTACTCGGGTCAGCACCTACTAAGGCTGCTGTATATGTCTTTTTGGTATTACTAATTACCACTTCTATTTTATCGGCACTTTTTACCACGTGCTGATTGGTTATGATATATCCATCTTTACTCACGATAACTCCTGATCCTGTGCTTGCTACTTTCCCTATTCTGCCAAATGGATCAAAATCGAATCCCCAAAAAGAAGTTCGCTGATATCGCTGAGATTCTGTTTTGATAAAAACAACACTTGCTGTACTATTCTTGGCTGCAGTTATGAAACCTGTCTCTAAGTTTTGTACACCTTTTTCATTGATATTGATATATGGTGTCTTATTGTCAGATTGTAGTATGACTACATCATTGGAGTCAAAATATGTTTTATATAGATAAGCGCCTGAAAATGAGGCTAAAAGTGAAACAATGGCGATAATAATTATACTTCTAAACTTCATACTAAAAATAAGACAAATAGTTTGCCAAAATGTGTGATTAACCCCGTGACTTTACCGTGGCATACACGAAAATAGTAGTCAATGGATTTATAGGGTCGTTGGAGTAAATCTTAATTCGCTTTACTTGTGTTCCGTTCTTGTATAACGAATCGTATTTAACCTCTACTTGTACACTTTCTCCAGGCTTTAATACTTTTTTACGTGGATTGAGTAAAGTACACGTACAGTCTGACTGAATGCGTTGTAATTTGAGATTAGACTTTCCATTGTTGGTGATGGTCAATTTCTTTTTTCTAACCGTACCGCTATACATTTCACCCATTTCTATAGCATTGGTGCTCATATAGATACGTGGTGCTTTTTTCACTTCTCGTTTTTTGAGTTTGCTATAGTCTACCACATAGTTTATGGAGTAAGTCAATTCCTTATTTGGGATAAATCTATCGTCTGTATACAGTTTTACCATACCGCCCAGTGGACCTACAGTGTCTAGCTTAGTGAGGTCTACATCTACCAGCATAACCTTACGTTCATCAGGCGAAATAGTGATGGGTAAGTCTCTGAATGTAAAAAAACCAGACTTATTTTGAGCTTTTTTGATGGTTATATCGTGGTATCCATCATTGGCTATAAGAAGCGTATCGGTAAATTTAGCATCGTTGAGCTGATTGCCCCACGTGAATGAATTGCGGTTTATCAGTAAATAACCATATTGCCCTCTGTAATATTCGCCTTTATTATTGTTGGTGTATTGATTTTTAATATTGGCGGTAAATGTTAACTCTACCTGATAGGCATCTGTAAGATTACCCCTTAGATATACCCACTTGCTCGTTTTACCCAAAAAACCTTTGGGATTAAACTGAGCAAATATTTGAGCAGACTCACCGGGCAGTACCGTATCTTTGGTTATGTGAGGGTTCGTACATCCGCAAGAAACATCTATAGCACTCGATATGAATGGATTTTTACCCTTGTTAGTAAAGTAGTAGCGAGCCGTAACGCCCGTTTGATCATCAAATATGGTTCCGATATCATACGTTAAACTCTCAAAAACTAAGTCTTTTATAGATACCTGAGCTGAGCTTAGGATACTCTGTTGTAAAAGCAAAAGAAGAAATCCGAATGGTCTGTACATATTTGTATTCAAAGAAAACGGCTTGTTTATTAGCATTTGTTATGTTTAGATGAAATGTTCATAAAAAACGTTGCCCACGTATCAATAAGTATTCCTATTTTCGCTTAGTGAGCAACGATTTACTAGATGGCACAAACAGCGGCTATTCTGAACAAGAAAATGACATAGAACGAGCATTGCGTCCTATTTCATTTGACGATTTTGAAGGACAAGATAGCATATTGGATAACCTCAAAATATTTGTACAGGCCGCAAACCAGCGTGAAGAAGCTCTAGACCACGTATTACTCCACGGCCCTCCAGGATTGGGCAAAACTACCTTGGCCAATATTATTGCCCACGAATTACAAAGTAATATCAAGATCACGAGTGGCCCGGTACTGGAAAAACCCGGAGACTTGGCAGGCTTACTTACCAACCTTAATGAGGGAGACGTACTCTTCATAGACGAGATACATCGCCTTAGCCCAGTAATAGAGGAATACCTATACTCGGCTATGGAAGATTACAAAATAGACATTGTACTGGATACTGGACCCAACGCACGAAGTGTGCAAATTGGCATCAGCCCTTTTACGCTCATAGGTGCCACAACACGAAGTGGACTACTCACCTCACCACTACGAGCTCGCTTTGGGATTACGTGCCGCTTGCAGTATTACGATACAGAATTGCTAGCCAGTATCGTAGAACGGAGTAGTAATATTCTTAAAATGCCTATAGACCATAAAGCTGCGATTGAAATAGCCGGTAGGAGTAGAGGAACACCGCGTATTGCAAACGCACTTCTTCGTCGTACCCGTGATTTTGCTCAGATAAAAGGCAATGGAACAATCTCACTCGATATCGCTCAAATCGCTCTGAACGCTCTTAATGTAGATGCTCGCGGTTTGGATGAAATGGATAATCGTATACTTTCGGCCATTATAGATAAATTTAAAGGCGGACCAGTGGGTATAAACACCATTGCAACTGCCGTAAGCGAAGAGGCCGGTACCATAGAAGAAGTATACGAACCTTTTCTTATTAAAGAGGGATTTCTGCAACGTACAGCCCGCGGCAGAGAAGCCACAGAACTCGCCTACAAACACTTAGGTAAAAGCCCCGCAAGTGGTAACACACCCAGTTTATTTTAATCCTATCATTCATTGCGTAAAACCGCTGAGTATACCGCCTTGGTAAAGAGCATCGCTTCGGAGCTTGGTTTCGAATACTGTGGTATAAGCAAAGCAGAGCAGCTCAAAGAAGATGCTGTTCATTTAGAATCTTGGCTTAATAAAGGCTATCATGGCAAAATGAAGTGGATGGAAAACCACTTTGAAAAAAGGATAGACCCCACCAAACTTGTTCCCGGAGCTAAATCCGTCGTTTCGCTATTATTCAATTATCACCCCGACGAAATAGCCGATGAAAGCGGTGTGAAAATTTCAAAATACGCCTATGGCGAAGATTATCACTTTGTTCTAAAAGACAAGATGAAAACGATGCTTACCTTGCTCAGCGAGCAGATAGGAGATATAGACGGACGTGTATTTGTGGATTCTGCTCCTGTATTAGATAGGGCTTGGGCGGCCAGAGGAGGCCTAGGATGGATAGGCAAACATAGCCTGCTCATAACCAAGCAACGCGGCAGTTACTACTTCATTGCCGAACTCATCATAGACCTAGAGCTAGATGCCGACCAACCCACTACTGACCACTGCGGTACGTGCACAGCGTGCATAGATGCTTGCCCAACCGATGCCATCGTAGCTAACAAAGTAGTGGATAGCACCAAGTGTATCTCTTACCTTACCATAGAACTAAGAGAGGAGATACCTCCCAGTTTTAGCGATAAGATGGAGGGCTGGGCTTTTGGTTGCGACATTTGTCAAGATGTATGCCCGTGGAACCGATTTGCAAGTCCACATAACGAGAAGCGATTTGAGCCACATCCTATGCTTAGCGAAATGCAGCAGGGCGATTGGCAGGATATAACCCAAGAGGTTTTTAAAGATATTTTTAAAAAATCGGCAGTAAAAAGAGCCGGATTAATCAAATTAAAGCAAAATATAGCTTTTGTCTCTGGTCAAAAAGACGACTAAGGCTTCGGACGATTCACAGATATGACTGAAATAAATGAATCAACGGATAGCCAAGCATAACTTTGTGCGTGTACTTCGTTCTTTTACGGTAAATATAGATAAGATTAAGACCATAGACGATTCATCTCTCGTAATAGGTGACAAGCTCATACCTATCAGCCGCGGAAGCAGAGCAGACCTAATGGCTTAAATCAACTTACTTAATTAAGAATACTACCTTATTAACCACCAGTTGCAGTTTTGGGGGTAGAGAGTTCCTTTCGCAACATATCAAGAGCCGTGTACGTGGTGCGATGTATGATTTGTTCTCGCGTTCCGTGAAATTCACAACGCTTAATGATTACACCTCCTTCTGGTGTAGCAAGACCAATATACACCAACCCTACAGGTTTATCGGCAGTACCACCTCCGGGCCCAGCTATACCTGTTGTAGCTATACAGTAATCTACCTCGAGTTTTGTCTGAGCGTTTTGTGCCATTGCAGTACATACTTCTTCACTTACAGCACCTACCTCATTGAGCACATCTTGTGATATGTCCGCTATTGCTACTTTGGTTTCATATGCATATGTAAGTAGGCTCCCTTTGTAGTAGACTGAACTACCCGTAATACTCGTAATACAATGAGCGATGTAGCCTCCCGAGCAACTTTCACACGTGCCTACGGTGTGGTGATGTTCCTTGAGCATATCACCTACCAGCTCTGGTAAGTTTTTGTCACCTTCAAACCATACATTGCCTATGGTCGATTTTATAGTATTAAAGTAGTCCTTTATCTGCTCATTAAGTTCAATCTCGGTATGCTGTGTAGACTTGGCACTCAATCGCAGTCGTACCAGGTTAAGGTGGGGCAAATAGGCCAATTTGATATGTGAAGGAAGATTATCTTCCAGGCTTGTCAATTTTTCGGACAAATGTGATTCAGGCACACCTACTACGGTAATGGTATGATGTACAATGCTGTAATTGTCACCACGTGCGTTTAGTTTTCCAAAAACCACATTTTCCATCATGGCCTTCATCTCATAAGGCACTCCGGGCATACTTACATATAACTTGCCATTTTGCTCAAAGGACATGCCAGGAGCCGTACCCTTAGTATTGAGTATCACCTCACAATTATCAGGTACCAATGCTTGGTCTACATTTACCTGCAGCACTTCTCTTCCCCTTCTATGAAAAATATCTTTGATGTTTTCTAAGGCTCCTTGGTCTGTAACTAGTTGTGCATTAAAGTATTCTGCAAGCACTTTTTTTGTGATATCATCTTTGGTGGGGCCTAGGCCACCCGTTATTAGTATCACATCGGCTCGTTTTTCGGCTGCTTGTAGTGCGGCTACTATGTTCTCTTTCTTATCATTAATGGATGTGATTTGTATCACCTCTACACCATACTCGTTGAGGTGATGACCAAGCCAGGCAGAGTTGGTGTCTACGGTCTGACCAATTAATATTTCGTCTCCGATTGTGATTATTTCTGCTAGCATTTAATCTATTAACAATTTAAAAATTATTTTCGCTGCAAAGTTTAACAAAATGAGGGAAGCAAAAGCTAATTTAGCTATAAATAATCTAATGAAAGATGCGGCAAAAGCGTTTGACGCAGATAAGGTAATATCGCAATTGCAAGAGATAAGAACTATGGCACTTGAGGAAGAAGACCCTACCGTAGTGAAAATTTGTCGACTTACTAGTGAGTATATCGCCGATAAAGGCAACTTTGACTTAGGCTACGTAGCCGAAGAAGAAATAGGGGATATGACCGATATGGAGTATTTACTTGAGTTAATGCTCAAAGTAGATCGACCTGCAAATAGGGAAGAAATTCAAGAGATAAGAGATAAGATAAAAGGAGAGCTTTAATAAGCTCTTTTTTTTTGCTCCAAAAACTGTAAGGATTTTAATTAGGATCGTTTTCTACCCTAATTAACAAACAATAAAAAGATGAAACAAGTAGTAATGATTGCACTCATAATAGGTAGTGCTTTTGGTTCTTATGCTCAGTACCGGGTGAATGCTGGAGCTTCTGTAGGTTCAGGAGCAACTATGTTTAGCCTTGGTGCTGAACGTGAGTTTAATGTCATTAGTAAGAAATTTTACATTAATCCAGGAATACGGCTTAATGTATTCAGCGGAAATGATTTGGAATATATCACAGCACCAGCCAAATACACGGTGAATGATGACCAAGTAGACACCCTAACCTTCAATAGTGTTCAAAACAATTTTGCTAATCTATACGTGAGATTGGGGTATAACATTACAGAGAAACTTTCAGTAAGTTTTGATATAGATGTGGTAGGAGTAAGTTTTGGAAGTGAGCAGAATAATACGCAATATTTTCCTGGAAAGGCTTCAAGGGATTTAGGAGTGCCAAATGTTTCGAGTGTAAACGCATCACCAATAGCGGTGAATGTTTTACTGATTGGTGATAACAATATAGGAAGTTTGAACTCTACGCTTAGTTTATCGTATAATTTAACCAATAGATTTGGAATAGATGCTGGAGCAGGATTAGTATTTACAGAGTACACCACCAATGCGGCAATAGGTTACGATTCTAATGACCGCTTTCGCAACAAGAATATGATGGGATACATAGGCGTATCTTATCTATTTGGAGAAAAGTAGACTTCTCATTCTCAAAATATTTAACGTCAATCGAGAAATCGGTTGGCATTTTTTTTTGTAGTGAATACTTACGGTGTATTACCTTCGCCATCGCAATGACATCAGATCAGTTTAACGACATAAAAGGCCGCACAGCAAAACTGGCGGACTATCTTTGACTTGGCTAAGAATTTGGCTCTCATAGAAGACGAGGAGCAGCAAACCCACGACCCTAGTTTTTGGGATGACCCCAAAAAAGCAGAACTTCATCTCAAAAACATTAAGAAAAAGAAAATTTGGACGGATGCTTGGGCAGCGGTAAATGCTGGTGTGGAGGAGATAGAAGTACTCCTAGAGTTCAAAGAAATGGGGGAGGATGTAGACGAGGAAATAGAGACTAAGTACCAAGAGACCCTCCAAAAACTCGAAGACCTTGAGTTTAAAAATATGCTAAGTGGTGAGGAAGACCAACTAGATGCCATACTTGAAATAAATGCAGGTGCCGGTGGTACGGAAAGTAATGACTGGGCTAGTATGCTGAGCCGCATGTACATTATGTGGGCACAGAATAATGGGTTCAAAGCGGAAGTGATAGAGCAAGTAGATGGCGACGTGGCGGGTATAAAATCCATCAGTATACAGATTAGTGGCAATTTCGCTTTCGGATATTTGAAGGGAGATAATGGTGTGCACCGACTGGTGCGTATAAGCCCATTTGATAGCAGCAATAGACGTCATACCTCTTTTGCTTCAGCATACATTTACCCAGTAGTAGATGATAGTATAGAGATAGAGCTCAACTGGGGTGAGATAGATATGCAGACCTCACGTAGTGGTGGTGCTGGGGGCCAAAATGTAAATAAAGTAGAAACCAAGGTGCAACTTACACACAAGCCTACGGGCATTATGGTAGTATGCTCCCAAGCCCGTTCGCAGCTTGCCAATAAGGAGGAAGCCATGAAAATGCTAAAATCACAATTGTATGATATAGAACTGCGGAAGCAAACCGATGCTCGTGCCGAGATAGAAAACGGTAAGATGAAAATAGAATGGGGAAGCCAAATACGTAACTACGTGATGCACCCTTACAAACTGGTAAAAGACGTACGTACCGGTGAGGAGACGAGCAATGTACAAGCCGTAATGGACGGAAATTTAGAGGCTTTTCATAAGGCGTATTTGTTAGGTCAGAAGAAGTAGGGGGTTGATATCTGAGTTATGATTAGCGAAGTATCTTCATCAGTTGCTCCAACTTAGGACTTAAAATTATTTCTATTCTACGGTTCTGTGCATACGCCTCTTTGGTTTCTTCGATATTTACAGGGAGGTATTTACTTCGTCCGCTAGGTATAATTTTGAGTGGGCTGATGTTGCCTTCGGTGGTAAGGTATCTTACCACCGAAGTAGCCCTCAGTACGCTGAGATCCCAGTTATCCTTTATTGTAGATGAACGCATAGCCTGATTATCCGTATGTCCTTCTACCATAATGTCAAAATCTGTGAGACCTCTCAAGCTTTCTGCTACTTCTAGAAGAGCTATTTTACCTTTCTTGTCAATATCAATTTTACCAGATTCGAATAATAGGCTATTGTCTAATGAAACATATATTTTCCCGTCTTTCTCTACTACGGTAATACCGCTATTCTCATAACCTTTGAGTGATTCGGTAAGCTTGTTTTTTAGGTTTGCAACAGCACGTTCTTGCATCTTTAAACGATATTCAAGCTCATTCACTCGGTGTTCTCGCTCCTTTAGGTCTGCCGCCAACAAGTCTAATTTTTCTTTTAGTTGTTTGGCTTTAGTGTCTTGTGCCAGTAACTCTGTTTCATTTGCAAATAATTGACCTTCCAACTTGCTCTTTAGAGTATCCAGCTCTTGTAGTCGGTATGCTAATTCGTTATTTGTATTTTCATTTTTTATGACTAGCTCTTTGTAATTCTGGTCTAAAATAGCATAGCTTGCTTTTGATTTTTTATACTGATTTTTCAGTTCTGCATAGGCTTGCTCTGCCTTTTCGTACTCGCTCTCTAGTGTGTTGTATTTAGCTGTATTCAGAGCCAGTTGATTATCACAATACTCTTTTAATGTTTGGAGCTCACTGTAATCTGCATTAAGCAAATCATATTTGACCTGTAATTCTTCAAATTTCTTGGAAGGAACACAAGCTGAAATTAGGAATAGAAAAGAGACAATGCTCAGCTCTTTATGTTTTTGCATATTTTGATACATAAAATGATTGCAATTTTAATCAGTATTGTACAGTATGTTGGTCAAAAAAAAGTAACATATAAACAATCGAATGACGTAAAATACAGAAATATGGACTTTAGAGCTGCTTTGGCTTACTCTTTGTAGTATTTTTATAGTAAAATTTAAATACATAATCATATGAAAAATTCAAAAACTTTTTTATTTACAATTACCTTTTTGACCAATTCTATTGCCAGTTTTGCTGCACAACCGTATAGTACAAAGAAGTATCCTAAACTGCTCAAATCACAGTCCCCGACTATTGTAGTAAAAGACCTTGAGCAGGAATCGACAAAAACTAAAAGCAATCAATCCGAACTGAAAACAAAAGTTACCATTGATCAAAATGAACGCTCTTCTGTGGTAACCAAGCAAATCGAGCCAAAGTTGAATCACGCTAATAAGCCTTTTGTAAACACTAATCCTATTATTTCCAAAGCTGCTTATACACCTTCAGCTAAAGAGCTAAAAAAAATCAAGCGTAAACAAGACAGACTTGAAAAAAAATTAGAAAAACAAAGTGTAGATGGGGGCAGTAAAAGTGCCATAGTTGCGGTTCTTTTATGTTTCTTTTTAGGCGTAATTGGGGTTCATCGATTTTATCTTGGGTATACGTTTATAGGTATTATACAGGTGTTAACACTAAGTTTTTTTGGTATCTGGGCATTGATTGACCTAATCCTTCTCCTTTTTGGTGAGTTACAACCTAAGAATGGGGCATTTGAAAAAGACTTTTTCGATGAGGTGAATGAGCTATAACAGCTTGTTATTTCGTTTCACGTTGGATTTTACTTAAACCCCTTATTAGATTCAATATTAAACTCAAGATGCCTCGCTTAGCGGGGCATTTTTTTTGTCAATCGCTTTAGGGTGTGTCTACCTCTGTTTTTTACCCCATTGCTTCCTGTAGGTATAATACTTTCTATAGCATCTATCAATTCAGGAATGAGTTCAGGGTATTTTACCGCGATCTGTTCACATACAGTCATACTAAATGCCTTGATTGCGATGGCCTCCTTTGGGTCTAGCATAAAGGCTATGCAAGTATCATAAAGCACACCTGCGATATCGTCGGGTATGGGGCACGTTTGGTATATGCGTACAATGTTTCGGCGTATGGCACCGTGTTTAGATTTGTCACCTAACTGCTGTACGAGGGTTGTGTGATAAGGAGCAATAAGATGAGGCTTTTGCTTGCCAACATGGCCCAATGCCCAACTGGTAGTTTGAGAAACACGACTAGTCCCATTTACAAAATACTCTATCAACTCCGCAAATCGCTCAGGACTATCCCCTATAAAATCTATGATTTCATTAATCGTTTGTTTATTGTTGGGTTTGGTGATGAGGTGCTTTAGCATTTACTGAATGATGGAATAACAGAATAATAGATACGATAGCAAAATTAGAACGCTGATGACACTGATTTAGCTGATAACCGCTGATTTTTCACTACTTCCAATCATTCTGAACTCAATCAATCATTAAACACTCGTCTGCATTTTATCCTCTTCTTCACCTCGCTCTAAGGCTAAATCGATGAGTCGCGATATCAAATCGGAGTAGGAGATGCCGCCTGCTTCCCAAAGTTTAGGATACATACTGATGTCTGTAAATCCAGGTAGGGTATTCACCTCATTTACAATTATTTCATTGCTTTCCGTGACAAATACATCTACTCTAGCCATTCCTTCACAACAAAGTGCCTTATATGTTTTTATGGCAATGTGTTGTATTTCACTTTGCAAATTTGCGTCTAATTTGGCAGGGATTACCGTCACAGATCCATTAGCATCAGTATACTTAGCTGCGTATGAATAAAATGTATGTTGCTCACCTACAGTGACTACTTCACCTAAAGGCGATGCTTCTATTTCTTGATTGCCCAATACCGCACATTCTATCTCACGACCAACTATATTCTGTTCTATCAGCACCTTTCGGTCATACTTAAATGCATTGTCAATGGCTGTTTCAAACTCTCGCTTGGTTGTCACTTTGCTTATGCCTACCGATGAGCCCAAATTGGGCGGCTTGATATACATCGGCACTCCGAGTGAGGCTAAGGCTTTTTCATAAGTAATTAGATTGCATTCGCTTTTGAGGTAGGATAAAAATCTACTATTTGCTATACCTGCCTCGTTTAATACGCGTTTGGCTACTTCCTTATCTATGCATAAGGACGAACCTATTACGCCGGGTCCTACAAACGGGATTCCAATGGATTTGAGCAAGCCTTGTAATGTACCGTCTTCTCCACCCGTACCGTGCACTATCGGAAATATGGCGTCTATTTTTCCGAGTGATACGTTTGTATACGTATTGATGATTGGCTCGGTATTCCCCGGTTTCAGTGCTAAAGAATTAGGTGTTATTTTTACGATATTTTCTTTGGCCAGTTCTTCCTCTGTTTTGCTATACCACACCCCATTTTTGCCTATGGCGATAAGTAGTAGATTGTATTTATTCCTATCTATTGCTTTGGCGATATTACGAGCAGAACGTATAGATACTTCGTGCTCTGTAGATTTCCCACCATATACTATTGCGATGTTCTTTTTCTGCATTTACTCTGTGTTCGTTTTATGGGTATGCTGCAAATTAATAAAATCTGAACTACGTTATTTTATCCGATTATAAAATTGAGAACCATCTTCACCACACAACCAACGTACTACGTTCTTCTCCCATATTTCACTATGCTGCTGCTGTGTAATAAGTTTTTCTTCTAATACGAGATCCAATAATTTACCAGGATAACTGCTTTGAGCATCACTCTCCATCTCACCAAGGGGATAAGGATCATCCAGTCCCATTATAATTTGATTCGTATTTTGCTGACGTTTGAGCATCACCTCAAAAGAGATCGTATCATGCACCAAAGTGTCAAAAAAGATATTGGGATGTCCCACGGCCTTACGTGGTCGTGTCTGCCCTTCAAATAAATCAGGCCTTCCGTCAAAACCTTGCGTTCGTCGTCCTATGTTAATGTGATTCAGCTGACCACCGTGTGCAAAACAGGTTCTTATGTTGGGGTACTTCTCGTAATATCCATTGAGGGTGTAAAAATGATAGGAGTCTGCACACTGTGCAAGCATCCATATCAGGTGAAAACGCCACGAAATATTTTCGAGTTTTATGAATTTTTCACCATCGTAAGGGTGTACCTCTATGGCGAGGTTATACTTGTTTGCCAGTTCTAATATAGGTTCAGTTTCCGCATTGAAAATACCTTTCCAATTTCCGGCAGTATCTAGATAATGAGTAGGCAGACACAGCACCTGCAGCCCCAGTTTCTCCACACACCGTTCTATTTCCCATAATGCTCCATCTATGAAACCAGCATGAACTACAAATCCCGTCGTAAAGCGTTTGGGATTTTCTGCCTGCACTTGTGCGTTAAAATCATTTTGGAATCTCAAGGCTTGTTTCATATCCTTGAGCGTAAGGCCGTTGCCATAGAGTTGAGATAGGTTGAGAACAACGGCGTGATCTATACTATTATCGTCCATCCACGTGAGCTTTTCATCTAGAAAAAAACTCTCAGCGGTAATAGGTCTAGCCCAATTTTTTTGACGCATAAACTTTCGATCATTGTCTATCCAAAAGATCTCTTTGTCCTTCATAAACTGAGGAATCTGTTCTGGGTTGGGCAGTAAGTGGGAGTGGCCGTTTATTCTCATTACGATAATTTGCGTTGAGCAGCGAATGTACAAAAGCTACTTGATTGACTTTCTATATGTTTCCAAATTGTGGTGAAACAGTTTCTTGCCATAAAAGTAACAAAACGAGAATCGTCGGATTTCTATGCAGGAATCTTATGCACTACGTTGTTGGCGTTTGCTTTCTTTTTCAATGATATTGGCTACTGAGCGGAATTCTCTACGAATAATGGGCCATCGTTTTGGGTACCTATCAAAGAGTTCTACGATTTTTCTGGCGTGTTTATTAAGTGCATCTGTAATACTGGCATTACTCACCGGTGGTGTGCAATTGGCTCCTATGTTTTTGCCTATGACGTTTAAGCTCTTCTCTTTAGTAATATTTGCAGCTTCTTCATACCTATCTAGTAGCACATATGTTTTTGTGTATCGTCCTAGGTTTAGACCCTCGGTTTCAGTACTATAGGTTTTAGCTTTACTGGCTTTGAGGTCGGTTAGGTGGTTTGACGTAAGTACTATTTCGGTATCGCCACTTAGTAAAGCCATGTTTACAGCTATTTCTATGTGTTGCTCAAGATTAGCCTTTAGATGATAAAACGAGTTGGAGTAATCCTTCAGTTCATCTGAAAATGCCCTGCTCATTCTTATTTCTATTTTATATTTGGTTTGTAATTCGTTTAGCACTAGTTCGGTAAATTGGCTTATGGCCAGTTGGAAGTTTTCCGTCTGTTCGGCAAGTTGCTTCTTTGTTTTTATTATTTCATCATTAGCCAAATTATTTCCCTTAGCTAGTCGCTCCATAATTTCCTTATCCGTAGTTTGAATTTGGGTAAGCGATTCCACAAAACCTCTTATGGTTCGTTCAAAGAGGATTTTCTCGTTAGCTAGGAGATACTTCTCTTTATGAAGTCCAAAGGGTTTAATCTTCACAAAAAGATAGAGTTGACCAGAAGACGCTTTTAAGTTTTTTATGAATAGAATGTCTCTATCAAGTTCGGCTTCCAATTTAGACTGCCCTAACTTAGGCGTTGCATTAAATGGTGTCTCATCTAGGGCATACCATCCTGTAGTATTGTTCTGCAAAAAGGTGTGCAACGAGTGAGGAACGGCTTCTTCATAAATTCCGTTTTGAGTTTGAATATGGGTGGTGTCATCGGGAAGTATAGCGATACATATTACCTCCGAGGCTTGTACCACAGATTGTGACACAAATTCGGCTACAAGTTGCTGTAAAGGTATGTTGCTGCTGACTAACAATGCATTGCAAATATAGCTGTATTAAGCTTTTTGTTAAGTAAAATTAAGAAATTAACTTGATTTCACTTAAGGTGTTTTCAGCTAAATTAAGTGCTTAATTTTTAACTTAATATGTTGTTTATCAGTATAATTGGATAATAATATTGCCCAACAATTAGGATATAAGTAAAGCAATTTTTTTTTAAATAATTAAGTAAATGAGAGCACAAATCACAGTAGAACAGTATTTTTTGTATGAGGCTATAGCCACTATCAATGCGGTTATCGATGCATTAATCGAAGGAGAAAATTTTTATGGAAACAGATCATTAGCTCAACAATGGGAGAGGCTGAAACAAGCTTTTCACTATTTTATGATAGATTTAGACGTAGACGATTTTACGGATATTAAACAACGAGAAGAGCGTCCATCAAGCTACCCGTCATCAGACAGAAAGCCGAACAGAAAGAAACCTTCCAAACTCAAAAAAATGAAAGATAAAATCATTAAATCAGTCAAAAGGGGATTGTTGAATACAATTGTAACGATAGAGGATTTTTTGAAGTCTCCAATACCTGCTAACGGCGATAAGCTTGATGAGTTTGAAAACAGGATTAGAAGTTCTTCTTATACCGAATGAATGAGAGAATGTCGTATAAATATCTTGGAATATTTTCTAAGCTTACAAGGCAGAAAAAATTAGCATAGTTCTAGTTATGGTCATTTTTTCTAACGATGTAAGATTCTGAAAGAAACGAGATATATGCGTCATTCTATTGTTCAATTGTCTAAGTTAATAAAATTCAAACTTAGGTTGGTATTAGGTACGACTCGGTATGTTTTTTTTTGAACTTCCTTGCAGCACCTTAGCATTAGAATAGTCACTATTCATAGGAGAGGGGGATGTATTGTTTAAAAATGATAAGTCCGTCGCAGGATAAACACAGTTTACTGGTTTTTATGTTTTTTATAGAGTGCTCGTGCAATACCGTCAGATAGCCCAACCTTAGGGATGTAGATTTTTTGAGTGTCTAGATAACCAGCAATATTCAGGAAGATTTGAGCGGCAGGAATTATCACGTCTGCTCTATCTGGGTTAAGTACAAATTTGGCGATACGCTCGTCATAATCTACGGCTTCAAGCTCTTTTTTGAAGGACGCTAGAGCCATAATATCTATAAAATAATCTCCTTGTTGCTTTCTCAGCATTTTAAGAAGTTTATTGATATTTCCGCCAGAACCCAGAATAGGGATTTGCTTGTGGGTAATACCTAGTTCGCCAAACCACAGTTGTATGTCGTCCCACAGTTGTGTGTTAACGTTGTTGTGTAGTAGTCTTATGGTTCCTATTTTGAATGAGCGTGCTGCGGTCTTTTGTCCATCCTTTAAGTAGGTCAATTCCGTACTTCCCCCACCTACATCTACAAACACAATTTCATCAAAACGCGGAATATAACCAGGTAGGTTCTCGAATGATATAGTGTCCGCCTCTTGATCACCAGATACTATTTCTAAGTCTAAGTCAGCATAGTGCTTTATCTCTTCAATAATATACTTAGCATTACTTGCCTCACGCATCGCACTTGTGGCGTATGCTCTATAATCCAGTACTTGATGCACATTCATAAGATGCTTAAACGAACGCATAGTGCGAACCAATTGGTCGGTTTTCTCTTCGGTGATACGGCCTTTTATGAACGCATCTTCTCCCAATCGGATAGGAACCCGTACAAGTGATAACTTTCTGAAAACGGGTCCATTCTCTGTTTCAAAAACATTGGTAAACAATAACCGGACTGCATTGGACCCTACGTCTATGGATGCGAATTTTAATAATTTCAAAATTGAGCTACGAATATAATTTTTTGAAATGAAGCGATGTGCAAAGGTTGCCTGCCTTCGTTTTACCCTATGTTTATCCCAAGGCAAAAAAAATCCCGTAAACCATTGGTTTTCAGGATTTTAATTGGTGTAATTGTGACCTCGTCAGGATTCAAACCTGAGACCTCTTGAGCCGTAATCAAGTGCTCTATTCAGCTGAGCTACGAGGCCATATACCAAGTTTTTGTTTATATAGTTACTTATCTACTTCCCCTTACGGGGGTGCAAATATAAGTGTACTCTGTTAATGCCGTAATTTTAATTTTAAAAAGATTCTTTTTATCTTAAATCACCTTACTCTTCATCCTTTTCTGCCTTTTCATCAGTAGATTCCATACGCTCTATATCTGCGATTTTATTTCGACAGATATCTAGTAGGCCGTCTTCCTCATTCTCGTAATTATCTATGATACTTTGTAAGGTTGCCTTGGCCTGGAATAAATCTTCCTCCTGCACATACACATCACTTAATAGGATGAATCCTTTTACTACCCAGAATTCATAAGCCGAGTAATCATCCGATAGGGTATATACATCGGATCGGGTAGAATCTAGATCGCCTAATTGAAAGTTGATGTCTGCTCGGCGGTATAGTGCTTCCGCAGTAATTTCATTGCGGCTATTATCTACTACAAAGTCGTAGTGATATTTAGCGGTGCGTAGTTTGGCTTTACGTAATTCAATATTGCCAAGTAACATGTGTGCTTCCACCAGATCATCCGTAGGTACATCTTTCATTGGTAATAATTCCACCGCTTTTTTCTTCGCTTTATCATAAGATTCAAGCAGGTTATGACATCTCATCTGGCCCTGAATGGCACTTATGAAAGTGGTTTTTTTAGATGCAAGTGGCTCAAGTCGCTCATAGTAACCAAGAGCTTTCAGATAGTTTTTACGGTAAAAGAATGTACTTGCTAGTTTAATAAGCGACTTCTCAGTATAATCATTGGTTCCTTGTGTGGCCACATAATCGTAATAAGTAAGTGCCATGTCAACCTTGTCGGTGTAATAGTCGCACTCCGCCTTGAAATAGTTAGCAGGTATAATGAAGTAGCCATTATTGCCAAATTTATCTATGTAGGCTCCCAATTCTCTGCTTGCCCCTACATAATTTTCTGCATTATAAGTGCGAATGGCTTGTTCATACAATACGCTATCTTGGTATGATAAACTCACTCCTGCACCCGGCACGTTTGCCGCATATTCAAAATATTTTTGTGGGGTACCCTGATTTGTATAAATGATTTCTATAAAAGAAAGTGCTTCATTGGCTTCCTTTGTTTTCGGGAACCGTTCCACTACCGTTTTATAGTAGCGTAATGCGGCGGCGTCCTTACTTTGGTAGTGGCTCAATAATCCTAGTTTTAAGTAGCTCTCCGGAAGGTAAGGCGAGTAGTCGTGCTGAGATATGATTAAATTAAATATGCTCTCTGCTGTACTGAAATTACCTAAGGTTAAATACTCACGTGCTGTTTCAAACAAAGCGTCATCTACGTAAATACTTGTTTTAAAATCTTGGGGTATTTTTTTTAGAACATTGATTTTCTCCGCACGTCGTTCTTGTAATCCATACAACATCCCTTGCTGGTAGATAGCGTAATCTCCATTTTTGTAGTCTTTTTTTATCACAAAATCATACGCTTTTATGGCAGGAGAATATTGCCCGTTTAAGAAGTAGCAATCTGCAAGACGTTGCATATTATCTATATACAAGGTGCGATTCTCAGCCGTGTATTTTTCATACTGCTCAAATTTGGCAAAATAATTTTGAGCTTTAGGGTAATCCTTTTTCTGTAAATAGTTGTACCCCATAGCATAGTAGCCATAGGTTTTATTCTTACTGCGGTTACTACTTGCACTACTCATAAATCTATTCATCAGATTTATACTCTCATTATTATCACTTACCTTATAAGCTATCTCCGCTCTCCAAAAATAGGCCTGAGACTCCAAGACTGGGTCTTTAGGATATTTTAGTGATTTTTTGAAAAACACGTCTGCATCTTGATATTGCTTGTTCAAGTATAATTCTTCACCTCTGTGAAAAGTCAATTCTTGATATACTAATTTGGATTCGTTGTTTAGGTTTCCAATCTCTTCTAAGAGGGCTATTGCGGCCTTGTAATTTTTGGTGCTCAAAAAGATGTCTGCCATCATCGTCTTAGCACTATTTGCGTACTCCGATCTAGGATACACAGTCAAAAACTCCTTTATTGCATTGATAGCCAGGTTATTTTTCTGAAGCTCAGCTGCTAGTTTGGCGTAATTGTAAGCTGCAATTTCGCTTATTTTTGGGTCGTAATTTTTACGTTTAGCTTCAGCAAAGGCATTTAAGGCTCGCTCCTTACGGTTTGTTTGCACGTCGGAAACCCCCAAGTGGTAATTTGCCGCTTGGCCTATAGCATTATCTTGTTTGGCGACTAATACGAAATACTCTGTAGATCTTTTGAGATTTCCTGCTTCAAAATTAGCATTGGCAAATTGGTATATTTCGTCAGGGAATAGTTTACTTACATCACCAGCGTAGTTATCGAAATGACGCAGTGCTACGCTCTTATTACCTAATTGATATTGTATTTTTCCAGTCAGTAATTCTACCTCATTCGCTTTCTTTTTAAGCCTCACATTTTTTACGATGTCAAAAGCTTTTTCGTACTCTTCCTGCTCATAGTATATCTGAGCAAGGTATAGCTTCATAGTCTGTGGGCCTTTATCGCCTATTTTATTGAAAGTTGCTATTGCACAAGCATAGTCTTTCAATACATAACATTGGTACCCGTAGTAATAGTTAGCTTCTGTAGCATATTGACCTGAGCCATTCATTATCTTCTTAAACTCAAATTTTGCTTTAGCATATTCTTTGTTCTTGAAGTAAGCATAGCCCTTTTTGAATGCAAGCTCTTCTCTTTGAGCTTTGGTTACATCAGTTTCAGCAATTTGCTCAAAATACTTGAGCGATTTCGCATGCTTACCTTTATTGAAGTAGTACAATCCTAATTCGTAGGTGATTTCAGTATTCAGCTTGTGCTCTGGCTCGTTACGTATGAGCTGGGTCAGGTATCTATTGGCGTTTCGCTTATCTAGTTTCAACCTCGATAAACCTATATACGCATTGGCTTCAAATGTGAAATTAGGTCCAGGACTAGTTTTTAGGAAAGTTTCAAACTCAGTGATGGCAGGTACGTATTGCTTTTTGATATATAGCATCTTAGCGTCTTCAAAAAGTGTAACATCTTGAGTATATGCACGAGTAACTTGGGCAAAAGTGTTAATGCTAAGGCAAAAAAACACGGTAACCAGCGTTATGATATGTTTCAGTTTGTTCATTATGTAATAAGACCTTTCAAAATAACACCCGAAACATCAATTTTAGTATTGTAATTGCCCACATTCTATTAAGGAATATATAACGTGTATTTTTTTTGAAATAATGTTCTCTGTTGTATTCGTTATAGAAATTGTAATTATATATTTGCACCCGCTGAAACGAGGCAATTCGCTTGTGCGAGGGTTTAGAGCCTAAATAAGATGCATACACGTGTTTTTACATCTTATTTAGTGATTCATTATGGTGGTTGTAGCTCAGTTGGTTAGAGCACCGGTTTGTGGTACCGGGGGTCGTGGGTTCGAGCCCCATCTTCCACCCAGAGAGTAAAGGTTCATCTACGGATGAGCCTTTTTTTATATAGTGTTGTCTTGAAACAAAGAAAGGACAAGAGGCCTGTGCCGAGTAAAGTTGAGGTGAGTACTATCTTTCACCCCGATAGTAATGATTCTTCTCCTGATGGGCATTATTTATAGCCTATTATAAACAAAATAGTGTTTGGAATTCTTGGTTACTAGATTCGCGGATTTGTATAATTGTTTTGTCTTAAATAATTGGGTATAAAGCTTTCAAAAAAAAACGTGAATCCAGACGCGAAATAATAATTATCTTTGCAAACATGTTTAGAGTTCTAACAATAACAGCAATCGCACTTTTATTTGCAGCTTGCAGCTCATCTATTACGGAGGCTGAGGACAATGGTGTATCATTTTTGAACATTGAAGATGGAGCAACATTGAGTTCTCCTTTTTTATTGGAAATGGGCGTAGTAGGAATGGAAGTTGAGCCCAAAGGAGCACCTAGGGAAGGATACGGTCATCATCACCTTTTAGTTAATGACGATTTTGCCCCAGAGGGGACAGTAATCGTAGCAGATCCCAGACATATTCATTATGGAGGAGGTCAAACCAATGATACAGTGTCGTTAGATCCTGGAACGTATAAACTAACTTTACAGTTTGCTGATGGTATGCACGTTTCATATGGCAAATCATGGGCTAAGTCCATTACAGTAACAGTAGAATAAAATATCGCTGAGTCACTTGCATCTGCACTTTTAAACAACTTCTATCTACACTTGAATAACATCACAATAACTGGTTTTATAGTTGTTCTCTAAGGCAATTTAGTAGCGTGCTTATAATGTTTACTTGTGTGTCTTTGATGAATGCACAATCTACATCAAGTAAACACGGGATTGCAGTTAATCAGAACTTTACAGACTATAATGTAAACCTGCTTAATGATAAAGTATTCTCCTTTGAAAGTGCCCTTACGCATTCAGTAAGATTAGCATATCAGCGTACGTTATCTCGCAATTGGGAAATCAACACATGAGTTACAAATGGTTTTATACTGAATCAGCCTATTAAAGATAATTTTTTTTAAACAAAGCTTTTGTAGTAGGTGCAGATGTTGCCATACTCCTAAAAATGAATAATGGGGAATTGCTGAAAGAGGATGCTCGTATAGCACCCTTTCTAACGGCTCTAATGTATCACTATGTCATAGAAGACAAAATGGCGAAGTATTAGGTTCTCCAATGTCTAACTTAAGTCCGTGACATTACCTACGTAATACAAGTATATATTCCAACCAAGATCAAGTCATGCTTTGTTCTTTACAAATGATCAAAGACTTTAGTTTCGTGTACCCTTTAAAGAAAAGCAGCAGATTTGCATTGCCAACTTTGTACGTCGGTAATTCGATTGAGGTACAATTATGAAAAATAAGGCAGCCGAATCTGGCCTCAATCTTTAGGTAATTAGACTATTATAACCCATCTTTCCGATATTTAATCGATATGGCCTTTGCATTTGAGCTAAGTGCCTTTTTTTTGCAATTCATAATATTAAAGAATGAAAAAAGCAATTATACTATTCAACCTAATTATTGCAGGCTACCTATGTGCGGCACAAGGCACTTGGGAACTTGTAGAAACGGTGAACCCTAATGACGGGAAGGTGATAATACCTTACCAAAAGTACAAATTACCGAATAACGATCTTACGCTGATTATTCACGAGGATCATTCGGATCCTATTGTTCACGTACAAGTAGCCTATCACGTTGGTAGTGCCAGAGAGAGTGTTAGAAATAGCGGATTTGCTCACTTCTTTGAGCATATGATGTTTCAAGGCTCTAAAAATGTAGCTGATGAGGAGCATTTTAAGATAATAGGAGAAGCCGGTGGAACAAATAATGCCTACACGTCTTTTGATAAAACCGTATATCACCAAACAGCACCTTCTAATATGACAGAGACGCTACTTTGGCTAGAGGCTGATAGAATGGGTACGCACCTAGAAGGTTTCACGCAGAAAAAATTTGAAACACAACGTGACGCAGTTAAAAACGAGAAAAGACAGCGTTATGATAACCAACCTTACGGTATGGTGAATGAGATCCTTTTCAAGACACTCTTTGCTAATCACGCCTATGAATGGACTCCGATAGGTTTTGTAGATGATTTGGATATTGCTACGTATGATGATTTAAGAAATTTCTTCCTAAGATGGTACGGTCCTAATAATGCAACCCTTGTTGTTTCGGGGGATGTAAATCCTGAGGAGGTAAAAGTATGGGCGGAAAAGTACTTCTCTGGAATTCAGAAATGTCCTGAGGTGAAAAAAATGTATCCAAAGAAACCTCAACTTTCCATGGATCAATATGTAAACACAACGGATAATATTTTTGCTCCGCTTACCATGTTTGCTTTTCCTACGGTGCCAGAGTTTCATAGAGATGAAGCAGCTCTTGATATTTTAGCCGAAATCATCGGCGGTGGTAATAACTCTATTTTGTATAAGAACTTGACCAAAGAAGAATTAGCTCTTCAAGCAAATTCGTTTCACTCTACATTAGAATTAGCGGGTATGATGGGTGTACAAGTAGTGACCAAACCTGAATTTGCAGGAGGATTAAGCTTCAAAGACATAGAGGATAAAATACGTGCAGCCATTGCAGAATTTGAAACTCGTGGTGTTACGGATGAAGATTTGGAAATCACAAAAGCACAAGTGCTGGCTTCTACTTACGGAGCTTTGAATAGTATAAACGGTAAATCAGAAGTGTTGAGTCACTACACTATGATGAAAGGTAGTGGGTATAACTTACAAAACGACATAGACCGTTACAATGCTGTAACTAAAGAAGACATAAAGCGTGTATACACTAAGTATCTCAAAAACAAGAAAGCGGTTATCCTACGTGTAGACAGAGAAGAGAAAAAAGATGAGGACGACGATACACCCAAAAGTATAAACCCACATGCTGCTGAACCTAAAGCAGTGGATAAGCAGTACCAAGGACTTGCATATGTAGCTCCTAAGGATGATTTTGATCGAAGTGTACGTCCTACTAAACCAAGTGCTAAGGCATTTACTGTGCCTGATTTTTACCAAGAGCAGTTTGATAATGGTCTAAAAATAATCGGTAACGAAAGTAGCGAGGCTCCTTTGGTATATTTCTATATTGATATGGAAGGTGGTCATTTATTAGAAGCCAACAAAAAAGTGGCTACAGGTACAGCGATGATGGTTGCATCTATGATGGGAGAGGGTACCGAAAAGCTCACTACTGAAGAGTTTTCACGAGAATTGGATAAATTGGGAAGTAGAATAAGCTTCAATAGTGGTACGATGAACTCATCGGTCTTTGTAAGCTGTTTGGCTGATAAAGTAGATGAAACATTAGCATTACTCAAAGACGCATTATTTGCTCCACGTTTTGATGAAAAAGATTTTAAACGTATAAAAGAGCAAATATTGGAAGGTCTTAAACAGCAAAAAAGCAATCCGTCAGTAATGGCTAACAAAGCTTGGGGCAAGATTATGTATGAAGGTACCATTTTAGAGGAATACTATTATGGTAATTACAAATCATTGAGTAAGATTGATTTAGATGATGTTAAATCTTTTTACAACAGCTATTACTCACCAAATATCAGTACACTCGTAGTTTCGGGAGATATTACTAAAGAGGATGCAATCAGTAAACTTTCTTTCTTGAAAGAATGGGAAAATACGAATGTGGTGATACCACAAATGCCAGAGCTGAAAATGCCGGAGAAAACTACAGTGTATTTGGTAGATAAGCCTTACGCTTCTCAAAGCACCGTTTATGCTGGTCACCCGGGTCCTAAGTATGATTATAATGGTGACTACTTTAAGGCAGGTGTAATGAACTTCTCGCTAGGTGGAGCATTTAATAGTAGAATAAACCTGAACCTAAGAGAAGATAAAGGATACACATATGGTGCACGCTCTAGCTTTGGTGGGAATAAGCAGTATGGTGTTTACCGATTCTCTTCAGAAATTAAAAAAGAAGCTACAGATAGTGCTATTAGTGAGTTAATGATGGAGATCAATACTTTTACTAAGGATGGTATCACTCAAGAAGAATTAGATTTTACCAAGAGTTCGATTACATTGAGTGAAGCGTTGGATTACGAGACTCCTTTCGATAAACTTAATTTCTTGAGTAGTATCGTAGAGAATAACTTACCTAAGGATTATACGAAGCAACAAGCTGATATGATTAATGCAATGACTGTATCAGACATTAATGCGGTAGCAAGTCAAATGCTAAATCCTGATAATATGGTAATTATAGTAGTAGGTCACGCGTACAAGATTCGTGAAGGTCTGAATAAATTAGGATATGGTAAAGTGCAAGAGCTTAATTTAGACTAGTCTATACTACAAGACAAAATAACGGGGCATCAACTTTTGAGTTGGTGCCTTTTTTTATTTATGAAATTTAGTAATCGTAATTTACAAATTTATGTAATAGGCTAGTTGCTTAGATGCAAGAGCCTCCGTGGAGTATGAATTTTCTATAAGCTTACGGGCATTTGCCGTAATACGCTCAACATCTAATTCACCATTTTGGAGTTTTTCATAAATAGCTACAAAATCACTTGGTTTGTCTGCTATTAGCAAATGCTCTCCGTCTATATAATCTATTCCTTGTGCTCCGATGGTAGTGCTTATTACTAATTTTCCAGCTGCCATAGCTTCCAGTATCTTTAGCCGAATACCACTGCCACTTCTAAGTGGAACTGCACACACATCGCATTCTGCGACAAAATCATACGCTTTAGCAACATCAGGATTTATCTTAACATTAGGAAATGCCTCATATTTACTGGCATTAATGCTTTTTCCTGCCAAGTTGAGTTGGTAGTTTTGAAATTTATCTACTAGCAAAGCATGCACATTTTTTAAGAACCAATCCACCGCATCTACATTGCCGTGCCATTCCATGGAGCCTATATGGTACCATTCATTGTGGGAACTCATAGGGCTATACGTCCACTCATTAAGATCTATGCCTGCTGGTATCGTGATATAATTACCCTCTGGATGTAGTTCTTTGAATTTGTAAGCATCATCGTCAGTTACGGTGGCTATCACATCCACCTTTTTTATGAGATTACCCTCGTAAGTTCTTAGTTGTTTTGCCAATCGTTTGAGGTATGCTTTTTTTATAAAATTCTTTTCGTTGGTGGCTAATCGCTCCCATATCTCAAACTCAACATTGTGCATTCTCAATGCTAATATTCCCTTATGATATGCTTGTACTACTGGCAGATACGGTCCTACAAATGTTCCTTCGAGTTGTATAACATCAAAGGTGTCGGTCTGTAAGAGGGTTCTTAGTTCTTGCTCAAAAGTTTTGTTGTAAAACCTGCTTACATTATATGATTTGTTACTTAATAAATGTTTCAAGGCTTCGTCCCACTTTATGTCGGTATCTATAGGGTGTATGAGTGTAGCTGCATACTTGCTAAGTTCTTGCTGAGCTTCTTGTATTGGCGTGTTGTGTTTTAGTCCATCAAGGCAATACAGCGTAACTGCATGCCCCATCTCTGAGTATGTTCTCGAGTAATTATATATACCTATAGTGCCACCTTCGTTGAGTGGCCACGGAACTCTATTGCTTATCTGAAGGATTTTCATAACTACTTATCTTCAAGGTAACCTTTAGCCCAACGGGGAGTAAGCATTTTAATAATTCGCTTGTAGGCATCCGCATCAAATAATTGTGAATCTCTACTGGATTTGTACGTCAAAAATATGGCTAATGGAAAGAAAACAATAAGTCCAAGCCACATACCGATTACCGGTTCTAATGCACCTTGTTTTACCAGTTTCTCGCCAAAAATACCGAGTACATAATACAGAATAAAAAGAAGAAGTGAAACTACAAGAGGTAATCCAAAGCCTCCTTTTTTGATAATAGCACCTAGTGGAGCTCCTATGAAAAAGAGTAGAATACAACTAATGGCTAACGTGAATTTTCGGTGCCACTCTACTAGGTATTTGGCTCGTAATTCCCGTTGAGATGAAGAATCTTCTATGTTGTTACTGCTTATGCGTTTTACATTACTCACATTTTGTAGTGCCTTCTCTATGGTTTCTTCGTTGAGCGTGCGTGTTGCGGTATCTATTTCAGAGGGAACGGGTTTAGTGCGCGATAGGAGCGAAGATTTTGAATTGCCAGGCGCACTTACAGCCTCTTCCATCTTCACTTCTTTTATAATTTTTCTCGATGTTTCTATCTGTTTAAGTAACGCTGCTAGTCTGTCCTCTACAGAGTTTTCTGTGACCTCTAGCGTATCTGAGGCACTATGAAAGTAGGGTTCTATATAGTTGTGGAGGTTTTTTTGTCGTTTTGTGATATATCGCGTAAGCGAATCTATGCGTATGGAGAGTTCATCTACATTCATCATTCGCTGATCTTCACTAAAACGTTCCTTATCCGTTCGGTTAAAAGCAAGCTCACTCAGGTCTATGGTAAGATTATAGGTCTCAAATTCCATAGTGTTATGCGGCCTAGTTTTTTTGTAATTGGGGTCATTTACCAATTCTTGATAGCGTTTACCCTCTTCCAGATATAACGTCATAAATTGTTTATCATCGCTAACTGTCATTTTTCCTCGTTTGGCGATAAGTATGTTATTATTACCTGTGTTTTTTCGGTCGTCAACATATATGATTACATCTTCTATAGTTTGGTTGTCATCAAGTTTTTTGCCTACTCGTATCGCATACCCGTCTATATCCTTGAAGAACACGTTGTCCACGATATTCATGGCAGGTTTTTTCTGAGTAACATCGTATAATAATGCTCCCCAACTCAGATTTGCCTTTGGGATAAGGTCATTTGCAGTATAAAATGCACCTACGGACATCAATATACTAATAACGAACATAGGACGCATGGCTCGCAGTAGTGATACACCTGCAGATTTAATCGCTACTAACTCATACCGTTCCGCCATATTCCCAAAAACCATAATGGATGAGAGTAATATAGCCAGTGGTAATGCCATCGGTATCAGGTGAATAGCAAAGTAGAAAATGAACTCGAAGATCACACTTATCTCTAGTCCCTTGCCTACCAAATCTTCTAGGTATTTCCAAATAGTCTGCATAAGAAGCAGAAAGAGGGAGATAAAAAAAGTGCCTATAAATGGGCCTATGAATGATTTAATGAATAGCTTATTGAGTTTAATGGTGAGCGACTTGTATAAAGCATATGCCAAAAAAATCAATAGAGATGTGATGAAAATAGTTTCAAACGTCCAAAATTCTGGCGTAGTTAAGCGTTTTACAAATCGTACAAGCTGAAAAAAGTGCTTCATTTATTTGATTCAAAAATAAGGTGATGGTTTATTAATATCTTATTTTTGGATGGAATGTATACAATTGATAGATTAACGGGTACGAGAAACATCTTAGTTATACTTATTTGCTGTTTTTTTAGTGTTCAAGCGGTAGCTCAGATGAGTAAAGAAAACCAAAAAAAAATAAAAAAAGTAGAAAAGTACTATAAAAAACGCAAGTATGAAAAGGCTGGAATGCTTACCAAAGAAGTGATTAATGCTTACCCTCTAAGCAAAAACTTATGGGAACTGTATAATCAATCCATGTATGCCAATTATCAGACAAATATGTTACCGCTATATAACTCTAACATCACATTGGAAGGTGGAGGAGAAGCGAATGAAAACGCCATAAAATCACAGTTAGAATATATTATGCAGAAGCCGAAGTATGACTATTATAATGCGATATATTATAGTGCGAGTAGTGTGCCTTATAATAGCAAGAGCAGTACCTTACTCCGAACCATGTATGTAGATAGTCGCTATTTTACAATGGAAGAAATAAGTTCAGAATCTATCGCATTATTCAACCTTGGTGAAAAGGAATTTCATGCAAAAAATTACCAGCAAGCCATCATTAAATACGAGCAAGCGTACAAAGCAGATAGCTCTAATTACAAAGCACTGCTTTATGTGGGAGATTGCTATTTTGCTATGGAATATTACGGTCAGGCGGCTAGTTACTTCAGGAAAGCTATGGCAATGCAGCCTTTGCTCAACGAACCTGTGAAATACTTAGCGGATGCGTTGCAGAAGAAAGGCGAATCACAACAAGCACTCAGTGTTGCCAAACAGAGTCTGCTTATATATCCCGAGGAAACCGTATTGATACAAATTCACAATCTACTCACCGAGCAGAATAGTGATTTGGATGTAGACCGCAATTGGGTGCTACGCTTGGCCCCAGCCAATGTTGTAAATGACACCAATTTCAGAGATAATTTCTATGATGATCGCTTACATTTCCAACACTATCAGGATGCACTTGGTGACTGCAAGGACAGATACAATGCTCTAGGAATGTTGAAATCATCATCAGACCTGTCTGAGTATGATAGGTACCTAGAAGTACAAAGCTGGAAAGCAATGCTTGAGGCAACCAAGCACGAAGACATTCCATCCTTAGAATATTCCCGTAAGATGGAGGCTGCTGGCATGCTAGCCCCATACCTCTTTATCTCACTGTTTAATGTGGACTGCTATTCGCAGTACAGGCACTTTGTAGAAAACAACGAAGACCTCGCACAACGTTACATCAATGAGTACCTAATTACTACAAAGCAATAATTTAACTGTTGAGTTGTTGCTTTAAACTAGCAATTTTACTCAAGGTATCGGCTTTTTTCTGTTCTTCTCGTGCTACCACATCTATCTTGGCATTGGCCATAAACTTTTCGTTACCTAATTTTTTCTCAATACCAATCAGGAATCCTTTGAGTCGCTTTATTTCACCATTTATGGCGTCTGTATCTACTTTTTGTACGAAGTCTTTGAAAGAAATAGCGACTTCGTCAGTGCCTACCAAAGCCTTGAATGCATTATCCGCTGCACCCTCCAAGGTAACAACATTGGCCAATTTGGAAATAACACCTTGAGCATTGGTATATATATTAGCATCCTTGGCATTCAGTCCCAAACTAGCCTCTACCTTAGGAGAAATGCCGTTTTCGTTACGCTTAGCACGTACTTCCGATATGAGTTCGAAAACATTATAATGGATAGAGGTCTCCGTAAGAGCCAGTTTGGGCCATTCTTGCTGATTGATGAATTGTCCTTCTCGCTCACCCAATGCGTGCCATAACTCTTCGGTGATGAAGGGCATAAAAGGATGTAGTAACTTTAAAATTTGGTCAAACTTAGCTTTTGCAATTGCTAAGTCTTCCATTGGAATAGGCTCACCATAAGTAGGTTTGATCATCTCCAAGTACCATCCGCTAAAATCGTCTCGCGTAAGTTTGTATAACTCCATAAGAGCATCAGAAATACGAAATGCCTCGAAATGCTGATTAACAGATACTACTACTACAGCAATCTTACTATCCATCCACTGGTGAATGATGCTCCCGTAGGAGGTGTAATAATCATTGCGTACATCGGTAACTTCCAAACCGTCCAACAGTCTAAACGAATTCCAAAGTTTGTTGCAGAAATTTCGGCCCTGCTCACAGAGTGTCTCGTCAAATAGGATATCATTTCCGGCAGGAGCACTTAGCATTAAGCCCATACGTACTCCGTCCGTACCGTATTTTTCCATGAGCTCGATAGGGTCGGGGCTATTGCCTAATGATTTAGACATTTTGCGGCGTTCTTTGTCTCGTACTATGCCTGTGAAATAGACATTCTTAAAGGGTTTCTTTCGGCTGAATGCGTGACCAGCCATTACCATACGTGCCACCCAAAAGAATATGATATCCGGTGCTGTTACCAAATCGGCAGTAGGGTAGTAGTAGTCCAGCTCTTCTTGCTGTCCTTCTTTGAAACCATCAAAAACACTAATAGGCCATAACCACGAGCTGAACCACGTATCTAATACATCCTCGTCTTGTCTCAAGTCAGCGGCAGTTAAGTTTTTGTCGCTAGATTTAGTGAGTGCTTCGTTGGCTGTTTTTGCAATGATCACCTCACCACTTGGGGTATACCAAGCGGGGATACGGTGTCCCCACCACAACTGACGTGATATACACCAATCTTTAATATTCGTAAGCCAGTGATTGTATGTGTTTTTAAACTTAGCTGGGTGAAACTGAACTTGATCGGTCATTATATCGCTCAAGGCTTCGGGATAATCCGCCATAAACTTTTTCATGTCTACAAACCATTGAGCCGAAAGTCTCGGTTCAATTACGGCTTGAGTTCGCTCACTTTTACCTACTTTATTTACGATGTCCTCGGTTTTTATCAGTAATCCGAGTTCTTCTAGCTTAGCTACCGCTAGTTTTCTAGCCTTAAAACGGTCTTCACCTATGAATATTCCTGCGGCTTCACTTACAGTAGCGTCATCATTAAATATGTCAATAGAGTCCAGTTGGTGTCTTTTTCCTATTTCGTGGTCATTTACATCGTGAGCAGGTGTCACTTTTAGGCAACCCGTACCAAATTCTATGTCGATATAATCATCCGCAATGATAGGCACTGCTCGATCTACCAGTGGAACAATACATTTTTCACCTATAAGGTGGGTGTACCGTTCATCTTCGGGGTGAACACAAATAGCGGTGTCGCCCATAATGGTTTCTGGACGAGTAGTTGCTATTTGGAGTACCTCGTCACTGTCTTCAATTTTGTACGTTACGTAGTATAACTTCGCTTTTTGTTCTTCGTGATTTACCTCTTCATCACTTAACGCGGTTTTTCCTACAGGGTCCCAGTTCACCATTCTGGTGCCGTGGTATATATATCCACGGGCGTGTAAATCAATGAATGAGTCGATTACTGCCTCAGAAAGATCAGGCTCCATAGTGAATCTAGTACGGTCCCAATCACAACTACAGCCGAGTTTCTTTAACTGATCGAGTATAATTCCCCCATACTTATCCTTCCATTCAAAGGCGTGATCTAGGAATTCCTCTCGTGTAATGTCTTCCTTGCTTATACCTTGTTCCTTGAGTAGGTTTACTACCTTGGTCTCCGTAGCTATAGAGGCGTGGTCTGTACCCGGCACCCAGCAGGCGTTATAGCCAAGCATACGAGCTCTACGCACCAATATATCCTGTATGCTATTATTGAGCATATGTCCCATGTGCAGTATACCCGTAACATTGGGCGGTGGTATTACTACAGTATAGCTTGGTCGCTCATCAGGAGTAGAGGCAAAGAGTTTATGCTCTATCCATTTGTCATACCATTGCTGTTCCAGGCCTTGAGGATTATATTTAGTAGAAATTGACATTATGTATATATACGGTGTACTAGTGATTACGAATTAGTTTATTCTTAACGGAGTGCAAATAAAAAAGCCCATCGTGGTATTACCAAGACGGGCCTTCTGTTTAAAAATTTTCGGGTGCTTATCTTCTTTCTTTGATACGAGCACTTTTACCAGACCGTCCTCTAAGGTAAAAGATACGAGCTCTTCTAACTTTGCCACGTCTGTTGACCTCTACTTTGTCAATATTAGGCGAGTGAGTAGGAAAGATGCGCTCTACACCTATACCGCTGCTTATTTTACGTACAGTGAAGGTAGCATCAAGACCAGTGTTTCTTCTTTGTAACACAGTACCTTGAAAAACCTGAATTCTCTCTTTTTCACCCTCTTTTATCTTGTAATGTACAGATACATTGTCTCCAGCCGCGAATGCGGGTAAGTCAGTTCTGATTTGGCTTGATTCTATATGCTTAACGAAATCCATTGTTTTAAAAGTGGCTGCAAAAGTAATAAAAAGAATTATGCGTTGTCAACATACTTATAAATAATGTTAAGATTTTTTTAAGAAAATAAATTTGATGCATATTGGAAATTCCAAATTAGTTTTACCTTTGCAGTTCTTAAATAAAGAGATGTACGCGATAGTAGATATAGCAGGAAAGCAATTCAAGGTTGAGAAAGATCAGAAATTGTACGTTCATAGATTGGCGGAGGATGAAGGCAAGTCAGTGAACTTTGATAACGTAATGCTTGTAGATAATGCAGGGAAAGTAAATGTAGGAACTCCTAATGTAAAAGGAGCTTCTGTAACTGCTAAGGTTTTGCAGCATCTAAAAGGCGACAAGGTCATCGTTTTTAAGAAGAAAAGAAGAAAAGGGTATAAAGTAAGAAACGGTCACAGACAATATCTTACTCAGATTCAAATAGAAAGCATTAAAGGATAATAATTCAATGGCACACAAAAAAGGAGCAGGTAGTAGTAAGAACGGTAGAGAGTCGGAAAGTAAACGACTTGGCGTTAAAATATACGGTGGTCAAGAGTGTATCGCTGGTAATATCATCGTAAGACAAAGAGGTACAGTACATCACCCAGGTGCAAACGTGGGTATGGGGAAAGATCATACGCTATTCGCCCTTACTGACGGTAAGGTCGTATTTCAGCGTAAGTCGAATAACCGTTCATTCGTGAACGTAGTTAACGACTAAAGGCCTTGGGCGTTCTAGCCCAAGATTTAGAGTTTTCATAGTCAATTGAGGAGATCTCCGCTAGGAGGTCTTCTCTTATGAAAGAAAGAAAGCACTAAATAAAATAAAATAAATGTTGCTACATTTAAATATCGCAATATATTTGAAGCAAAATTAGACAATCACGTCGGTTAGCATACAGCTAACAACATAGATTAAAGGCCTTGGGCGTTCTAGCCCAAGATTTAGAGTTTTCATAGTCAATTGAGAAGGCTTCCGCAAGGAGGCCTTCTCTTATTTAGAAGATTTTGTAATACCCTTTGTAAAATCAATTGCGATTACTTAACCGAATATTTTACTTCCTACTCGTATGAGACTACTGCCTGCAGCAACAGCTAGCTTATAATCACCACTCATCCCCATACTCAAGGTATCCCAATTTTGGTCTTCCTTATGTTCAAGGTACAGCTGATGCAAACCATTAAATTCCTGTAATACCATATCCTTCTTATCCGTATTGGTTGCCATTCCCATAAGTCCACGACATAATACGTGTTTCAAGTTATGGTAATCGTCACTACTAAGTATAGTCTCTAGTTCGGTAGGAGTTAAACCATATTTACTCTCTTCTTGAGCAATATGTAATTGAAACAGGAATGGAATTACACGATTCACCTTCTCGGCTTCTTTGTTAATGGCTTTTAGTAGCTTGAAACTGTCAACAGAATGAATTAAATGAACAAATGGCACTATATACTTCACCTTATTGGTCTGCAAGTGACCAATGACGTGCCAATGGATGTCTTTGGGTAGTGCACCATGTTTTTCTACTAATTCTTGCACTCTATTTTCACCAAAGTGGCGATGTCCAGTGGCGTATACTTCTTCTAACTCTGGGAGCGAACGATACTTGGAAACCACAACTAATTTAGTGTTTCCTACTTCTGACTGTATTTGTTTAATATTTTCGCGTATCGTTTGAGACATATAATGAGAACAAAAATAATTTTAGTTTGCTTAATCAGTACTGTTTGGTTTACGGCCTGTGAATTGAGGGAAGACAAACTGCCCGAAGGCATCATAGATAAAGTAGAGATGATAGAAATTATAACGGATGTACAAATGCTAGAAGCCGCTCAGAAACAACTTACTGTTCCCGCTGAGATGAGATCAGCAATGAGAGATACAACGTATCAAGTGGTTTTTAATAAGTACGGAATAGACTCAGCCCTCTTTGACAGTAGTTTGCGAGTATATGCTCAGCATCCTAAGCTTATGGTAGAGGTAATGGAAGAAGTGGCGTCTAAGATAAATAGTAAAAAATAATCTTGCTTTACCCTAAAAACATAAAGGAAAAACTTGGGATAGACCAGGTGTTGGAGGCTACAATAAGCCGATGTGAAACGGAAGCAGGTAGGCAACACATTCATAAAGTACGCTGTTCTGGCGATAGGGAGCAGATTACTCTTTGGTTGGAACAAACCGAAGAACTGGTGAATATACTGAGTAAAGGAGAACTATCTATTTCGTTCAACGTCGATTTTGACCTGCAATCTAAAACGGCACAGATAGAAGGATTTTTTTATGAAATAGAAACTATACAACAGATTCAAGATTTTTTGCGTGGATTACACCGGATTACAACATTTAGCCAAGAACGCAGAGAGGACTACCCGAGGTTATACTCCTTATTCGAAAACTTGGATATAGATTGGACTTTGATAGCAGCTATAGACGAAGTACTAGATATAGACGGAGAAGTAAAACCAAGTGCTTCCAAAGGACTTCAAAAAATAATAACCGAAATAAAACGAGCAGAACGAAGTATCATAAAAAGCTCTAACTCCATATTTACCAATGCCAAGGAGCAGGGCTTGCTGGCTGATACCGAACTGGGAATAAAAAATGGTAGAGTAGTACTTCCTGTACTGAGTGAGTTCAAAAGACGTGTGTCTGGGGTGCTCATAGACCAATCGGGCACCGGTAAAATATCGTACATAGAACCATTGGAACTCGTAGGATTAAATAATGAGCTAGCAGAGCTACATATCAAAAAACGACAGGAGATTATTCAAATCCTAAGGCAGCTAACCTCTAAAATAGTGCTGTACCTCCGCAATATTGAGCGTGGAATGCAAAAAGCGTCTGTGTTTGATTTTGTAAGAGCCAAAGCACGATTAGCCCTGGATTGGAAATGTAAGTTGCCTAAACTGGATAACGAAACCACTGTAATTCGAGCACGGCATCCGTTACTTGAAGAGCGACTACACAACGAGAAAAATGAGATTGTACCTTTAGATTATACGTTTAATGAGGATCAACGCCTTATTGTCATTTCAGGCCCAAATGCAGGAGGAAAGTCCGTTGCTCTCAAAACTATTGGCATACTTCAGTTTATGTTACAGTCGGGATATTTGGTGCCGTGCAATGCAGAAAGTTCGTTTCGTATTTTTGAACATATTTTTGTAGATATAGGTGACAATCAGAGTATTGAATCCGATTTGAGTACCTACTCTAGTCACCTGAAAGCAGCTAAACACATCATTAATTTTTGTGATGAATCTACCTTAGTACTTATGGATGAGATAGGTACAGGAACAGACCCTATGTTTGGTGGGCCTATGGCCGAGGCTATTTTAGAAGAGATACACCGCAAGCAGGCTTATGGTGTAATCACCACACACTTTAGCAATATAAAAACCAAGGCAGATAAACTAAAAGGAGTGTCAAATGCGGCGATGCTTTTTGATATAGACAAGCTCATACCGCTGTATAAACTGCAAATAGGCCAACCGGGCAGCTCATTTGTGTATGAAGTAGCTAGTAATATTGGACTCAATAAGAAACTGATCAAGCGAGCCAAGCAACTTACCAATACCAAGCAGTATGATTTAGATGCTCTGCTCTCCGAAGTGCAATCACAGCAGGAGAAACTCGCCATAGAACAACGAGAAATTAATAAGAAGGCAGAAGAAGCCGCAGAAATAACATCGGCATATCGTGCTCTTAAAGAGGAGTTAGACAACAAAAAGAAGGAAATAATAGCTCAGGCTAAGGAGGAGGCTCAGCATCTCATACAAAATGCCAACAAGGATATAGAGAAAACTATACGTGTAATAAAGGAGACAAGTGCCAATAAGGAAAAGACATTAAAGGCACGCAAAAAGCTGGAGAATAAGATAGAACCATCAGTTCCGAAGGCGGATAAAACAGCCTTTGTGACTACGCTAAAACCCGGTGATCAAGTGCAAATGCTTAATACGAATACGGTAGGAGAGATCTTGGAAATAAAACGCGGTAAAGCGACGATACAAGTAGGAGGGATGACCACCAAAACGGACGTGAAAAACCTGGAAATAGTGGGCAACAAGACGGCCAAAAAGATAAAGAAATACATCAGCAACTCATCATACGCCGACAAGCAAAGTAGTTTTAAAACAGAAAAAGATATCAGGGGTATGCGTACCTATGATGCTCTGCAAGAGATAGATACGTGGATAGATAATGCCATCATACTCGGAGTGAGTACACTGCGTGTATTGCACGGCAAGGGGAGCGGAATACTGAAAGCGGAGCTCAGAAGACATCTGAAGCCACACCTAGCAGTAAAGAGCATACAATATGAACGGGTAGACTTAGGCGGTGAGGGAATCAGTATTATCGAACTCAAGTAATGGTGGTTCGATTTTTTCTACTTGGATTTTTATCACCTATTTTCTTTTATCTCGCCTTTGCCATCTCTCAATTTTTTAAGGTAAAATCGTCAAGTAACCCGAGTCTGGTAGATTTACCCAAGTTTCGTTTTTTGGTGTGGCGTATCCATCGGCTACTTATGGGGCTCAATTAATTACGTACTAAGATTTATTAATAATTGGAAATAAAATTAGTTTGATAGAAAAATAAAGTTGCTATGTTTGCAGCCGCTTAATAACAAAAGCAATCCTTCACTCAGGAGAAATGGCAGAGTGGTCGAATGCACTGGTCTTGAAAACCAGCGTACCGCAAGGTACCGGGGGTTCGAATCCCTCTTTCTCCGCATACCAAAAAAGCACCGAAAGGTGCTTTTTTTATGTCCTATTGTTTACAAGAAATGACTACAGTAGCTTGAACTCATCAGCCTTATCTATACTTCTGTTTAGTTCGAAACCAATAAGTACAACAAATGAGTTCACATAGATAAGAATCATAAGTACGAGTAACGTACCAACTGACCCATAAAGCTTATTATATGAATTGAAATTCTCAACATATAGTCTAAATCCATAGGTGCTAATTATGCTCAAAACCGTTGCTACTGTACTTCCAGCCGAAAAAAACCTCCACTTAGTACCTTTGTTGCTTCCAAAAAAGTATAACGAACTAAAAATAAAATAAACAAGTAAAAATGTCAATGCATACTCTACGAGTAAGAGTACTATGCGTGCCAAATTTTCTTGTAATGGTAGTTGACCATCAATAAAACTAAATACATAATTGAAGGTAATAGACAATAATATGGTCGCAAACAAGAGTGAAACTACCAAAAAAAGTAAGAGGATGCTTTTTGATCTTATATCAAACCAATTACGCTGTAGCTTTGACGAAATTCCCGTATCGAAAGCAGCAAGCATGCTTGCAAAAGCATTACTCGCAAAGTACAGTGCGGCAATGAAACCAAAGGATAATAATCCTGCGTGTTGATTTCGTACGATATCTGTAATGGTTTCATTGACAAACGTGGATGCTTGCTCAGGAAGGAATTTGTCAATATATACATTTATCAAGTCCTCTAAGTTGTCTATAGGGATGTAAGGAATGAGTGTAAATAAAAAGATAATGAGCGGAAAAATGGAAATAAAAAAATTAAACGCAAGAGAAGAAGCTCGCAGGTTTAAGTCTTCTTTAAAAAGTCCATTCGCAAAAAATTTACCAACTTGATAGATAGATTTTTGCTTAAACCCTGGCATACTTACTTGCTCCAACTTTTTATCCAAAAAGTGGTCGATTTTTGTTAATTTGGAACGAATATTTGTCTTAAGTTTCACGCTTTTATCTGCTGCAAATAACAAGAATTAAAATAGTTTTGCCATAATCAATTATCATGAGCAAAGTACATAATTTTTCCGCAGGTCCAGCCATCCTACCACAAGAGGTAATCGATAATTGTGCAAAAGCACTATTGAATTTTGAAGGGACCAATCTTTCACTTATTGAAGTATCTCATAGAGGCAAAGAATTTGTTGCTGTGATGGAGCAGGCCAGGAGTCTAGTGAAGAAAATAATGAATTTAGACGATGCGTATGAAGTAATATACTTGCAGGGTGGTGCGAGTTCTCAGTTTTTGATGGTCGCTATGAATCTATTGGAAGTTAAAGCAGCGTACACAAACACGGGTACGTGGTCGACTAAAGCAATAAAAGAGGCCACGTCATTAGGCAATGTGGAGGTGTTGGGAAGTTCTGAAAGTAAAAATTTCAATTTTATTCCCAAAGATTATAGTATCTCAAGTGATTACGATTACTTTCATTGTACCTCCAACAATACAATTTTTGGCACGCAGATGCAGTCGTTCCCCTCAAGTGATGTGCCAGTAGTGTGTGATATGAGTTCTGACATTTTTAGTAGAGAGCTAGACTTCACAAAATTTGATTTGATATATGCAGGGGCTCAAAAGAATATGGGGCCTGCGGGTACTACCCTTGTGGTGATTAAAAAAAGTTTGCTCGGTAAGGTTACGCGTAAAATACCTACTATGTTAGATTACACTACGCATATCAGTAAAGATTCTATGTTCAACACGCCTTCGGTGTTTGCAGTATACGGCTGCTACGAGACACTGAAGTGGATAGATAAACAAGGATTAGCAGAAATAGAACAAAAAAACACAGCGAAAGCAGACTTACTGTATGGAGAAATAGATAGTAATGAAATGTTCGAAGGTACAGCAGCTAAAGAAGATCGATCAAAAATGAATGCTACCTTTATTCTAAAGGATGAAAGCAGAAATGATGATTTCCTAAGAGCTTGTAATGACGCCAATATTAACGGGATAAAAGGACACCGAAGCGTTGGTGGTTTCAGAGCAAGTATGTATAATGCATTGGAAATAGATAGTGTACAAGTGCTTGTAGATGTAATGAGGAATTTTAAATAATATGAAAATACTAATTAATGATGGGTTGCACCCGACAGGACAGAAAATGCTCCAAGACGCTGGTCACGAGATTGTTACTAATACGATATCTCAACAAGACTTAATAACAAAATTAAATGAGTATGATGGCATCTTAGTACGAAGTGCCACTAAGGTAAGAAAGGACTTAATAGATGCTAGCCCAAACCTAAAACTAATAGGTAGAGGTGGAGTAGGTCTAGATAATATCGACCTTGATGTAGCTAAAGACAAGGGGATTGCTGTATTTAATACCCCCGCGGCCTCATCACGTTCCGTGGCCGAGCTTGCTATGGGGCATCTTTTTGGGATTGTGAGATCTCTGCCTATGGTTAATAAAGCTATGGACAAAGATGGAATGTCCGATTTTAAAGCTTTGAAAAAAGCTGCGAGTAAAGGAATAGAACTTCAAGGCAAGACGCTTGGAATAATAGGATTTGGCAGAATAGGAAGAGAGACGGCAAGTATCGCTATTGGTGCAGGAATGAAGGTTATTGCATTTGATCCCTATATGAGCGAAGGTGAAGTAGAACTTAGATTGCATCCACAGTATGAAACTAAGGTAAATATAAACGTTAAAACCATATCCAAAGACGATTTATTGGCACAGGCAGATTTCATCAGTCTACATATACCTGGTGGCCAAGGCTACGTGTTAGACGATGCCGATTTTGAGAAAATGAAAACGGGAGTGGGTATTGTAAATTGTGCTAGAGGTGGAACCATACGAGAAGAAGCTCTCATCACCGCTATGAATAATGGTAAGGTAAGATATTGTGCTACTGATGTTTTTGAGCAAGAGCCGCCAGTAGATGATAGATTATTGCGTATGCCAAATGTTGGTTTGAGTCCGCACATTGGAGCAAGTACCAGCGAAGCCCAAGAAAGAGTAGGGATAGAACTCGCCAAAAAAATTATTGATTTTTTTGAATAAATAATAACAGTGAAAATTTACCCCTTCAAAGCATTACGGCCAACCTCCGATTTCGTAGGTATGGTCACTTCCAAATCCACAGATTTCCCTGATAAAGAGGATTTGGTACACGAATTACGAGTAAATGCCTTTACGTTTCATCACGTGACTAAGAGTCACTTAAGTTATATAGGTGCTTTTCAAGAACCCGAAAAGTTTCTTCCCTTTGCTGCTCATTATCTTCAGGAAATGAAAAAGAAGGGTGCACTTATTAAGGAGGAGCAAGATTCACTTTACATATACGAACAAACGCGTAAAGATGGACGACAGTTCAAAGGCATTATAGCTTTGTGTTCTGTCTCGGATTATAATAATAATAAAATTAAAAAACACGAAGAGATTCGTACCAATAGATTAAAATATCTAGTCGAACTATTCAAAACTACAAAGGTGATGGGAGAACCTACATTACTCACATATCAAGGTGATTTACCTATGGATAATCTCTATGGTGACGAGATTCTTTCCTTTATGAGTGTTGACGAAAAAAAACACAAGATCACTCGCCTTAGTTCAGAGGTTGACATAGCTAAAATTCAATCTTACATGAATCAAATCGAATCATTTTATATTGCGGATGGTCACCATAGATCTGCTTCTAATGCGGTTTTTCATCAAAATAATCCAAGCTTCAATAATGATAAATTAATGTGTTTTATTCTTCCAGAGAACCAATTGGAGATTAAGCCATTTCATCGTTTAATTAAGTCCTCTGGCATTACAGTAGCTGAAGTGATACATAAACTTTCAGAAAAGTTCACCGTAACAAAATCTGCAAAATCACTGTACTCACTAGAAAATGAGAGAGACCTTGGAGTTTATATGGATAAACAATGGTACAAGGTAAGGTACACAAAGGATAGTACCCTGTTAGATGTGCAAATAATAGAGGAATATATAGTTAAGTATATTTTTGGCATTGCTGATAGTAGAACAAATAGCCAAATTTCCTTCCATCCTCATACATCAGGAGAGGATACATTGGTTAACTTAATAAACGATGGAATGTACACCCTTGCTATTACTAACCGAGCTTCTCAGTTTGAAGATGTGAGAATGGTATCCGATAAGCAAATGACTTTGCCTCCTAAAAGCACCTATATAGAACCTAAGCTTCGTGCTGGAATGATCATACAAGATTTTAGTTAATCAAAACTTATCATAATAGAAAGGGGGATAATCGCTAAAATTATCCCCCTTTTCTTGTTTCTTTTGTGTGCTAATAATATTAGCTAACTTTAGAGAATTCTACTTTTCTCTTTGTAACGACATGGTACACACCGTATATAATGCTACTAAAGATAATTTGACTCAGTAATGTCGCTCTAAAGAATGGTAATCCCATTTTATAAGAAGTGATCAAACCCGTTATGTCTTTGGAGTACTCAGGCATCATAAGCCAAGAACCCGCATTAGTTATCAAGAAGAATGCTACTGCTGCAATAAAACTCCCCAATAGTGTAGAACTTACAGACAGTCTTTTAGTTAGTAATACACCGATACCAATCGTTATGCCAAAGGATAGATAAACAAAGACAGAATACGAACTAAGAAAGTAGTCGCTATGAATAGGAGAGGAGAGGCCTAGTGCGAAGTCTCCAAGAATTATAAGTGCAAAAGGAACTATCCAAGCTATCATTTTGCGACCCAAAATCATCCCACTCATTAATGCGATGGCTCCAACGGGGTTGAAATTAGGTATATTAAAGAATACACGTACAGATACCAGAGCAATTAGTATCAATACAAGGGCGATTAAATCTGTTTTTTTCATTTCTAAGGCTTTATACCTACAAATAAATAACCTTTAACACAAAGTAGTTAAGGACATTTTGTCAGGATATACACAATTGTTAAAGAAACATACTCATAATCCTATTAATGAGAGAGTTACATCAAATACTTCAATTAAAATATACACCTAATTGATGATGTAAGATTTAACTTGTTTAACAATTGTTGATTTAACATTTGTTAATACGCTTTACATTTGTTAACACAATGAACATTAACCAACGCGTAAATCTCATTATTGAAAAACTGAGTTCGTCTAAAACAGCATTTTCACAAGCAACAGGAATAAGCACGGTGATACTATCTCATATAAACAGTGGTAGAAATAAGGTAAGCTTGTCGGCATGTGAGTCCATCTTGAAAACCTACCCAACAATCAACGCAGAATGGTTACTTCTTGGCGTAGGGAGTATGTATAAAACTGGTCATACAAGTTCTGAAATAGAACGCCTGAAGAATGCGATAGATCAATTAGAAGAAGAAGTAAGTAGATATCAATTATCCTTAACTACTAAGGTTAGGTTTCTTAAGGAGGAAATAAAAAAAATGCGGTAATTGCGATTCTATATTATTCACTAAGTACTACCTTTTGTATTATAATACTAAGGACGATTGTTAATTTCGTCACGTATAACCGCAGCTCGGTCATAGTCTTCTACTTGTATTGCTTTTTCGAGTTCTCGGTTTAGTTCGGCAATACTCATTGTTGTTAGTGAATTTGTTTTGATGGGTTTGATTTTTTCTTCGGCGATGTGCTCTGGCTCATCTAGGTCGTGTTCTTCGGCCTCGTATTCTACACCTGCATCATCTAGGATATTTTTATAAGTATAAATGTCACAGTTAGCTCTGAGTGCCAGTGCGATGGCATCACTTGTACGAGAATCCATGATATGCTCCTCGCCGTTCTGCATTGTGATGAGCTTAGCGTAAAAAACACCCTCTGATAACTTATCAATAATTACTTCGATGATGGTAATACCAAACTGGCTAAGTGTTTCATACATCAAGTCATGTGTTAACGGACGTTGAGGTTTAAGTCCTTCTATAACTAATGCGATAGATTGGGCTTCATAACTTCCTATTACTACAGGAAGTTTTAGATTACCTTCCTCTTCACCAAGAATAAGTGTATAGCTATTGCGTTGAGAATGACCCGCTGTGAGGCCAATTATATTTAGTTGAATTTTTTCGCCCATAGGGAAAAGTAGCTCTATGCTATATGCCTTTTACTTCTTTAACGCGTTTCAGTAATCTAGGTAGTACTTCGAAGGCATCTCCTACGATTCCATAATCAGCAGCTTTGAAGAATGGAGCTTCTGGATCAGTATTGATTACACAAATAACTTTACTGCTTCCTACCCCTGCTAAGTGTTGTATTGCACCAGATATTCCAGCTGCGATATAAAGATTTGGCTTTATGGTTATTCCTGTTTGCCCTACGTGTTCACTATGCGGTCTCCACTCCATATCACTTACAGGTTTGCTACAGGCGGTAGCAGCACCTAATGCATTTGCTAAGTCCTCCACCATATGCCAATTTTCAGCCCCTTTGAGTCCTCTACCTGCAGATACTACAAGTTCTGCCTCGGTCAATGGAATCTTACCTGTTTCTTTGTGAGTGGAAACTATCGTGGTGTTTGCACTTGCACTACCAACCTGCTGTTCAGTAGTCGATACCTCTGTTCCGTTTTCTTCTATTTTGTAGGAGTTCGGAATTATAGAAAGTACCTTTTTGTTTGCTGTTAGTTCTACGTGAGCTATCGCCTTACTAGAGAAAGCTGTTTTCTTAACTGTAAATGCACCTTCCGTTTCGGCCATATCTACAATACCTGTTACCAATGCTGCATCTTGCTTTACTGCTAGTAGTGGTGCAATAGATTTACCATTGTACGTTTGAGAAATAACAAATACGTCTCCACTATTATTATTCGCTAGAGTGCTAATAGTATTAGCAAAAGTTTGTGGGTTGAAAGAACTTAATGAATTATCCGTACAATGTATATGTACATCTGCACCATACGTTCCAAGATTTTGAGGACCTACGGTTCCCATTGAGATTGCAATAGTGCTAGTTCCTAATTTATTTGCTAAGTCTTTACCATAAGTTATGGCTTCTAGACTTGATTTTTTGTATGTGTTGTTATCGCTTTCTGCGTATATGATTACTGCCATGGTCTTAAAATAGTTTTTCTTCGTTATGTAATATATCTATTAGCTGCTCAGCGTTCTCCGCATCTATCATTTTCACACCGCTCTTGGCTGGAGGAAGTTCGTATTTACTTACCTTGGTGTAATCATACTTATCTGTAGCAGCTACAACATTTAGGGGTTTGCTTCGAGCCATCATAATCCCTCTCATATTAGGAATACGTGGTTCACAGAGATCTTTCTGGGCACTTATTACACAAGGCAAACTAGACTTTACCACCTCACGACCACCATCTATATCTCTACTCGCTACTACTTCGTTGTTTTCCAAGTCTATCTGAGTCGCCACATTTATCAGAGGCCATTGCAGCATCTCTGCAACTAAGCCTTGCACTTGTCCGCCGTTGTAGTCTATGGATTCTCTTCCTGTAAACACCAAATCATATTCTTTTGCTTGTTCGGCAATTTGAGCTGCTACGTACATTCCGTCTTTTGGAGAAGCATCTACGCGTATAGCATCCGTTGCACCCATAGCTAAAGCTTTTCTTATGATAGGGTCTGTATCTGCTTCCCCAACAGTGATTACCGTTACACTTCCGCCGGTTGTTTCGGTAAGTTCTAAAGCTCGAGTAAGTGATAATTCATCGTAAGGATTCATGATAAACTGAACGCCTGATCTGTTAAATACGGTATCATTATCGGTAAAAGTGATTTTAGTCGTAGTATCAGGCACTACACTTACACAAACTAATATTTTCATTCTAAAAAAGATGTATTAAAATTGAAGCACAAAAATAGGTGTAAATTAGCTAAATCAATGTCGTTCACTAGTAGAATAGAGCAAATTAAAATCTTTTTAAATGATACTCCTGATGACCCTTTTTTGATATACGCTCTAGCGACAGAACACACAGCAGCAAAGAATGATGATGAGGCATTGGCCTTATACCTCAAGTTGGTTTCAAAACATCCTAATTATTCAGCTACTTATTATCACTTGGGAAAGTTATATGAACGCATAGGAGAAGATGATAAAGCTGAAGAGACTTATGCAAAAGGAATGGAAATAACCAAGGCTAATGATGAAAAGCACGCGTATGGCGAACTTAGAGGTGCTTTTGAGGAATTGACTTTTTAGATAGTGTCTCAAGTAACAAGAAGTATAACAATGGAATTTCAACCAAAGAACCCAGATTTTAAAAATAATATCATAGAACGCCTGGACGGGCAATATTTTATGCACTTGATGGGTTTTGACCTAACTGAAATATCAGCTGGCAAAATTATAGGTGAAATGTGCATAGAGCAAAAGCACCTCCAACAGTTTGGTTTTGTGCACGGTGGTGTAACTGCAACCATCCTCGACATTACAATGGGATTTGCTGCATACACACTTATGCCCATAGATAAAGGCGTAGTTACTGCTAATATAAGTGTAGACTACCTAAACCCGGGTGATGGAGATAAAATAATTGCCGAAGGATACGTTGAAAAACCTGGAAATAAGATGGTATTTACCAGTGGTAAAGTGTACATAGAAAATAAAGGGGGTCGTAAGCAGATTGCTTCGGCTAGAGCGGTTATGGCGGTGATATCAAAAAGCAAGTAAGGATATTTGGGTTTTCGCTAAAAAGTATCGTTTACAAAATTAAAAAGTAATATCAATACATTTGCACCGCTAAAATGAAAATAATAATAGCAGGAGGGGGAGAAGTTGGATATCATCTAGCTAAACTACTAACCAAAGAATCGCACTCCATTGTACTAATAGATACCAGAGCAAAGGTGCTGAGCAGGGCTGACTCTGAGTTAGACTTACTCACTATACAAGGTAATGCTTATTCTATAACTACATTAGACAAAGCAGGAGTTGCCGAAGCAGATTTGCTCATAGCTGTAACGGCATCAGAGACTACCAACCTTACTATTGCTACCTTGGGAAAGCAACTCGGGGCAAAAAAAACTATAGCAAGAGTTAGCAATTCTGAGTTCTTGAAACTTCGAGATAGACTAGATTTGCGTAGCTTGGGTATTGATGTTCTGATTAGTCCAGAAGAATTAGCTTCTAAAGAAATTATTAGATTGCTCAGGCGATCTTCATTTAGTAATGCATTCGATTTTGAGTTTGGTCGTCTGACTTTACTGGGTGTTTACCTTACAAATCACAGTAAGCTCATAGGCAAAAATTTAGCGTATTGTAAGAAGTACAATGAAAACAAAAACCACAAAACCATAGCTGTAGAACGCAAAGGTGATGCGATTATTCCTAATGAGGACTTTGTATACCAAGAAAATGATCACGTATTCTTTTTGTGCTTACCTGCTGGTATAGATGAGATAAGAGATGTTGCAGGCAAAACAAAGCTGGAAGTAAAGAACGTAATGATAATGGGTGGGGGAAATGTAGGCTACAGTACCGCCAAAAAGCTGAGCAGACGTAAACACGTAAAATTGATAGAATCCGATGCTGAGCGATGTGCCACTTTAGCAGAGGAGTTGTCAGAAACACTTATCATCAATGATGATGGGCACGATGTACACCTACTCGAAGATGAGAATATTTCCGAAATGGATGCCTTTATAGGAGTAACTGGAAACTCTGAAACTAATATAATGAGCTGCTTAGTGGCAAAAAATCACGGAGTAAAGAAAACTATTGCGATGGTAGAAAATATGGATTACATTAATCTATCTCAGAACATTGGTATAGACACACTCATCAATAAAAAACTGATAGCTGCCAATAACATATTTCGCTATGTGCGTCAAGCGGATATTATAAATATTGCAGGAATACACGGTTTAGATGCCGAGGTAATCGAAATTCACGTCCTTGAAAATGCCAAGGCGACAAAAATGAGCATAGGTCACCTCCAATTGCCCAAAGATGCTACAATAGGCGGGATAATAAGAAATGATGAAGCTTGGATTGCCGAACCTGATTTTCAGATCGAAGCGTATGATAAAGTTGTCATATTTGCCTTGCCAGAAAGTATTAAGAAGACTTTAGAATTTTTCAGCTAACACCTATGTTTCATTTTAGAGCTGTACTGCATATTCTAAGCCTGCTAATGATTCTAAATGGGCTTTTTATGGTTTCTATTTTACCCGTGAGCTGGATATGTGAGTCTGGCGATTTTAACCCATTACTCATCTCCTCTGCTATAAGTGCCAATTTAGGAGCGATTATTTGGTGGTTTACACGTAATAATAAATACCTAAGTAAAAGAGATGGATATCTAGTAGTGACCTTTGGGTGGGTCATTCTTGGAATTACAGGAGCATTACCATTCATACTTAGTGGTTCTATATCAGATATACCCTCTGCTTTTTTTGAAACCATCAGTGGATATACTACTACAGGAGCCTCCATTCTCAATGATATAGAAGCTTTACCTGCAGGAATTATGCTTTGGCGTAGTATGACTCAATGGATAGGAGGAATGGGGATAATTGTTCTTACGGTTGCTTTACTTCCGCTTTTTGGAGTGGGGGGGGTGGAGCTTTTTATGGCCGAAGCACCAGGTCCTAGTAGTGGCAAGCTACATCCCAAGATTACGGATACAGCAAAGCGACTTTGGATTATATACGTGCTTCTTACTCTGGCCGAAACCATTATGCTGAAAGTGGCAGGCATGACTTGGCTAGATGCTCTAAATCACGCATTTACGACAATGAGTACTGGCGGATTTAGTACAAAGAATGCAAGTATAGCAGCGTATAATTCGCCAGCTATTGAGTATATTATTACTGCTTTTATGCTAGTGGGTGGTATTAATTTTAGTATACTTTATTTTATTGTAAAAGGTATCTGGAAAAAGGTGCTTATTGATGAAGAATTTAAAACCTATTTAGGAATAATAGTGGTTTTTACGGTCGCTATTACATCTACTTTGGTAGTCGACAGTGATAAAGGATTAGAGGAAAGCTTTAGGCACGCTGTTTTTCAAGTGGTTACGATTATTACAACAACAGGATTCTCTACAGCCAATTATGCTCTATGGGCACCATTTGCGTATATGTTAATCTTATTTCTTATGTTCACGGGCGGGAGTGCAAGTTCTACCTCTGGTGGCGTCAAAGTACTAAGGCATCTCATCATACTGAAAAACGGTTATATGGAATTTAAGAGACTCTTGCACCCTAGAGGCATAATACCTGTAAGAATAAATAATAAGTCTGTGGAACAAAGAACTGTTTACAACGTTCTTGCCTTCTTCTTTATCTACCTTTTTGTGTTCATCTTAGGGGCACTTGTGATTTCTGCATTTGGATACGACCTAATGACTTCAGCGGGAGCAAGTATTGCTTGTTTAGGAAATATTGGGCCTGGAATAGGCGATGTAGATCCATATCACAATTTTGCTGGGTTTTCAACCGGGGCAAAGTTTGTTTTATCATTTCTCATGTTACTTGGTAGATTAGAACTTTTTACGGTGCTTATTATTTTTACGCCTTCTTTTTGGAGTAAGGTTTAAAATATGACAATGATTGAACGTCGCTTTAGCGTTTATTTGTTATTTAATAGTTTTTTTGAACCCAAACCTACCTTATATAATATGCCATTAAGTAAGACTAAGTTCCTTATCATCTCGGTAATAATATTGAGTAATCTCACATCATTAGCACAATCCAAATCAAATAAAGGTAAGGAGTTTTGGATAGGATTCATGAGTCATATAGAAGGTACAGATGCTGGTATGTCATTGTACATTACCAGTGATTCCAATACGACTGGTACTGTATCTATACCCGGCCAAAATTGGTCTACTAGTTACACGGTGAGTGCTAATAGTCTTACTGTAGTAAATGTACCAGTATCCGACGCATATATTAATTGCTCAGATTGTATTCAGTCTAAAGGAGTTAAGGTGGTATCAGATGATGATGTAGTTGTTTACGCTCATCATTATGAGGGAAATAAGAGTGATGCTACATTGGTATTACCGACGCGTACATTAGGTAAAGATTATTTTTTGATGAGCTGGCAAGAAAGTTCACAAAATGCTGGTTTTGGAGGTTCCTATGGTAAAAATGTATTTTCCGTTGTAGCTGTAAAAGATGGAACCAAGGTAAATATTACTCCTAGCAGTGCCTTGATAAAATCAGGAGGAGGGACTAGAGCCGCGAATGCAACCTATCAAATAACCTTGAATGAAGGACAAGTATATCACGCGATAGCCAATAGCAATACGGGAGACCTTACGGGTACTCGAGTAGAAGTCATAGACACTGGAGCTTTAGCAAATTGTAGAACTGTAGCAGTCTTCTCAGGAAGTACCTACACTCGTGTGGGTGGGTGTAATTCGGGATTTGGAATCAATTCTGGAGATAATTTATTGGAGCAGATGTTCCCAACTAACTCTTGGGGCGAACAGTTTGTACTCGTGCCGGCACTTGGCAGAACAGGAGACAGTTATCGCTTTGTTGCTTCTCAGAACAATACGCGTATTGTGGTTTTCAAATCGGGTGCAGCACCCGATATAGCTTATATAAATGAGGGTGACTACTATGAGGTGACCGCAGAAAATAATGTACGGAGTGTACTTACCGACAAACCTGTCTTGGCTGCACAGTTTCAACGAACCTCTAAATGCGATGGAAATAATAATGTAGGTGACCCCTCTATGACCATTCTAAATCCATTAGAACAGACGCTTACTAATATAACAGTTTATAGTAGTGAATATTACGATATAGACAACCACTATATAAACGTAACTATGCCAACATACGCCACATCTACTTTCAGAATAGATGGCAATACGGCTAGTTTCACAAGCGTCCCTACAAACTCATATTACAGCTATACACGTTTATCGGTCTCAAAAGGAAATCATAGACTTACTGCCGACGTAGGTTTTATTGCCACTGCTTACGGGGAAGGACAATACGAAAGCTATGGCTATGCCGCGGGAGCCAATGTTAAAGATCTGACTGCGGTGGCTTCGGTAAGTAACAGTACGCAGCTTAATGTAACATCTGGGTGCATTGGCCGACCTACCCAATTTATAGGGTCTGCAGAGTACTCGGTGGTAAGATGGGAATGGGATTTTGGTGATGGTAGTATCGACTCTGTACAAAATCCTTCGCATATATACAGTGATACGGGCACCTTCCAAGCTAAGTTGTACACGTATAAGCCCACCTTCGACGGTTGTTCCAATTACGACTCTGCATTTGTGGAGGTTAGGATATTTGCAAAACCAGAAGCTCGTCTATCTAGATCGAGCCTATGCGACAGTGTCGTGGCATTTTTTGCCGATAGTAGCATAATGCCGCAGGGAGAACAAAAACTTTCAACACTTTGGTATTTTCCAGGAGCTGCTATAAAATATGGTAATTCGGCAGCTCATCGTTTTGACACGACTGGCAAATTTGAAGTAATGATGGAAGTCTATACTGAGAATTATTGTACAGATACTTTTTTAGATTCGCTCTTTGTAAATCCACTTCCAGAACCAAGTTTTAGTGTTGAAAATGTATGTTTTAACGACAGTATTAGCCTCGTTAGTAATTCGAGTACTTCCGTAGGAAATTTAGTAAAGTGGGAGTGGGAGTTTAGCAATAACACTAGTGATAGTGTAGAAAATCCAACTGTTTGGTTTGCTGATTCTGGGTTTCATAGTGCGGCCCTAACTGTGCATTCTGACAGTGGTTGTTTTGATACCTATGTTGCTTCCTTCTATAAGTATCCACGCATAGAAAGTTCGTTTTCATACAACGATACGTGCCTTGGTTTTGGGCAACCCTTTACAAATACTACTCTGTTAGACGGAGGAACATTTACAGATACATTGTGGTACACTAGCATAGGAGAAACGGCTAATACATTCAACTATACCGACACATTTGCTAATCCAGGCAGCTACTTAGTTACGCTCGTAATGGAGCAAGATAGTTTTTGTAGAGATACATTTTCGCGTCTTGTAAATGTTCACCCTCTCGCTTTAGCGGCTTTTGATTTTACTAATACGTGTCTCGGGGATAGTACAGAATTTATTGATATGTCATCCGTGGCCACTGGTAGTTATACTAAATCCTGGAATTTTGGTAATGGGAATACCGCTACATCCGATAATCCAAAGCAGGAGTTTGCCGCAGGCGGAGAACAAACTGTTACACTTACTATTACTACAGACCAAGGTTGTCAAACAGACAGTACACGTACAATCTTGATTACGTATCCATCTATTACCGCCATCAATGTACAGGATATTTGTGAAGGAGATAGCCTTATTCTCACAGCAGATACGGTGAGAGGATTAGATAGTTTTAGCACGTATAGATGGACTTACGGCACTACTATTTCCAATTCACCTACGATAAGAACTACATACAACGAATTGGGTAAATCGATAGTTAACTTACAAGTACGGACTAAAAATGGTTGCCAAATAACTGCACAGGATAGCTTTATTACTGAAGCGAAACCCAAACCAAACTTTTTGGTCACATCAGTATGTGAGGGGCTTGAAATATCGCCAGTAGAAAACAGTTCAATTTCCGCTCCTGCTGTAATTACGAACTACGCATGGTATTTAAATGACTTATGGGTCTCTAACGACCGTAACCCCGAAATCAATACAACAACAGCAGGTAGCGGTAATATAAAACTAATAGCAACTGCAGATAATGGATGCCTAGATAGCATTCAAAAGTTGGCCGTAATACACCCACTACCAGTGGCCTCATATACTTCAGCCAACATGTGTTTGGGTGATGTGAATACACTTACGAGTACGTCTTCCATCGCAACAGGTAGCATTCCTTCTTTATATTGGACCATAGATGGCATAGATTACACCTCCGCAATTGTAAATCCACCATTTACCACAGATGGATCTTATGAAGTGAGACTCATAGCAGAAAGTGATAATAATTGCAGTGATACATTGACTAATCAAGTTGATGTTCATCCTTTACCTGAACTCTCATTTGTGATACCCGCCGATTCCGGATGTGTTCCATTTGAAGTACAATTGCAGAATAATTCTTCTATCAATTCTGGAAGTATAACTTCATTTAGTTTTAAATGGGGAGATGGTTCTGATCCAAGTTTAGATTCCAATCATATCTATACACGTGTTGGTTCGTACACAATCCAAGTAGTGGGTGAAAGTGATTTTGGTTGTAAAGATAGCATAGATGTTATGCAGCAAATTACTGTTCTTAATAACCCTACGGCCGATTTCAACTTTAACCCAACAGACCCTAGTACGCTTACAGAGTTCGTTACTTTCAAGGATAGCTCAAAGGGAAACATATCCGATTGGAATTGGGAGGTAAGTGATGGAGCGAGCTATAATGGTTCCAAAGTATATCACCCCTTTGCTGACTCGGGAACATACGCAATAACGCTCTTTGTAGAAGACGAATTTGGTTGCACACACGATACCACAAAGCTGGTGTATGTAAATGCAGACCTATTGGTCTATATCCCTAACTCATTTACACCCAATGGAGATGGACTAAATGATGAATTCGGACTTGGAGGCCTTACGGCTGGTGTGAGTCAAATGGTTATGGATGTATACAACAGATGGGGAGAAAAAATATTTAGTTCTCAGGATGTAAATAACCGATGGGATGGTACAGTCAAAGGAGAACCTGTGCAACAAGGTGTGTATGTATACATGGTTAAGTTTACCAATCCTAAGCAGACTAAATGGTATTATCTAAACGGAGAGATTCATTTACTGAGAAAGTAGACCACTAGTATTCGTAGATGATTCATTAATAATTGTCAAATTTTGCTTTGCTGTTCGTTCAATGTGTTATACCATTGAATTTTTTATAATGAAACGCACACTAGGTTTAGCATTACTTATCACGGCACTTATGGCTTGTACATCTAACAAAAACGGTAAATTATTACCAAAATTTAGTTACACTACCTTAGAGGGCAAAGCTATCTCCAGCGACGACTTAAAAGGTGGAGCTACTGTTATATGCGTATGGGCAACATGGTGTGGAGACTGTATACGGGAGATACCTGAGCTCAACGATTTGGTAGACAAATATGCCGATAATGATAAGGTTCATTTCTTAGCCTTCAGCGATGAAGATGAGTCAACAGTGAAAAAATCTCTCAATAGATTTCCATTCAATTTTGAGCACATAGTAGACTCGAAAGAATACAGCGATAAACTGAAATCTGGCTTAACCAAACACTTTCCGCAGGTACTGGTTATAGATGAGGATTTAAATATCGTTTTTGACGTTACGGAGAATAAAGAAAAAATATATTCTGTACTAGACGGTCATATACAAGAGATCCTTAAATAGTATACATTGAGCACAACTATAGTGAAAGAGGAGTACAATGTTTGTGCTCAACACACGGTATTTTATAGCAGTATCACACACGTAACCCAAGCCGATTGGGATACGATCGTAGGAGATCAAAACCCTTATTTGACAAAGGCTTATTTGTTGGCTTTAGAGCAAGGGCTTGGCCACATGCAGTTTAGGTACATTCAGTTTTATAGTGCGGCAAAAAAACCTGTAGGTATAGCCTATTGCCAAATTGTCCCTATTACTTCCAAAGAGATTAATATCGATGCTCTTTCTGAAAAAATAGGAGGGGTGTTGCCCAAAAGTTTATTGGGTTCTATAGACCTTAATGTAATGATATGCGGCAATGCTTTCGCGACAGGAGAAAATGGATTTATTTTTTCGGACAAGGTAGATGACACCAACGCTTATCAATCCGTGTATACGGCATTGGATGAATTACATCTCCGTGAGAAGAAAGCCGATCACAAAATTGCAATTACAATGATGAAGGAATTTTGGCCCTCATCATTTGCTAATGCTGAATATTTCAAACAAAACGGTTGTAGTGAAGTAAATATTGATGTAAATATGATTCTTACCCTAGACTCCTCATGGGCTACTTTTGATGATTACCTTGGGGCAATGAATTCTAAGTTTAGAACCAAAGCTAAGCAAGTTTTGAAGAAATCAAGCCCAATTCAAGTCTTAGATTTAAATACGACAGAAGATAAGGAAAGAAGCCTTTCGGATGTTGACCATTTGTATAATACGCTTTTAGATAGGGCTAATTTTAGTTTCGGACGACTCAATGCTAAAACATTATTTGGTTTGAAGGAAACACTCCAAGAAAACTTCTATTTTAAAGGGTATTACATTGATAATAAGCTAATTGGATTTAGTACTGCAACATTATTTGATGATGTATTGGATGGGAATTTTATAGGTTTAGATTATGATTACAACTATGAATATGCGGTATATCAGCGTATGTTATACGACTTTATAAAGCACGGAATAGAACGGGGAGTTAAGTACGTAAAAATAGGCCGTACGGCAGAGGAAATAAAAAGTGGAGTAGGGGCTGAACCTGTAGAAATGAAGTTTTATGCCAAGCACCGCAATAAGGTAACCAATGCTATTTTAAAGCCTTTTGTACAAAAATTACAACCTAGTGAATTCGAGCTTCGTAAACCTTTTAAAGCAGAGCATTACATTTAGTACACAATGGATTCTTTAACTCAAATTGTATTAGGAGCCGCAGTAGGTGAGGTTGCCCTTGGCAAAAAAATAGGTAACAAAGCTATGCTATGGGGAGCAATAGCTGGCACTATTCCCGACTTAGACGTTTATCAGTCGCTTTTTTTTGATGCACTGACGGCCAATGAGTTACATCGTGGCTTTTCGCACTCCATACTCTTTAGCATAGTATTCGCACCTATCGTGGCGTGGCTTGCTCGTACCAAGGAGAAATGGTCACTCGTAGGATTTATTACATTAATATTAGGCTATCCTTTTTTGAGTGTAGATAATAGTATGGTAAGGATTGTATTATTTGCCATTTGGCTCATCTTAGTTGTGATTACTATTAAGCATTCTTATGGCACCCATTCGGCAAGTCAACGTGATTGGACAAAGCTGATGTTTTGGTCTCTGGTTACGCATCCGTTGCTCGATTGTCATACCACTTGGGGAACACAATTACTCTGGCCGCTGCCATACAAACTAGCTTGGAACAACATTTTTGTTGTAGATCCATTTTACACGGTGCCATTTTTAATATGTGTCGTGATTGCACTGTGTTATCATCGTGAGAGTAAAAAAAGGAAGTACTTCAATAGAGTAGGGATTATACTGAGTAGTATATATATGTTATGGTCATTGGGTGCCAAGTACCATACTTATAGCATTTTCCAGGATAATCTGCAGCAACAGAATATAGCTTATACACGACTTACAACAGTACCCACACCGCTCAATACCGTCTTATGGAGTGCTACTGCGGAGACGGATTCAGCATATTATACGGGATTATATTCCTTGTTGGATGATGACGAGATAATTCAGTTCCATAAGATAGAGAATAATCACGGCTTAATAGAAGAGTGGGAAGAAGAGGACCTTATTAATAGACTCAATTTTCTATCTAAGGGCTGGTATGTGGTAAATGATGAAAATCCGGATACATTGGTGTACAACGATGCACGATTTGGCCCAATGTATGCCAGTGATACGCCAATGTATGGTTTTGGATATCAGTTGTTTATGAATAATAGTAATATCTTAAGCGTTACTCAACAACGCCCAGACATTGATGAAGAAACCGGAGAGCAAATGCTTTCAATTTTGTGGAGGCGAATATGGGGAAAAAATATTAGTCAGAAGTGATATCCTAGGTCATTAAGATACCGCGAAGTAGATTAAGCGTACGGCAAAACCAATAAGTATGGATCCAATAATTTGGTATGCTTTTTTTAGATAATAGGGCTTTAAATAGGGCTTAATTCGGTGGGCTAAAAATGATTTTGCAATGTCGGTGAGGAAAATTCCAACAAGGATAGAGCCTAGAAATAGGTATAATTCCGCATTGGTGTAACTATTTTTTCCTACGGTTATAAATCCAATCCAGACGATAAAAACGAATGGATTAACGCCATTCACCAAAAAACCTTGTAGTAAATACTCCCAAAGATTAGATTTTTTAACCTCGGACGAATTATCAAAACCATCTACAGACGGCCAGAAAGTAAACCGAATTCCCATAAATAATAGTATAGCAGCTCCAATGTACTTGACTATTGGTTCCGTCTTAATAGACTCAATAAGCGAAGTAGTAGCCAATAGGCAAATGGATATAACGACCATATCGCTTAAAATTATGCCAAGAGCAGTAGAAATTCCAGCATTCTTGCCGTGTTGCAACGCGTTTTTAATAAGCGTGAAAAACACAGGACCAAGCAGAAATGCGGTACCAAAGCCCAGCAAAAGTCCTTTTAGAGTAGCCATAATCGGAAAATCTTATAGGTATTTACGATCTACGTAAAATGTACCAAAAGGTATAACTGATGCTATGAGAACAATGGCGTAAGTCTTAGCATTCCATTGTTTGTGAACGCCGACAGCAATTGCAAGAAACACGTAAGCTACAAACAGTAACCCGTGTGGCATTCCGAGAGATTTCACCCAACTGTCATCCTTTGCTAGATATTTTAGTGGCACGCCAACACCTAGTAGTAGCAAGTAAGAAATCCCTTCTAAGTAGCTTACAATTCTGAACACTTTTATCATAGTGCAAATGTATTACTTAGTAACGCAATTGTATTACTTGACAGAGCAAAGTAATTGGATGACGTAAAACGACCAGCCGACAATAGCGAGCAACAAAAAACCGCTATAATCGTAATCATAGCGGCCGTTGTTATTGTTTTTGCGTTCGTACTACCTAGTAAGTAGTTGAGCGGTACAAACGTAACTTTCGTTACCCAGGTAGACTTGGTATTTATTATACTTCACGAAGTTGCCTTTTTTTTGGGGCGTAGTATAGTGTATTATTTGAATTTTCTTCATTTCTTCATTCCTTCATTGTGTAATTCCGTAACCGCAAATGCGAAATTAAACAACCGTAAAAGCAAAACCTTATAATACTTTGCTTTTGTAGTTTATTAGAAAACAGCGTTTTACGAGGTTTACTCGTCCTATAATATATATTATGTTAACTACAATAAACAAAAGAAAAGGGAGCTCTTTTAGGACTCCCTTTTCCAAGTTATGGTTAATAACACTCTTTATGCTTCTTCACAGGAACAAATATTATTCGTTCTCTACTATGAATGCTTTCATTTCAGCATACTTGTCCATTTTCTCCAAGCGTGCATATATTTTTTTCATGGTACCAGCTAATTCTACTTTATCTGCTAAAGGCATATCGTCATTGCTATCAAAAACTGTTTCGAACTCTGATATTGCCTTGTTATACCATCCTGCTATTTCTTGCTCTTTAGCCTGGATAATACTTGGTTTATATACGCCATCTAATGACGCTACTATATCCGAAACCTTATTCAAATACATCACACCTTTGTTGTAATAAGCATCATAATATTCAGGATCTATTTCTATGATTTTATCATAATCTGCTGCAGCCTTATCCGTTTCACCTAATCCTTCAAAACTTATTGCTCTAGCAAAGTAGTAGATTGTACTTCCTGGATCCGCAGCAATCGCAGCATCTAATTTTTCGATGAGTTCGGCACTCTTCCCTTGCTTTAGATAAATGTCTAACTCCATATTCATCAGTGATTTATCTGATTCGTTCAGGTCTTTACCATCTGCTATTGTTTGTAATGCTGCGGTAGTATCACCCCCTTTGAGTTGTAATCTAGCAAGACTAGAAAAGATAGCAGGATCAGACGAACCATTATCTATCAACTCTTTTAATACTGTTGATGCTTTAGCATCTTCACCATTGTTCATCGCACTATAAGCCATCATTTGTTGCAAAACTTCTGCCGTAAGGTTATTCCTCTTCAGTACACCGTCTACATCGTACTCCATAAGAGGAAGTGCCGTTTCAAATGCCTTGTAGGAATCCGTGTATTCTTCTGCTTGATAAGCAGTATAGCCACGGTTGTAATATCCGATTGCTACATTGAGTAGATTCCCTTCTGCAAGTTTTGTCAACTTCTTTTTTACGTCCGTTTTTATACTGTTTTGAAAACCTTCTAATGCTAAATCTAAAGCATTTGGGTACTTCTCAGTAACTGGAGTATTGAGCGTAGATACCTTTAAGAATGTTAAACCTCTGTAGTACCACATTTTAAAATCATTAGAAGTTTTTGGGTGTTCTTTGGTCTCTTCGGCCCATTTTACCAAATCCTCATAATTACGATCTCCGTCTGGCTTTGTTGGGTCTAGTTCCATCTTCATAGACTCAACGCTAAATTTTTGAGCATTAGCACCAAAGCCTACAAATAAGGCTATTAATAACAATGCATAATTAAATTTAATCTTCATTCTCTCCTGTGTTTGTATTATTCTCTTCATTATTGGTTGTATTATCTGTATTGGTATTGTCTACCTCTCCAGATTCAGATTGTTCTTCATCCTCCTCGTCTACCTTAGGTACCTTGGCTACTGAGGCGATGTCGTCCTTGTCTCTTACTTTTATGAGCCTAACTCCTTGGGTGGCTCTTCCCATTACTCGCATTTCTTCCATTTTCATTCTAATGGTTATACCCAGTTTGGTGATAATCATCAAGTCGTTTTCGTCGGTAACGTCTTTCATTGCGATAAGCGAGCCTGTTTTTTCGGTGATACTCAAGGTTTTTACTCCTTTTCCTCCCCTACCCGTGATTCTGTAATCGTCTATGTCTGTACGTTTTCCGTATCCTTTTTCCGAAACGACCATAATGGTTGTATCCTCTGCACTAGAGTTTACACAAACCATTCCAATCACCTCATCCGTATCGCTTTCTAACCTCACACCTCTAACACCTGAAGCTGTTCTACCCATTGGTCTAACGTTCTTTTCATTAAAGCGTATGGCCTTACCACTCTTCTTAGCGAGCAGTATTTCTGCGGTTCCATCGGTAAGTTTTGCTTCTAGTAGCTGATCACCCTCCTTTACGGTAATAGCATTGATTCCGTTAGTTCTTGGTCGAGAGTACTGCTCCAAAGATGTTTTCTTAATTGTACCATTTTTAGTACACATTACGATATAATTACCGTTCACATACTCTTCGTCCTTCAAGTTTCCGGTAGCTACAAATGCTCTTACCGTATCATCCGAAGGAATATTGATTAAGTTTTGAATAGCTCTACCTTGAGACACTTTGCTACCCACTGGAATTTCATAAACCTTCATCCAGAAACATCTACCTTGGTCGGTAAATAGCAGAATGTAATTATGCGTCATCGTAACAAATAGATTCTCCACAAAGTCTTTATCTCTGTGCTTCACTCCTTTGTTACCTACTCCACCCCTACTTTGCTGCTTATACTCTGTAAGTGGTGTACGTTTTATGTAGCCCATGTTAGAAATAGTCACTACCATTTCTTCATTAGCTATTAGGTCTTCTATATTTATTTCGCCAGCATCAAATTCTATAGCAGTTCTACGATCGTCACCATATTTGTCTTTGATTTCGAGGAGCTCATCTTTGATGATTTGCATTCTGCGGCCTTCATCTGCTAATATCTCACGCAAGTCGGTTATAGTAGCCATAACATCCTCGTATTCAGAACGTAACTTGTCTTGCTCCAGACCTGTAAGCTGTCGCAATCGCATCTCTACGATGGCTCTCGCTTGAATCTCAGAGAGTTCAAATCGTTTAATGAGATTAGCCCTCGCCTCTTCCCCATTCTTAGACGCACGTATGATTTTTATAACTTCATCTATATTGTCAGAAGCTATAATTAGTCCTTCTAAAATGTGAGCACGTTTCTCAGCTTCTTTGAGCAAGTACTCCGTACGACGAATCACTACTTCGTGACGATGCTCCACATAGTGGTGTATCATATCACGCAGGTTGAGCATCATCGGTCTACCTTTTACCAAGGCGATATTATTTACACTAAAACTCGTCTGCAGTGGAGTGTACTTATATAATTTGTTAAGTACGATATTAGGAATGGCATCTCGCTTGAGGTCAAATACGATACGTAGTCCTTGACGGCCACTCTCATCTCTTACCTCGCTAATACCTTCTATTACCTTATCATTTACAAGGTCTACCGCTTTTACAATAATTTGCGATGGACTTACTTGATACGGAACTTCGGTGATGATTATTTGCTCTCTACCAGATTTATTTACATCAAACTCAGCTTTACCACGCATCACGATACGCCCACGACCTGTTTCAAAAGCAGATTTTACTCCTTCTGTACCGTATATAATACCTCCCGTCGGGAAATCTGGAGCCTTGATGTGTTCCATTAGCCCAGCCACGTCAATATCCTTGTTGTCGATATAGGCTACAGTACCGTCTATTACTTCGCTCAAATTATGCGGAGCCATATTGGTAGCCATACCTACTGCTATACCAGCTGCACCATTTACCAATAGGTTTGGTATACGTGCAGGCAATACGGTAGGCTCGCTTAGACTATCGTCAAAGTTCGGACGGAAATCAACCGTCTCTTTATCAATATCAGAAAGCATTTCCTCCGCAAGTTTTCTCATTCTTGCCTCGGTGTATCGCATTGCTGCTGGAGGATCGCCATCTATACTACCAAAGTTACCTTGGCCATCTACCATAGGGTAACGTAAGCTCCAATCCTGAGCCATACGTACCATAGTGTCATATACTGATGTGTCACCGTGCGGATGGTACTTACCGAGCACCTCTCCCACTATTCTTGCAGATTTTTTATACGGTCTGTTACTTGCTAAGCCAAGTTCAGTCATACCATACAATACACGACGGTGTACGGGTTTCAAACCGTCTCGTACATCGGGTAGAGCACGTGAAACAATTACCGACATCGAATAATCGATGTAGGCCGTTTTCATTTCTTCCTCAATGTTAATTGGAATAATCTTCTCGTTTTCCGAATTCATTTATTACAATGTTAGTTTTAAAGTGTGCAATCTAAAAGCAAAACCCTAATGCTCGTGCTATTGTAACCGTAAAATACCCACAAATAATCTTCACATTTGGGGATAAATTGAGCATAGGCGTATATGAGTTTAGAAAGTGACTCTTAGTAGCCTATTTTTTCCTTGAAAGTCAGATTGCCAATGGTAACGGAGGTTCTGTGTCTCTAACCAAGCATCGAGCTGTTTTCTGTAAAACTCACTCGTCTCAAAATAGCATTTAGACCGGTGTATTCGAACCTTCTCTATTATTTTTTTATAAAATATAAGCGGGTCATCTCCGCCTACAAATAACGCCAAGTGTGGCTCGTTATTCAGCACATTGATGTGCATTTCTCCTTTTTCGGATGGAGCAATGTACGGCGGATTACTTATGATAATGTCATACTTGTTTATTTCTTCGGTCAAAATATCACATCTAAATAACTCAACATTAACGCCTAAGGTTTCGGCATTTTGATATGCAACTTCCAGAGCGTCTTCGCTAATGTCGCATCCGCTAACCTTCGCACCTTTCCAGTGATGGCTTAAGGTAATGGGTATACATCCGCTGCCGGTACCAATGTCTAACGCCGCCCCTGCAAAATTCTGATTGTCTTCTATCACCCAGTGCACCAATTGCTCAGTCTCTGGCCGCGGAATTAATACACGCTCATCTACATAAAAATCTAAGCCATAAAAAGGAGCTTCTTTTGTAAGGTACTGTATTGGCTTGCCGAGTAGTAATTCCTCTAAAATGACTTGATACGTATCCACCAATAAGGTTTCCTGACCCAATAGCACCGCCGTTCGCGATTTTTTTTCGAGCCATTGTAAAGCAATATAAAATAAGTTCTCGGCCTCTGAGTATGAATATAGCGTGGCTAGTTTATCGGTATACAGTGCTTTTATAAGGCCTAATTGCATACTGCAAACTTACAGCTAAAGAATATATCATTTTAACCGTAGCTTCGCACCGTGCAACACGAGAGGTATATCAAAAGATGCTTAGAGCTTGCCTTGAACGGTGAATTAGGCGTGGCACCTAATCCTATGGTGGGTTGTGTTATAGTGCATAATGACGTAATAGTAGCAGAAGGATACCACCAACAATATGGCGGCCCTCACGCTGAGGTAAATGCATTTAATAACTTGCCAAAACATGTAAACGTCCAAGAATGTGATGTGTATGTTAGCTTGGAGCCTTGTTCGCATTATGGTAAGACTCCTCCGTGTGCCAATCTCATTGTAGAGCAAGCACCTAAACGTGTTATAATCGGGATGCTAGATCCAAATCATAAAGTAGCAGGAAACGGCCTTAAAAGAATTCGAGAAGCCGGTATTGAAACCATTGTAGGTGTATTAGAAGATGAATGTGCTGCTATCAACTCGAAATTTATAAAAGCTCATACTCAAAAACTACCTTATATAACGCTTAAATGGGCTGAAACTCAAAATGGCTATATGGCAAGGACCCCTGATGATAACGGCAGTGCTAAGATAAGTGATACCCTCAATGATGATTTTGTGCATCATCTGAGAGCAACACACCAAGCCATAATGGTAGGTGCAGGTACAGTAAATAGAGACAACCCACTACTAGACGTAAGGTATACCAAAGGGAGTAATCCAATAAAGGTGGTGGTTTCGCCTCAACTTTCGGTTGATTTAAATGCAAAACTCTTTAAGAAGGGAAAAACCATCGTTTATAACACACGCAAGAATGAGGACACCGAACACATTGTCTTTATCCAACTAGATAAGTTTGACATGTCTCATATTTTAAAGGATTTATACCAACGCCATATTCATAGTGTTTTGGTGGAAGGAGGTCCTACCCTGTTGCAAGCTTTGATGGATGCTAAATGCTGGGATGAAGCAATTATTTTGAAATCGAGTAATAATTGGGAATCGGGTATTAAGGCTCCTTGGATAGGAATACCAAGTAATAGAGAAGAACAACGCAAAAACGACCTTATCAAATATTTCAAACCGCAATAAATGGCCATCACCTATTTACTCTTAAGTATTGTTTTTAGCACGTCTATCAATCTGATTTTTAGATGGTTTAAGGATTTTAATGTAAATAAGCTTCAAGCAATACTGGTCAACTACTTGGTGTGTTTTGCTATAGGTTATACGTTATCATCTGATAGAGCATTAATAGCTAACCTGAGTAGTGAGTGGTTCTTGTATTGTCTCGGCTTGGGTATTGTGTTTGTGGCTATATTTTTCAGTATGGCCCTCACTACCGAGAAGATGGGCGTTAGTGTAACCGCTGTAAGTGGTAAAATGTCAGTGGTAATTCCTATTCTATTTGCATTTGTAATAGCTGGCGAACAACTAAGTCTGTTATTCATAATAGGTGTAATCCTCTCATTATTAAGTATCTATTTTATAAGCGTAAAAAAAGGACTCGTCATAGACAAGCGATACTTCTTCTTGCCCGTAATTGTTTTTCTGGGTGGTGGATTTATAGATACGTCCCTCAAGATTTTAGAAACAGCATATAGCGACCAAGTGTCAATGGACACCATTTCATACTCCATATTTTTGGGTGCTTTCATAGCTGGATTTGTGATATTTACCATAAAAAATAAAGGCGTTTTTAGCACCTTTGAACGTAAGAGTTTACTCGCAGGTGTAGGATTGGGTATACCCAATTATTTTTCCATCGTTTTTCTGCTCAATGCTATTGCAGGATTTAGCGATAATAGTGCTCGTGTATTTGGTTTGAATAATATTGGTGTGGTACTTCTCAGCACCGTGCTTTCTGTCTTACTTTTTAAAGAGAAATTAAGTACTGGCAACAAGGTAGGCTTGGTGTTGGCTCTCTTGTCTATCGTCATTATAGCTTATGCAAGTTGATAAATACCAAGGCATAACGGCACAAGTAAGCAGTGAGTACCGATCAAGTGGCAGTAAGTTTTATGGATATTTGTTTCCTATAAATAGTGCAGAAGATTTTGAGCAGCGAATAAAACAGTACAAGGAGGAATATGCTGATGCGACACACGTATGCTCGGCTTGTGTAATAGGCGTAGATAGAGCATACCAACGTTGTAGCGACGATGGCGAACCTAGTTCTAGTAGCGGTAGACCCATTCTTCACGCCCTATTGAGTGCCGAAATAACCTATGTAGGCTGTGCAGTGGTACGTTACTATGGAGGCAAAAAACTAGGTATTCCCGGGCTCATAGGTGCTTACGGTGGTGCTGCTAAACTATGCGTGGAAAAAGCAACAATAGTGGAACTCGTTGTCAAAGAGACTATTCGCTGCACTATGCACCACACAGAGGCATACCGGTTATACAACTTTTTAGCACGGCAAAAAGACGTGACCTACATCACTGCACCCGATGGTACATTTGAAATCACTTGTCGTAAAAGTTTGACCCGCAAATTGCTTTCGGACCTCAACAATATACTTACTTTGAAAGTTATATAATTCGGATGTCATTCATAAAATACATTTTAATATGCTTTTGCTTTTCAGCTATGTATATGACTAGTAAAGGTCAACATAGTAGTTACAAGCATTTATCGCAAGAAGAGCAAGTACTGCATTCACTTATATTGCCCGAAAATACGACATTGAAAAAGACCTACACGGTTTCTAGTCCATTTGCAACGCACATCACCTACGCACAGGTAACGGATAAAAAAGAAGTGGTGAATCACGGGGTGAAAATTCATCTGAAAGCGAATGGTAAGCACGTCGTACAAAACGACTTGACGTTTTTGCCCGCCTCAGCTACTTATGTGAACGGAGAATCTTGGTTTGTAAATAATGACGAGTTGCAAGCGGTAACCATAATAAGGGTAGATGATATCCGCGACCCTTACAAGCAGTGGGTCCGTGAAGACGGATATGTTCTTCAAGAGCAGTCTATTCATAAATTTGCTAAGAAAGATACGACGCTTTTCGCCCAGGTATTTATGGTAAATCCTATAAATTCAGCAGCTAAAGCCTACGGAGGAGTCTTTGTAGACGCCAACGACCAAACGAATTCTTCCTTAGACAGTCAAATGGTGTGGCAATCGGTTAAAGCACAGTTTGATAATGACACCTTTTTTTTAGCGTCTGATTTTTTGACGTTTGAAGATATTAGTTCTCCGGCTGATTCTTTCTTCTATACGTTTAGCGACAGTTTATCTTATACCAGAGATCAGCAAGCTTTTGAGTTGGTAAATGTGTATTATCATATTAATGCGATGGGAGAATATGTCGATTCGCTGGGTTATGCCGAACTTACACAGCAATTGCGTGTAGATGTTCACGCTTTTGGTGGTTGGGATAATTCGGCCTATACACCTGTAGAGCATACACTCCAATTTGGTGAAGGCGGAATAGATGATGCGGAAGATGGCGAAGTAGTGATACACGAGTTTACGCATTCTCTGAGTGAACTAGCTTCACCTAATAATACCATTGGGACAGAACGAATGGCTATGGAAGAAGGTGCATGTGACTATCTCGCAAAAGCATACAGCCGTAGTATAAACGATAATACACCTGATAAAGTATTCTCTTGGGATGGTAATGAAACGTGGAATGGCTTTCAAATAAACACCAATAGACTCTACCCTGGTGGACTTAAAAACAGTAAGGATGGTGACCGTGATATGTGGAGTAGTGCACTGATGTGTGCTCACGATTACATTGGACGAAAGGCGATGGATAGTTTACTCTTGGAACATTTTTACTATCAAGGTGCCAATACCACTATGGCTCAAATGGCACAGATCATCTTGGATATTGATAGTCTAGATTTTAACAAGCGATATTATTCATCGCTGAAGCAATGCTATGTAGATGCGGGATTTGTACAACGCGGAGCCTCTATCAAGGATAATGAGGATTTTGGTGCACTCAAGATTTTGAATCAATTAGCATTTGCCCAAGGAACAGGAAACTTACGTTTTCAACTACCTCAATCTGCAAAAGTTAGTGTGTACTCCGCGATGGGGCAATTAGTATCTACACATTATGGGAGGGCTATAACATTGGATAAGACCACGTTCACTCCTGGTTTATACGTGATAAGAGCGGAAATAGATGGTAAGCAATACAATGCCAAGATTATACGATGATGTGGAGCGAACAAGACAATGCCTTAGTAGCACAACTTGAATTCGATAGCTTTGAGAAAGCAATGGATTTTATGCAACAAGCAGCAAGAGTGATAACTCAGCACAATCATCACCCTGAGTGGAGCAACGTGTACAATAAAATTAGTATCAAACTCACTACCCATAATGCGGGTAATAAAATTACAGACAAAGACCGTAAACTTGCAGAGGAGTTAGAGAAGATATATTGTCAGATAGTATAACCATATATTGCCCAGAAGCTGGCCCGAGACACAGCTACATTTTTGACCTTATATTTAAGGAATTGCTTGGAGTTAATTATGAATACACCAATGGAGTTGAGCAAGCCCATTTAAATTATTCTAACCTACAAGCTGCGGGCTTACAGTGTGTACCTCACTCGCTGTTATCAGAAAACCACATTAGGCCACTAGATGTAGACTCTTTGGCAGATTGGGGAGATACAAAATGTTTTTTTAAAACAGGTAGTGGTGATTTGCCTTACGACATCTTCGCTGCGGCATTCTATCTCGTAACGCGATATGAGGAGTATCTCCGATTTGAGGCAGATGCCCACAATCGTTTTCCAGCCTTCAGCAGTATCCTTGTTAAGTGTGATGTGATATCTGAGCCATTAGTCAATCAATGGGCGATAAAACTTCGAGAAACTCTGCTTGCACACTACCCTAGCCTATCTTTTAAGCCACGTACCTTTGAGTACGTAAGTACAATAGACATAGACCAAACTTGGCAATATCGTCATAAAGGATGGGTGCGAAATTCACTCGGATTTCTAAGAGATTTTAAAATCGGGAAGTGGGGTGACCTAAAAGACAGGTTGTCGGTACTCTCGGGTCTAACAGACGATTCCTTTTTTAATTTTGATTGGCAACTTGCAGTACATCAGAAGTATAACACTAGGGTCAATTATTTTATGCTTTTGGGTGATTACGGCAGGTTTGATAAAAACATACACCACACCAATACCGAATTTAGAAAACTCATACAGGACCTATCAAAAATACCCCAAAACCAAGTAGGTATACATCCGTCGTATCATAGTAATACGGATTACAAACGCGTGGAGAAAGAACTAAATCGGCTCAAAAATATTCTCAATGCAGATATTACTAAAAGTAGACAGCATTTCTTAATGCACCAAATGCCCGAAACCTATGCTAATCTCGATAAACTAGGTATTACCGAAGAGCATACGATGGGCTATAGTACCCATCTTGGTTTTAGAGCGGGGATAGCTGCACCATTTTTATGGTATGATTTGGCAAGTAATCGAGTTACAAAAATGCGACTAATGCCTTTTTGTGCGATGGATATTACTCCGCTGCACTATATGCGTCAAAATCCAAGTGAAGCGATAGCTACGCTAAAAGAGCTCATGAACAAAGTGAAGGCTGTAGACGGTCTATTCATAAGCCTATGGCACAATGAGAGTCTAAGTGAATCAGGTCGATGGAAAAGTTGGCGAAAGGTATATGAGCAAATGATTGCCTATGCCCATCACATCCGTTCTACATCAGATTAAGGTATAGTTCTTATACTCTCCCACTCGCCATCCTGTTAGTTTTTCTATGCCATAAAGCAGCTTAAGTTTTAATCCAAAAGACTTTACACTAGGATCTCTGTCAAACTTCCAATTCATACTTGCTATACGTTCGTGCATTACCTCGGGGTGCGTTCCTTCAAAAGGCTTAATGGAATCTATTTCGGAATAGTCAAAATCTTGATCGGCATTAAATTTCTTGTCGATGTAAGAATCGTCGTGCCATAGCTTATTTGCTTCTCGTAGTTTGGCCATCTGATATTTGGGGTGTCGTACCCATCCATAGTGATACACCTCAGCATTCAGGTGTTTTACTTTTAGTTTTTTACCTTCTTTTCTGAATCCCTGAGCATCGCGATAACTCCGAATATGTTTATCGTTTCTGATAATGCGGATTTCTTTGCGGTACCATGTGCGGCTATCACCTAGATAATCGTAGCTTCCATAAAAATGGGCATAATCCAACAACAAGCCTTCTACTCGGTTGTCATCTTTGAATTGCTCCATTTTAGCACGAATTTCTGAATGATATTTTTCGTGAATACACTCGTCTCCTTGTATATAAACGCACCAATCTGCTTGCTTACCAACGGCATCAAAGGCCTTGTTGGTTTCTACTGCGAGCACCTTCCCTCCTTCTCTTAGCGAATCGTCCCAGGTGGTATCTATAATTCTAATTTTATCACCTAGACTGAGAATCAAGTCTCTAGTAGCGTCATCACTATTGCCTACAGCTACTACCATCTCATCTACCACAGGCAATATAGAGCGAATTGCCTCGCTTACCGGATAATCGAGTTTTACGGCATTGCGTATAAATGTGAAGCCAGAAACAAACATCGCGTCAAAGTTAAGGGTTTCGATTTCTCGCTATGCTTCTTACCCTCGAAACTTTAAGCAGAGCACTATATTTTCTAAAATATGGCACAAAAAAAAGGGACACATTTATGTATGCCCCTTTTGTAATATTTTATGAATTTGGGTTACTTAGAAAGTAAAATTCTTTTAGTTGTAGTTCCTTCGTCTGTTTTAACGTTGAAAAAGTAAACTCCATTCTGATAATCATTAAGATTCACAGTAAGGTTGTTTGAACCAGCGTTTACAGTTCCAAAATCAAAGGTATTAACTACCTGTCCCATTGCATTAATAAGGCTTACTGATACGTTAGATGCTCTGTTTAAGTCTAAGGCTATATTAGTAACACCGTTAGTTGGATTTGGAGATACTTTAGCACCTATTTCTTGAGTTAGCTTGTTAGCACTTGCCAAAATCTCAGTAGCGTAAGCAGAGTTGTATACTTCTTTAGTAGTATTATTCTGAACCCAAACTAGAACTCTAAGATTTTCAAAATCTTCTACATCGTGATTGGTATTAATATTTACCCAGTTTGCAGTTTGTCCATTGGTAGCTAGCTTGTACTCTCCTGCAAAATCTAATTGATATGTTTTAGAGACAGGTGAACCGCTGGTAATAGCTATTTGCTCACCATTTGCTGGAGTTAGGAAACGTTTAAAAACTTGTAAAAATTCAGTTTCTCCGTTACTCTTCACATTTTTGTCGTTGTATGTTTCGAATACCGCAGCATACAATCTTGCATCTGGAAAATCTCTGATAGCATCTACATTAATCGTGGTAACCACAGCTTGTCCCCATTTGTCAAAAGTAGCATCTACTTCTACTAAACTAAAGGCACTTACTGCTTCATTGTGCAAAGCCGCACTAAAACCATTGGCGTTGCCATCCCAACCTCCGTCTATTTCCATACGTGGAATAGAGTTAACAGCGTAAAAGTTTCTTCGGTCTACAGACTGTGCCGACGCGTATGGGTCTCCAGTACCTGGGAAATTCTGTTGGTATTTGATATACGTACATTCAGACTCTCTAGCTCCATCTATGATGTTATGAAAATTTTCGTTGCCAGGAGTACACGGTCCACAAGTAGAAGATGTAAATATCTCATAAAGTGGTGTTCTTTTAGGAGCATCACTATAAGTGTTTACCACAAATGACTGAGCATTGTCGTTTGCAGTTTTTTCGTCTGCACCACCATTTATATTACCTAACGAAACTACAAAGTTGAATGCCCCTACTGATGTTGGTGTCCACGCAGTAGTATGTGTGAATGATCTGATGTCACCAGGAGCCATGTTTGTTGCAAAGTTATCGGTAACCGCTGCTCCACCATTTACGCTATAGCTTAGGTTTAGTGATGTAATAGTTTCACTACCGAAGTTTCTTACGGTCGTAACTGTTGATACAGCTCCATCTGCGATAATTACATCTTTTTTCATATCAACGCTCTGTATACCAGCATCCTTGCCTGCTTGAGGCCCAACAAAGAAAGAATATACTTTATCATCACCAGCGTCACCATTTACAACGGCTGGGAAAGAAGCACTAGGTCCTTCTACCGTGATTCCCGACGTTCCATCAGCATTATTACAACCAATTGTAGCTGTTTCTGTATAAGCGGTAGATATAGTTAGCTGAGCTTCGTGTATGATATCAAAACCACCTTGCTCGTGTAGTACTATACCGAAGTATAATAACTCATCTATCTCAGCGGCACGACCTGTATGATTTACCTGAAACCACTTAATAATGTGAGCTCTATTTGGAGCTACACCTACCGTAGACTTAACAGCCGCAAATAAGAATGTTTGATTTTGCTCAAACTCAAGATCATCCCAAAATGCCATAATTGCATTTTTTGGTGCACCTGCATCTGGCAATAGCGTGTTATTGGGGTTTGATGTAGTCTCGGCTCCATTAAAAGTAATGTACCCATTATCACTTACCTTATAACTTGTGAAATCTGTACCATAAAAGTTATAAGTAAAAGGAAGCATCTGAGATGCTGACAGCACATCATTTATCTCATCATTAGGGTTTGTTCTGTCTGTAGTAAGTACAAGGTCGTAAGCCTCGTCTAACGATTGATAATAAGGGGCTGAACTACCTGTACTACTTAAGAAGTAGTAAGACTGCGAAAACCCTGCAATCGTAATGATACAAAGGGTTAACATTAACGTAATTTTTTTCATATGTTTATTGATTTATTGTATTGGATAACAAATATAATTCAATTTCGACTGGCAAATAGTATCTGCAAAGTAATATTGCTGGATATATGACACTTAGAATGTTCATTTGCAGCAGCATATGTGCTACGATATAAAAACATCCCTGGAAAAACAACTAAGAATGGCTCTCTTAGGAGGCAATAAAGCAGAAGCAGATGAAATAGCTGATAAACTTAAAATTTTTTCTAAAGATGAAGTCAATCTGTATCATGCCAGTGGTTTTGACCACCCCACAATGTTTATCTATACGCAAGATGAGCCTCAAAAGCCCATTATAGCCACTTGGGGACTAGTACCTGAATGGAGTACGCAGAAAGAAACCATTTGGAACAAAACACTCAACGCAAGAGGAGAAACCATCTTCGAGAAGCCTTCTTTTAAGGACTCTGCCGCTAGTAAACGCTGCTTGATATACTTAGAAGGTTTCTATGAGCATCATCACAAGAACGGTAAAACGTATCCGTATTTTATTAAACATAAAGAGAAAGAGCTCTTTGCAGTGGCTGGTCTATGGAGTGAGTGGCAGAGTGAATTAGGTGAAGTGCTAAAGACGTTTAGCATAGTTACTACCGAAGCGAATGAACTAATGGCAGAGATACATAACAATCCCAAACTTGCAGAGCCTCGTATGCCACTCATATTGCACGAAGAAGCAGAAGAAAAATGGCTAAGCGAAGAGCTAGGTCAAGATGCAATAGAAAAGTTAATACAGCCGACTAAAGATGGTGAACTTATAGCACATACCGTAGCACCTATAAAAGGTAGTAAAGCAAGTGGCAATGTGCCAGAAGCAAGTCTAGAGCTACGATATGCAGAACTTGAGGTAAAGCAGCTTGGCTTATTTTAATCGATAAGACGGTTACCATTGAAAGACTCAAAACGTTACCTTCGTCCTTATGAATGTAAGAGACCTAGAACCCAAAGTGGTTTGGAATCATTTTGCAGATTTAAATGCAGTACCTCGTCCGAGTAAAAAAGAAGAACGTGTTATCAAGTTTATGCAAGACTTTGGTGCATCACTAGGACTAGAAACGCATACCGATGCAGTGGGTAATGTGATAATCAAGAAACCTGCTACGGCAGGAATGGAAGATAGACAAACCGTAATCATACAAAGCCACTTAGATATGGTACATCAGAAAAATTCAGATACCGTATTTGATTTTGACACTCAAGGTATAGAAATGTATGTGGATGGTGACTGGGTAAGAGCCAAAGGTACTACACTAGGAGCCGACAATGGAATGGGTGTAGCGGCTATAATGGCGGTACTTAGTTCTACCGACTTGCCCCATCCTGCAATAGAAGCATTATTTACCATAGACGAAGAAACCGGTATGACCGGAGCTATGGAACTAGAAAAAGGCATTCTGAAAGGTACGATTTTACTCAACTTAGATACCGAAGATGATGATGAGTTTAGCATAGGGTGTGCGGGTGGTACAGATACGAATACAAAATACACATACGAAGACGTGGCTATTGTTGCTGATTCACAAACGTATAACATCACGGTAAACGGACTTAATGGCGGTCATAGCGGAGTACAGATAAACGAGGAGCTGGGCAATGCCAATAAGCTCATGAATAGACTAATGTACGGCTGCGAGAAGTATAACTTGCAAATAATATCCGTAAACGGTGGAAGCTTACGTAACGCAATACCTCGCGAGAGTTTTGCCACCATCGCAGTAAATCCGGCATACTTGGCAGAGTTTGAAAAAAGAGCACAAGATCTAAAGGCCGAATACGCAATACACGATGCAGACCTTAACATACAGATAGAAGCTACCACACAGGCTGATAAAGGAATGAGCTTAACAGACACCAAAAAAGTAACGACTGCACTGTATGCTTGCCACAATGGTGTTTTTAGATACAGCAGGGCTATAGAAGGACTGGTGGAGACTTCATCATCACTAGCACGAGTAATTGTAAAAGACGGAGAGTTTATCACTCAAAGCCTACAACGCAGCTCCGTAGAGAGTGGAAAGTATGATGTAGCATATACCGTAGCAGCCCCATTTCATCTTATCGGTTGTGAGGTGGTACACCAAGGAGATTATCCAGGATGGTCGCCCAATCCTACCTCTCCTATTTTAGATGTACTCGTAGCCAAATACAAAGAGCTATTTGACAACGAAGAACCAAAGGTAATGGCAATACACGCTGGATTAGAGTGTGGCCTATTAGGTGAGCGATACCCGGGATTGGATATGATTAGCTTTGGCCCTACGATAAAAGGTGCTCATAGTCCGGATGAACGCTGTGGAATACAATCAACAGTTAAATTTTGGAAATTTCTGAAAGAGATTTTGGCTAATGTGCCGAAGTTTTAGTGAAGAGTTTTAAGTCAATAAGTAAAAGTTTTCTATTGTCAAGCACTATTTCTTAAACTTGCAACTTACTATTCACCAATTAACTATTCAACCAACCTACTAACAAACATGTCAGGAGCATTTTTCGCATTATTAGATGATATATCAATATTGATGGATGATGTAGCCACGATGACCAAAGTAGCTACAGAAAAAACAGCAGGACTACTAGGCGATGACTTAGCTGTAAATGCCGAAAAGTCATCTGGTTTTTTGACCAGCAGAGAACTTCCTGCCCTTTGGAAAATAACCAAAGGTGCCTTATTCAACAAGATTATCATTCTGCCTATCGCTTTTTTGATAAGTGCGTTTGTGCCCATAGTTATCACAGGTATATTAATATGTGGTGGTTTCTACCTTGCCTATGAGGGAGCTCATAAGATTTACGAATACCTTTTTCACCGAAACAAAAAGAAAGCGGCAGAAATCGTAGAGCAAAACCCAAGTGAAATTGCCAGCCAAGAAGACGAACGTGTGAAATCAGCCATCTTCGTGGACTTCATACTTTCTATTGAGATTGTAATAATAGCTCTAAGTACGGTACAGGATAGTGAGCTCAAGGTGCAGATTATTGTAGTCAGTTTGATAGCACTCATAGCCACTATAGGCGTATATGGAATCGTTGCTCTCATTGTACGTATGGACGATGTAGGCTATCGTCTCATTAAAGAAAACTCCAAAGGATTTAAACGTTCCTTAGGTACGGGTTTAGTGAAGGCATTGCCTATCGTCATAAAGGCTTTAGGCATCATAGGTACGATTGCTTTGGTACTCGTAGCAGGAGGTATTTTTGCTCACAACACTCATCAGGTTCACGACTTTTTCCACGCTTGGCCATCTACCCTTAGAGATGCTGTGGTAGGTTTAGTTGTTGGTTTTGTTGTCTTTGGATTAGTATCTGCATTTAAGAAAGTGAAAAGCACCATGACAAGTGCCTAATGTTATTCAAATAATTATGATGATAATGACCAAGACAAGCAGCCCCCTATTCGTAGCTATCACAGGAGCATTGCTCCTATTGGGCTGCAAGTCAATAACCACTTCTGAAGGGGAAAAGGTAAAACCGTTTGCCGGAACGATTATATATGACGTGAAAGTAGAGCAAAAGGTAGATACCACATACGAAAAGAATAAAAAGGCCCTCTTTGGCAATGAAATGCACCTTACCGTATTTCGCAATGGAAACATCCAGCGATTGTACAATGGTTCGTCAACCGAGGGGTATGATATGTGCTACGTAGACTTAGAAAAGAATAGCGTTTTCGAGAAATATAATAACTCTGACTCGCTCTATACGCATTCTCTCCACGAACAGAATATCAGCAAGCTGGCCAACTTACGTATGGACGATGAGGAGATTTCGGTACTCAATTATAAACTCGATAAAGTTGGTATATCAGCTCAAGAGGCTCCATCCACCACGAGCACAGGACGATATCTTACCATAAAGTATTGGTATGCCTCTGACTTAAAAATCGATAAAAGCTTATACACTGGCGTAAATGATGACTTATGGAATTATTTTATGAGTAAAAGCGACGGTGCTATTTATCTGAAATATGAAATAGACTATTTCACTTACAAAGTGACGTATACAGCCAAAGAAATACTTCCTGGCAAATTCGAAAAAGCAAGGATAAATTGAGTCCAGAAGCTCCGCGAGTAGCCGATTGAGTCCGCTATCCCAACGCCTCATACTCCTCCCCTTCACTTATCATACAGCCACTTACTATCATCTGAAATAGTTCTTGTTCTCGCACGCCATTATATGCTTTGGTAGCGATTTCTTGTACGGCTTTATCCTGGTCTTGGTACACCCGCTTAAGGTGAATCTTGTCTGCATCACACTTAAAATAATACGCCTTATCAGCCTCCACCTTGTTGAGATACTTGGTGCTACGCAGTATACTCTCCCATACCACATCACTAAATTGGTTGATTATCTCATCTGCATTGAGTGGCTCATTCTCTTTGATAGCCACCCAGTCTTGAGCCGTGATGCCATTCACCACCAAAAAATCAACAAACTCTTTTTCAAGCTCTTCTAGCTCATTTTTAGAAAGCCTCTCGTATTTCATCTGTGCGAAGATATAATTTAGGGTCAAGGTTTGATAGTTGATTTAGCATAATACCTTTGCACCAATGAATATAGGAAAAGACACCGTAGTAGGTGTACACTACGAATTGGAGGTAGAAGGAGAAAAACTAGACGCATCTGGCGATAATCCACTGACTTATCTTCACGGACACGGTATGATGATACCGGGTTTTGAGAGCAGACTAGAAGGACTATCAGAAGGCGACAAGTACGACTTTCTAGTACCAGCTAAGGAAGGTTACGGCGAGTTCAATGAGAATGCTATAGCTGAGCTAGACAAGGCTATTTTTATGGTAGATGGTAATATGAGTACGGAGGTATTTGAAGGAGCACAACTACAACTTACCAACCAAGAAGGCCAGCCTATGGTAGGCGTGGTACAGGCTATTACTGAGGACAAAGTAACGATGGATTTCAACCACCAGTTAGCAGGTAAAGACCTACACTTCACAGGAAGTATTGCAAATCTGAGAGCCGCTACCGAAGAAGAAATAAGCCACGGACACGTACACGGTCCAGAAGGACATCAACACTAACATTTAACGATAAACCAAATTATAACGGCCGATTTCCTTAGAGGGAATCGGCTTTTTTTGCTTGATCTAAACGACTAGAGAACCTTGCTGAAATAACCCGTCTAAAGCTAACAGTATAGTGGGTAAGTTCTTTTCTAGCCATAAACGTATGTCAGCGTGTTCCAAAAATGTTTTGTGCCCCGCTATCACCCTTTATGGGTGATTGAGTTTTGGTCTCAGAGTTTAAACATCTATTGTTTAATTATCTTACAAGTTTGTTTCGCATCATTGCCAACGCGGATAAGGTAAGCACCCTCCGCCCAATCTTGGATGTTCAGAGTTGTAATTTTACTTGTGATACTTCCTGATAGTAATTCAACACCCTAGATAGAGTAAACTTTGTAACTTGATCCAAATAGTGATGATTTAGATTCAATAGATAAGATTCCATTAGAAGAGTTCGGGTAAACTGAGAAATCTTCGCACACAAATAATTTTGGAACACTAACTCTATCTATGTTTAGAACTGCATTACTCGATGTATCTCATCAGCTAGACCATCGGGCCATTCCGACCTAACTGACGCCAAGTCTAATTTATTAGAAACAATTTCTATCAATTCGTTTTTTGAGTTGCAATCGCTTTAAATAGGGTTTAAATTCAATTGGTCAATACTACGTTTACCAATTTTGTCGTTTTGGTATTACCTAGATATGCAAATGTTCGCAACTATATTTTCAATATTCTTATTTTTTGGATTACAACCAAAGGGTGAACGAGTATATACTAGACTAGATAGAGCATATCAAAAAGATCTAGACAGGTGTGAATTATTGGCAAGAAATTATATTGAAAAAGATAAGAATCTTCCTGAACCCTATTATTTTGTTTCTTTAGTCAATTTCTCAAAGTATCAGAATGCTTCGACCAATCGCAGCAAGTACAAATATCTGAGCACAGCATTGAGCTTTGGGAGGAAGCTTAAACGGTTGAAGTCTATAAATCAACTAACAAATAAAGACAAGTGGGAAGTACTCCAAGGAAATTTAGTTTCTCAAGTACCAATTTTGTATGACCAGCTGCAAGCGGGTGGATTTGATTATAGAGCGGATAAACTCGAAGCCAAAGGCTATAAGTTTGCTGGCTTGATACTAAGTTCTAAAGTATGTCCAAAATCTCTATTAACTGAGATGATAACTCCTCCCAGCGAGTCTAAAGTAGATAGCTATGATACTACAATAGTGGTAGTTAAAGTAGCTAATGAAATTAAAAATAGATTGTATTTTGGATTAGCAACAGGAGTTGAGATTGTTCAAAGTTCAGATGTTCAAAAAGAGAAAGAACTGGTTAGGATTCTAAATCAAGCAAGAAAAAATAAGGGAATGCCAGAACTTATTTGGGATGAGGATTTAGCTAAGGCAGCAAGGTACCATTCCTATGATATGGCAAGTCAAAGATATGTTGCTCACCAATCTCACGATCGAGTTAATGGGACCCTTGTTGAGGTAGGAGGTACATTTGATCGAATTAGAAAGTTCTATAATAAAGGTTTTGTGAACTCTGAAAATATCGCAGCAGGCAGCTCTAATTCTCAAGGCACCTACAAGCAATGGTATAATAGTCCTGGGCATTATCGTAACATGTTCAATACTGCCAGTAAAAAAGTTGGAGTAGGTTTTTTTTATTTGGAAGGAAGTCCATATGAATATTACTGGACTTTTTGCACTGCAACGAATTGAGTCTTTCTCTACTTCTGGGTTTATTTAGGGTTTTAAAACGCGTTTTGGAGGTTACGTTTTAGTAAGTACTCCTAAGAATGAAACTGATTTATACATCATACGCTGAGCTTATTGAAAATAGAAACAGAATCTGAGATGAAGTGATTAAATAGCTGCTTTTCAATGCTAGATTCATCTTGAGTAAAAATATTGAGGGTGTCAGGCGGTATGATGTCAGATAAGTCTACAGGTATTTTTATAGCCTCTTTTTAAATCTTTCTAAATATTTTTTCAAGGGACTGCATTATATTGTAAGCAGCCTAAAGTGCTGTTTGATTTCATCTCCGATACTGATGAAATAAATTCCATCTGGCAGACCTTCTAGATTTATTTCTGTGTCTTCTCCTTTAATCACATCAGACAATACTTCTACTCCTGTACTAGTGAGTATCGTAATGTTTTCTCGTATTAAGTTAGTTGATGCTTTAATACGTATTCTACTTGTAGTAGGATTGGGATAAATCGTAAACTCAATATTAGGATTCTTATAAATACTGGCACTATTACTTGTGTCCACCAATGTCGGCATCCAAGTATAGCCAATACTATCACCCCACAGATATTCAGCCAATTCAGGATGGTCAATAAAAGGATTGCGGTTGTGCTGATAAAAGCTATCTATGATGTTATTTCTATTACGCTCCCAGTTGCTAACTGTATCAATCCTATTCCAGTGAAGAAGAGTGTTTAAGCGAGCCTGTAAGGGACTTTGGTCAGTATTGTTAAGTAATGTATTAGTCAACTCTAAATCAGGCTCTGAGCCCTCTCCTTCGTATCTGACAGCCATATAGAAAATCATCCTAGCTACATCTCCTTTAACTGCGTCAGGCGGTTCAAATGTCCAGAAATTGGCATCACGCTTAGACCCTGTATTGAAGCCATTATCTATTAGATCTACACAGGTAATGCACGTATCAAAATTTCTATTATTCCTTGTGGAGTTGACACTAACATCACAAGGTCTTAAATGATGCACATCTGTTCCAGCACCGTTGCTTGTGCCAAAGTCTCCTCTAGATTTTGCCCAAACGTGTTCCCGACTCCATCCAGCAGCACTGTTGTATTCTTGTGCTGCATCTACACTTCTCCCTGAATATAGTAGGATTACATTATTTGCATTTGCTGTATCTCTGTCGGTATGCTTTAGGATATCCCAAACATCTGTCGATGATGAGGTATAAGGGAACTCTTTATGATTCTTAATTATTTGGTTCAGTTCATACTTCAATGAGCCATCAGACTTGTTATGAGCAGAGATATAGTAAGAGCTTTCTTGTGCAAGAAGAACGTTGGATATGAATAGTAAGAAGAATAAGCTTGAAGTACATTTCACGAAGCAAAGATATTATTAAATCTAGGCTATTACCAATTGACTGCATTAGAACTGCTCCTAAAACTATCTGAATTTGCTTTACCTAAGCTAAGAGCTATAGAGGTTAATAATGAGCCAGAGGATAAGCTAACCTCACTTAATATTAATATTATAGATACAGGAGTTCCTTTGGCGATTTGTGAGGCGGATGTGGTTGATTAACCTTTTTTTTATCTAATCCTTTGTTGAAAAGCTTAAATTTTAATTCTGCTTTGAATTCCTTTCTCTTTGGATGTTCTACTCCGTTTATATAATGCTGAAATATGTTTTGCGTTTCAGCTTCCAACTGATTAATTTGAGTGTTGTAGCGGTTACTTTCGATTCCAGGGCCAGATATAGATTTTGTGATGTTATTCCATTTATTCTCTGAAACTGTTATTTTATTTAAGAAAGTAATATCTTTCTCATTTTCCCAACTGGGAAAGATTCTTAAGAAAATTGTTCTTTTGGTTTTGTATGATTTTGTGGCTCTTGCCACCCTTGAGATTCTTATAAATTTCTGCATTTTGGTTTTTTCATTTTTTGAATTATTCTAGTTGTTAAGCACGTGTTACTTTATAATACTAGTAAATGAAAGCCATAAGTCAAGCTGTGAAACAATAAATTTTGAAAATAATTGCGGTTCACAGTCTAAAAAGTGCTGTTCACAATATATTCACAGAAAGTTTGAGATTGTTTGATGCGATTTGAATTGCCTTAAAACAAAAAAGCCACTCTAGTACTATGACTTGAGTGACTTTGATGTCTTTTGACTTTCGTCTATGTGATCCCTCTGGGACTCGAACCCAGGACCACTACA
>Ga0209138_1000054_pt1 | contig 113469 bp, 99 predicted proteins | sample SaaInl3SG_22_DNA_FD_184645 | JGI IMG/M metagenome (GOLD analysis project Ga0209138, IMG submission 184645) | Marine microbial communities from expanding oxygen minimum zones in the Saanich Inlet - ESP_153SG_22_DNA (SPAdes) (version 2) | ecosystem: Environmental > Aquatic > Marine > Intertidal...
TTTTGGGGGAACTCCTGACGAAAAACACCGGTATGTGGGTGCTTCTGTAACCGAAGATGGGAAGTACTTATTTATTTCTGCCTCAAAAACTACTTCTGGGAATGTGAGTTTTTTAAAAGATTTGAGCAAAGAAAACAGCCCCTTGCTTTCAGTAGATCAAGATTATTCTACAGACAGCTATCTACTAGATTCGATGGGAGAACAACTTTTCATTGTAACCAATAGCAATGCCCCGAAGCAAAAGGTAGTACAAGTGAATGCTAATAGACCTCAAGAAAAAAACTGGAAAGACTTCATTCCAGAAACGGATCATGTTCTTTCTCCCAGTAGCGGTGGGGGATACTTCTTCGCACGCTATATAGTGGATGTCATCACCAAAGTAGTTCAATACAATGCCCAGGGGGAAAATTTGGGAGAGGTTGAACTCCCAGGACTTGGGACTGCAGGAGGATGGAATGGAAAAAAAGAAGATGATACCTTGTACTATAATTTTACAAATTACCATTCGCCTGGAGTGATTTATTCCTACAATCCAAATACAAAAATCTCTAAGCAGTATTGGAAACCTGAGATCGATTTTAATCCCGATGATTATATTTCGGAACAAGTGTTTTATACTTCTGCCGATGGCACTCAAGTACCGATGATTATTACTCGAAAAAAAGGGGTAGAATACAACGGAAAAAATCCAACGATTCTCTACGGTTATGGAGGTTTTAATATCAGTTTACGCCCTTCTTTTAGCATTGCCAATGCCGTTTGGATGGAACAAGGAGGTGTATATGCAGTACCCAATCTTAGAGGCGGTGGGGAATATGGAAAAGCTTGGCACAAGGCTGGGACCCAACAGCAAAAACAAAATGTTTTTGACGATTTTATTGCCGCCGCTGAATATTTAATTGAAAACAACATCACCAGTCCCGAGTTTCTTGCTATTAGGGGGGGCTCTAACGGTGGTTTATTGGTAGGAGCTACAATGACCCAACGCCCTGAACTGATGAAAGTAGCACTCCCCGCTGTAGGTGTTTTGGATATGTTACGCTATCACAAATTTACAGCAGGTGCTGGATGGGCCTATGATTATGGAACTTCTGACGATTCTAAAGAAATGTTTGAATACCTAAAAGGTTATTCTCCAGTCCACAATGTGAAAGCGGGAACCATCTACCCTGCTACTTTAATCACTACAGGAGACCATGACGACCGTGTGGTTCCTGCTCATTCCTTTAAATTTGCAGCAGAACTTCAAGACAAACATCAAGGAGCAAATCCCGTACTGATTCGTATTGAAACCAATGCGGGTCATGGAGCAGGTACTCCTGTTTCAAAAACAATAGAACAATACGCGGATATCTTTGGATTTACCCTTTACAATATGGGATTTAAGGTACTTCCCGAAAATGTAACTTCGAAAATTAAAGGCTAAAGGAACACTTATCATCACTCACGAGGCACGTTTGTCACTCGTGAGTGATGCTTTAAGCTTTACTTAGTCATCCATTTGGAAACCTTCCATAAATTTTGTGGTGTAATCTCCCTCTACATAGGCAGGGTCACTCATCAATTTTAGGTGGAAGGGAATGGTTGTTTTTACTCCTTCGATAATAAACTCTTCCAATGCACGCTTCATCTTATTGATGGCACCTTCTCGTGTTTGCGCAGTTGTGATGAGTTTAGCAATCATAGAATCATAATACGGTGGAATAACATAACCACTATATACATGGGTGTCTAAACGAACTCCATGTCCTCCAGGGAAGTGCATGGTAGTAATTACTCCGGGACTGGGGCGAAAGTCGTTGTGAGGGTCTTCAGCATTTATACGACACTCAATGGAGTGTAATTTTGGAAAGTAATTTTTGCCTGAAATCTTTTCTCCTGCTGCCACCTTGATCTGTTCACAAATCAAATCAAAATCGATTACTTGTTCTGTAATAGGGTGTTCTACTTGGATACGAGTATTCATTTCCATAAAGTAGAAGTTTCGATGTTTATCTACTAAAAACTCTATCGTACCAGCACCTTCATATTTGATAAATTCAGTCGCTTTTACGGCTGCTTCTCCCATTTTCTTGCGCAAGGCAGGGGTCATAAAAGGAGAGGGGGTTTCCTCAGTTAATTTTTGATGACGGCGTTGAATAGAGCAATCCCGTTCAGAAAGGTGGCACGCTTTCCCTGTAGAATCTCCCACCACTTGAATTTCGATATGCCGAGGTTCTTCAATCAATTTTTCCATATACATCCCATCATTTCCAAAGGATGCTGCAGCTTCTTGGCGAGCACTGTTCCATGCTTTTTCTAATTCTTCAGGCTTCCACACAGCACGCATTCCTTTTCCGCCTCCTCCAGCAGTTGCTTTTAACATGATGGGGTAACCCACTTCAACAGCTAATTTTTCTGCCTCTTCAAGGGAGTCAATGATTCCCTCAGACCCAGGGATGGTAGGTACTCCAGCGGCTTGCATTGTAGCTTTTGCAGAAGCTTTATCTCCCATTTGATTGATCATGGAAGGTGAAGCACCTATAAATTTGATTTTATGTTCTTCACAAATTTCTGAAAACCTTGCATTTTCAGATAAAAACCCGTACCCAGGGTGAATGGCATCAGCATTTGTGATTTCTGCAGCGGCAATAATATTTGCCATTTTTAAGTATGATTCATTGCTGGGAGCTGGACCGATACAAACGGCCTCGTCTGCAAAGCGCACATGAAGACTATCCATATCGGCTTTTGAATAAACCGCAACGGTTTTAATCCCCATTTCTTTACAGGTCCGTATGATTCGCATCGCAATTTCTCCACGATTTGCAATTAAGATTTTATTAAACATGATAAAATGTTAGGAGGGGTTGATCACAAATAAAGGTTGGTCGAACTCTACAGGGGAAGCGTCATCTACTAATATTTTGACAATAGTCCCACTGATTTCAGATTCGATTTCATTGAAGAGTTTCATCGCTTCAATAACACACAGTACATCTCCATCTTTGATGGTATCTCCTACCTCTACAAACGAAGGTTTGTCTGGGGCCGCTTTTCTGTAAAAGGTTCCGATGATAGGGGATTTGATGGTTATCAAATGATCTTCTTCGGCAGTTTTTTCCTCCTTTTTAGCCACTTCTTCTACCGCAGGAACAGCTGCAGGTTGAGTTGGAATAGCCATCGAAGGTGGAATGGCTTGAATTTGCTGGACGAGACCACCAGATTCTACAGCAACTGGATCGGATCCCGTTTTTATAGTAATTTTAATGTCTTCCATCTCAAGCTTTACTTCTTGAGCTCCTGATTTTGCAACAAATTTGATTAGATTTTGAATGTCTTTAATATCCATAGATTAGTTGATTTTGATTTAATAGGCCCAGGTAAGATGTGCAGCTCCCCAGGTAAATCCACCCCCAAAAGCGGTGAAAACAAGTTTGTCTCCTTTTTTAAGTTTAGTTTCGTAATCGTTTAATAACAGCGGTAAGGTAGCTGCTGTGGTATTTCCATAGTGTTCAATGTTCATCAACACTTTTTCTTCTTTAAGGTTCAGTCGTTTTGCGGTAGCATCAATGATTCGTTTGTTTGCTTGGTGAGGAACTAAGTAGTCTAAGGTGTCATGATTCAGTTGGTTGCGATTCATGATCTTTTCTGCTACATGAGCCATTTCCGATACAGCGTATTTAAAAACTGTTTTACCATCTTGGTAAATGTTGTGCCAGCCTTGATCTAAGGTTTCTTGAGAAGTTGGATAAAGCGAACCTCCCGCTTTGATTCTAAGAGACATACGGTCTGAACCATTACTTCTAAAATATTCGTCTTCCCATCCATATTCGTTAGTACTAGGTTCAAAAAGCACAGCGCCACCTCCATCACCAAAGATAATACAGGTGGTGCGGTCGGTATAATCCACAATTGAGGACATCTTGTCCGCTCCAATAAGTAAAACTTTTTTGTAACGCCCTGAATTGATATAAGCTGAGGCGACACTCATTCCGTAAAGAAATCCAGAACAAGCTGCGTTTAAATCATAGGCAAATGCGTTTGTGGCCCCTATGGAAGAGGCTACATAAGCTGCGGTTGCAGCAACGTGAATGTCTGGTGTGATTGTAGCAACCAAAACGAGGTCTATCGTAGTGGGATCTAATTTTTTTTTCGAGATGAGATTTTGTGCCGCTTGAATAGCAAGATAAGAAGTCGCTTTATTATCGTCATCAAGAATTCTACGTTCCTTGATTCCCGTTCGGGATTGAATCCATTCGTCACTTGTATCCACCATTTGTTCTAATTTATGGTTAGATAAGATTGTATCAGGTGTGTAGCCTCCTACAGCTGTAATTGCTGATTTGAGAACTTTTTTTTCCTCTAGGTCCATTTCAATCCCAGCGTTATGAGCTTAATTGTAAGTGAAGATAGTAGTTTTTTGATCTAATCAAAATTATTATAATAAAAAAGCCCTTCTTGAAAAAGAAGAGCAAAATACTATAAATGAATAGGATCAGGCTTCTGCAGTTTCCGCAGCATCAACGAGGACTTTACCTCGGTAGTAAAGCTTACCCTCATGCCAATGTGCGCGGTGGTATAGGTGTGCTTCTCCTGTCTTAGAACAAGTAGCTATTTGTTGGTCTGCAGCTTTATAATGCGTACGTCTTTTGTCTCTTCTTGTTTTGGAAATTTTCCTTTTAGGATGTGCCATAATATTTGTTTTGTAGAGCTCTACAAGAGGTCTTTTAATTTATTCCAACGTGGGTCTTCCTGCCCATTTAATTTTTCTTCTTTTGGTTCTAACGCTCTGAGTGTATCCAAGATTTCACTTTTCAAGGTACCTTCTTCAATTCCAGGATGAACCCTTTTTTGAGGTAGCGAAAGTACGATAATTTCGTAAAAATGGTGCGCCACATTGATTTGATAGCTTCCTTCAGGTAGGACAAGAATTTCATCTGGATCGTTTTCTGAAGGTGTACCAAACTTGACAATTAAGTCAAATTGGGTATCTATCGGGTGGTCAAACCATTCTGTAGAAACGTCACAAGATAACACGACCTTTCCAAGAACTTCAAAATGGAGTTCTAAAAAAGCGGGTTTTTTGTCCAAAACCAAAGTGCCTTCTATCTCAGCTTCTTCAAAATCTTTATACTCAAAATGAGCAAAGAACGTATTGTCAATTGTAAATGAAAACTTATGTTCTCCGTCTTTCAACCCTACGAAAGGGAGGGTGTATTCCTTCAACACTTTCATTCTTCAACAATTGAGCGGCAAATTTAAAAAAAAAATTAATGTAAGCGGTCAAAAACTACAGCGATAATTTTAGATCAATCGATGTTGGATTAAATATTCTGCAATTTGAATGGTATTCGTGGCTGCTCCTTTCCTTAGGTTGTCTGAAACGATCCAAAGGTTTAAGCCGTTTTTCACAGATTCATCTCTTCGAATACGTCCTACAAAAACCTCATCCTTTCCTTCAGCATGAATCGGCATGGGATATTCATTTGCTTCTGGGTTATCTAGAACTACCACACCTGGAGTATCTGCAAGGAGAGTCCTTACTTGATCAATATCGTAGGGGTTTTTAAATTCAAGATTCACCGATTCGCTATGCCCCCCCACTACGGGAATTCTAATGGCTGTAGCAGTGATGCCAATGGAGGAATCGCCTAATATTTTATGGGTTTCATGAACCAGTTTCATCTCTTCTTTGGTGTAGTCGTTTTCTAGAAATACATCACAATGAGGAAGCGCATTCTTATGAATTGGGTGGGGGTAAGCCCTAATTCCATCTTTGCCTTCCATTTCATTAGTGAGTTGTTCTACTGCTTTTACCCCAGTACCTGTGATGGATTGATAGGTAGAAACGACAATCCGTTTTATAGTAAATTCCTTGTGTAAAGGGGCCAATACCATAACCATTTGTATGGTAGAACAGTTCGGATTGGCTATAATTTTGTCAGCAGGAGTGAGCTGATTCCCATTGATTTCGGGTACGATGAGTTTTTTATCTAGTTCCATTCGCCACGCCGAGGAATTGTCAATGACCGAAGTACCTACTGCAGCAAATTTTGGAGCCCATTCCAATGAAGTAGCTCCTCCTGCAGAAAAAAGTGCAATTTCAGGACGTGCATTTACCGCACTTTCCATTCCAATAACAGTATAGGATTTGCCTTCGAAGTCAATTTTTTTTCCTACAGAACGTTCCGAGGCAACTAATAATAACTCACTAATGGGGAGTTTACGCTCCGCCAAAACCTCCAACATAACACTTCCCACCATACCTGTGGCACCTACTACAGCTACTTTCATTTTTTAAATTTTTGTCAAAATTAGCACTTAAAATGCGCCAAACAAATCCTTGAGAGATATAGTTCAAAAAACAATAAATTGTTATATGTGTAACAAAAAATTTACGAGTGAACAATTCGTTTTACTCTAGAACCTATTCCTGTCAAAACTTCATAGCTAATCGTCCCTCCCTTTTGGGCAAATTCAGCGGCAGATTGTTTCCCTCCAAAAAAAGAGACCTCATCTCCTTCTTTACACGGTACACCCGTTACATCAATCATTAACATATCCATACAAATGTTCCCTACGATAGGAACCCAACTCTGGTGTAGGAGCACATTGGCTTTGTGGTTTCCAAAATGTCTTCCAATTCCATCAGCATGACCAATGGGTAAAGTTGCAATAACAGTATCTTGAGCGGCTTCCCATCCGTGATCATAGCCCACGAAGCCCCCTTTTTTTACATGATGAATTTGGCTGATTTTTGAGGTTAATTCAACCACACTTTTTAGTTCCTGATCCCATTCCGGGCGGTTGGCAAATCCGTGAAGTCCAATACCACAGCGTACCGCATCAAATTGGTATTCAGGATAGTTAAAGACTCCCGAACTGTTGAGTAAATGAAAAATGGGTTGCGTTTTTAAAATGGTGAGATGTTGAGTTCTCAACCTTAAAAAGGATTCGATTTGTTGTTGGTTGAGCAATGTGTTGTTCTGTGCTTCCGCAGCAGCTAGGTGGGAGTACACGCTTTTTAATTCAACCCTTTGGTTTTCAAGCTGCTCTAACACCCAAGACACCTTTTCTGGGGGAAAGCCTACTCGATTCAGTCCAGTATTGTATTTGATGTGGACCGGATAGTGCATTTTGTTATTTTGATCAAGTAGCTGACTAAATTTTTTAAAGATGGCTTCGCTATAAAGGCAAGGTTCTAGCTCATTTGCTAAAATAATTTCTAAACCTTCAGGCTGAGGGTAGAAAACAAGGATAGGGATTTTGATCCCTCCCTTTCGAAGGGTTTCTCCCTCTTGAGCATATGCCACAGCAAGGCTACTCACTCCCAATTGTTCTAGACGTTTCGCCATAGGGAGAGTTTCACTTCCATACGCTGCCGCTTTGACTACAGCAATCAATGCAGTTTCAGGATTTAACCTACGGCGAATAGATTGATAGTTATAATCCAGATGGTTTAGGTATATATGGAGAGTGTTCAAGGGTTAGGCGTCTCTTTTCTTGCTTTGTTGCTTTGCTTTATTAAAAGCAACGCGGGAAAGGGGTTCATAACTTTCTTTTTCACCCAAATGCACCAAAGCTTGATTGGGAGAAGTACGAAAACTATAATGGGCTAAATTTCCTGTCCGTGTACAAATGGCATGGACTTTCGTTACATATTCTGCGGTAGCCATAAGGGCAGGCATGGGTCCAAAAGGATTCCCTTGGTAGTCCATATCCAGACCCGCTACGATCACACGGACACCGCTATTGGCAAGATCATTACACACTTGAACAATTTCATCGTCGAAAAACTGCGCCTCGTCTATGCCTACCACATCGCAGCCATCTGCCAAAATACGAATATTGGCTGCAGCAGGAACAGGTGTGGAGGGAATTTGATTCTGATCGTGAGAAGTAACTAACTCGCTATCATAGCGTAAATCTACAGCAGGTTTAAAAATTTCAATCTTTTGTTTTGCAAATTGCGCACGCCGAAGCCGGCGGATTAACTCTTCTGTTTTTCCAGAAAACATCGATCCACAGATTACTTCGATCCAGCCAAATTGTTCCGTTCCGTTTACAGCGTTTTCTAAAAACATTTTGTAATTTTCAACTTGTAAGTAGGACTACGTCCTCTGCCTAATAAACAAAGGTATTAAATTCGAACGGGTTGAAGCTTCAAAATTAATGACAGAAAAAATAAAAATTGCACTACTTCATTGGGCGAGAAAAGTCATTGATCAAAACGTAGAATGGGATGATGAGAAAACCCACGATGCGATTCAAAATCTCTATGAACTTTCTATAGTCCAAAAAATGCTTTTGGAACAAAAACACACAGACCAAAACTTGTGGAGGTACCAACAAGCACAACTCAATGAAATGATCGAATCATTGACGGGCAAACCCAAAACAGAAAGTTCCAAGGAAGAAAATATGGAAGTAGCTCCCATGATGGAAACCATAAAAAACATGGTAACAGAGATGCCCGAACCCGAAACCTTTGAAAAGCTTTTTGAAACCGTTGAGGAAACCCCGACTTTTGTTCCCAAAGTGAAAGAACCTGTAGCTGAACCTTTAAAGAAAAAGAATGTCCCCACTGAAGATCGCAAAAACATCAATGATCATTTTGCCAAAACACTAAGCATTGATTTGAATGATCGTTTGGCTTTTGTCACCCATCTTTTTGAGGGAGATGCAAAAAATTATCAAAGTGTCTTGGCTCAGGTTGTTACTTTTGAATCCTGGCCAGAAATTACCCATTTTATAGAAACAAAAGTGCAAACGGAGTATAATAATTGGGAAGGAAAACAAGAAGTAGTCGAACGCTTTTTATCAATTTTAAAGAAAAATTTTGAGGAGTAGTGAGGACTTATTTTATAAGAAATAAACAGCAAGAACTGTGCTTTATTTGATCCCTACTCCTGTAGGAAATTTAGAAGATATCACTTTAAGAGCGTTGCGCTTATTAAAAGAAGTTGATTTGATACTTGTTGAAGACACAAGGGTCAGCACAAAACTTCTAAATCATTTTGAAATTGGGACTTCCTATGAGAGTTTCCACATGCACAACGAGCATCATAAAACCTCAAAAATAATAGCACAATTGAAGGGAGGAAAAGACATTGCGGTGATTTCCGATGCAGGAACTCCAGGCATTTCCGATCCTGGCTTTTTGTTAGTAAGAGCAGCATTGGAGGCAGATGTTGAGGTACAATGTTTACCTGGCCCTACGGCTTTAATTCCTGCTTTAGTACAAAGCGGAATTCCTTGTGAGCGTTTTGTTTTTGAAGGATTTTTACCCCCCAAAAAAGGTCGGTTAAGCCGTTTGGAAAATTTGGCTTCAGAGTCTAAAACTTTAGTTTTCTATGAATCCCCTCACAAACTGTTAAAGTTGTTTGATCAAATGATTCCCTGTTTTGGGACAGATCGATCCGTAGCGGTAGTCAGAGAACTTTCTAAGTTGTACGAAAATACGTTCAGAGGAACTTTAACAGAAGCATTAACTTTTTTTTCAGAGCACAAACCCAAAGGGGAGTTTGTAATTGTTGTAGAAGGTTTCAAAAATTGATTTCATGCAGTGGAGGAAAATCTCAAATCCTATTGACGATACTGCGGCTCTTTTGGCTCAACGATTGAACGTTCCCAAAACGATCGCACAACTTTTGGTGCAACGCGGGATTACAGATTTTGAGAGTGCAAAACAGTTTTTTAGACCTCAGTGGTTGCACCTCCACAACCCTTTTCTGATGAAAGATATGGATGCTGCAGTGCAACGAATTCACAACGCTATTGAAGAGGGAGAAGGGGTGATGATCTTTGGTGATTACGATGTTGATGGAACTACCGCTGTGGCACTTGTAGCGTCTTATCTCAAAGATAAAATTTCACATTTGAGAACCTATGTGCCCGACCGATATTTGGAGGGGTATGGGATATCTAAAAAAGGAATAGAAGTGGCAAATGAGGAAGGGATCACACTTATTATCGCTTTGGATTGTGGGATTAAAGCAATAGCGCAAGTAGATTACGCAAAAAAACTGGGAATTGATTTTATCATTTGCGACCATCATCTACCGAGTGCTCAACTCCCCGATGCCGTTGCTGTTCTAGATCCCAAGCGCAATGATTGCCCTTATTCATTTAAAGAATTATGCGGGTGTGGTATTGGGTTTAAATTGATTCAAGCACTTCAACAAAATTTGGGTTTGCCCGAAGCGGATTTGGTCTCTTATTTAGATTTAGTAGCTACGGCAATTGCTGCCGACATTGTTCCCTTGGTGGGAGAAAATAGAACCCTTACTTTTTTGGGAGTCCAGCAGTTGCAAACCAATCCTCGAATTGGGCTTCAGTTTTTTATTAAAGACCTCAAACCTCCCCTTCGAGTAACAGACTTAGTTTTTGTTATTGCTCCTCGAATTAATGCAGCTGGTCGGATGGATCAAGGGTTGACAGCTGTAGAACTTTTGATGAGTACCGATAAAGAAACGGCGCTGCCCATCGCTCGATCTATCGAATTTTTTAATACTGAACGCAAAAGTACAGATGAGCGAATTACCAAAGAAGCGTTGCAACAGATTGAACTGGAAGAGGCGGTAAATGATAATAGTACAGTAGTGTATCATCCCTCTTGGCATAAAGGAGTTATTGGTATTGTAGCCTCTCGTCTTATTGAAATGTATTACCGACCTACGGTTGTTTTGACCCAGTCCGAAGGAGTTCTTGCAGGTTCTGTACGCTCTGTTTCTGGTTTTGATGTGTATCAGGCTTTAGAAGCTTGTACACATACGATGATCCAGTTTGGAGGACACAAATACGCCGCTGGGTTAACATTAAAGCCTGAGCAGTTGGATAGTTTTAAAGCCGCTTTCGAAGACTATGTTAGTGCGCATATTTTACCTGAACAAAAAGAACCTTCTTTGACTTATGATTTGGAAGTTTCGTTTAGTGATTTAAATGCGAAACTTTTACGTATTATTAATCAAATGGCTCCTTTTGGCCCCAAAAATATGCGTCCTGTTTTTGTGACCCACAACTGTAGAGATGCAGGGGGGAGTCGTGTGGTTGGAAAAGACAAAACCCATTTGCGCCTGGATATGGTCGATGGAGTTGGGAGTCGCTTTTCTGGGATTGGATTTGGGTTGGGACAGCACTTGAATAATGTGAAATTGCAGAAGCCATTTTCACTTCTTTATACCTTGGAGGAAAATGAATTTAATGGCATGGTGAGTCTTCAATTAAAGATAAAGGATCTCAAATTTGAAGCATAAAAAAACCCCACCAAGGTGGGGTTTATAAATTGATATAGTACCTTAATTATTTGAAAGTATATCTTATTCCGATTTGAGCTCTCCATCTTGAACCTGAGAATCCAAAGTCGGTTATTCTTGGGTCATCAGACCCTTCTTGCCATCTAAACACAGGATCAGGCCCTGCAGTAACGGTTCTTAATGGAGACACAAGACCAAATGATCCAACGAAATTTCTTCTTCCCCAATCACTATTCAACATATTGGTAAAGTTAAAGACGTCAAAAGTAAATTGAAGTTTATTTTTCGAAACATTCAAATCCTGAACAAAACGTAAATCAACAATGTGTGACCAAGGTCCACGTACTGCATTTTTTTCAGCATAATCACCTCTTCGCTCATTTAAGTATTCATTGTTCTCAATAAATGAATTTAAAGCAGACCAGTTTGAAGGATCTTCTAATGTAATCTCACTTTCATTTGCAGGAACATAAATCAACGCATAATCGCTAGAATCATCATTAAGAAGATCTGCTCCGTCTCTATAAGTATAACTGAAAGGTTGTCCTTGCGATCCATTATAGAACAAACCTATTTGAGTTCTTAAGTTGTTGTTCCATATTTTTTCGTAAGACACATTACTCACAATTCTATGCCCTTGGCTAAAAATTGATCTTCCTACTGGTTTCGCAGCATTTTTACCATTTACTGTGGGTTGATATCTCCAGTTTGATGAATTCTGAGAGGAGGTTTGATCGTAAAGAGAATAGGCATCTCCGTATGAATAATTAGCTGAAAAATCAAGACCGTAATTAAATGATTTGGATATGCTCAAAGCTAAATTATAAGAATACCCTTGATCTGTATTGAACACCAAAGGAATTCTTCCATAAGTTGGATCGATAACTGCTCTACTATTGTAGTAAGGACGATTATCAGCTCCGTTTAAAAAGCCTACAGCATTTCCAACATTTAAATTCTCATACGCAAAATCGGTTAGGTTATCTGTAAACAAACCATCTAAAGAGAATTTCCAACCATTTTCCAAAATTTTATCAAAACCTAAGGCGTATTTGAGTCTTTGTGGCATTTTAAAATCAGGAGTAAATAAATCAACTTGTCCACTTACACCACCAGTGCCAGCAGCTACATTTTGAGGCTGATTTGCAATATTTTGCTCAAAAGGAATGTTGAAAAGTGTATCTCCTCCAACCGTGACTCCGGTATTGTTGTAGCTTCCGGCATTCCATACGATTGGCATTCTTGATAAGAATACTCCAATACCACCACGAAGTACGGTCAATTTATCTCCGTTGATATCCCAGTTGAAACCAACACGAGGAGAAACATAGAGACGTGTGTCAATTGATCCACCAACTGATGATCCTCTAAGGTCTTTTCCAGCCGCTTCAAGAAGTCCAATGGTTCTGTTATTGAAGTCAGTATTTGGATTTCTATCATTCCAGAATGGGATGTCAAATCGTAAACCAGCAGTCAATTTCAGATTGGTATTTACTTGGTAATCATCTTGTGCATAAAAACCTAATTGAACATAATTTGTTATCGCTGCACTTTCTGTTGCATCATCACCAACTTTGTCAGAAAGTAAAGAATATGATCTGAAGTAAATGTCCAGTGCATCAGGATCACCAGTTAAAAACCCTTGAGGGTTGAGGTATTCATACTGTCCGTAATTTTGTCGGATGAATAAGTTAGTCGAGGAATATATTTCATTGTGTGTTCCAAAAGTAAAGGTGTGTTTCCCTTTGTATAATTCAAAGTTGTCTGTAATTGTGACTACATCTTGATTTAACAAATTCGAAGTAGAGAATGCTTCAGCACCTAGTCTAATTGTTGCCTGCCCATCTTCTATATTTACAGTTGGAAATTTGATATCCCCAGAAGGATCTCTATCATCTCGTATTGTATTGAGAGATATGTTTAAAGAGTTATTAAACTTGTCTGTTTGATGAACCCAGTTAAAAGTTACATTAGTAGTTTTCGATTTAAACTCTTCTGAACCATTGTAGAAATTTGCATTGAAGTCATTCGATCTACGCGCTTCAATATTATAGGCTTCAAGATAGCGAACACCCAATGAAAGTTTATCATTTTCACCTGCGTTTAGGTCTAATTTGATATTCAGTTTATCACTTTCTAAAAGGGTTGGATTAGGACTTAATGTTCCAGGATCAAAACCATAAGTGCTTTGTACTAGTTGTCCAAAATTTTGAATCCCAGAAGCACCAAGATCACCTGTATATCCACTTGAATCCCATGGGTTTGGAGTCTGGTCGTCCTGTCTTTCATAATTTATAAAATAAAAGAGTTTATTTGGTATAAATGCCCCGCCTAATCGTACACCATATAATTGATTTGAAAATTCAGGAAGTTTTTCATTATTACTCCATGAATCTTTACCTGCAAGATTTTCATTTTTAAAATAAGAATAAGCTGAAGCTTCAAATTCATTAGAACCAGAACGAGTTACGGCATTGATAGCACCACCAGCAAAACCACCGATTTTAACATCAAAAGGTGAAACTTGCACTTGGAATGATTCTACAGCGTCAATTGAAATTGGATTTACTCCTGTTTGACCTCCGTTTGTCCCTGATCCAGCTAATCCAAAAACGTCATTGTTTACCGCTCCATCCACATAGATTGTGTTATATCGGTTATTTTGACCTGCAATGGAAATTGCAAACCCATCATTGCCTTCTTGTATTTGGGCAAAAGGTGTTGAACGCACATAATCAGCAATCGATCTAGATACTTGTGGTAAAGCATCAATTTTTTTTCTATTTACATAAATTTCATTTCCCGTTCTGTCTGAGTTATAGTCAGTGGCAGAAACTACAACTTCTTCCAATTGAGTTAATGCACTAGAAAGGACTGGATTAAATCGTTCAGTTTGACCTAATTGAAGAAATACATTTTCTTTCTCAAAAGTTTCAAACCCAGTGTAAGAAATTTTCAGAGAATAAGGACCACCAGGACGTAATCCCGACGCTCGAAAGTAACCTTCTTCGTCTGAAGTTACCCCGTATACTGTTCCAGAAGGGATGTGTTCAATAACAATATTTGAACCCATTAAGGGCACTGCCTGATCGTCTAGGACTCGACCTCCAATAGAGGAATAGGTTACACCTTGAGCTGTAACGAAGTAGGATGTAGATAAAAAGATCAAAAATAATATCAACTTTTTCATGAGATGTTTTTTATTAATTATGCCGCAAAAATATAGATTTTGATTTTTTAAGAGTTTATGGGAACCTTAAAAGTTACCAATCTTTTTTAATAAATTGTTAACAGATAGGAATAGGAAAAAATTTAAATTTTAGAAAGTAATTTTGATGTAGAAGGGTCGTGTGGGTATTTTTGTTTCCCTTCAATTTCATTCAGTACTTTATGAGCCAATTGTTTTCCAAGTTCAACACCCCATTGGTCGTAGCTGAAGATATTCCAAACGATACCTTGTACAAAAATTTTATGTTCATACATCGCGATAAGCGCTCCTAAGGAGGAGGGTGTAAGTTGATTAATAAGAATGGTATTGGTGGGTTTGTTTCCTTCAAAGACTTTAAAAGGGGCAAGTTGTTCTTGTTGGGTTTTATCCATTCCGCTAGAATTCAGTTCTTTTTTGACTTCTGCTTGGGTCTTTCCGTTCATCAACGCTTCTGTTTGTGCAATAAAATTGGAAAGTAATTTGTTTTGGTGTTCAGTATTTCCTTTTAGTGATTTTTTAAAGCCAATAAAATCGGCTGGAATCAGCTTCGTGCCTTGATGAATCAGTTGGAAGAAGGCGTGTTGTGCATTGGTTCCAGATGCACCCCAGATGATTGTTCCAGTCTGATAGTTTACAGGCTTCCCATCGCGACCGATACTTTTTCCATTACTCTCCATAATACCTTGTTGGAGATAGGCGGGTAGATTTCTCAAATACTGGGTATAGGGAACAATGACTTCACTCTCTGCACCCCAAAAATTATTATACCAAATGCTTAGCAACGCGAGCAAAACAGGAATGTTATTTTCAAAAGGGGTTTCTTTAAAATGAAGGTCCATTTTTCCAGCTCCCTCTAAAAGCCCTCTAAAGTGTTCAGGCCCAACGGCCAAACAAATACTAAGACCTACTGTACTCCACAAGGAAAATCGCCCTCCTACCCAATTTTTCATTGGGAAAGTATTTTTTGCATCAATTCCAAAAGCAGCTGTTTTTTCTGTGTTGGTTGAGACCGCTACAAAGTGTTTTGAAATGGCAACTTCTGGAGCATATTCTAAAAACCAGTTACGGATACTGTATGCATTGCTCAAGGTTTCTTGGGTTGTAAAGGTTTTGGATACAATTACAAAAAGTGTAGTTTCTGGATTCAAACCTTTGAGGATTTCCTCATGATGATCTCCTTCTACATTTGAAATAAAACGGACATCCAAATGATTTTCATAGTGTGCAAGAGCTTCCACAACCATTGCAGGCCCTAGATCAGAACCTCCAATTCCGATATTGACTACGTGAGTGATGGGTTTTCCCGTATACCCTTTCCAGTCTCCTGAAATCACTTTTTCACAAAAAGCGTACATTTTTTCTTGAGTTGCTCTTAGTTCTGGGATGAGATCCGCACCCTCTACTTTAACAGGGGTATTGTCCAATCTTCTCAACGCCGTATGCAAAACAGCACGATTCTCAGTCGCATTGATTTTTGATCCTGTAAATTGGGCTTCAATAGCAGCTTTTAATTTTGCTTCTTCTGCCAACTCACACAAGAGCTCTAGCCCCTTTTTATCGATTCTATTTTTTGAAAAATCTACAATAAAGTCCTCCCATTCTAACCAAAAGTCATCCATACGGTTGGGGTCTATTGCAAAGTGTTGAGAGATGCTCAGATCCGCAATTTTCTTCTGATGGGACTCAAGGTCATGCCACGCTTTAAACTTAGTGGGAGGGATATTAAGAAGGGTCTTTGGCATTGGCTTTGGTGTTATTTTCTGCTACTTCTTTTTTTGACTCATGAAAAGTAATGCAGTCTAATTTTGTTTTGTAGGGAATAATATGTTCCGCAAATTTTGCTTTTAATTCTTTAGAAATAGGTTTTGCATCAGGGAGTTTTTGTTTGAAAGGATCTACCTGTTTCCCATTTTTCCAAAAGCGATAACAAACATGGGGACCAGAGGTATTCCCCGTCATTCCTACCCATCCGATAACATCTCCTTGTGCTACAAACTGCCCGACTTTTACCTTGCGTTTTTTCATGTGGAGGTATTGGGTAGAATATACATTGTTGTGTTTTATGGTTACGTAATTTCCGTTTCCTCTGGTATAACTTGCCTTTACGACTGTTCCATTGGCAGTAGCTAATATGGGAGTTCCCACAGCCGCTGCAAAATCTGTTCCTTTATGAGGGCGAATACGATTTCCGTAATAGGCGATTCTCCTTTTGAGGTTATAACGAGAAGAAATACGATTGAACTTTAAAGGGCCTTGTAAAAATGCACGCCGTAAGCTTTTGGCTTCATCATCAAAATAATCTACAATTCCTTTTTCAGGATCACTGATGTATTCAAAAGCGTATAGGGGCTTTCCTTGGTGTTCAAAATAGGCGGCTTTGATCCGTTCAATTCCGATGGAAAGAGTATCATCTACAAATTTTTCGGTGTAAACCACTTTGAAACGATCTCCTTTTTGAAGGCGAAAAAAGTCCACTGTCCAGGCATAAACATCGGAAAGATAGTATGTAAGCCCCTCGTTGATGCCACTATTTTGCATGGTTTCATACAGCGAACTTTCAATGATTCCTGAGGCTTCAATTTCTACCAAGCGCACAGGTTTCTTTATTTCTTCACCATAAAGACTATCTCGAAGATGGATTCGTGTATAAGATTGTGGACCTGGATGATAGACAAAATATTCGGGAGTAGGGATGCTGTCTTTTGAAAAAAACAAACTGTAAGATTTTCCTATAGTGAGCTTTCTGACACTAACTTTTCCTTTTATGGCTTCAAGAATATTGAAAACATGAGGGTAGTCAATTCCGTTGTCCTCTAATATTTTCCCAAAGGTATCACCACGTTTAATTTTTTGGGTCTCAACTTGGTATTGGTTTTGGTCAATTCCATAAAGTAAATTTGGAACGACTTTTGCTTCTTCTTTCTGAATTGTGGATCTTTCAGTTTTTGCGGTGTCCTCTTGACAAGAAAAAAGGATCAAAAAGAGCAAAAGCGTTGCAACGCGGTACATGTTTTATGTGTTTTTACAAATTTCGGAACTTATTTGTTTTTATTGGGACTCCATTGTAAAAAGTTATTCCCTTTTTTTAAAGCTATTTTACAACGATTTTAAAAGGGTGTTTTAAGTTTTTAAAATTTTCAAGATCTGCTTTGATAGAACCAACTAGAATATCAGCTTGAAGCCGTATAGGCAGTCTGTTATCATCGTCAGAAACCCATAGGGTAACACTTTCCTGTTCTTCAAAGACCCTACCAGATTGGACAAGAGGGCGAAACTTCATACATTCAATTTTCCCAAATTTTGAATTGACAGTTTCTTTCCCTAGGTATTTTAATTTAAAAACATAATTTTCATTGTCAAAAAACATATTGATATCAAAACTCTCATTGATTTCAATCTCGTCTTTGGGATAAAAATTTCTCAAAAAATAAAAACAAGAGATCAAATCTTGAACTCCCTCTGTAGTAGGAAATTTATTGATTTGTGCCTTTTTCTTATCGTTTACGGTAGCGGTTCCATTTTTTTGATCAAAATCAATTTCAACATTCTTGGTGTATCCCCCCTCGTTGATGTTTCGAATGAATTTGTAGGGCTGGATGGTTTTTTCATCAAAATAGCTTTCGTAATAATCTTCTACCTTAAAAAACAAACGAGCAAAACCTGTAGTCTCTCCAAAACCTTTGGCGTGAAACACAGGCTTTCCTTCTAGGGTATCTCTCTCTAAAGAAAATGTGGCATAACTGGCGTTTATTGGACCATAATGAAGGCGTAATTGAAACCATTCCCCTTCTTGGAAGGAATCGACCTGGGGTAAAACCGACTCCATAAGGGCTTGCCCAAATCCGAGTTGAGTAGTCAAAATAAGACTTAAAACTACGTGCTTTATCATATCACAAAGGTAATAAATCGCTCATTGCATAGAAAAAGAAAAAGATTTATAAAATGTTAAATGTCAGAATGTTTTTGAAGGGCAATAAAGATTTTTGTCCCTTTTTCCTTCCCTAAAACGGCTTGAATTTCTTTTTCAGTGGCCATTTTGATTCGTTTGAACGACTTTAAACTACCTAAAAGTTTTTCCCTAGTGGCTGGACCAATTCCAGGAATAGTATCCAGTTTAGAGATCAGACTTCCTTTACTTCTTTTTTGACGATGGAATGTGATCCCAAAACGGTGCGCTTCATCCCGAGCTCGTTGAAGGATTTTGAGAGTTTCTGATTTCTTATCTAAGTAGAGAGGGATACTATCGTTGGGGAAATAGATTTCTTCCAAACGTTTGGCAATCCCTAGTATGGATATTTTACCCCGCAATCCAAGGACTTCCAAACTTTTTACCGCAGAAGACAATTGTCCTTTGCCTCCATCAATGACGATAAGTTGAGGAAGAGGTGCATCTTCCTCCAAGAGGCGCTTATAACGTCTAAAAACCACTTCTTCCATTGATGCAAAATCATCAGGACCAGTTACAGTTTTGATGTTGTAGTGGCGGTAATCTTTTTTGTAAGGCTTTCCATTTTTAAATACCACACATGCTGCCACAGGGTTGGATCCTTGAATATTAGAATTGTCAAAACATTCAATATGTGTAGGTTCTTGAGGTAGTCGTAAGTCGCTTTTCATTTGACTCATAATGCGTTTGGTATGGCGGTCAGGATCTACAATTTTCATTTGTTTGAACCGCTCCATTCGGAAGTATTTTGCATTTCGAAGGGAAAGATCTACCAGTTTTTTTTTGTCCCCTTGCTGAGGCACAAATACTTTAAGTTCGTCTCCTAGGGAAACTTTTTCAGAAAGAAACACCGTGTCTGAGGTACTGGAAAAGAGCTGTCGAATTTCGATAATTCCCAGTTGTAAAAGGGTGGCATCACTTTCGTCCAGTTTTTTCTTGATCTCTAGGGTATGGGATCGGACTATGGCTCCATAGGACACCTGGAGATAGTTGATATAACCATAGCTTTCATCTGAAAAAACAGAAAACACGTCAACGTGAGTTATTTTGGGGTTCACCACGGTAGATTTGGCTTGAAAGACTTTTAAATCTTCAATTTTTTCTTTGATCCATTGTGCTTTTTCAAACTCCGTTGCTTGGGCGTAAGTTTTCATTTGTAGTTCAAAAGCACTTACTGCTTCCTTAAAATTTCCTTTAAGGATTTGTCGAATTGATTGAATATTCTTTTCATAGCTAGCAGTATCAATTGCTGCTATACAGGGAGCCAAACAGTTTCCGATGTGGTACTCCAAGCAAACTTTATACTTTTGATTGGTGATTTTTTCATTGCTCAAATCGTAATTGCAACTGCGTAAAGGGTATAAACCTTTGACCAAATCAAACAAAGCACGCACGGTTTTTAAACTGGTAAAAGGACCAAAGTACTCGGAACCGTCTTTAATGACTTTGCGAGTAAAAAACACTCTGGGGAAGGGTTCATTTTTAATGCAAATCCAAGGATAGGTTTTATCGTCCTTCAATAAAATATTATAGCGTGGTTTGTATTTTTTAATGAGGTTGTTTTCCAACAATAAGGCGTCCATTTCGGAGTCCACTACTACATGTTCGATTCGATTAATGTTTTTTACAAGAACACGAGTTTTGTGATTTTCAACCGTTTTATTGAAATAGGAAGCGACACGTTTCTTCAAATTTTTTGCCTTCCCGATATAGATGATTTTGTCCTGCTTATCAAAGTACTGATATACCCCAGAAACTTCGGGTAAGCTTTTTAGTTGAATTTCAATTGCGTCTAATTTCACAAAACGAAAATATTGATTTTCTTTGGGTCTATAATTATTAGATCTCTCATTTCATGAATTTGCAGTCTTCAAAAACCGTTTTGCGTGCGCTATTTTTAGAAAAACGTTTGGCATTGTCCAAAGCTGTGCATGAAGCCAGGAGTTTTACCATCGCCAACCACTGCTTGCAACTTCCTATATGGGATCAGGAGTATATTCATTTGTTTCTTCCCATTGAGGGAAAGGCAGAGATAGATACGACTTTAATTTTGACCCTACTTCAAGGGAGGGACAAGCAGGTGGTCTTACCTAAAGTCAATGGGAACAGTTTGCAACATATTTTATTGACCGACAGCACCAAGCTTCGAAAGAACCAATGGGGTATTCTTGAACCCGAACAAGGGATTGAGGTGCCAGTAAGACAATTGGACGTGGTGTTTATTCCCTTGTTAGCGTGGGACAAAAAAGGACAACGTGTGGGATATGGCAAAGGATTTTATGATAGCTTTTTGGCAGATTGTAAGCCAGCGGTTATTAAAATTGGACTTTCCCTTTTTGAAGGAATTAATGAAATTGAAGGAACACGTCCTGAAGATGTCCAAATGGATTATTGCGTACATCCTGAGGGGATTACGGCGTTTGCTCCACCAAAGGTTTAGAAAAGATTCGTTTGTTGAAAACAATTAATATTCCTACGCCTGTACTGATAGCGGTATCGGCGAAATTAAAGATATATTGAAAAAAAAGATACTTTTCTCCACCCACCCAAGGCATCCAACTGGGCCATGTCCATTCCACCAAGGGAAATTGTAACATATCCACTACATGTCCATAAAACAAAGGTGCATAGCCCTCTGCTGGAAAAATTTGTGCAATCTGACCGTAGCTGTCTGAGAAGAGTATTCCATAAAAAACAGAATCTATTATATTTCCTAATGCCCCAGCAAAAATGAGTGCCAGTGCCCAATTCAACAAGTTGCTCGTTTGTTTTTTCACAGCGTCCCAAAGCCAGTATCCCAATCCAAAAATCGCAACAATTCGAAATAAGGTAAGGACAAGCTTAGAGGTATCTTCTGAAATAAAAGGAATAAAATCATTGAGTTTGGTGCCCATTGCCATTCCTTTATTTTCTACAAAAAGCAATTTAAAAAACCCCCAATCCACTATAGGCGGAACCCCATAGCCCGAAAGTGGGTAGTTTAATTTGATATAAATCTTGGTGCCTTGATCCAAAAAAAGAATGATCAGGATTATACCTAATGCCCAGCCTAAGTTAAAGTATGTTTTTTTTGTGTTCAGAATCTTGAGCTCTACTTATTTTTGCATGTTTTTTGCTTCGATACTCAAGGTCGCATGAGGAACTAAAAACAGTCGTTTTTTATTAATCAAATTCCCAGTAACACGGCAAATTCCATAGGTTTTATTTTCGATGCGAATCAAAGCATTTCTTAAATCACGTATAAATTTTTCTTGACGAATGGCAAGTTGTGTATTGGCTTCTTTAGACATGGTTTCAGAACCTTCTTCAAACGCTTTAAACGTTGGAGCGGTGTCTTCTGTACCGTTGTTTCCATCGTTCATGTAAGCACTTTTCAAAAGTTCTAGGTCTGCGCTAGCTTTTTCAATTTTTTCTTCAATTAGGGCTTTAAACTCTTGAAGCTCTGCGTCTGTAAATCGTGTTTTTTTGCTCATGAGAATAATTTTTTAATTAGAATTTCAGTTTTTAAATTATCAAATTCAAGTAGTGTTCCTTTTTCTATTTCGGATTCAAAAAGAAGACTGTTTGCAAGTGTTTCCGACAGGATGTACTTTATATTTTCAGAAACCGCCTCTTCCAAAGGGAGGTTCTTTTTTAAGAAAATATCAATTCTGTCAGTGACTTCAAGGCCACAGTCTTTTCTGTGATTTTGAATTCTGTTGACCAGTTCTCTAGCAATTCCTTCTTTTTTTAATGCAGAACTTAGTGTGATGTCTAGCGCAACGGTCAGCCCGGCACCTTGTGCCACTTGCCAACCTTCAATATCCTTAAAAAGGATTTCAACATCCGAGCGATCTAAAATAATATTTTTTTTATTGAGCTCAACCTTCATTTGTCCTTTTTCTTCAAGGCTATTGATTTGTTCAGGACTCAGCTGAGAAATTAATTGGACAATCGTTTTGAGCTCTTTCCCAAAACGGGGGCCTAACGTCTTAAAATTGGGACGTACTTCTTTAACTAAAAGGGAATTGGCATCATCTAGAAGTTCAACCTCTTTGAGATTAATTTCGCTTTTTAATTGCTCAACAATACGTTCTATCCGCGCTCTTTCTGCTTTATTTTTAACGGGGATAATCATTTTTTGTAAAGGTTGGCGTACTTTAATCTGTTCTTTTTTTCTCAGGGATAACGCCAAAGAGGTCAGCGTTCGTGCAGTATTGACTTCGGCTTCCAATTCTGAATTGATGAAAGAGGGATTCATTGTTGGAAAATCGGTAAGATGTACCGAGTTTGAAGTTTCCTGAATCAAGTCTTGGTACAATCGATCCATAAAAAAAGGAGCTACAGGGGCAGCCAATTTTGCAACAGTTACTAAACACTCGTGTAAAGTCTGATAAGCTGCAATTTTGTCTGGACCGTATTCACCTTTCCAAAAACGACGCCGACATAGTCGTACATACCAATTGCTCAATTTTTCCTGAACAAAATCTGAAATGGCTCGGCTCGCTTTAGTGGGTTCATAATCTTCATAAGCGGCATCAACTGTTTGAATCAAACTGTGTAATTCAGAAAGAATCCATTGGTCGAGTTCTGCACGTTCGTTAAGGGGAATCGAATCCTTTTCTTTTGAATCAAATCCATCAATGTTCGCGTATAGGCTGAAAAAAGAATAGGTGTTGTACAATGTGCCAAAGAACTTTCGTTGTACCTCTGCAATTCCTTCAATATCAAATTTAAGATTGTCCCAAGGATTGGCATTGGAAATCATATACCAACGGGTTGCATCAGGACCGTATTGGTCTAAAGTTTCAAAGGGATCCACCGCATTGCCCAAACGTTTGGACATTTTCTGTCCTGTTTTGTCTAGTACTAGTCCGTTGGAAACGACATTCTTGTATGCTTTTTTACCGAATACGAGGGTTGCAATAGCGTGTAAGGTATAAAACCAACCTCGGGTTTGATCAACTCCCTCTGCGATATAATCGGCGGGGAAACGTTCACCATCGTCTATGTGTGCCTTGTTTTCAAACGGATAGTGCCACTGTGCATAGGGCATGGCTCCTGAATCAAACCAAACATCAATCAGATCAGCCTCGCGGTACATTGGTTTTCCTGATGGACTAGAAAGTACAATTTTGTCCACAACATTTTTGTGCAGGTCAACTGGGGTATAATTGGCATCGGAAAAGTCCCCTTCTTTGAATTCTTGTAAAGGGTTTTCTTTCATCAGCCCATTACTTATAGCTACTTCAATGGACTGGCGCAATTCACCAATAGATCCAATTACAGCCGTCTCCATTCCATCTTCAGTTCTCCATACAGGCAATGGAATTCCCCAAAAACGAGAACGAGAGAGGTTCCAATCGTTGGCATTGGCAAGCCAATTTCCAAAACGACCTTCGCCCGTAGATTTGGGTTTCCAGTTAATTTCTTTATTGAGCGCTGTCATTTGATCCCGTACTTCAGTCACTTTGATAAACCAAGAATCTAGAGGGTAGTATAAAATGGGTTTGTCCGTTCTCCAGCAGTTGGGATAGGAGTGCACATATTTTTCAACCTTAAAGGCTTTATTTTCACTTTTAAGTTGAATTGCAATTTCTACATCGGTGGAACGTTCTGGAACGGTTCCTTCAGGATAGTATTCGTTTTTAACATAGCGGTGACCAAGTCGTCCGACCTCTTTTCTAAAACGTCCTTGTAAATCCACTAAGGGGACTTGATTTCCGTTTTCGTCTAAGACCAATAGTGGAGGAACTTCTGGAGTTGCTTCTTTAGCTACTTTTGCATCATCTGCACCAAATGTAGGTGCGGTATGTACAATTCCAGTTCCATCCTCTGTGGTGACAAAATCTCCAGCGATCACTCGGAAGGCATTTTCTGCATTTTCTAAAGGCAGTGGTGCTTCTGACCAGAGCTGTTCGTATCGGATCTCTAACAATTCAGAACCTTTGAGCTCAGCTTCTATCAGGTATGGGATTTTTTTATCCCCTTCTTGATACGAGTCCAAATTTTCAGATGCTACATAGCTTTTTCCGAATTGTTTTTGGAAAAGCTCCTTTGCCAATACTACGCGAATGGGTTCATAAGTGTATTGATTAAATGTTTTAACAACAACGTAATCTATGTTTTTTCCTACAGTCAATGCTGTATTGGATGGCAAGGTCCATGGTGTGGTGGTCCACGCCAGGAGATATAAGGGTAAAGTGCCGTGTAAGTGGGGAGGAAGGCTTTCAGGAAGGGTTTTAAATTGTGCAGTAATTGTGGTATCAGTTACATCCTGATACGTTCCCGGTTGGTTCAGTTCATGAGAGCTTAAACCGGTTCCAGCCATAGGAGAATACGGCTGAATGGTATACCCTTTATAAAGCAGTCCCTTTTCGTGGATTTGCTTTAATAACCACCAAACACTTTCCATATACTTGGAAGTGTAGGTGACATATGGATCTTCCATATCTACCCAGTATCCAATGCGATCTGTGAGTTTATTCCAAACATCGGTGTAGCGCATTACGGCTTTTTTACAAGCGGCATTGTAGTCTTCTATAGAAATGCTTTTCCCAATCGCATCTTTGGTGATTCCCAATTCTTTTTCTACCCCTAATTCAATGGGAAGTCCGTGTGTATCCCAACCTGCTTTTCGGTGGACTTGATATCCTTTTTGTGTTTTATATCGACAAAAGAGATCTTTAATAGTTCGTGCCATTACGTGGTGAATACCAGGCATTCCGTTGGCAGAGGGTGGTCCTTCATAAAACACAAAAGAAGGTTTACCGACTCTTTCTGAGATACTTTTAGCAAACGTGTCATTTTGCTTCCATCTAGCAAGAATTTCAGTTGCTATTTTGGGTAAATCGAGTCCTTTGTATTCTGTAAATTTCACGTCTTATAAACTGTTTTTAAGCACCTTTAAACTCCAAAACAAGAGTTTTATAGTACTTTGTAAATCAAGTGCGAAAGTAATTAATTTCAGTTAAAAATGTACAGTGCTTTTAAGATAGGATAGTACGATTCCACACAGGGATTCTAGAATTGGACGTTTAAGCCCAGTTTAAAGTTTCTCCCTGGAGCTGAAATGCCAGAGGCAAAAGACCGATAATGGACATCAAAAATGTTGTCCATACCCATTGTAAGGTAAATTTTCTCATTCCATTGATATTGGGTGAGAAAAGACAATTCTGTCCATGCGGGAGTCCCAGCATACAACTCGGGAAATTCTGAAATTAAGGGGGTTTCATCCAAGCCGTCTTCTCCTCCTTCGCTATAATCATCGGGGGATTTGCTTCCGTTAAATTGGTATCTTAAGCTGGCAAACCAAACCTCTTTTTGGTAGGTTAATAGCAGGTTGCCAAATAGAGGTGAAATGGAAGGCAGAGGCCCGTATTTTTTGCTTTTTGCAGCTTCAATTATATTGAGGTCGCCCCGCAAGGATAATTTGTCTGAAAAAGAAAGATTCCCATCGAAAGAAGCACCAAAAATATAGCGATTGCCCAAGTTATTGTTGGCATAGGTTGTAAGCTCTTGTTTGTTGTATAGGATGGTATTTAGGTCTGCTGTGGATTCATCTGCAAAGATTGTATAACGATCGCGACCAATATGTCTTGAAATCAAAGTGGAAAATCCTCTCAATGAAAAATAATTTTTGGGTTGTTTCAAGTATTTTGTGAGGCCCAATTCAAAGTTATAGGCATATTCAGGGAAAAGTGATGGATTAGGGACAATCAAGGTTCCTTTATTCTCCCGTATTTTGCCTACATCGTCAATATTGGGATTTCTAAATCCGTTAGAAAGTATGGCGTTCCATTGCGTTTTAGTACTGGGGCGATAGGTTAATGCTAGGGTTTCTGTGAGCGCTTCGGCATCCAGACGAACACTGGAGAGTAACGTATTTACATTATAGCTTTTATTCCACTTTCCTCTCAGATGAGTGCTTGTAAGACGCAGTCCTGCATTAAGAGTTAAACTTGAGTTTAGATCCCAAATCCAGTTTAAATAAACCGCATAACTACCATAGGAACTTCCACTACTCGGGTAGCGGGTGGGTATGGGTAGGTTAGGACTGAAATCTACAATTTGGTTTTGTTGTAAAACGAGATCATGCTTGTGAGCATAGGAACTGATATCATTAAATACTCCCTCAACCCCGTAGGAAAAGGAATGTTTTTCCTTGTACTGAAATTCAAAATCACCGTTGAGGCTAAGTGCATTTACCTTTTCTCTTTGGAAATTTCGAGTCAAGCTATTGAAAAGTCTATTGTTACGAGATTCTTCAAGTTTTTGGAATGCGAAGGTAATTTTTCCAGAATTCAAGAATTTTTTTTCTGGAAAAAGTTTCAATTGTGGAGACAATAAAAAACGCTTTTGCGGTCCGTAATACCATTCTGCATAACGCAGTGAGCCATTGCGTTGTTCAACCAATTTATCATAACGGGAAATGTCAGATGAATTGGAATATTGAAGATTTAAAACAAATTGATTTTGACCAGGGAGTTGCACTAGAAATTTTTGCATTACATCAATTTGATCGTAGCCTGTATTTTTTTGAATTAAGGGATTCTCATTTTCAAGAGGGGTTGGACTGAAAGTTGTTCTGTTGTTCTCAGAATAAAAGGGCGTCAGTCCCCATTCCTCGTACCCGTGCCTACGGTTATTGCCCATTCGGATATCTCCAAAATTGGAATGACTGATACTTGTCAGACTTGCCCATTTTTTAAAGCTCAGTTCGGTCGAGATAGAATTAATTGAGGCATTGCTCGCCGAAGAAAAATCACTTGAAAATTGAGTTTTAATTTGATCCTCACTGTTGATTAATGGATTTCGAGTATAGTAATGAATCACTCCACCCAAAGCATCGGATCCATACCCAACGGATGAAGATCCAAAAATAACTTCAACGCGGTCTATCATGTTGGGGTGAATGGTGATGGCATTTTGAAGATGACCACTTCGGTAAATGGCATTATTCATTCGTACTCCATCTATCACCAAAAGCAATCGATTGGCTTCAAATCCTCTCAATACAGGACTTCCTCCTCCTCCTTGTGATTTTTGAACACGGACTCCAGGACTGAGACTCACAAGATCAGCTCCAGAGGCAGGGCGTTGAGTCAGAATAGCTTTGGAGCTGATGATGCTGACTTTTTCTGCAATCTGTTTTCGCGTTGTAGCATTTCGGGCTACAGAGAGTACGATTTCATCTAAGGTTTGGTCTTTGGGCTGTAAAATAAATTGAAAACGATCGTTCGCTTGGTTGGCTTCAACGGTAAAGCTACGATTCTCAAATCCATAGTATTGAACATATACAGTTTCTCCTTCCTTAAAAATAGAAAGGTTTGCAATTCCATCTTCATTAGAGAGGGTCGCTGTGGTTTTGGACTCATTGAACAAGGCAACACCTTCCAATGGAAATCGCGACACGCCATCGATAATAACTATCTCTTGACCCTTCGCCCAAATGGAGAAAAAAAGAATAATAAATGAACTAAGGAGTTTTAAATATCTCATTTAATACTTCTGTAGATTTTGGTACTTTAAACTGTTGTAAATGTAATTCGAAATAGGCAATTACGTATTTTAAAAGTGCGGTTTTATCTTGCTTCGAAACAAAGACCTCTCCTATTCTATCAAAATCTATGCCCAAAAGTTTAATCCAGGTATTTTTTAATGGTGCTTCAATAAATGAATTTCGAGGTTTTTCAAAGGTCATACAGCCTGACTCTAAATCAAAGAAGGGTGCTTCAGGGTGTGTGAGATTGGGAGAAAAACCTATAAATTGAGTGAGATCCAACATCATTTTTATGTGAAATAACCCTATGGTATTTTTATGGTCTAGCCAAAGAAGTTTTTCCTTAATGAATTCAAATAAAGCGGGATGGGGTTCTTGATCTTCGCGTACAACTTGATACAGTACTTCTGCCATAAAAAAGAGCAAAGCCTTTTTATTTATATCATAGGGGATGGTATGGAAAGGATGTGCAAGTTTGGCTTCTTTGATATATCCCAAGCGATTTTCGGAATTTTTTGAAGCTTGAATTTCCAAAAGAGTAAGTGGTTCAAACAAGGATTTGGAGATTTTTTTTTTGCCTTTACTGGATAAAATTCCTTTGAGCATATACGATTGCAAACCGTACTGAAGTGTATAGCAATTTGCGATTAGGCTGGCCTCTCCATATTTGATGACCCTCAAAGCAACGGCCTGAACGGTATGATCACTTTCTGAAACCAAGACTTAGACGACTCCCTGAGCGAGCATTGCATCGGCTACTTTGACAAACCCAGCAATATTTGCTCCTTTGACATAGTTGATGTGTTCATTCTCTTTACCGTACTTGACACAGGACTGGTGGATGTCTTTCATGATGGCTTGCAAACGTTGGTCCACTTCCTCACGAGTCCAGCTGTAGCGCAATGAATTTTGCGCCATTTCAAGCCCAGAGACAGCAACCCCACCTGCATTTGATGCTTTTCCAGGGGCAAACAACACCTTGTGTGTAGCAAATACTTCTATGGCCTCTGGTGTACTCGGCATATTAGCTCCTTCTCCTACACAGAGACAACCATTTTTCACTAAAGCTTTTGCATCAGATTCCCCCAATTCGTTTTGCGTAGCACAAGGTAGTGCAATCTCACAAGGGACCTCCCAGGGAGTTTTCCCTTTGTGGAATGAAGCTTTAGTATAGGTCTTTATATACTCACTAATTCGCCCTCTTTTTACATTTTTGAGGTTCATTATGAAGTTTAATTTTTCGCGATCAATTCCATCAGGGTCATAAATATAGCCTGAGGAATCCGATAGAGTGTATACCTGTGCCCCCAAATCGAGACATTTTTCTGCAGCGTATTGAGCTACATTTCCCGATCCAGAAATCACTACTTTTTTGCCTTCCAAGTCATCCTCCTGATGAAGTAACATCTCTTGAGTGAAATACACAACACCATATCCTGTGGCCTCTGGACGAATTAAAGAGCCCCCCCAACTGACTCCTTTTCCAGTCAAGACTCCGGTAAATTCATTTTTAAGACGTTTGTATTGCCCAAAAAGATAACCTATCTCTCGGCTCCCTACCCCAATGTCTCCAGCAGGAATATCTCTATTAGGGCCAATGTGACGAAACAATTCTGTCATAAAACTTTGACAAAAACGCATGATTTCGGTGTCTGATTTGCCCTTAGGATCGAAGTCTGAACCTCCTTTTCCTCCACCCATGGGAAGCGTGGTTAGACTGTTTTTAAAGGTTTGTTCAAAAGCTAAAAACTTCAATATGCTGAGGTTTACACTAGGATGAAATCGCAATCCTCCTTTGTAAGGACCTATAGCGGAGTTCATCTCAATTCGGTATCCGCGATTTACCTGTATTTCTTCGTTATCGTCTATCCAAGCCACACGAAAAGAAACCACCCGTTCAGGTTCTGCAATCCGCATTAAAATATTTTGACCATAATAAATATCGTGTTGTACTATGTAGGGAATTACTGTCTCAGCAACTTCGGTAACGGCTTGCATGAACTCAGGTTCGTTTTGATTTCTAGCATTGACTTCTGCGAGAAATTGGGAGATGACATCTTTCATAAGAGTTTACTTTTTGTAACAATCGAAGATACTTTCTTTTTTTGTAAAAAAGGATTTAGAAAAGAAAATCAACGAGGCTTTCTACTTTAGATAATTGCTGAATGTGGAGGTGGTTTTGGAGCGCTCCTGTTTTAGAATATTTTGAAATTGCGATACTTTCAAATCCCAATTTTTCTGCTTCTTGTATGCGTTGCTCTACTTTTGCAATCGGCCGAATTTCACCAGACAGACCAATTTCTGCAGCAAAACAAATGTTTTGAGCAATGGGGATGTCGTGATAACTTGATAAGATTGCTGCAATGACAGCTAAATCTAAAGCAGGATCTTCGATACGAAGACCCCCTGTGATATTGATAAAGACATCTTTAGTTCCAAGAGCAAAACCGGCTCTTTTTTCTAAAACTGCTAGGAGCATATTGAGACGTTTGGAATTGAACCCAGTACTACTTCGTTGAGGTGTTCCATAGACTGCGGTGCTGACCAGCGCTTGCACTTCGATCAGAAGCGGCCGAATGCCCTCTATGGTTGCTGCAATGGCATGTCCACTTAAAGGGCCATCTTTTTCAGAAATCAAGACCTCGCTGGGATTGACTACCGGTCGTAATCCCTGTGTGATCATTTCATAAATCCCAATTTCAGAAGTGGCTCCAAAACGATTTTTTTGGGCTCTAAGGATTCTGTAGATGTGATTTCGATCACCTTCAAATTGAAGTACCGTGTCGACCATATGTTCCAAAATTTTTGGTCCTGCGATAGCACCGTCTTTGGTAATATGACCTACCAAAATCACGGGTACATTGCTGCTTTTAGCATAGTGAATTAGCTCTGCTGCTGTAGTGCGTATTTGGGAAACACTTCCCGCACCACTATCAATGTGGCTACTGTGTAAGGTCTGAATGGAGTCTATTATAAGAAGTTGAGGCGCTAATTTTTGAACTTGGAGGAAAATTCTTTGTGTTTCGGTTTCACTTAGAACATAGCAACGGTCTTCTGCAAGACCCATTCTTGTGGCACGCAATTTAATTTGTTGTTGACTTTCTTCACCAGAAACGTAAAGCACCTTTTTATTAAGCTGAAGTGCCAGTTGAAGCAATAAGGTTGACTTTCCAATACCTGGTTCTCCTCCAAGAAGAATAACAGCCCCTGCTACCAAGCCACCCCCTAAAACGCGATCCAACTCATCATCACCAGTACTGGTACGTGGTACAGCACTAACGTCTATGGCATCCATGCGAACGGGAAGCGCCGTTTGGTTTGTCGAAGTAGATTCCCATTCTTTGGAGGGTTCTTTGGAGATAAGTTCTTCCACAAGTGTATTCCATTCTTTACAGCCTTTGCATTGCCCTTGCCACTGGGTATGTTGGGTTCCACAGTGTTGACAAAAAAAGGCTTTTTTTACTTTGGCCATGAATCGAATTGAAGATTATTTTTTACGGTTAACTAAAGGTAGTACAAAAAAAGAAAGGCTACCAAAAACGAGTATCATGAGTGTCTGAGCAGTCCACATTATCCATCCAAAAGCTACCCCTGATTCGTTAGAAATACCATAGGTGGAGAGCATTAGCCCTACAGAAAAAGGATAAATTCCGATTCCTCCATTGGTAGCAGAAATGGTAAGACCCCCAATCACAAAAGCCGGAAGCATCTCACTTAGTCCGAGACTTGAGGTTTCTGGAACGGTCCATTTGATCACATAAAACATCGCTATATACATGACCCAAATAAACAAAGTGTGGGCAATGAAAGCACCTTTTTTGGGCATGGATTTGATACTCAGAATACCTTCAGCCAATCCTTTTAAAAATGTTTTAATCTTTGAAATGAAAGGAGAGTTATATTGTTTAAAAAGAAATCGAAGACAAAAAAAGAATAGGACCAAGACCAAAAATCCAACGAGTAGCCAGGTTGGTGAAACTTGTCTTTCTTGTAGAAATTCCCAGATGAGATCATATTGAAGGCTCAGTGCCAAAAAAACAAAACTGAGTAATACGATCAGATCTATCAAACGTTCAGCGATGATAGAGCCAAATAATTTTTCAAAAGGGATTTTTTCGTAGCTACTTAAAGTAGTTGCTCTTAAAATTTCTCCAGATCTTGGAATTCCTAAATTTGCAATATAAGCAATAAGAACCGCCAGTATTGAATTGATAAATCGAGGATTATACCCCATTGGGGCAAGTAAAAATTTCCAGCGATAAGCTCTGGAAAGGTGGCTCATGATTCCAAAAAAAACAGAGAGAAGCACAAAGCGATAATCCGCAGAGGTGATGTAACTATAAATCAACTCGCGCTCCTCGGAAGAGGTGCTGTTAAAAGTTAAAAAAATAAAAAAGAGTCCCACTCCTAGTGGGATAATAACTTTTAAAAAAGAGGTTAGTTTTTTCAAAAGTTTAGGAAAGTTGGTTTGTTATTTCATCCGGAAAAATAAGTGTAGGCTTAAAAGACTTGGCTTTTTCAACTTTCATATGGGCATAACTGATGATGATAATTAGGTCTCCTTTTTGAGCTTTTCGAGCCGCAGGACCATTGAGTGTAACCTCTCCGCTACCTTCCTCACCTTCAATGACATAAGTTTCAAGGCGCTCGCCATTGTTTATATTGACGATTTGCACTTTTTCACCCACAATTAGATTGGCAGCTTTGATCAATTTTTTGTCTATAGTAATACTACCAATATAATTCAACTCAGAATGGGTGACCGTAACCCGGTGTATCTTCGATTTTAACACTTCAATTGTCATGGTTCAAAGGTATCATATTCTACCCAATTCTACTGTATCAATAAGCCTTGTTTTTCCTGCAAAAACAGCCGTAAAAATACGATAGATAAAACCCTCCTGTATGGTAGTAACAGGAACCAAATCATTGGTCGATGCGACAAAAAAGTATTCTACTTTTAATTCCTTTTCTCGCGAAAGTTCTTTTATGAAAAAATCCTTCATGGCGTGCACCTCTTTTCCTAGTTTCCTTTTTTTGAGTTCATCTAAGACCGTATAAATTTGAGCAGCTGCTTGTCTCTGACTTTGGGTCAATAAACGATTTCGGGAACTCATAGCGAGACCGTCTTTTTCTCTTACAATAGGACATGGAACGATGGTTACACCAAGTTTTTTTTGCGCATTTAAGGCTTTAATAATTTGTAATTGTTGAAAATCTTTTTCACCAAAATAAGCCTTTTGCGGTTGTATTTTTCTAAAAAGAGCTTCAACTACTGTGGCAACCCCTTCAAAGTGTCCGACGCGGTATTCCCCTTCCATATGAGCAGCAATAGTTCCAAAGTCGTAGGTTTTGCTTTGTATCCCGTCGGGATATAAGTCTTTGTGATCTGGAGTATAGAGGACAACTTGATTTGAGAAGGACTGCAGTAGTTTAAGGTCTTTTTCTAAGTTTGAAGGATATTTTTTGAGGTCTGACACTTCGTTAAACTGCGTTGGGTTCACATAAATACTCACCACCACTTTGTCATTTTCTTCACAAGCTTTCTTTACCAAAGAAAGGTGTCCCTTGTGCAATGCGCCCATTGTGGGCACGAGTCCAATAGTTTGAAGATTCGACTTAAAACGAGACCGAAGATGGTGGGCGGTTTTAAATACTAACATTTAGCAAATTATTAACGTGGCTAAAGTAGTCAGTTTTTGAGTATATGTCTATTAATTTTGTATTTTTGCAAGACTTTTCCCACAGGAAAATTCGAATATGAAAGACAAGAAAGTATTAATTATTTCTTCTGAGGTGGTGCCCTATCTACCCCAAACGGAACAAGCCATAAATTCATTTCAAACTCCAAAAACCATCAATGAACACGGTGGGCAAACGCGTATTTTTATGCCCCGCTATGGTCTGATCAATGAAAGGAGACATCAATTGCACGAAGTTATTCGCCTCTCAGGGATGAATCTTGTGATTAACGATATGGACATGCCCTTGATCATTAAAGTAGCTTCCATTCCAAAAGAACGTATGCAGGTTTATTTTATTGACAACGAAGAGTACTTTAAAAGACGTGCTGTACTTCATGATGCAAAAGGGAACTTATTTAAGGATAATGATGAACGGATGATTTTTTTCACAAAAGGGGTAGTGGAGACAGTTAAAAAATTAAATTGGTCTCCAGACATCATTCATCTTCACGGTTGGTTTACTTCACTTTTCCCGTTGTATTTGAAATCCTATTATGCAGATGAGCCTCTTTTTACACAGAGTAAAATTGTAAGTTCAATTTATGAGTCCGATTTGAAAGGGGGCTTATCAAAGAAAATTTACGATAAAGTGGCATTTGATAAAATTGATGAAGAAAAAATAGAGGGTCTTAAAAACACATCTTTTGAGGCGCTTACCCAACTTGCTGTCACTCATAGTGACGGTCTTATCCAAGCATCAGAAAACCTTCCTGAAGAGGTAAAAAATCAAATTAAACAGAGTGATAAACCACAGTTAGAATATTCAGCTGCCAAGGAGCAGGAAACCCTTATCGATTTTTATACCAATAAAATTTAACAGTTCAACTTGTGAAACGGTATTCTATCCCCTTTTTTGTGTGTCTTCACGCTTTTTTTGTGTTACTGTCTTGTAATCAAGACTTTTATCCCGTAGGAGAAGAGTTGTTATCCGATCAAGCGTTGGAGACAGAAACAAAAACCATCCCTGTATTTACTTATCAAAAAAGTCTTGATCGAGTGCAATCCAATGTTCAGCCACTCCTTCAACTAGGAAAAATCGAACACCCTGTTTTTGGAAAAGCAGAAGCAAGTTTTGCTGCTCAGTTATCCATTGGTTTAGATCCAATTTTTGGAAATTTAATGCAATCTTCTGAAGATGAATCAGATCAAGAAAATGAGACAGTAAAAGAGGTTTTTCTAGAAATCCCCTTTTTTTCTAATACTAATGACACCGATAATGATGGAGTAATTGACTCCCTAGATGCGGATCCAAATAATCCAGAAAGTAACTCGGATGGTGATGAACTGACAGACATCGTAGAATTTCAATCTGGCCTAAACCCCTTGAGTTCTGATAGTGACGGAGATGGTATTTTGGATCATGAAGATAATGACAATGAGGGTTATGATAGTGAAAACAAGGTGTATCAGATCGATTCGATTTATGGAAATCGAGAGGCTCAGTTCAACCTTCAGGTTCATGAACTGACCTATTTCCTCAATGATTTAGACCCTGACAGCAATTTTACCTCAGCACAAACCTATTATTCCAATCGAGACTATTACGAGGAAGGTTTTGTGGGAGCAACGTTATTTGATGATACTTTTTCATTGAATTTTGATGAAATTCGATTCAATTATAAAGAGGACGATCCAGAAACTCCAGATGTTGACGAAACTACTCAAATAGAAACGAGATTGACTCCACGTCTTCGAATTCCTCTCGATACCAATTTTTTTCAAGAACGCTTGATTGACTTAGAAGGTGCCGATGTGTTATCTGGAAATAACGCCTTTTATAAAGCAATGCGAGGAATAATCATTAGAGCAGAAAATTTTTCGGATGATTTGTATATGCTTTTGGATGTTCAAAACGCCGAAATAAAAGTTTTGTATGAGCATGATGTAATTAATTCGCAATCGACAACAGATGAAACCCAGGAAAAAGCAGAAAGGCTATTCGTAATGAATCTGGCAGGAAATCGTACAACAATATTGAAAAATGTTGCTTTTGACACCGCTATTGCACAAAGAATAGAAGCTTCAAAAAACAACGAGCCTTCGGACAAACTTTTTGTTCAAAGCAGTAGATTGCATGGGAAAATAAGACTTTTTTCTGATGAAAATCCAGACTCTAACGAATTACTTGAAGGAATCCGAAACGAAACGCTACTCTTAAATGAAGCCAGCCTTATGTTTTATATAGATCCTGAAACCAGTACTTCAGAAGATCTATTAGCTCAGCGACTTTATTTATTCAACAATGACTCTGGAGCGCCCCTTAGTGATTATTTGAATGACGATTCTGTATCGAACTTTGGAACGAATGCAAGCAAACAGAGTTTTGGAGGAATTTTGGAGTTAGACGACCAGGGGAAGCCCTACCGCTACAAGTTTAATCTTACAAATCACGTATCCAATATTATAAGGAATGACTCTATTAATTACGACTTAGGCCTTGTGGTCACAGCCAATATCGAAAACACGGCTGTCATAAAGGCAAGTGAAGAAGCTACGGATACGTTTCAATATCCTCTTGCAGCAACACTCAATCCGTTGGGCACCGTGTTGGTGGGCTCTCATCCTGACAGCACCCTAGAGGATAAAAGAGTTAAGCTTCAAATTATTTTTTCTTCCTACGAATAGCACAAATTAGGATTTGACGAAGGATGTCAAAACTTTACCCATTTAGATGAATTAACAGTATTTGGAAGCAATAGAATTCATGATGATTGCTGCGTGCTCTCTTGAGTTTTCGATAAACCATTTATTGGTTTTGTAGCCACCGCATACGACCCCTGCCAAAAATACATTTACAGCGTCAGACTCCATGGTTTCGGGATTGTATTTTGGAGTTTTGAAGGCATCCCTTTGAAATGTAACACCCACCTGCTCCAGCATTTCAAAATTAGGCTCATAACCTGTCATTGCCAAGACAAAATCGTTCGCCAATTTGTGTGTTCCTGTGGGATTGCTAAAGTGCACAAAGCGTTCTTCTATCGCAGTTAGTGTGGCTTCAAAGTAGGCTTTAATACTTCCTTCTTCGATACGATTGAGAATATCCGGACGTGCCCAATACTTGACATTCGATCCAATTTCCTTTTCACGAATAATCATAGTTACACTTTTCGCCCCTTTTCTGTATGTTTCCAATGCGACGTCCACAGCAGAGTTGGCGGCACCCACAACAACCAAATCCATTCCGTAATAGGGATGAGGTTCTGAATAATAATGTTTTACTTTAGGGAGTTCTTCTCCTGGGACTTCTAACATAAATGGACGATCGTAAAACCCAGTAGCAATTACCAGAGAACGTGCGGTGTATTCTCCTTTGGAGGTTTTGATATTGAAACAACCATCAACTTTTTCAATTGTATCGATCGATTCGTAAAGATTCAGATGAAGCTTCCAGTGGGATGCAACCCTTCGGTAATATTCTAACGCTTCTGCTCGAGTGGGTTTGGCATTGTGGGAAATAAAAGGAACCTCGCCTATCTCCAACTTGTCAGAAGTTGAGAAAAAAGTCATGTTTAAAGGATAGCGGTAGAGTGAGTTGACCAAAGTACCCTTGTCAAAAATCATATAATCTAGTCCCTTTTTTTGAGCTTCAATACCACAAGCAAGGCCTATGGGTCCTGCGCCAATAATGATTACATCCTTCATAGTGCCAAGTTAACAATCTTTATGCAACCTCAAAACAATAAGAAATTATTATAGCAAAACATTTTATAATAAGATTAACAATAACTAATGATAGATAATTTTAAATAAAACCTTTAATTTTCACATTATTATTGTTAAAATCTATTAAATATAGATTTATGATAGTAAAATACGTTGTCTTAAAAATAATGAGAAGATACAGACAACCAAATAATAAGTCATTGCAAGGTTTCCAAACCCATAAGCAATTGGAATAGCGGTTACTAACCACCAAAGGGGAAAGAAAAAGACGCCCATAGCGTATTTCATAGAGCTAACAAAAACAACATCCTCAAATTTTCCGATAATGAACCTGGTAATCCAGAGTGGAATAAGGTTGGGGATGCCCAATAAATGAGCCAACACCCGTCTTTTAATACTCAACTTTCTTCTTTTAGGGAGTTGCTCAAAATTATGGGATAAACTGTTTTTTAACGGTTCAAATTCCAAAGTGGTAGTCAGTCTATTGATCCGTTCTTTTTGTAGCGGATAGGTATCGGTATTTTCTGGAAGCCAAATACAGTCTCGCATTCTATTTTGAAGTTCAAGACGAAGGATATTGATATTTTCCGCTTCAGTTTTTGTTTTGCTTATGAATTGTGAAACAAGCAAAGGATTTCCATACACTAGGTGTAAGGTACACCGAGGCTGCTTGTGATGTCCATAATTAATCCCCACCGGCATGAGGTATATTTTTTTAGTCGGGTTTTTGAGCTGGGCTTGAAACGCTAACCTACTACTTCCTTTTGAAAGTCTTTTCAGGTAATATTCATCGTGGTGTCCACCTTCTGAAAACATCATTAAAAATTTTCCAGATCCCAGTATTTCATAGCATTGTTCAAAAATGGCATCATTTTTTTTCAAATTGCTAAATCCGTTTCTGATACGATATACTGGAAGCATTTGAAAGGCATCCAAAAACCATTGAAGTGGCCCACCAAATACATCGCTTCGAGTGAGGGATGTGATTTTTTTTGGGGTCATAGAGCCAATAATTAAAGGATCTAAAAATGCACCTTGATGATTGGGTGAAAATAAAACACCTCCCTCTTTAGGAATATTTTCGTATCCGTAAACCGATACATTTCTAAAATAAATGTGATTGTAATATCTCAATAGATATTTAAGCGTAAAGTAAACGATACTTTTCACAAAGAGGAATAAACTGTTTTGATTTTAATTTTCAATTGGAGTAAACCTACCAATTTTTTTTAAAATTGTGCTCTTTTTGAAGAAGCTTCAGGAGTGAAATTGTAGGTTCAACAAGATTTTTGCAATGAACAATTGGTAAAAATCTATATATATAGCCAAAAATTATATTACTTTTAGAGAACAAATAATAAGACTTCCCCCCCATACTTCTTATCGGAACTTCTAACTCGCTTTGTTCCAAACCAATGAAAATAAAAAATATGAAAACAAAGAATGTATTAAAAACAGGACTTTTTGCCTTGCTTTTACTAGCGGCAAATGTAGTCTTAGCACAAACGTCAATCTCAGGAACTGTAGTTGACGCAGAAACAGGTGAAGCTATTCCTGGTGCCAACATTATTATCCAAGGGACAAGTATTGGGACAGCTACAGATTTTGATGGTAACTTCAACCTGAAGACAGAGCAAAACAAACCATTTTCAATTGAAGTAAGTTCAATTGGTTTTAGTGAAAAAGTGGTTGAGGTTTCAAGCTCCGATCAAAACATTACCATCTCATTAGAAGCGGGTGAAGCTCTAGATGAAATAGTTATAGCTGCATCTAGAAGACCTGAACGAATTGCTGAATCTCCCGTTTCCATTGAACGATTAGGCTTAAGCGATATAAAATATTCAACATCTTCTGATTTTTACTCTTCAGTAGAAAATTTAAAAGGAGTAGATGTATTGTACTCTTCAATTACACTTCCTATCGTAAACACAAGAGGTTTCGCTTCCTTTTCCAATGAGCGTTTTCTTCAATTAGTGGACGGTATGGACAGTGCAGCTCCTGGGATTCAATTTCCTATTGGAAATTTGATTGGTTTAAATCAATTGGATGTTGCTTCTGTAGAATTACTACCTGGAGCTTCATCTGCCTTGTACGGAGCTAATGCTTTTAACGGGATTTTATTGATGACTAGTAAGAGTCCATTTGATAATGAAGGAATCAGTGCCTATGTAAAGTCTGGAATCACTTCTTCATCCAACAATGGAGACAATACGTATTATGATGTGGGTGTAAGAGCCGCGTTCAAACTCAGCGAGAAGTTTGCGGTGAAGTTCAATTTCTCTCACTATGAAGGAAAGGATTGGGCTCAAACGGATGACCGAATGTATGTCGATGCAGGACCTGGAAATCCTGACAGAGTGGTTTCCCGAACAGGTAATGAGACAGCTTTTAATGCACTGTCACGTTATGGGGATGAGATTACACAAAATTTAAATTTTCAAGAAATTGCACTTGCTACTCCTCAAGTTAGAGGTTTAGTAGCGCAAGGAATTGCAGCTGCTATAGGACTTCCCAGTGCTGCATTAGTTCCCGACTCAGCTATTGATGGTCAAATTGCACAAGCAATTCCCTCTGTATCAACTACAGTCGGAATGGATGGATATGCAGAAAAAGATCTTTGGAATTACGATGCCTCCAATACAAAGCTTGATGCTTCTTTATATTATAAAATTTCTGATGATGTGGAATTGTCTTGGACCTCAAAGATTGCATCTGGAAATACAATTTACCAAGGGGCAAGTCGATACATTTTGAAGAATTTTGGAATACAACAGCACAAACTAGAATTGAGAGGAGATAATTTCTTCGTCAGAGGATATACTACTGTTGAAGATACAGGAGATACTTATGATGCTGTCTATACAGGACAATTCATAAACATCTCACAAGGACAAGAGTGGTTTACCACCTACGCAGGTGCTTACATCCAATCTGCACTGACTGGAAACGCAAGTCACAGTGCGGCAAGGACTGCTGCCAATGCAACTCTAGCACAAGTGGGTACACCAGAGTTTCAACAACTATATGACAACATCACTCAAACTCCATTGTACAATGGATCTCAATTTAAAGACAAAACAAGCTTGACCCATGTAGATGCCAATTACAATTTTGGGGATCTTGGAAAATTGGGAGAACTACAAGTAGGAGGATCTTATAGAAATTACAGTTTGAATTCTAATGGGACTATTTTTACGGATAAGAACGGACCGATCAGTGTTTACGAATATGGATTGTACACACAATTGCAAACACAAGTGTCAGATCAAATTAAATTCACAGGATCTCTTCGTTATGATGGAGCACAAAATTTTGATGCCAATTTCTCCCCTAGACTTTCTTTAGTGATAAGTCCAGACAAAGCGAAAGAGCATAATTTTAGATTGTCGTATCAAACTGGATTTAGATACCCTACAAACCAAGATCAGTACATTGGTTTAGAGACTCCTGTTGCGATTTTATTGGGTTCTGCACCAGACAATTTCGACCGATATGAGACTACAAGCAGAGGAACTTCAGCTGCATTAGGAGCTCAAGCAGTAGGTTTGTTCAATCAACTGGGAGTGGATATTTTTGAAACACTGACAGGAAATAACATCTTGTCCAACTCCTATTCATTAAGCTCAGTACTGCAGTTCTCTGCAACCCAAAACCCCCTTCTCCTTAAAAAAGCAGAAGTAAATCCTGTACAACCTGAAAAAGTGGTTGCATATGAAGTGGGATATCGAGGAAAAATCGGGAAAATCTATATAGACGCGAGCTATTATTTAAATGATTATGACAACTTTATTGCAAGTCAAACTGTAGCCACTCCACATGTTGGTGATGTCGCTGGGACACAAATAATTCCTGCTGCATTTTCTCCTGTTGGAGTAGACATCCCTGCAAGTGTTATAGCTTTAACGCAGGGGCAATTTACTGTTGTTGCGATTGACTCCAATACCGATGCTGATGTAAAATCTTCTGGATTTAATATCGGATTGGACACCACTTTTGATGATTTTAATTTTGGGATAAGTTATACCAACGCCACGATAGACTTTGATCAAACAGCATACCCAGATTTTGAAACGGGATTTAATACACCTGAGAATACATTCAAAGTTTCTCTTTCCAATAACAACCTATTCAAAAACTTTGGGTTTGGATTGAATTATAAATATTTGGAATCTTTCCTCTGGGAGAGCAGTTATTTTGACGGAATTGTTCCAGACAGAAATCTAGTGGACGCGCAAATAAACCTTACCATAAAAGATTTTAATATTAAAATTGGTGGGACAAATTTATTTGGAGACGAATATTATGCTGCTCCTGGAGCGGGTCTCGTTGGATCAACCTATTACATCGGATTGCGTTACGGGTTTTAATATTTGAAAAATACCGAAATAAAAGGGGCTTACAAGCCCCTTTTTTTATTGAAACCCAAAGGATTGTTAGAGTTAAAAAATTATAATAAAAAAGAGTTAAGTATCGGATTTTTGATAGGAACCCCATATATTTGCATCTCATAATTTCGACCTAAAAAACTAATATTAAGTAGATTAAAATGGCTCAAAGTACAGGTAAAGTTTCTCAGATTATCGGCCCGGTTGTAGACGTAGAATTTAGTGGTGAAAACAATCCACTTCCCAAAATTTACGACGCTTTAGAAATCAGTAAAAAGGATGGTTCTAAACTTATCCTAGAGGTTCAGTCCCATATTGGCGAAGAAACAGTAAGAACGGTCTCTATGGACTCTACAGATGGTTTAAGCCGAGGAACAGAAGCCATTACCCTTGGCAGTCCGATACAAATGCCTATAGGCGATGAAATATATGGACGCTTGTTTAATGTGATTGGAGATGCAATTGATGGAATGGAAAACCTTCCTAAGGACAATGAAAACGGTCTCCCTATTCACCGTGATGCACCTGCCTTTGAAGATCTTTCTACTTCTACTGAAGTACTATTTACGGGAATTAAAGTCATTGATCTTATTGAGCCTTACGCAAAAGGAGGAAAAATTGGACTCTTCGGTGGTGCTGGTGTAGGAAAAACAGTTTTGATTCAAGAACTAATTAATAACATTGCCAAAGGGCACGGAGGACTTTCAGTATTTGCAGGAGTAGGAGAACGTACCCGAGAAGGGAATGACTTACTTCGTGAAATGCTAGAGTCTGGAATTATCAAGTACGGAGATGACTTTATGCACTCCATGGAAGAAGGCGGATGGGACCTCAAAAAAGTGGATAAAAAGGCCATGAAAGATTCTAAGGCCACTTTTGTTTTTGGCCAGATGAACGAACCTCCAGGAGCTCGTGCTCGTGTAGCACTTTCAGGACTGACTATTGCAGAATATTTTCGGGATGGTGCAGGGGATGGACAAGGAAAAGACGTATTGTTTTTTGTAGATAATATTTTCCGATTTACCCAAGCAGGTTCTGAAGTATCCGCATTATTAGGACGTATGCCTTCTGCGGTGGGATATCAACCTACATTAGCTTCAGAAATGGGTGCCATGCAAGAGCGTATTACTTCTACCAAAAAAGGATCGATTACATCGGTTCAGGCGGTTTATGTTCCTGCTGATGACCTTACAGATCCTGCACCAGCTACTACATTTGCCCATTTGGATGCAACTACAGTACTTTCAAGAAAAATTGCCGAGTTGGGAATATATCCAGCGGTAGATCCTTTAGATTCTACCTCTCGTATCTTGACTCCTGAAATTCTAGGTGATGAGCATTATTCGTGTGCTCAAAAAGTAAAAGAGCTCTTACAACGCTATAAAGAATTGCAAGACATTATTGCCATCCTAGGTATGGACGAACTTTCCGAAGAAGATAAATTAGCTGTATCACGCGCTAGACGTGTACAACGTTTCTTATCTCAACCTTTCCATGTAGCAGAACAGTTTACTGGAATCCCAGGAGTTTTGGTGGATATTAAAGACACCATCAAAGGGTTTAATATGATTATGGACGGTGAATTGGACCACCTTCCAGAAGCTGCCTTTAACTTGAAGGGAACTATCGATGAAGCCATTGAGGCTGGTGAAAAAATGTTAGCTGAAGTATAAAGCATGGAACTCGAAATCGTTTCTCCTGAAGCCCTTCTTTTTAGTGGGGAAGTAGAAAGTGTAACGGTACCAGGTAACTCTGGTTCTTTTCAAATACTTAATAACCACGCACCTATCGTTTCTACTTTAGTGGCAGGACAAGTTAAAATTCAAGGATCCATTTCCCTGAACGAAGCCCACCAATCCAAATTTATGCAAGATGGAAATATGACCTATTTGGATATACAATCTGGTGCGGTTGAACTAAGTGGTAATAAAGTCATTCTTTTGACCGAGTAAGAACTCAAACATAATCCAACTTTTTTTAAGCCCCCACCCAAATGAAGCCTCTATTTTTAATATCGATTTTATCGGTGTATTTATTGAATGCCCAACAGGATTCTATCCCAACCCAATACAACCTCAAAGAAGTCGTTGTTTCTTCGTCTAGAATTGAGATTCCCTTTTCAGAGAACACGCGAACGATTCAAATTATTTCTTCTGAAGAATTAAAAGCTACGGGTGCATTAGCCGTTGCAGATGCACTCCAGCAAATTTCTGGAGTTGACATCCGCAGAAGAGGAGTCTCTGGAGCACAGGCAGATTTATATATTCGAGGCGGAAGTTTTGATCAAACCTTACTTCTTATTGATGGAATCAAATTAGACGATGCCCAAACGGGTCACCATAGTTTGAATTTTCTTCCTCCACTAGAAACGATAGAACGCATAGAAATCATTAAAGGTCCTGCTGCTCGTGTTTTTGGACAAAATGCTTTTACTGGAGCAGTAAATATTGTAACCAAAAAAGAAATAACAACTGGGGGGACTGCTCAAATTGGGGCAGGTTCTTATAGTCAATTACAAGGAGGCCTAAGTCTGAGTAAACGCAACGAAAACGGAGGAATTTTCACCCATTTTTCTACTATTTCTTCAGATGGATACCGATACAATACTGATTTTAAAAATCACACGGCATATATCAAAGCAAGTGTAGCAGAGAACAAAAAGTTGCCCGTACAAGTACTTGCCTTTTTTTCGGGAAGGAAATTTGGAGCGAATGGTTTTTATGCTTCTCCAGAGGCTAAAGATCAATACGAAGAAACAGAAGCAAGCCTCATTGCCTTACAATCTAAAATTCAAAAAGGAAATTGGATTATAAAACCCAATATTTATTGGCGAAGGGGACAAGATCATTACTTGTTTCTTAGAGCCCAACCCGAAGTATATGAAAATTGGCATATAACGCATAAACTTGGTGCTGCTTTAAACAGCAGCTATACTTCTAGTTGGGGAATCACAGGCCTTGGTGTAGAGGTTTCCAGGGTTTCTATTGCCAGCAATAATTTAGGATACCGTACGCGTCAATTGGCAACCTTCTTTTTGGAGCAACACTTTCGTTTGGGCAAACGATTGAATCTGACTCCAGGAGTTGCAGTCAATTTTTATTCAGATTTTGGAGGTTTTACCTATCCTGGCATTGACCTTGGTTATGAGATTAGCAACCATTGGAATGCCTATGCAAACTTGGGTTATACCTATCGTATCCCTACCTATACAGATTTGTATTATGCAGATCGGACCACAGTTGGGAATGAAAATTTAAAACCAGAAGAAGCACTGGCAACAGAATTAGGGATTCGATATAACGCTCCTTCCTTCCGTTTTTATACAGCTTATTTTGACCGACGTGCCGAGAATTTGATTGACTATGTCAAACCTACGGAAGAAGCACTCTGGGAGGCCACCAACATTCAAACTTTAGACAGTCGGGGTTTTGAAACCGAAATAAATTTTCCTTTTGTTTGGAATACAAAATCTCAAAACCTTCAGTTGGGCTATACCTATCTGACGGATGATTTAAGAGAGGTGGCTGTAAACTTTTCTCGCTATAGTATTAACTCCTTAAAGCATCATTTTACAGCGTCCTACAGATCTACAATTACATCTAAGCTTCAAGGCTTTCTAGGATTGAAATACGCTCAGCGCCCACAAGTAGAAGGCTATACTGTAGTGGATGCCAATGTAATTTGGAATTTTAAATCGTTTCAATTTCAAGCCGCTGTTTACAACCTTTTCAATCAGGAGTATTCTGAGACTAACTTGGTTCCCATGCCAGGACGCAATGCTAGGTTTTCATTGATATACCAATTTTAGAAAATTTCATTTAACGCGTTGTAAATACGTTGGTGTTCCCAACCGCGATAAGAAAGGTAGGAGAGGATTTTATTTTTTTGTTCAGATTTTGACAAATGAGAGACTTCCTGTTTGCGCTTTTCAAAAAGTTGATAAAAGGTACTTTCATAGTCGGTATCAGAAATCTCCTTTATTGCCATTTTGATGTTGTAATCTGAAATGTGACGTAATTTGAGCTCGCGTAAAATCCGATTTTTACCCCATTTCTTGATGCGAAACTTTCCTCGTGCAAAGCTTTGGGCAAAACGAGTTTCGTTCAGGTAGTCGTTTTGAATAAGTTGAGAAATAATGGTATCCATAGCGGCAGGGATCATACCCAATTCTTTCAGTTTTGCACTTACCTCCTTATGGCAACGCTCTTGATAGGCACAGTAGTGTTCCAGTTTTTTTTGAGCTTCTGCAACGGTTATGGATTGTTTTTTGATCATGGCTAAAAGCGTTCATTCTTATAAAACCCTAATAAAGTTTCTACCCAAAGCTCTGGTGCATCCAATTGACAAAAATGACCCACATTAGGCATGACAGATAGTTTCGCTTGAGGGCAATAGTGTGCTTTTACAAATTCCGGAATTTGAATTCTAGCTACAGCATCATCTGCACCCCAGCAGAAGTGAACAGGAACTTTCAATTGGGTTAGCGCTGGAAGCCAGCGAGATTGTTCAAAGCGTCTCCTATCTTTAATGTACTTTATGGTTAAATGATTTTTCAAATGTCCGTCTTGCAAACAGCACCCCTCCCATAAGGATTGAATTTCGTTTTCATGTAAACCTTTGTTTCCATGTGCACTTCTAATTTGATGTTTAAAAAGGGTGTAGGATACAATCCATTTTAATTTTGAGCCCCAACGAGAGAGAAGTAATTTCTGTGTAATTCGCAAACGAGCAAGTTTTAAAAAAATACTACCATTGGTAAGTGTATAGCTCAAAATTTTCTCATTGAGAGATTTTGGTAAGAGTCCTTGTACATGTCTCGCAGCCAATTCCGTAGCCACACTATTTCCCATGTCATGAGCAACTAGATGCCCTCCGTCTACCCCCAACTGATCCCAAACCCCTAAAGCGATATCAGTTTGTTCCATAAGCGAATAAGAAAAATTAGTTTCAGGCTTGTCACTCCACCCAAAACCGATAAAATCAAAAAGGACAATACGTTTGAAATACTTTTGCAGCCCTGGGATTACAGCGTGGAAAGAATAGGAAGATTCTGGAAAACCGTGTAGAATAAGTAAGGTATCCATTGCAAGCGCATCGGTATTACCAAAATCTTGAACAAAGATATTCCAGTTTTGAAACCCTACCCTTAAGTACTTTCCCTTTGCTTTCCAAGCCATTAAATTTTTACTGGGGGTTTTCATTCTTCTAAAGATAAATGAAATAGTTTGCTTAAAGGTCAAAAAAAAACCGCAGCCTTTTGGGCTGCGGTTTGATATTAAGACTGGAGTCTTCTGCGGTCTTTGTTTAAGAAGCGGAACTCCAAATATTGATAAGCATGGCGTGGAACAATTCGGATCCACTTTTTGTATTCAAAATACCATTTTAAACGTTGGGATGGATTCCCGCTCAAAAGGTAGGCAGCTACAAAAGGGTGAATATGTAAAAATATTTTTTCCTTTTGGTTGCGTTGGTTCTTAGTAATCTTACTAAGCTCTGTGTTGATTTTGTCAATTAGTACAATTGGAGCTTCTACTTCCCCATTGACGTTGGGATTGGGCTCCATGGTTTTGATGTTCATTTCGGGTCGTACACGCTGGCGTGTGATCTGAATGAGACCAAAACGGCTGGGCGGAAGAATTTTGTGTTTAGTTCTGTCCGTACTCATTTCGTTAGTCAAGTGTTCAAAAAGCTTTTTCCGATTGGCATTGGAATTTAAGTCGATAAAATCGACTACAATAATACCTCCCATATCTCGCAGACGCAATTGTCTTGCGATTTCTGAAGCAGCGATGAGGTTGACCTCCATGGCTGTTTCTTCTTGGCTTTTAGAACGATTGGATCGATTGCCGCTATTGACGTCAATAACGTGTAAGGCTTCCGTATGTTCGATGACCAAATAGGCTCCTTTTTGCATGGAAACGGTTGTTCCAAAGGAAGCTTTTATCTGACGTTCAATCCCAAATTTTTCAAAAATAGGAAGATGATTTTCATACAGTTTTACAATTGATTTTTTATCAGGAGCTATCGTTTCGAGATAGTCTTGAATTTCAGTTTGCATTTCTGCATCATCTACGTGGATCCCAGTAAAGCTATCGTCAAAAATATCGCGAAGGATACTTGATGAACGATTGATTTCACTCAATACCTTGGTGGGGTATTTATCAATTTGTTTCAACTTGGCAGACAAATTTTTCCAACGGGTTAACAATTGTTGGATATCTGCGTCGAGAGCAGCAACTTTTTGACCTTCAGCTACCGTACGGATAATCAGTCCAAAACCTTTGGGACGGATACTTTGTACAAGTTTTTTCAGTCTTGTTTTTTCTGCTCGGTCTTCAATTTTTTGAGAAATCGAGACACGATCCGAAAAAGGCATGAGGACCATAAATCGGCCTGCAAGCGAAATTTCAGAACTCAATCGAGGTCCTTTGGTTGATATCGGTTCTTTAACAACTTGAACCAAAACGGTTTGTTTAGGAGAAAGAGTGTCTCCGATATTTCCGTCTTTGTCGATATCTTTTTCGTAACGAAATTGTTTTAATAGATAATCTTTGTTTTTACCTGTGCTTATCTGTTTAATATATTTAACAAGAGAAGGGAGTTTTGGACCGAGATCGTGGTAATGTAGAAATCCATCTTTTTCATGGCCTACATCGACGAAAGCGGCATTTAACCCAGGAACAGCTTTTCTGATTTTTCCGACAAAAATGTCGCCTACAGAAAACTTGTTGTCTTCAACTTCTTGGTTTAGCTCAATTAATTTTCCATCCTTGAGCAGTGCAAAATCAACAGCAGAGGAATGCGAACGTATAATTAATTCTTTATTCACTCTGATATATTTTGTGTCCTCACGATATTTTTCGTGGTGACGGATTAAACAATATTTTCAGGATTTTCCTGAAGCAGCAGTCAACTTTTGATGCTGCATTTCAATGAACGTTTGGTAAATTTTTTAAGTGTTTTGCCGAACACTATTTTTTCTTGTGGCGATTCGCTCTACGGCGTTTTTTTCGCTTATGCGTCGCTACCTTGTGTCTTTTTCGTTTTTTACCACTTGGCATATGCTATGTTTAATTTTTTAGTTAAAACTTATTTTGATACGGCAACTTTAGACTTAACCCCTTGCACAAAAATTTTGGCGGGCTTGAATGAAGGAATGTTATGAGCTGGAATTTTTATCGCTACATTTTTAGAAATGTTACGTCCTGTTTTTTCAGCACGTGTCTTGATAATAAAACTTCCAAATCCTCTCAAATACACATTCTCTCCTTTTTCTAAAGAACCTTTTACCTCTTTCATGAATTTTTCAACTGTGGCTTGCACATCAGCTCGATCTATCCCTAGCTCTTCTGAAATATTAGATACAATGTCTGCTTTAGTCATATTTTTCTTTTAATGCTAAAAAATTTAAGGCCTGCAAATATATTAATTTTATATTATAAAATGCTCTGAGTAAAGTTTTTATATTATACTTGCTTGAAAACAAAACGATTTTTAAAAGAGGTTGAAATTTGACTTGGACAGATATTTTGCTAAGCTGGTACTCAGAAAATAAACGTCCTTTTCCATGGCGTAAGACCAAAGAGCCCTATAAGGTTTGGCTTTCGGAAATTATCCTTCAACAAACCCGTACTGTCCAAGGCACTCCTTATTATGAACGATTTATAAAAGTTTTTCCCACAGTCAAAGATTTGGCATTGGCAGATGAAGATAAAGTTTTAAAAATGTGGCAAGGTTTGGGGTATTATTCCAGAGCCCGAAATTTACATCATACGGCTCGTCATATTCATAATGACTGTAAAGGCACATTCCCTAATACTTTTGAAGGACTCATAGCGCTTAAGGGTGTAGGGGATTATACTGCAAGCGCAATTGCCTCTATTTGTTTCAATCTGCCTGAAGCTGTTGTAGATGGTAATGTGTATCGTTTTTTATCACGTTACTTTGGAATTCAAACACCCATAAATGACCGTTTTGCACATGGTGAATTTAAAACCAAAGCTGCGCTTTTGATGGATGGAACTCAACCGGGAACTTTTAACCAGGCGTTAATGGAGTTTGGAGCCTTACAATGTACACCCAAAAATCCTTTTTGTACCCAATGCCCCTTTGCCAAAAAATGTGTGGCTTTCAATCAGAATAAAATTCTATCATTACCGGTAAAGGGTCGAAAAATCAAGGTGACCGAGCGTCATTTTAATTATCTTGTTATTCAGGATCAAAATGGTAAAATATTGCTCGAAAAAAGACAAGGTAAAGGAATTTGGCAAAATCTTTTTCAGTTTCCCTTGGTAGAAACCTCTAAAATGATGAAAAGTAAAAAGGCTTTTGTGAGTCATTTGCCACCAGAACTGGAAATAGAACTCGATCTAAAATCCCTAAAACTCTGGAATAAAACACCTATAATCCACAAACTATCTCACCAAAAGCTTTTTGTGTTTTTTTGGATTGTTCCATCTTTGATTTTACAAGAGAAGGGACTTTCGGTTGGGGATTTAAATAAAAGAGCCGTACCTGTGGTAATTCAAAATTTTATGAAGAATTGTTTTGAATTTCAAGGCTGATGCTTAAATTTACTTTTTTATAACTCAAATCCTTATAAACTATGAGCGGTACATTAAACAAAGTTATGCTAATTGGACACCTAGGAGATGATGTTAAAATGCATTATTTTGAAGGGGGAGGATCTATAGGTCGTTTTCCATTAGCAACAAACGAATCCTATACCAACAAAAGTACAGGAGAAAAAGTAACCAATACCGAGTGGCATAATATTGTAGTTCGGAACAAGGCTGCGGAGATCTGTGAGAAATACTTGAGTAAGGGAGATCGAATCTATGTAGAAGGTAGAATCAAAACACGAAAGTGGGCGGGTGAAGATGGTGTAGATCGATATTCTACAGAAATCAACGTCAATGAATTTACTTTTCTTACCACAAAAAAAGAGGTTTCTCCAGCAGTGCCTCCTTCAGATGCTCCTGTTAAACCAAGTGTAGAGGAAACGCCTCCAGAAAATACAGACGATTTACCCTTTTAATAAGAAACCGATTGGATCCTGACCCGTTACCTTTTTTAACTACCCTTGTTATAACACTTGATGTGACATGGGTTCAATCCTTTTTAGTTCTTTTCTTATTGATGTGTTCTGCGTTGATTTCAGGAACAGAGGTTGCATTTTTTTCACTTCAACTAAAGTCTTTAGAGGATTCTGAAAATGAGGAGCCCAACCCTGCAATTCAATCAGTAATCTCCCTTTTGCGGAAACCAAAGCGTCTATTAGCAACTATTTTGGTGGCGAATAATTTCATCAATATTGCCATTGTACTTTTATTTACACTTCTCAGCAAAACCCTTTTTGATGAAATAGACAATCCCTTGGTACTTTTGTTTATCGAGGTGGGTATTATCACCACATTGATATTAATTTTTGGAGAGATCTTACCCAAAGTGTATGCCAATAGAAATGCCTTGGCTTTTTCTATACGTATGGCCCCACTCATTAAATTCCTAGATCGTTTTGTTTTATTTTGGATTACTGGCCCCATGAGTCAAACGACTACTTTTTTAGAAAAACGTCTTGGAGACAAAAAAAATCAACTTTCAGTAGATCAACTTTCACAAGCCCTTGAACTTACGGATGACGAAGAAACCACCTCAGACGAACAGCGGATTTTAGAAGGGATTGTTAATTTTGGAAGTACCGATACCCGCGAAGTCATGTGTCCTCGTATAGATATGTTTGCCCTTTCTGAGGACATAAGTTTCAAAGAATTGATCCCTTTGATTTTAGAGCAAGGCTATTCTAGAATTCCAGTGTACAGCGAAAAAAAAGACAATATCAAAGGAATTTTATATATCAAAGACTTACTTCCTCATTTAAAGAAATCAAATTATTCCTGGCAAAAGCTATTAAAGCCACCCCTATATGTTCCTGAAAACAAAAAATTAGACGATCTCCTCAAGGAATTTCAACAAAAGAAAAATCACCTTGCTATTGTAGTTGATGAATATGGGGGTACTTCAGGGTTGATCACCTTGGAGGATATTATGGAAGAAATAATAGGAGATATCAGTGACGAATTTGACGAACAAGATTTGAGTTATTCCAAGTTGGATGAATACACCTATGTATTTGAAGCAAAAATCGGTTTAAAAGATTTTTATAAGGTTATCAATTTGGAGGATACATCATTTTTTGATTCCGTAAAAGGAGAGGCAGAAACCCTTGCCGGATTGATTTTAGAAATGACAAGAAAATTTCCAAAAAGAGGACAAAAAATTCCATTTGAAGGATACCTTTTTGTCGTCGAAGAATTGGACCAATTTCGAATCAAGCAGGTCAAAGTATTGCTCCCTAAAGACTCTAAATAAGACCAATGAGAAAATGGATTTTGTTTTTATTGGTTTTGACACAATGTAATGAAGACCTACAACCCAAACCAACTGCCTATCTTCGTTTGGAATACCCAAAATCTGAATATCAACAGACAAACAATTCACCCTATTTTTCATTTGAGTACAATCGTCAGGCGCTTGTAAATGCGGAAAACAAATCCGCACCGCGATTGGTCTATCCTCAGATGAAGGCAACATTATATCTCAATTACAGTTCTATAAAAAAAAATTTAGACTCGCTGCTGAATGATGCATATCAGTTGCCATACAAGCATATATCTAAAGCAGAGTCTATTCCAGAAAAATTATTTATAAACGAAGAAAAAAGGGTGTATGGAACCTTGTTTTCGGTTGTAGGCAATGCAGCATCTCAATACCAGTTTTTTTTGACTGACAGTCTGAATCACTTTTTAGTAGGATCACTCTATTTTTATGCTCGACCCAATTATGATTCTATATATCCAGCCATTAGTTATTTACAAAATGACATCATTCATTTAATGGAAACCCTAGAGTGGGAGTAGGTATTAGGGATTTAAACTTTGGACTTGCTCTATTGAGGTGACTTTATAGGAAGGCCCTGTGGCTTTGACCACTTCACTGATTTTCTCAAGCCCCATCACTTTTGCATCGTAAATGACCCAAGCGGTTTTGGATTCAAAATCCACTGTTGCAGAAGCGACTCCTGTAGTTTGATTCAGTTTTTTTTCAATGGTAGCTGCACAACCAATGGCACAAGTCATACCATCAATACTCAATTTGGCAAAAGCCTTTTCCTCTATTGCTTTAGGTAAGGTACTTTGGGTTTTGTCATTGGTAGAAACAGTCACAATATTGTCTGTATTTCCATTTTTACAGCTAGTAAAAACGAAACCGATAAATAAAAAAACGAGAAGCGCTTTTTTCATGTGTTAAGTTTTTTTTCAAAAATAAGGATTTAGCAATAGATGCTTACCTAAAAATATGCAATTTTGTATCGCTATGAATACTTCAATCAAGAAATGGGTATATCTCATTTTGCTTTCTTTAATATGGGGAAGTTCTTACATACTTATTAAAAAGGGATTAGTGGGATTGTCCCCGCTCCAATTAGGTTCTATCAGAATTCTAATGACAACATGTATTCTTCTCATTTTTGGCTGGAAACAATTGAGAAAAATTCCTAAATCTGCTTGGAAATGGATTGTTTTTACGGGTTATTTCGGCACTTTTTTTCCTAGCTACTTGTTTGCTTTTGCAGAAACCGTAATCGATTCTTCTGTAGCTGCGGTATTGAACGGTATGACCCCATTGTTCACATTACTTGTCGGAATTGTATTTTTTGGGTCATCATTTAAATGGGGAAAAATCTTAGGTGTTTTGATTGGTTTTGGAGGCACCTTAATTTTGGTTTCCAACGAATTCCAAATCAATACAGGATCGGAAAGTTGGTATGCTTTTTTGGTAGTACTTGCAGCATGCTGTTATGCGATCAATGTCAATGTAATTAAATATAGGTTAGCGGGAGTTTCAGCATTGGCGATTGCTTTAGGGAATTTTTTGGCCATAGTATTTCCCGCTCTTTTGATTTTAAGCTTTTCTGATTTCCCTTGGGCTAAAACCACTCAAGGAAATGAGGTTAGTATTGCTTTGGGCTATATTTTTATTCTAGCTTTTTTGGGAACTGCTTTGGCGAAAGTCATGTTCAATGAGTTGGTTGCCATTTCGTCTCCTGTGTTTTCGATTTCGATCACCTATTTATTGCCAATAGTTGCCATTGGATGGGGGGTATTAGATGGAGAAGTGTTTACATTATTGCAATGGGTGGGTTGTGCCTTTATTTTATTAGGGGTGTATTTAGTGACCGAAAAAAAGCGACTCCACAGGAGCAAATCTTCCTAGAGAGTAAGTTACTGAAATTGTTTTTCGTCAATTTTTGGATTTAATTCAGTGCAATTCGGTACTTTAAGCGGTTTTCCATCTAGGGAAATTTGCTCTAAATTGTCTAGCATTTTAATTTCTTTACCTGTCACAACGATTTGAGTTGGTCACTCAGCATCTGTTTTTTGGCGGCACGACTTACCTCTTCGGGATTTACCTTGTTGATGTTTTAGGAGTTTTCAAAAGTCAGATTTTAGGTAAATTAATTTAGAACCCTATCTTACTTAAGCTATAGGATTCAACATTCTAAATTAATACATTTGAATTTTAAAACAAATTTAAAACTATGAGATTTATCACTTTTCTAGCCCTAGCATTAACTTGTACTTTAGGGATAAGTCAAAAAAAATATAACCGAGTTTTAACTTCCTTAGACGCTCATAAAGACCATTACGAATCTGTTGCTCAAGACATTTGGTCTTATGCAGAAATGGGATATCAAGAAGAGCGCAGCAGTCTTCTGTTACAAAAAACCTTGTCTGAAGAAGGTTTCACAATTGAAGCGGGTGTAGCCGATATTCCCACAGCCTTTGTAGCTACCTACGGCTCTGGAGGCCCCGTTATTGCGATATTGGGGGAGTATGATGCACTTCCTGGATTATCACAACAAGCGGTACCTTATAAGTTGAGTAATAATGGGAAAGCAGGACATGCTTGCGGTCATCATTTGTTTGGAACGGCTTCAGCCGCTGCCGCAATTGCACTCAAAAACTATATTGAGAATGAAAAGATTTCTGGAACAGTAAAATTTTATGGGTGTCCTGCTGAGGAAGGAGGTTCAGGGAAAGTATATATGACCAGAGCTGGTCTTTTTGATGATGTGGACGTGGCCTTACATTGGCATGCAGACAGTAAGAATTCTGCGAGTGTCCGTCCTGCACTGGCCAATAAATCCGCTAAATTTCGATTTTATGGGGTTTCAGCGCATGCCGCTGGGGCTCCTGAAAAAGGACGTTCCGCATTGGACGGTGTAGAGGCAATGAATGCGATGGTCAATATGTTGCGTGAACATACAACAGAGAGTACCCGCATACACTATGTAATCACCCAAGGAGGAAATGCACCTAATGTAGTTCCCGACTTTGCAGAAGTATATTATTATGCAAGACACCTCACCAGGAGTGAGGTGGTTAGTGTTTTTGACCGTATTGTGGATGCTGCCAAAGGTGCTGCTATGGGTACAGGAACCACTATGGAATATGAAATGATAGGAGGGACACATGAATTGTTACATATTGAAAGTTTGCAAAAAAGAGTGCATAAAAATCTAGAAACCATAGGAGGATATACCTATTCTGAAGAGGAAAAAGCCTTTGCAGAAAAAATTGCGGAGAGCTTAGGTGTTCCCTTAGATTCAAAATATGTGGAGGGTGTTGCTCCGTACAGTAGCAGTTCAAAAGCAGGAGGCTCTACGGATGTAGGAGATGTCAGTTTTGCCGTCCCCACGGTGGGACTTCGAGCGGCTACATGGGTTCCTGGGACATCTTCCCATAGCTGGCAAGCTGTGGCTGCGGGGGGAACAAGTATTGGAATCAAAGGAATGATGGTGGCTGCAAAAACCCTTGCGCTCACTGGAATGCAACTTTTGGACGACCCCAAGGCGATCGAAACGGCAAAAAAGGAATTTATAGAAAAACGAGGGGCTGATTTTAAATATGTGCCTATGTTGGGCGATCGAAAACCCGCCTTAAATTATAGAAATTAAATTTTTAAACTGAACACTATGAAAAATAGAATCCTTTTGGGTGCATTTCTTTCTTTTTGCTTTTCAAATGCTCAAGTTTACACATTCAGCTCTGAAAAAGAAGGAAAAACGATCACTCACAGAATTATGATGGATGACAACTATCTTGTTGAAACTCAATTTATTTCAAATCCTGCAGAATTTATTCTAACCCGGGGAGGATTTTATACTAAGAAGGACAATACCTATCAAGTCGCTCTTGAATTTAATTCCAATCATGAAAAGGACAGCGTAAAAACGTTGCAGTTGGTTTGGGAAGATACCTGGAAAAAATCCACCAACAAAGCAATCGACTTAAACGGAAAATGGCTTATGGCAGGGAGAATGACAGACGAAGGAGCACAGAGAAGAGACACTACAAGACCAAGAAAAACCATGAAATTTCTACAAGATGGGCATTTTCAGTGGATTTCTTTCAATACAGAGACCTTTCAGTTCTTTGGAACTGGAGGAGGGTTTTACACAGCTGAAAATGGCACCTACACAGAAAACATTGAATTCTTTTCCAGAAACAATAAAAGCGTAGGACGTGTTCTCCCTTTTCAATACAGTCTCCAAGGTTCTGATTGGCACCATCAAGGGAAAAGTAGTAAGGGAGATCCAATGCATGAAATTTGGACCCAACGGGTCAATTAAATCAAACCATCAATTCAAAGTTCAAAACTCCAAAAAATGATGGAAGAACTGATCTTTGGAAGAACATTAACCTTAGCACAAACGATATGATAACTAGTCAAGAATTAATTGATTTATTGACCTTAGAAAAAAAAGACGATTACCATTTCATCGGGCATAATTATAAAACTGCATGGGGACGTGTTTTTGGAGGTCAAGTATTGGGTCAATCGCTTCATGCCGCCTATCAGACCGTGCCAAAAGATCGAATCGCACACTCCATGCATGGGTATTTTATTTTAGGAGGAGACATCAATATTCCAATTGATTTTCATGTAGATGCCATTCGAGACGGAAGAAGTTTTACCACACGTCGTGTAGTTGCTTTTCAAAAGGGGAAAGCCATTTTTAATATGGCAGCTTCTTTCCACATCAAAGAAGAAGGAGAAAGTCACCAGATTCCCATGCCAAATGTATTGACTCCTGAACTCTTATTGACCGACATTCAACAGGCTGAAGGCTTGCAACAACAAGATCCTGAGCGTTTTCTTAGATTGATGAAGGCACATCCTCAGATTTTTGAATTTAAGCCTGTGGATAAAGCGATTTACTTACAAACTCAAAATTCACTTCCCTTGGCACATATCTGGTTCCGAATAAAAGATAAAATTCAAGGAGACCTTCCGTTGCAACATCAAATTTTGGCTTTTGCATCGGACTACAGTCTTTTGCTTTCAGCCACATTACCCCACAGAGAAAAACTGATGGATGCAAAAATGTATTATGCTAGTTTAGACCATGCCTTGTGGTTTCATCGGGATTTTAAAATTGATGACTGGTTGTTGTATGCTATTGAAAGTCCAAGTGCATCAAATGCTCGTGGTTTTTCAAGAGGAAGTATCTTTGATAAAAATGGAGTAATGGTGGCCTCGGTCACTCAAGAAGGATTAATGCGTAGATATAAATAAAAATGATTAAAAAGACACTCATCCTAGTTCTTATACTAGGATCGTTATACCCCCTAAATGCTCAAGAATATGACAAGGTCAAGGGAATATGGAATGCTACTTTTTTGGACTTTCCACTATCCGATAAGTTGAGTTTTCGGACTGAACTACATTTGCGAACCATATCCTATTTTAACACATGGAATCAACAACTTTTCAGGCCTCAATTGTCTTATAAAGCTTCCAAAAACGTTTCATGGCGCGGGGGATATACCTATATAAAAAATTTTGATCAAGACGTTACAGCAGATCCTAGAGTAAGAAGAGAACACAATATATGGGAGCAAGTACAAGTGAGCATACCCTTAAAAAAATCTTCATTTAGCACTTGGATTCGTTTGGAACATCGTTTTCAGGAAGAACGTCCTCTTCAAAAGAATAAAAGCTTGCGAAGCTTTGATTTTTCTAGTAGATTGAGATTCAGATTGACGTATCAAAAAACCTTGTCCAAAGCAGATGCCAAAGTTCTTTGGAATTTAGTGGCTTATGATGAAATATTTACAATCATGAATCCTCAAGGAATTCCTTTTAAGTTTAATCAGAATTGGACTTTTCTCGGATTTCGATTTAAATTCAGTGAGCAGCTTAGCATGGTTTCTGGATTTCAAAAAAATACTATTCTAAAAGCAACGGACCAATATTTAAAAAACAGATTATGGAACACAATATTGTTTTATAAATTTTAAAACCTAATTTTAAGGGAAACTTTTAAACTCAATAAATTTCATGAAATTTAATTTTTTCTCCACGTTTTTAACTTTGGTTCTGTTGCTTTTAAGTTATTTCGGACAAGGACAAAGCCCTTTTTTTAATGCAGAATCAGGGTATCAATGGTTGAGTACCGATCTTCATATCCACACAGTTTTTTCTGATGGAGCCGTATGGCCTAGCATCCGAGTTGAAGAAGCACGGAGAGAAGGATTAGACTTAATTGCTATGACAGAACACTTGGAATATCAACCTCATGCGAAAGATATTCCTCATCCAGATCGCAACCGATCATTTAAAATTGCCAATGGGATGATTCAAAAAGGAGAGAAGCTTCAAGTCATCAATGGTTCAGAAATCACACGTGAGATGCCTCCTGGGCATATTAATGCAGTGTTTGTAAAAGATGCTAATGCGTTACTTCACAAGGATTCTCTATCTGGAATTCAAGCAGCAAATGAACAAGAAGCTTTTGTATTTTGGAACCACCCCAATTGGGATGCCCATAGAAAAGATGGAATTGCTCGCTTAGAACCTTTTCACAACTATCTGATCGAAGAAAAATTATTGCACGGTATAGAAGTGGTCAATGAAACCACCTTTTCCGAAGAAGCTTTACAAATTGCATTAGATAATGGATTGACAATTTTGGGAACTTCTGATATTCATGGACTTACAGACTGGGCACATCACATCGCTCAGGGAGGACATCGTCCCATGACCTTTGTCTATGTGAAAGACAAATCCAAAGAAGCTTTGAAAAAAGCCCTTTTTGAAGGAGCCACTATAATCTGGTTCGAGGATTTGCTAATTGGTAAGAAAACCCATCTTGAAAAACTAGTGTCGCAAAATCTAAAGTTTGGCTCTCCTCAATATAAAGGAAAGAAAACCATCATGGAGGTAGAGGTATCCAACGAAAGTGCTGCTCCTTTTCATCTGGAATATACAGGGTCGTATAGTTTTCATCAAAGGGCTTCCGTATTTATTGTCCCAGCAAATAGTACCATTTCACTTTTAGTAAAAACGCAACAAAAGGAAGTATCAGTAGCACTTCCTTTCCGGATCTTGAATGCAATTACAGCACCCAAGAAGGTACTTGAACACACTTTTATAGTAAAATAGAGCAGATTTTAATAATTTTAACTTCAAATAGCCTGTAGGATGATTAAAGACAGCAATTGGCGACCACTACCTGATTTTTTGACGATACGTTCCAGTAAGATAGAAGGGCTGGGGCTTTTTGCCTTAGATAAAATTCCTGCGGGTACTGACTTAGGAATGACCCATATATTTGACTCCCGTTTTGCAGATCATTACATCAGACTTCCTCTTGGTGCGTTTATCAATCATCATGAAATTCCAAATTGTGAAGCCCTTTTTTCTGAAGAAGACGCTGAGGTTGGTAAATTGAAACACATTCGAATTTTTACTTTAAAAGAGATTGGGGAAGGTGATGAAATCACAGTGAAATACGTGATAAACAAACTTGACAATCCCAATTGGGAAATTGAATATGAGGCATCACAGTAGTCAATTTTATCATGGAGTAAGCAAGACAAAGACTCTATGATTGCTAAAAGTCATTTTGAAGTCATGAGTTGGAACTCCCGTTCAGTTAAAAAAGCCATTTAAAACTGAAAATTTAAAGAATATATATAGCAAATAAATTTGCCTAATCTTATCAAATTGTTAATAATCTTTGCGATTAATGCCTTTTATTGTTTAAAGATTTTATAATTTTGTTAAATCAATTCTTCAATAATGAATTGGTTTATGGTTATAGCCTTTGGGAATAATTCCTGAAGGCTTTTTTTTATGTCTTCATTTAATTAGGTAACCGTTGGTTTAGTGTCGTCAAACTTTAGATATTCTTTTGAAACAATAATTTCTTCCAATCTATTGAGGACATCTTGCAAATCCCTAAAACGAGTGTAAAGAGGTGTCATCGCAAATCGAATAAAGTGAGGGGGTCTGAAATCAGGGATTATTTTTGAAACTTTAGGATTGCCCTGAAGTAAGGCTTGACAAATTTGCCAAGAAGCAGGATGCGACAGAGTCACATGAGATCCTCTTTGTTTGGGATCAGTAGGGCTTTCTAATCGGTATTGCAACAGGACTAACTTTTCTTGAATCCCTTTGATAAAGAATTGGGATTGAAGCCTACTTTTTTTTCGAATGCTTTCGATGCCTGCCTTTAAGGTAATGTCCACTCCAGCCTCCATAGCTTGTAAGGACAATATAGGAGGGGTACCCGATCCAAATCGATCGATACCTTGTTTCGGTTTGTACACCGATTCAAAAGCAAAAGGATTTTGATGACCAAACCAGCCTTGAATGGGATTGAAAAGTTGCGTTTGAAGTTCTTTTTTAACGAACAAAAAAGCAGGACTCCCAGGGCCTCCATTCATATATTTATAACTACAACCGATGGCGATTTTACTACCTGTTTTTTCAAGATCAATGGCTACAGCACCCACCGCATGACTCAAATCCCAAATAATAATGCTTTGATGTTGCTCAGCCCACAAGTTGAGTATTTTCATGGGATATAAGAAAGAACTCTTATAGCTCACCAAACTCAAACAATAAATACCAGGGTTTTTTTTAATTGTGTTTTTGAGAATTTCTAAATCAGCATAAATTTCTTGTTGGTAGTCAATGTAGAGGATTTGATTCAATAATAAATCCCGAGCAACTCCTTCCATGACATAAAGATCGGTCGGAAAATTTAAGTTGTCAGAGCCCAAATGCTTTGGAAATAAGTCAGACTTCACAAGGGCATGAAGCACTTGGTACAAACGCACAGAGGTAGATTCTCCAATAAGAAGCTCTTCTTTTGAGACATGAAGAAGCGTTGCATATTTTTCGGCCAGGCGTAAAGGCAAGTCCATCCACACTTCATTCCAACTTCGAATAAGCCTTTTCCCCCATTGATTTTCAACAGTATTTTGTACGTCTTTTTGGGCTTTTTTAGGGAGTTTTCCTAAAGAGTTCCCATCCATATAAATTTCGTTGGGATTCAGAACAAAATCATTTCTATATTTTGCCAATGGGTCTTTTTCGTCCATGGCTTGAGCCGTTTCTAATTCACTCATATTTTGAATTTAAAAAGAATGGAATGATTTCTTGAACCCAGGCCGAATATTGTTTTCCACTTGGATGAAGACCATCTTTGGCGACCCAATCGGGATGGATATCAATTGCTCTGGACAGGGGGGTTATATCAATAAATTCAATTTCCTGAATGGCGCAAATTTCGTAAATCACCTGATTAAAATTATCAATTTCTGTGGCGATCTGTGCTCGGTCTCGTCCTTCAGCAAAAGGCATCACACCCCAGTTGGGTATAGATACAACAAACACTCGCTCTTTTCGATTACCACTGTAGGCAATTGCTTCGGAAAGTAAAATTTCAAATTGTTCTCGGAATTCATCAATGTTTCTACCACGGTATTGATTGTTGACTCCTATCAACAAAGAAACCCAATCATAAGGATAATTTAAGCTGGAATTATCAATTCCATTTTTTAATTCATCCGTAGTCCAGCCCGTTTGTGCAATGATTTTTGGGGTCTCTAAAAACAAATTTTTTTGAGCTAAAGAGTCTACTAATTGTACAGGCCAACGCAGATTTTCTGCAACGCTTTCTCCTATGGTATAACTGTCACCTAGCGCCAGATAACTCTGACGTATAGTGTCTTTATCACATGCGGCAAAACAAATTAATATAAGCCCATAAATATAGAATCGATTTTTTTTCATAGTTAAAATTGAAATGAACCAGATTCAAAATACGGGATTAATTTTAGGTTATAAAAATTAATGGGTCTTTTACGAATATATTTATTGGGTATCTTGCAAAAAATAGAATCAATCATGAGAGTATTTACAGCTTTTCTTTTCCTTTCTTTTTTTGGCTCGGCTCAAATTTCTTTAGAAACCACTTGGCTACCAAAATCCACAAATGAAACTTCGGGTCTTGAAGTTTTTGGAGATTATTTGGTCACTCACAATGACTCTGGTGACAAACCCAAGCTTTATATACTCAGCCAAAAGGGAGAAAAAATAATGGAAATAGAACTCAACGAGTTAACACATAAAGATTGGGAAGATATCGCTGCAGATTCCGACTACTTTTATGTAGCCGATACAGGAAATAATTATGCGACTCGTGAAGATCTGAAAATTTATATTTTAGATCGTCATTTTTTTCATCAAGGCACCATTTCGATACGTTACAAAGCTCAAACCTCCTTTGTTAAAACCTCTCGAAATGAATTTGATGCAGAAGCACTTGCAGTAGTGGGCGATCAATTGCACTTGTTTTCTAAAAACAGAAAAACCCTTCAGTCTGAAATTTACACCTTCCCTAAGATAGCAGGAAACTATACCCTTACACCCAGAGCTGTACTGGACACTCAATCTTTAGTCACCGCTGCAGATTATAGTGCAGAAGATGATTTAATGGTTATGACTGGATACAATTTCGAAGGAGATCAATTTTTTTACACAATACCTAATTTTAGAAAAAACGGGTATGATAATCTAGAACTTCAAAAGTATTTGATTCCTATTAAACCAGCTCAGATAGAAGCGGTCAAGATTATTTCGAAAGAGGAATATTGGTTGAGTTCTGAGGATGAGGGAAAAAATAGACCTAGACTTTTTCGGGCTCGACTTAATGTGGAATAATGTTTCTTTTTTCATCCGCTTTCTAATATTTCCCTAAATTGTGAGAATAAATTTTAAAATTACAACCTTCAACTTGAACTTATGAGAATTACTTTCCCTATGGTGCTTTTATTTTTGTTGAGCTCCACAGTCACTTTCAGTCAAAAAAAGAGAAAAGCAAAGAATAAAGAAACCACAACCTCTTTAACATACAACAACCTAAGTTGGAGAAATATAGGCCCTTTTAGAGGAGGAAGAAGTGTGGCTTCTACTGGCGTTGTAAAAGAATCTAATGTATTTTACATGGGTAGCACTGGAGGAGGAGTTTGGAAAACAGAAGACTATGGAATCCAATGGAAGAATATATCTGATGGTTATTTTAAAACAGGTACAGTAGGTGCCATTGCTGTTTCCGAAAGTGACCCCAATGTAGTTGTGGTCGGGATGGGAGAACATGCGGCTCGTGGTGTCATGACTTCAATGGGTGATGGGGTATATAAGTCTGAGGACGCAGGTGCCACATGGAAGCACATTGGTTTAGAACAATCCAGACATATTGCTAATATTCAAATTCATCCAACCAACCCAGATATATTTTATGTGGCTGTTCAAGGAGCTCAGTATGGACCCAATAAAGAACGTGGGGTCTATAAAACCGAAGACGGTGGTAAAACCTGGCAAAAAGTCCTTTATGTCAATGAACTTGTAGGGGCTGCTTCCTTGAGTATGGACATGAACAATCCCAGAATTCTTTATGCCGCTATGTGGGATCACAAAAGAACTCCTTGGCAAATGCGCTCTGGAGGACCCGATTCAGGAATTTATAAAACTACTAATGGAGGTGCAAATTGGACACGTTTGGAAAAAGGCCTACCCGAAGTCATTGGAAAAGCAGGGATTTCAGTTTCAAGAGCAAATTCAAAAAGGGTCTTTATTAATTTGGAAGCGGAAGGAGCAAAATCTGGAGTTTATCGTTCAGATGACAGCGGATCCACATGGAAACAAGTAAATAAAGATAGAATTGCCGTAACTCGCTCTTGGTACTATATGGAAATATTTGCCGATCCTCAGGATGAAAATAAGGTCTATGTTCTGAATGCACCTGCTTTAAAATCTATTGATGGAGGGAACACCTTTCAGCGAATGGCCACACCTCACGGAGACAATCATCATCTGTGGATTCATCCAAACAACAATCAGTTGATGATCAACTCCAACGACGGAGGAGCCAACGTTTCGTTAAATGGAGGGCAAAGCTGGAGTACCCAGCAAAATCAGCCTACATCCCAATTTTATCGTGTTATTGCGGATGCTCAAGTACCCTATCATGTGTATGGAGGACAGCAAGACAACTCTGCCATTGGAATTAAAAGTCGCGACAGCGATAGTGGGATTGACTGGAAAGATTGGTATTCAGTTGCGGGTTGTGAAAGCGCCTTCCTTGCATTTGACCCTAAAAATCCTGAAGTTGTGTATGGAGGGTGTTATCAAGGTATCATAGAGCGTTGGCATCGCGCTACCCAATCAGGAAAAGCAATAAAGGAATATCCTGAACTCGCATTGGGAAATCTACCTAAGGAATTTAAATACCGTTTTAATTGGAATGCTCCTATATTAAGTACCCCTTCAGACCCCAATACCATCTATCATGCAGGGAATGTTGTTTTTAAAACACAGAATGGAGGAATTGATTGGGAGGTAATTAGTCCTGATTTAACCCGAAATAATGTAGCACAGCAAATTCCTGGAGGGACTCCTTTTACTAACGAAGCTGCTGGAGGTGAAAATTACAATACGTTAATGAGTTTAGCGACTTCACCACACGATCCTGAGGTGCTTTGGGCAGGGAGTGATGATGGTTTGATCCACATTACGCAAGATGGAGGTAAAACTTGGAAAAACGTAACCCCCAACGGTCTAGAGGAAGGAATCATAAATAGTATTGAAGTGTCTCCCCATGATGCAGAAACAGCTTACATTACTTTGATGCGTTATAAGTTCATGGATTTAACACCTTATATTTATAGAACAAAGGATTTTGGGGCAAATTGGGAATTAATTACGGAAGGCATTTCAGGTGCGCACACCTTTGCTCGCGTAGTAAGGGCTGACCCTAAAGTTCCAGGATTATTGTATGCAGGAACAGAAACCGGTTTTTATATCTCTTACACTGATGGTGCTCAATGGGAAACATTTCAAAACAACTTGCCCGTAGTTCCGATCAATGATTTGTTCATTCAAGACAACGATTTGATTGCTGCTACAGCGGGTCGTGCCTTTTGGATTTTAGATGATCTTAGTCCCATTCAAGAACAAAAAGAAGTGGCAGGATTACATCTAGTAACTCCAAAACCTGCGTATCGAATCTTCTCTGGAAACACTCCCAAAAACAGTAATCAAGGGACTAATCCTTTAGAAGGTGTAATACTAGACTACTATATACCAAAAGTTACAGATTCCCTAGATGTAACGATTGAAATTTTAGAGGGGACAGAGGTAATCCGCACTTACACTTCTAAAAAGGAAACAAAACAAAAGTCTTGGCCTGGAGGGCCAAGTCCTGAAAAACTACTTACAAAAAAAGAAGGGTTTAATCGTTTTCATTGGGACTTACGAAGAGCTCCGCTGCCTAGTGTAGAGGGAGTTTTTGTGTACGGAAACTATGCTGGAACTCGGGTTGCACCAGGAAATTACAAAGCACGATTGAAGTATAACAATATAGAAAAAGAGGTGCCCCTAAGCGTAATGCCTAATCCCAACCTTTCAACCACCTCTGCAGATTTTGAAACTCAACAACAACTTTTATCACAAATTGAAGAAGGCATTAAAAATGTGCACCATTCAGTTTCAGCGATGCGAAAAGTCCAAAAACAACTGCAACACTATATTCAGATTCTGGAGGGACAAGAAGATTATAAATCATTATTAGAAAAAGCAGAATCTATTGATCAGAAGCTAAAAACCTGGGAAAAAGGTTTGATTCAGCCGGATCAAAAGACGTTTCAGGATGTGATCAATTTCCATAATAAACTCAATGCAGAATGGATGTATCTCAAAGACTTTGTAGATTCTGAAGATCCCAAAGTAACACAGGGTGCACTGGATCGTCATCAAGATCTCAATAAAGAGTGGAGGACACAAAGAGCCAAATTAAACAAGATAATTGAACAAGATTTTCAGACCTTTGAAAGCGAATTTAAGTCTGCTGAGGTGCCTGTTCTGATTTTTTCTGAACAGATAAATTAAAATTTGTGGATCCATTAAAACAAACAATAATTGGGAGTGCTGAGTGGTGCAGTTTTGAAACCTTAAAAATACCTGCAATTAAAGCACGAATTGACTCGGGAGCAAAAACATCTTCAATTCAAGCAACTCACATCCGTCGTTTCAAACGGGGAGGTGAATCTTGGGTTTCTTTTGAAGTCAATCCGTTGCAAGATAATTTGAGTTTTTCAATTCAATGCGAATCTAAAATTATAGACACCAGAATGGTTAGGAGTTCGTCAGGAATATCTGAAAAACGTTTTGTGATTCAAGTACCAGTCTCTATAGGTGAAAACACTTTTGAAATTGAATTGACTCTTGCCAATAGAGATGGAATGGATTTTAGAATGCTCTTGGGAAGGGAAGCTATGCAAGATCGATTTTTAGTAAATCCGTCCACGAGATACAAATTTGGAGATTATAATGAAGATGAGTTGAAATCCATGTACAGCTATTTGGTGTATAGAAAGTCAGGATTAAATATTGGTTTATTGGCTACAGATCGTACACTTTACAGTAATAAGCGACTGATGGAGGCTGGGATAGCCCGTGGACATGAAATGCGTTTTTACAACATTCAACAGTGCTATATGCGTTTGGATGCCGACACCCCCGAAGTTCGATATCGAGGAGGAAGCATAATCAATGATCTTGATGCAATTATCCCTAGAATACGTCCCAGTATGACGTTTTACGGTTGTGCTTTGTTGCGCCAATTTGATTCTATAGGTGCCTTTTGTTTAAACTCCGACACCTCGATTTCTCAATCAAGAGACAAGCTGTTTTCAAGTCAACTTTTTACTTCCAATAAAATCAACATTCCCATTACTGGTTTTGCAAAATCACCACTGGATACCAAAGACCTTATTGATATGGTGGGAGGGGCTCCACTGATTATCAAGCTACTACAAAGCGCTCAAGGAAAAGGAGTCGTTTCTGCGGAAACCAACAAGGCCGCCGAAAGTGTGATTAATGCTTTTAAAAGTCTTCAAGCCAATATTTTAGTTCAGGAGTTTATCAAAGAAGCTTCTGGGAAAGACCTGCGTTGCTTTGTGGTTAACGGTAAGGTAGTGGCTTCAATAGAGCGTACTGCCCCCAAAGGAGAGTTCAGATCCAATATCCATATAGGGGGAACGGCAAAAAAAGTTAAAATAACAGCTGAAGAAAGAAAACTTGCGGTGAAGGCAGCCAAAATCCTAAACCTTGCTGTAGCAGGGGTAGATATTATCCGTTCCAATAAAGGGCCTCTGCTTTTAGAAGTCAATTCCTCCCCAGGGTTGGAAGGGATCGAATCGGCTACAGGTAAAAATATAGCCAATGAGATGATAATGGCTATTGAGAAAAAGTTAAAGTTTAATCCAGTACCTCAATAGTCTTTTACTCCTTGGTTTTTTATTGTTTGGACTATTTAAAGTTATGAGAGGTTTTTTATTTTGGCGGATCACTTCTCCTGCCTTGTGTAAAATGGGTAAGCGTTAATTCCGTAAATATGAAAAAGATTTTTTGGATTTTATTTTTTAGCATTCACTTTACTTGGTCACAAGATGTTCAATCACCTGATACAATTCAAATACTGGGTTTCGGATCCTGTAATCGGACTGATTTAGATCCCAAAATATGGGATGCCATTGCTCAACAAAATATGGATGCTTGGGTGTGGCTGGGCGATATTGTATATACTGAAGAGGAAAGTATGGAAGACCTTGCCTCGAAATACGCACTTCAAAAAAGTCTTCCTGCATATAAAAAACTGCAGACAGAAGCAGCTATTTTTGGGGTTTGGGATGATCATGATTTTGGCACTAATGATGGAGGTGCACAATTTGAGAAAAAACAACAAAGTCGAGATTTATTGTTTGATTTTTTAAAGCTTCCTTCAAGCCATCCTGCACGAACCAGGTCAGGGGCCTACCAGAGCTATTGTTTTGGTGAAAAAACTGAAAAAGTATGTTTATACCTTTTGGATGTACGTTATTTTAAAGAAGAATACGAAGTTGATCCAAGTCCGAAGCAGCGATACATGAAAAATAACGGCAGTTTGCTGGGTGAGGCACAATGGAGTTGGTTGGAAAAAGAATTGGCAAGAAATGATGCTATTGTAAATTTATTTGCCGGAGGCATTCAGTTGCTTTCCTCAGAGCATCCTTATGAAAAGTGGTCGAATTTTCCGAATGCTCAACAACGCTTTTTTGATTTGCTCAAACGTTATCAAATTAAAAATCCAGTTTACCTTAGTGGTGATCGGCACATTGCTGAAGTGTCAGCTAAAGAAATTGCTCCCGACTACAAACTTTACGATATCACTTCTAGTGGCTTGACCCACTCCTATGATAGTTTGGAAGAAGAACATAATTCTTTTAGAGTAAGTCCATTGATTACGCATCTGAATTTTGGAACCGTTCGATGGGATTGGGACAAAAGAATTTTCACGCTTCAAATACACGACGAAGGTGGAAAAATTCAATTTCAAAAAAACATTCCCATACAATAACTCAGAGTTCTTTAGACTTTCTTTAATTTTAGCGTTCAAAGTCATTTTTTATGGAATATCTGTCCTTGATTTTATCACTCTTAAGTTTAATTCTTTTGATTTTTTTAATTCTAAAGTCTAAAGCGGGGGAGAGTAAAGACTTGGAAGAGATTTTGCGAGCTCAGTTTCAAAAAGAGTTTTTGACAAACCGAGAAGAGCTTTCTAAAAATTTACAAGAAAACCGGAACGAACTTACTCATAGCTTTGAACGTCTAAATGAAACGCTTTTGAAGAAAGCAAAAGACGACCGGGAAGAGTTGCGTATAACTCTTAAAGATTTTCAGGCAAGTTTTTCTAAAAATGTAGAAACCTTCAATACCGTTCAAAAGGAAAAGTTTGATCAAATGAAACTGAAACAAGATGAAATGATCAAAACGACCGAATTGCGATTGGAGCGTATGCGTGAAACGGTAGATGAAAAATTACACAAAACTCTAGAGGAGCGATTAGGGAAATCTTTTGAAATGGTAACCAAACAGTTAATGGTGGTTCAAAAAGGATTGGGAGAAATGCAAAACATCGCTTCGGGTGTAGGGGATTTAAAGAAAGTCTTGAGTAATGTCAAAACACGAGGCGTACTGGGAGAAATACAATTGGGGAATATTTTGGAAGAAATCATGGCACCTGACCAATACGCAACTAATGTCAAAACCAAAAAGGGATCCGATGCACTTGTTGAATTTGCGATTAAGCTCCCAGGCCGCGGGAAAAGCGACGAACCTGTTTTCTTGCCTATAGACGCCAAGTTTCCTCAAGAGGATTATGTACGTCTTCAGAATGCCTATGAGGCTGGAGATGCTATTGCTGTTGAACTATCTAAAAAGGCCTTGTTGCAAGCAGTGAAAAAATTCGCTAAAGAGATTTCACTCAAATATATTGATCCTCCCCACACTACTGATTTTGGAATTATGTTTTTACCCATAGAAGGCTTGTTCGCCGAGGTTATCCGTCAGCCTGATATGATAGCGATGTTACAGCGTGAATTTAAAATCGTAGTTACAGGACCAACGACTTTAGCCGCTATGCTAAACAGTCTTCAGATGGGCTTTAAAACTCTAGCCATTCAAAGGCGAAGTAGTGAAGTTTGGAATGTGTTGGCAGCTGTAAAAAAAGAGTTCAACTCCTTTGGAGGAGTGTTGGAAAAAGCTCAAAAGAAAATTAACGAAGCCAACAAAGAAATTGAGAATCTCGTAGGCACCCGGACACGTATGATGCAGTCTAAACTAAAAAACGTGGAACAACTGGAGGTACCTAAAACGGAAGAGGATACACCGAAACTTATAGACCTTAATAAGGAAGAGGAATCGTAAAGAATTGGGTTCGTTGTGGATTAAAATTCTTTGACATGGAGAACTCCCAATGGAGTCTTTTTAAAATTCAAGAGGTGTTCTGGGTTCAATTCTTTTCTCGTCAGTGAAGGGAATTTCAGATCCAGCATTTCACATTATCAATAAAAAAACCCTTGAATTTAGTGGAATTAAGGGTTTAAGTAGTTTAAAGTGGTACCTCCAGAAAACAGGACATCAAATTATATACTGACAATCAAGTGGTTATGAAATCATTGGTACACATTGTGTAACACTGGGGGTATCTGTGTACTATATAAAGGTAGTTGGTTTTTGAAACTTTAATTTATCTATTAAACTAATTCATCAATAATAGAATCTACATGTATAAGACAGGTATCTAAAATTTTAATAGTATCAAAATCAGTTTGGTCAAATATTAAAGAAAGTTCAGTACCTCCCAAAATCAATCCCTCAATTCCTTCTTTTTCAATCAATCGACTAATAATTTCTATCAATTTAATTTTAGAGTCCTGATTATTGATATTAAAAACTAATTCATTCATGTAAATACTATGAATTAAATCTTGTTCGGTTTCGTTTGGAATAATTATTTCAATACCCTTACTCATTCCTTTTGATGAATAAAATCCTTTAGACATAGTGAATTTTGTACCTAATAAACCACATTTCTTAAGACCTAATGATGAAATATGATTCAATGTTTTATCTACTATTGATATCATTTCAATCTTTACCTGACTTTGTAATTCGTCAAAATATACATGTGGGGTATTTGAACAAATGAAGACTTTTGAAACTCCAGATTTTATTAGAATATCAATTCTTTTTCTCATAAAATCAATGAAACCTTTTTTATCATTTTCAGAGATGTAATTCAACATCCTATCCATGTCTACACTTACAATACATAACTCTGGATATTCTACACTATCTGTGACTTCACGAAATTTCTTAATAACCAGTTGATAATACTTGATTGTTGATTCAGGTCCGATTCCTCCAATTAGTCCAACTTTAATCATAAAAGATTATTTTCTATAAAGGTATTTTTTACTTATTGATTGATTCCAAATTTTTGATAAAAAAACCACTAAATGGCACACGATATGGTACACAAGAGATACCCAAAAAACAAAACCCCCTGAAAATCAATGATTAACAGGGGGTTTTTCGTGGTACCTCCAGGAATCGAACCAGGGACACAAGGATTTTCAGTCCTTTGCTCTACCAACTGAGCTAAGGTACCCCGCTTTTAAGCAAGTGCAAATATAGTTGCCTTTTGTATTCTCACAAAATCATTTCACTTATTTTCTTTGTAATTTTACACTCATAATTAAGTTTAATGCAACTGATCATTGATCTTGGAAATACACAAATCAAATATTTTGTATTTGATAAAGAGATAGATATAAAGGAAATTTCCTGCCCAATAGAGGATTGGAACGCCAACTTGACCAAGCTTAAAATGGACTATCCTGCCATTGGGCAATGTATTATTTCAGATGTCAATGGTGCTATCACCAAAGAGTTACACCAGGCATTAGCACCAGTGCCAATTATTTTATGCTCTTCTGCATTACGTCTTCCTTTCCAAACGCGTTATGATCCAAGTCATCAATTGGGAGCAGACCGCGTGGCCTTGCTTGCAGCTTGTGCATTGGAGTACCCGAGCCAAAACGTATTGGTCATCGATTTAGGGAGTTGTATAACCTATGACATATTAGATCAAGAAGGGATTCACCATGGGGGGTCCATCAGCCCTGGGTTTCGAATGCGTTATAAGGCAATGCATACCTTTTCAGGCCTTTTACCTAACTTGGAGCCAAAAGGGACAACACAATTTATTGGAACAAATACAGAAAGTGCAATGCACTGTGGGGTTTCACAAGGAATTGTGTCAGAAATTAATACCGTAATTTCAAATTATGAAGCCAAATTTGACTTTTTAACGGTTATTTTAACAGGTGGAGACGTTGAAATGTTGCCTAAACCATTAAAAAATAGCATATTTGCGCAGTCAAATTTTTTAGCGAAAGGTTTGAACTTCTTATTAGCAAGCAATACAAATTCATGAATCGAGTAAACGCTTTTCTCTTTTTGCTTTTGATGACCTCCCCTCTATTTGCACAAAATACGGTGTCTTCTCCCTACTCTGCTACGGGCTTGGGTGAACGCAGTTTCAATGGCACTCAAGCTACACGTCACATGGGTGGATTAGATGTTTTTACAGATTCTATTCACGCCAATTTGAACAACCCCGCTAGCTATGGGTTTTTAAAATTTACAACCTATTCTATAGGAATAAATTATACCAATCATAACCTTACGTCCAATTCCGCGACAGAAAATTCCGACTTGGCATCATTGGATTATCTTGCTGTGAGTATTCCAACAAAAAGGTTCAGCTTTGGATTTGGTATCCTTCCCTTTACTTCTGTGGGTTATCGAATAGAAAGAGCTACTCAATTGTCAAACTCAGATATTTATAATCGGTATGAAGGCCGAGGTGGGTTGAACCAAGCTTATTTTTCTATCGGAGTTCCTATTACTCCCAATATTTCAATTGGTTCTACTGTAAATTATAATTTCGGAAATTTATTTTATAGAACGGGTCAGTATCTTGAGGGGGTAGACAACGGTACCTTTTTGACAAATGATTCCACAATTTCTGGGTTGAGTTATCAATTTTCTGTACAAGCAAATATTCCAATTAACACCAAATACACAGCTCAAGCGATGTTCGCTTTTCAGCCAAATGGAATACTGAATGCGCAGAACAGTCGTGTTTTTTACACCCAATCTCTTTCCAGACAGAACATAATCGATTTTGCGGAAATCGACCTTTCACTCTCGGGATTGGATCAAACGAATTTGGACTTATCGGAGACTAGGCGTTACGGATTGGGTTTAGGTAAAAACAAGAATTGGTTTTTTGGGGTGCAATATAATTTGATAAAATCCGCTACCTTTAAGAACGAATTTTTTAATCGGAAGAATGTTTCTTACAGAGATGCTAAAAAATGGGCTGTTGGAGGATATTTTATCCCCAATTACTCTTCGTTCACAAGTTTTTGGAGTCGAGTGGTATACCGCTTTGGATTGCGGACAGAACAGATGAGCACAATCGTTAATAACATACCTTTAACAGAAACTGGCATATCTTTTGGTCTAGGATTACCACTAGCGGGTCTTTCCAACGCCAACGTAGGTTTTGAAATTAGTCAACGAGGGCAAAAAGATTCAGGATTGATTAAAGAAACAATCGTTGCATTACGCTTAGGCTTGTCACTCAACGATATTTGGTTTATAAAAAGAAAGTATAATTAAAAATGATAATGATGAAAAAGCGATACATTTTTGGGATTATTTTATTGGGGTTGATTTTTCAAAATCACATCAGTGCCCAAGATAACAATGATTGTATGCAAGACCTTTCCATATTTGCAGAGTATGTGAAAGTTAAAAATTACAAAGCTGCATTTGAACCTTGGAGTAGAGTTAGAGCAAACTGTCCAGACATCAATGTTGCCGTTTATACCTATGGAGAGCGTATTTTAAAAGATTACATCAAAAATGGAACTCCTGAAGAGATTGAAGCTTCCAAAAAGGACTTGATCCAACTTTACGATGAGTGGGTTCAAAATTTCCCTAAAAAGAAAAATAAAAGTACAGTAGGGGATGTGATTAGTAGTAAAGCACAAGCTCTACTTGATTATAATATTGCAGATTTAAAAGAAGTCTACAATACTTTTGATGAAGCATATACAAAAGATGCAGCAAGCTTTACCAATCCAAAATATCTATACAATTACTTCAAAACACTTTATGACCGATACAAAGAAGGTGATAGTGAAGTGAGTATGGAGATGCTATTTAACAAATATGAAGAAGTTTCAGAAAAATTTGAAATCGAAACGACTGAATTGTCCAAAAAATTAGATGTAATTCTTAAAAAAGAAGACGGAGGAAGTCCATTAACCAGCAAAGAACAGCGAAATAAAAGAGTATATAACATAAACTCTAAAGCAATCGGAACGTTTTTATCAAATTTAGATGCAATCATTGCCAAGGAAGCCACCTGTGAAAACTTAATTCCCTTGTATAAACGAAATTTCGAAGAAAACAAAGGAGATTCTGTGTGGTTAAAACGTGCTGCAAGCCGAATGGACAGCAAAGAATGTTCAGATGATCCTTTCTTTGTCACCTTGGTAGAGGCTTTGCATACACTTGATCCTTCAGCGGATTCTGCCTATTACTTAGGCTTGTTAAACGACAAGAGTGGAAATGCAGATGAAGCATTGAAGTATTACGAAGAGTCAATCACTCTTGAAGAAGATAATTACAGAAAAGCTAAGATCCTTTTGAAAATCGCAAATAAATTTAAAACCGCAGGGAGAAGAAGTTCTGCAAGGAGTTATGCAAACAAAGCACTTAGTTATCAGCCTTCGTTAGGACGCGCTTATTTATTAATTGCAAATATGTATGCAGATAGTGCCAACGATTGTGGTGACACTCAATTTAACAAGAGAGCGGTCTATTGGTTGGCAGCAGATTTGGCCAAAAAAGCGGGTAATGTAGATAATTCTTTATCTAAAGTAGCCCAAAGAACAGCAGAAAGTTATATTGGCAGAGCACCTAGCAAAACCGATATCTTTACAGAAGGTAAGGAAGGAGCAGTGATCAAATTTGACTGCTGGATAAACCGAAGTGTGACCGTTCCTAAATTATAAATGGGAACCACTTTACATAAAATAATTTACAGGGTTGTGGGAATTGCCACAGCCCTTTTTATTTCTTGTGAAGACAACACGGAAGCACTAAAAGAAATCAATAGTGACCGTCAGGACCCCATAGGAACTGCTTTGAACATTAGAATGGTATATACTGATTCTGTTAAAGTTCAAGCAGTACTTACCGCTCCTAAGCACGTTGATTATACAAATTTAGATTTTCGTTATGCCGAATTTCCAGAGGGTCTTAAAGTGATCTTTTATGATGACCAAGGAAATGCAAATGAGGTTTTGTCCGATTATGGAATACTCTACAATGATACCAAACTAATTGATCTGAAAGGGAATGTACAGTTAAAATCTCATGAAGGGTCTCTACTGACTACAAACCAACTATTTTGGGATGCAGATAACGAGTGGTTGTTTACCGAAATGCCCTTTAAATTTAAAGATAAAGATTACAATTTTGATGCAATTCGATTGGATACCAATAAAGATTTTACTAAATTTCAAACAGGCAATCTTATAGGGACTGTAGCTGTTTCTGAAACCAAAGACACTTTGCTAACCCAAGATTAACCACTAATCAATTCAATACATTCACAACCATTACCCATAAAAAGAATAAATTTTAACTCATGAAAACCTATAAAATTTCAGAAATACTTTATTGGGTCATTGCAGGAATCTCAACTTACAAAACCATATCCCTGTGGGGCTATGAACAAACTCGAGCATATTATTTTTTGGGATTCGCATTGTTGTCCGTATTTATGGCACTTTTCAGACGGCATTACAGAAAAAAATTTAATCAACGGGACAACTCCTCTCAATGATCGAATCTGATTTAGTCATTCTCTTAACACTGCTGCTCTCGGCTTTTTTTTCAGGGATGGAAATTGCTTTTGTATCCTCGAACAGGATTTATCTTGAAATTGAGAAATTGCAAGGAAGCTACACCTCTAAAGTACTAAAGAACATTACGAAGAAACCCTCGCGATTTATCGCAAGTATGCTCTTAGGGAATAATATTGCATTAGTTGTCTATGGAATCTTTACAGGAGATCGAATTCTTCAACTTTTTTTTCCCGAAACCCTTTTATCGGGGGGCGATCCCAGTTTGATTGTCATTCTTTATCAAACTCTTATTTCGACTGCTGTAATCTTAATCACAGCAGAGTTTTTACCTAAAGTATTTTTTCAACTTTATGCCAATTTAGCCATCAAAATTTTTGCGATTCCCGTTGCCTTATTTTACTATTTATTTTATCCGATCACCTATTTGATTATCCAATTCACGGATGTAATTTTAAAACGTTTCTTAAAAACGGATTCTGAGCAAGTACAGCTCTCATTTTCCAAGGTAGAGTTGGGAAATTACATCGAGGAACAACTTGAGTCAACTCATGACAAAGAAAGCCTTGATTCTGAAATTCAGATTTTTCAAAAAGCACTCGATTTTTCAGATGTAAAAGCAAAAGAAGCCATGGTGCCTCGCGCAGAGGTTGTTGCTGTAGATGAAGACACTCCAATAGATGAAATCAAAGCCCTTTTTATCTCTACTGGGTTTTCTAAAATCCCAGTATTTCAAAAAAATATTGACCAAATATTGGGTTATGTTCACGTTTTCGACATGATGAAAAGTCCAAAGACTTTAAAAAACATATTACTCCCCCTTGCCTATGTACCTGAAACCATGTTGATTAATGATGTTCTAAAATTATTGACACGTCAGCATAAGAGTATTTCTGTTGTGATCGATGAGCATGGAGGGATTTCTGGAATTTTGACTGTAGAAGATATAGTAGAAGAACTCTTCGGGGAAATTGAAGACGAATACGACACCGTAGAACATATCGAAAAACAGTTAGGGGAAACTACTTTCGATTTTTCTGCACGTTTGGAAGTGGATTATTTAAATCAAAGGTATAATCTCTCCCTCCCCGAGAGTGAGTTTTACGAAACTCTAGGAGGTCTGATCGCCTATCATATTGGGGAAATTCCCCAAAAAGGAGAAAAAATTGAGATTCCTCCTTATGCGTTGACCATTAAAAAAGTTTCAGCAACAAAGATTGAGGAAATCTTATTAGAGCGATTTGAACTAGATTAGATCATAAAAATTAAAAATAAGTACCCCTATTTTGAAGCAAGTAACTTTCTTTATTCGACGGAATAGCTTATTTTCGCAAACCATCAAAAATAGCAACTATGGCCATTTTAGGAAAAATTAGACAACGCTCCATTTTTTTGATTCTCGTAATCGGAATGGCGCTTTTTGCTTTTGTCATCTCTGGAGTGTTTGACGGAAGCGCATCAAACACAGGACCAACCGATCCTATCGCTTTGATCAATGACGAAGAAGTAGAGCTTGATTTCTTTCGTCAAATGGTTGAACAGACCGAACGTAGCTACAGTTATTCTACCCTACAATCGGTGAATTTGGTCTGGAATCAGGCATTGAGAAATACTGTTTTTGATCAACAATTTGAAAAATTAGGTATTGATGCAGGAAGAGACCAATTGGAACAAATCATCTCCTCCGATGACAACCTAATCAATAATCCTAATTTTCAAAATGAAGCTGGGTTTTTTGATTTTGGAATTTTCACGGACTATATATCTCAGCTTAAGTCCTCAAATCCAACCGCATACGAAAACTGGAAACTCCAAGAACAAAGTATTATTGGCATCGCCAAACAACGTATCTACCTCGATTTAATCATGGCGAGTGCGGGCATGACAGAAGCTGAAGCAAAAGCGAATTACCACCTTGAAAACGACAACGTAACTATCCAATACGTTCAAATACCCTTCGATGTTATTCCTGATAGTTTGGTTGAAGTAACCGATGCGGAGATTAAAAAATACATTCAAGAACATAAAGAGGAATTCAAGAGAGAGGAAACTAGGAATATACAGTATGTCGCTTTTGATGAAAGTCCAACTGAAGATGATTTGGCGACAATACGTTTACGGCTTGATGGTTTGAAATCTCAACGAATTGCCTACAATGACGTTTCCAAGTTAACCGATACTCTTGAAGGGTTTAAAGAAACCAGAAATGTGGCAGATTTTGTAGATCAATATTCTGAAGTCTCTTTTGATTCCGTATACAAGCCCAGAGGAGAATACAATAATGAATACGCCGATATTTTATTTGGTTTAGATCAGGGAGAGGTTTTTGGCCCTTACCGAGATGGAAATACATTTAAGATTTCAAGACTTTTAGACCGCAAAAAAAATGCCTCCATTCGCGCAAGTCATATCTTGATTTCCTATGAAGGCGCTACACGTGCGAACCCTGAAATCACAAGAAGCAAAGAGGAAGCTAAAAAAGAAGCCAACCGAGTTTATCGTCTTGCCAGAAGAGCTTCTTCAGACTTTGAAGCGCTTGCTTTTGAGTATTCTGATGGTCCAACAAAAACCCGTGGAGGAGATCTAGGGTTCTTCCAAGAAGGCGAAATGGCTACAGAATTTTTCAATTTTGTAAATACCAATAAAGTAAACCGCGTGGGATTAGTAGAAACAGAATTTGGGTTCCACATCATTAAGGTTACAGACAAAGATGACTTGGCATTGATAGCCGATGTAGTTGCACAAGCTGTTCCTTCGGATGATACCTCCAATGAAATTTTTAGAATGGCGACCCAATTTGAAATGGATAGTAATGAGCAAAAGGATTTCTTAGGTATTGCTGAAAAAGGTAACTATCAAGTTCGACCTGTACAACAAATTGCAGTACTAGAGGAAAACCTACCTGGTCTACCAAGACAACGAAATATCGTCCGTTGGGCTTTTGAAAAGGACACCAAAGTTGGAGATATTAGACGTTTTTCTCTAACTCAAGGGGGATATGCTGTAGTACAACTTACAGCTAAAGTTAAAGAAGGCATTGCCTCTGTTGAAGAGGTAGGTGCTGAAGTAAGAAAAATCCTTGTAGAGAATAAGAAAGCTGCATTAATAAAAAAACGGTACGCAGACAAAACCACTTTAGAATCTCTTGCAGAAGCAGAGGATTTGACTATCGAAACTGCTTCAGCAGTAAATCAGAAAAACCCAACCATAGTAGGAGCAGGGAATGAGCCCAAAGTAGTAGGAACTGCTTTTGCTATGAACGAAGGAGAACTTTCTGATTTGGTTCAGGGAGACAAAGGTGTGTACAAAATCCTTTTAAATCAAAAAAGTGTTGTGGAAGACCTAGAAGACTATTCTGAGTATTCCAAACAAATTCAAGAAAACGCAAGCATTACCTTGATGGAAAACATCTTTGCAGCTTTAGAATCAGTTGCAGATATTGAAGACAACAGATCCCTTTACTACTAAAAAACCTTTTCAAAAAAGAATTTAAAAAAACCCTCAAGGTTACTTGAGGGTTTTTTTGGCATGGAATTTGGTGTAAATTTTAAAAAAGCTATAATTCATGCGTTTATTCGGTTTTACAAAGAAAAAAAAACAGTCTTCAACTCTTGTTGGGACAGCTTGGATTTGTACTTCTACGAACGAAACGGAAACACTTTATTACAAGCTTGTTTTTACAGATGAAGACCAAGTTGAAGGATGGGTAAAATACATTTCTCAAGAAGAGGAAGTCAAAGTTTTTTCAGCCGATTACAAGAAAACTAAGAATGTTCTTCATGTCAAAAAAGAAGACGATATTTTTATGGCAGTATTTGAAAAAAGCCAATTGACTGCAGTCCTAGATGGTCAAAAAATGAGTTTTAGTAAGTCACAATTGTAGTGTACCTCAATTGATCTTACACATTTGGTTGTAAGGAATTACAGTTTTATAACCCTTTTTGATAAAGTAGTTGGGTGTTTCTTCCCCGCCAGTTGCCAAAATAAAATCTCCTCCCCATGCACCAAGACTTTTAAGACTGCCCGAAAAGTCTGAAAACAATAGTTCTTTTACAGTTTTTTGTTGGATGAGTTGACTTATAAGTGCTTCGTGATTTTGGATCATTGCATTAAACTCCTTCAAATCAACACATATTGAAATTGCCTCGGTGAGTTTGTCCAATGAAGAAATTATTTTAGGAGAAACTCGATTTACATCAAAACGTTGTACAGCAACTTGGCTATTTCTTTTAAAATTAAGATAAACAAAGTACAAATGATCTGTAAAAGGAGGGGAAAAAGCCACAGGTTCAACATGTGGTTTAGAATGATTTTTAGTAAATAAAATAGGCCCGTCAGCTAGGCCACAAGCTACATCATAACCACTTCCACCAAAACTATTTTCTAATAGTGTGTAGGGATTTATTTTTGCCCACGAAGCAACATTTGCGATTAGTGTAGAGGAGCTTCCTAAACCCCATTGACGATTGAATTCTAATTCGGTTTCCACAGTACCTCCTTGTCTCAAAAAGCTAGGATTTTCTTTTTTGGCAAAAATTAAAATTTCTTGTAATCGCTTTGACAGGTCTGTATTTGAAGTTTGAACAATCTTGAGATTGGGTAAAATAAATTGTGTTTCAAACCAGCACTTTGCTGTTTCATCCAAACTCCTCCAATGAAGAACAGGCTCGTCACTTTCTTCATACCTTAACTTTTGTCCTTTTTTACAGGGTACTGCCAATGCTTTTGCACCTCCTAAAACAGCGTATTCTGCCGTGATCAATAATTTTCCGTGACTGTAAAAGGACACCATCTTAAAGGGTGTTTTTTTGCAAAAAGGCACTTACAGCTTGAACTGAAACCTGTTCTGTTTTGAAGTATTCTATAGCTGCAGTTTTTTGTGTCTCATTTGCTTCAAATTGATTGAGAATATTGAGCAAATGCATTTTCATATGTCCTTTTTGTATTCCTGTTGTTACTAAGGAACGCAAAGCTGCAAAATTTTGAGCCAATCCTGCTACCGCTACAATCTCCATCAATTCTTCCGAGCTAGGATTTCCGAGGAGCTCCATACACCATTTTACCATTGGATGAAGTTGGGTTAGTCCTCCCACAGTTCCAAGGGCTAGAGGCAAGGTAACCTCCATCACAAATTGTCCCTCATTGATAAAGGCATTACTTAAGGAACGGTATTGTCCAGACCTTGCAGCAAAAGCATGTACACCAGCTTCTACTGCTCTAAAATCATTACCTGTGGCAATAATTAAGGCATCTACTCCATTCATGATGCCTTTGTTGTGGGTTACAGCCCGATAGGGCTCACACCTTGCAATAGCTACTGCATCTACCATTTTTTTTGCAAAAGTCGCTCCATCTATATTACCACTTTGAAGTGTGAAATCGTCTATTGGACATCGGACTTCAGCACGTACTAAGCATCCAGGAACATAGTTTGAAAGAATACTCATTACCACTTCTATCGTATTTTCTTTTCCTTCGTTGAGCTGATCTTCCTCAGCAAATTTCAAAAATGTTTTTGCAACAAGCTCCAAGCAGGAGTTGATAAAATTGGCTCCCATTGCATCTTTGGTTTTAAATTCTAGATGCAGTTGGTAATAGTAAGGCAGAACTTCACTTTTATCTACCAATTCAAGTTTGGTGATTCCTCCCCCTCGGGCTTCCATGTTTTTAGTAAGAGTACTAGTAGCCTGAAGTAGTTCCTTTTTTCTGCGGTTAAAAAAATTCGTTAGTTCAAGAGGTTGACCCTTGAAAAAAAAATGTACGTGCCCCACTTTTACCGTACCGATTATTTCGGTTGAAAACCCACCTCGACTTCCCCAAAATTTAGCAGCATTTCCAGCAGCGGCTACCACAGAACTCTCTTCTACAACCATGGGCAAAGTGTAGGTTTTACCATTAATTATAAAGTTGGGAGCAACACCCAAAGGAAGATAGAAATTAGAAAGTGTGTTTTCTATGAATTCATCATGACGCTTTTGAAGGATAGCATCCGAGTTCCAATAGCTTTCAAGCTGCTTCTTTGCTTTATCAGGATTTTTAAAATGAGTTTTGGTGATCCAATCTATTTTTTCCGATTTGGTCAATTTGGAGAAGCCGTTGATCTGTTTACCCATCTTAATTTTTTTATAAAGATACAGAATTTGAACCCCTTCCAAAATTAAGGTTGGCGCATTTTTCCTAAATTGCTAAGTCTAGATAACAATGAAATACAACCTAAAATTATGAATATCGACAAGCAAACAACAAAAAGTTATTTTTTCTTCTTCTTTCTTTTTATAGCACTCACAGGGGTAACATTGGCGCAGCAACTCTCCTTAGATTTAGGAGAGTTGTGGGAAGGCAATTACAATCCAGAACGTCTAGAGGCTATACGGTCTATGAAAGACGGAAGCCATTATACTGTCTTGGAACAAAATCAGACCTCCAAAACCAGTACGATTGCATCCTATGCATATGCCAATGCTCAGGAACGTAAAGTTTTATTTGATTCAAATCAGCTTCCAGAAAGCTTAAAAATCTCAGCCTATACCTTTTCAAAAGACGAGCAAAAAATTATATTGGAAACCCTTTCGGATCCTATTTACAGAAGATCGAAGCAAGCTGTTTATTGGATTTACAACCTGAACACCAAAGAACTTATGAAGCTTTCTGAAGAGAAAGTACAGGAACCGCTATTCTCTCCCGATGGCACCAAAGTAGCCTATGTGTTTAGAAGAAACCTTTTCATTAAAAATTTGATTGACAAAAGCGTTGCCCAGCTCACTTATGACGGCGATTATCAAACCCTCAATGGAATAACCGATTGGGTGTATGAAGAGGAATTCGGTTTTGTACGTGCCTTTGATTGGAGTCCAAATTCAAAACAGCTTGTTTTTATGCGTTTTGATGAATCCAATGTTCCTCTATTTTCTATGGATATGTACGGCAATGACACCTATCCTTTTCCTTATATGTTTCGCTATCCTAAGGCTGGGGAACAAAATGCCACAATTGATTTGTTTGTTTATGATTTGGATGGTGCTTCTCAAGAACAGGTTTTGTTTAATGAGGAAGCCTACTACATACCTAGAATGAAGTTTGCAGGTGGCGATCACAGTTTGATCATTCAAACCTTGAACAGACATCAGAACGATTTAAAATTATGGCGTTGGGATACTCAAAAAAAGACACTTCAACTTTTGCTAAGAGAACAAGACGATGCCTATGTAAGTATAAACGATGATCTTAAATTTCTAGAAGATGACAGTTTTTTATGGACTAGTGAGCGAGATGGCTATAAGCATATTTATCATTATGATAAAAATGGGAAACTCCTAAATCAAGTTACTCAAGGCAATTGGGAAGTAACGTCCCTGTATACCTACAACTCCCAACGAAAAGAAATTTACTTTCAGTCTGTCGAAGGCAGTAGTACTGAAAGAGGAATTTACGCGATCAAACTATCAGGGAAAGGGAAAAGAACACTACAACCCACCCAGGGAACCAATGGAGCAACGTTTAGCAGCAACGGGATATATTACATACATTCTTATTCTGATGAACAAACCCCTCCTGTATATACGCTGTATGAAACTAGAAAAAACAATCCTATTCGTGAACTTTTAGAAAACAAGACTTTAGTAGAAAAGCTTAGTTCTTTTGGTTTTTCAGATAAAGAATTTTCAACCATTGAGATCAATGGGAATGAATTGAATATGTGGATGATCAAACCCGCAGATTTTGATCCGAGCAAAAAATATCCTTTGATGATGTTTCAGTATTCTGGTCCAGGCTCACAGCAAGTGGCAAATCGGTGGGCAGATTCTAGAACCCTTTGGCATAAAGCGTTGGCAAATCAAGGATATATCATCGCCTGTGTGGATGGTAGAGGAACGGGTTTTAAAGGGGCAAACTTTAAAAAATCCACGTATTTAAACCTCGTAAAATACGAAACCTTAGATCAAATAGCTGCTGCTAAAAGTTTAGGTGCCTTGCCCTATGTTGATGCGGATCGAATTGGGATTTGGGGATGGAGTTTTGGAGGGCATATGGCTACACATTGTTTATTGACTGGGAATGAGGTATTTTCTCTTGCTATTGCCGTAGCACCTGTTACCAATTGGCGTTTTTATGATACAATTTATACAGAGCGCTTTATGAGAACTCCTCAAGAAAACCCAGAGGGTTATGATCTGAATTCCCCATTAAATTATGCCGACCAGTTGAAGGGTAAATATTTAATCATTCACGGATCTGGAGATGATAATGTACATGTGCAAAACACTATGCGTATGGTAGATGAACTCATCCAAGCTGACAAACAATTTGAATGGATGGTCTATCCTGACAAAAATCACGGAATTTATGGAGGGAATACTCGTAAACACCTCTACACTAAAATGACTAACTTTATCCTTGAAAATCTTTAACTACCAAATAGAACCACATGGCTGATGTAAAATCTCTTTCAGAAACAAAAACAATCTTTGGTCATCCGCCAGGGCTTTATGTACTCTTTTTTACAGAATTATGGGAACGATTTTCATATTATGGGATGCGCGCCTTATTCACGCTATTTCTAGTTGCTAAAACCAACACAGATAATCCTGGTTTTGGATGGACCAATTCTGAAGCAATTGCACTCTATGGTTGGTACACTATGCTAGTCTATCTAGCCTCAGTTCCAGGCGGATGGATTGCTGACAACATTTTGGGACAAAAGAAAACGGTAATGTTAGGTGGGATTTTATTGTGTATCGGACATTCAATCTTAGCTTTTGATACTGAATTTAGTTTTTATTTGGGATGTCTTTTTGTGATTTTAGGAGTGGGGGGATTAAAACCCAATATTTCGAGTATGGTAGGAGGACTTTACCCTAAAGGAGATGAAAGAAGAGATCTTGGATTTTACATTTTTTATATGGGGATCAATATTGGTGGATTTGCTGCACCTATTTTATGCGGATGGGTAGGCGAAACTTACAACTGGCATTATGGTTTTGGTTTGGCTGCCATTGGAATGTTCATCGGTCAAATTACTTATTACTACGGGCAAAAATATTTGGTAGGAGTTGGTGATTTTATCGGAAAAGAATCCCATCCCGATAGTGAACTCAGAAAAAGAAAGTTAACTAGTATAGAAAAAGATCGGGTTAAGGTGCTTTTAATTTCTTTTCTTCTGATCATCTTTTTTTGGGGAGCGTTTGAGCAAGCTGGAGGACTGATGAATTTGTACGCAAAGCAAAAAACAGATCGGATGCTTCTGGGGATGGAAATCCCGGCATCTTGGTTTCAATCTCTGAATTCTTTTTTCATCATCACCTTAGCTGTGGGAGTGGGAGGATTTTGGATGCGCTGGAAGTTAAAAGGGAAAGAAGCTTCTTCTTTATATAAAATTGCAATTGGAATTCTAATCATGGGAATGGGCTTTATGTTTATGCGCTTTGCAGCAGTTGATTACGAGATAGCAGGAAAATCAGCGATGTATTGGCTCGTTTTGGCTTATCTATTCCACACTATAGGAGAACTATGCGCTTCTCCTGTTTCTTTATCTTTCATCACTAAATTAGCTCCTGTCAAATATGCAGCCTCTATCATGGGATTGTATTGGGCCGCTACAGGCTTTGGAAACAAACTTGCCGCAAGTATTGGAGGTTATGCTGAAACAGCTGGAGAAAAGCAAATTTTTACAGGAATCTTTATTTTTTGCACCCTGATAGCGATATCTGTAATCTTACTTTTAAAACCCTTAAAAAGATTAACACACGGTGCTGAAGATTTAGGTAAAGCCCAATAGTAATATATTTTATACTTTTATACTAGTAAAAACTAAAGCATAGCACCTATGAAAAACGCCATCTTTTTTACCTTTTTTTTCCTACTTGGATTCAGTAATGTTTTTGCCCAAAATATCCAATGGATGACCTTGGCTGAGGCCCGAGAGGCGCAAAAGAAAGAACCCAAGAAAATATTCATGGATGTCTATACGGACTGGTGTGGTCCGTGTAAGTTACTAGACAAGAATACTTTTCAAAACCCAGATGTTTCACGTTATATAACCGAACACTTTTACGCAGTAAAATTTAACGCTGAGGGGACTGAAGAAATTCAATTTTATGACCAGACCTTTACCAACCCCAATTATGACCCCAATCGGAAAGGACGTAATGCAACCCATCAGTTTACCCAATTCCTGGGAGTCAAAGGCTATCCTACCATGGTTTTCTTCAGTGAAGATGGCGATCCCATCATGCCTTTAGTGGGATATGTCAAGCCTAAACAAATTGAGCTTTATTTAAAAATGATTAAAACAGGCGATTATCAAGTGTTTTCCAAACCTGAAGACTTCGAAAACTACAAGAAAAACTTCATCCCTCGTTTCCGAGGTTAATTTTTAGAGCCCCACTTTTTCGTGTATTGTAGAAAGGGATAGCATATTTTTCACAACTTTGCCTCCACCTTTCTGTCATCCAAGGACTGTTGGATCCGTCTGAAATAATCAGCTGGGGTTGATGTATTTGCAGAAGTCGATCCAGATTAATTTTAGCATCATTTTGCAACAGAATATGGGTAGGGCGATAGTTCGGAAGTGTATAACTTTTCTCGTCGTCCAAGATTAACAAATGAAAAGAATCTAAGCTAAAAAAATTCTTAACTGATAGTTCTTGAAATTGGTATAGGCTTCTTGAGTTTGCAAAATCAGAATGGATGCGTTGGGATTTTTCAGAATTAGAAGAATGATGATAGAATACTCCTGATTTAAGATATCCAATGCTACTTTGATTGTGCAAATGAAATATCCAAAAGACGTGTTCCTTTGCGGTGTTCTTCTTTTCATACAGGATTAAAGAAAGTAAAATTAAAAAGGAAACAGCAGTGCCTACCTTATAGAAAAAGGGTTTTCTTTCTAGTATAAGGACGAGAAAAAAAAGGAATATGTACAGTCCTAGCAACACGGGAATAGAAAGGTAAAGTTGATCCAAACGAAACGGATCGTTCTGAGCAATCCACGAAACCGACCCATTTAAAAGATGAACTGTACTATCCAATATTCCAACTAGAAAATGAGGGAGTAAATCCACCATAAGTAAGATGAAAACCCCAAGAACCAAAAACAGAAATAAACCAAAAAAAGGTACGATCAAAAGGTTGCTTATCAAAAACAAACTTGGAAATTGATGAAAATAATAGACACTCAAAGGACCCACTGCAATTTGTGCTGCTAGGCTTACCGTTGTCCACTGCCAATACTTTTTAATCCAACCTATTTTAGGATTCCAAAGCCTTTGAAGCAAGGGATGAATCCACAGAATTCCAAAAACTGCCAAAAAGCTAAATTGAAAACCAATTTGCCTTAGAAATGGAGGGTGAGCCAACAGTAAAACGAGAAAGGAAACCACAGTAAAATGAAATGTATTTTTCCCATGATGGATAAAACGCCCTACTGTTAAAAATGAAAACAGGGTTGACGCACGGACTACAGAGGCAGGCAAGCCGACAAATAAAGTAAAACCCCAGAGAAAGACAAGGATGAGGCTCAGGCGTAAATAATTACCATACCGAATCCATCGAAGAGGACTTAATAGCAAAAGCAACAGTTCTACTATAAGACCAATGTGAAGACCTGAAAGTGCCAAAAGATGTAATACTCCAGCCCAGGCATACTCCTCAATGCGTTCTTCTCCTATAGCTTTTCGCTCTGCCAACAATAGTGCTTGAAGCATGGATTTGGATTCAGAATGCAAGACGCTATCTTCAATTTTAGAATGGAGAATTTTTCTTAAACGGGCAAACCAGAATTGAAATGAGCTTACCGAGGACTCTACAACCCATCCATTATTCGAATTAAGATTCAGTTGTCCATACACCCCCAAATTTTCTAAATATTTTTTATAAGAAAAAGCGCCTGGATTTCTGGGTTCATCAATGGAAACTATTGTTGCTGTAGTAAGGATTTTTTCCCCTAATCTATAAGCTGCTGAAAGACTGTCTTTTTCTTGATAAAGAATTAGTTTACCTGAAGCAGGTTTTGTGTCTTTAGATTCGAGTAAAGTTAAATAGGCATTTGTAAAGGAGGTTTCATAAAGTTTTTCTAGAATTCTGATTCTTTTGAATTCCACAGTTTCAGAAGAGGGGTTTTGGAGATAATGTGTTTTGGGTTGATGATAATAGGTTTGAAAATTTAGGTAACCCATACTAAAGTAACAAGCATAAAGCAACAGACTTTTGAGTTTTCTCTGGTTATTTTTAAGCAAAAAAACACCCGTTAAAAAAGACAAAAAAAGAATAAAAGAAAGCCAATAAGGCAGAATTTTAAACAGGTGAAAACTAATTCCTCCAAGACAAAAAAGAATCACCAAAGGATAGAGTATGGATCGGGGCAAATGCATACCCTAATGTAAAAGGTTTTTACTTCACCAAAAAATAGTCTTATTGAATTGCTTTAAAAATGAGGTCTGCTGTTTTTTCACTAGCCCCAGGGCCACCCAATTGTTTTTTTAAGTCCCTGTAGTCCATCCTAATTTTATCTAGGGTATTCTTTTTCATAAGAAGTTCCAGATTTTCCACTAGTTTTTTATAATTACAATCATCTTGAATGAGTTCTTTGACTGCCTCTCGATTCAGAATTAAATTGACCAAAGAAATGTATTTCAGTTTCACTATCTTTTTCCCTATCCAGTAGTTTATGGGATTACTTTTATAGCAGACCAACTGAGGGACTTCCAAAAGCGCTGTTTCCAAAGTAGCAGTTCCGCTTGTAACCAGTGCAGCCTTGCTTTTTTTTAACAGCCCATAAGTGTCGGAGTATATAATTTTTATCGACGTATTTTTAATTAGCGGTTCATAGCTTGCAGATGGAATTCCTGGCGCACCAGCAATGACAAATTGGAAGGATTTAAAATGAGTAGCGACTTGAATGAAAAGGGGTAGCATTTTGTGAATTTCTTGAAGACGGCTCCCAGGAAGTAATGCAATGATAGGAGTTTTAGGATCCAGTTGATGGACTTCAAAAAATTTTCTGTGTTCTTTATATGTGCACAATTCATCCTGAATAGGATGGCCAACAAAATGAACTGGAAATTGATGCTTTTCTTCAAAAAACAATTTTTCAAAAGGAAGGATTACGTACAACGCATCTAAATAACGTTTCATTTGAATCACCCGATTTTCCTTCCATGCCCAAACTTGAGGACTGATATAGTAATGGTTTTTAAATCCTTTTTTATGGGTCCATTTTGCAATTCTCAGATTGAATCCTGGATAATCCACAAAAATGATAACATCGGGGTCAAATTGAAGAATGTCTTTTTTGCAAAAGGCAATATTTTGCACAATAGTTGAAAGGTTTGAAATGACTTCCCAAAAGCCCATAAATGCCAATTCCTTATAATGCTTTACAAGGGTAGCTCCTTCTTGTTTGATCAAATTCCCTCCCCAGGCTCTAAATACCGCTTTAGGATCACGTGTTTTTAAAGCACGAATGAGGTTGGCACCGTGAAGATCACCAGAGGCTTCGCCAGAAATGAGATAATACTTCACAGATTAAAAAATTTAGAAATTGAGCTTTAAGATTGCAATCAAAAGGACTAAAACCAAAGATATTGCAACCAAACCTGCAGCGAAAGCAAATTTATTTTTGCGTATCGCAATAAAGAAAATAGGAAGATTGATCATGGCTCCCAAAGAAATCAAGCCCCCTAATTTTTGTTGTTGGTAAAGCGAATAAAAACTTGCTTCTATTGAAGTATCAGAGAGTGTAAAAATGAGCATAATAACACCAAAACTAGCCCATAAAAGTCCAGCCAGTACCCCCCAAAAAAAATATTTATCTCTTAAAAATTCCACGTGTTGAGTTGTTGGATGCTGTGATGTGCAGTCAGATCAAATTGAGTAGGGACGATCGAGATGTACCCCTGACTCAAGGCCCACTCATCGGTATCTTCTCCTTTGTCTTCGTTGACAAAAGTTCCTGTCAGCCAATAGTATTCGCGCCCCATAGGATTGGTTCTTTTATCAAATTCTTCTACCCAGTTGGCGCGTGCTTGTCTACAGATTTTAATTCCTTTTATCTCTTCTTCTTTTAATTTGGGGAAATTGATATTGAGCACTACATCTTTCGGAATTCCATTTCTTAAAGCTTCAAGAGTAATTTGTCGAACAAAATTTCTGAGTGGCTCAAAATCAGCGTTCCACTGAAAATCTAAAAGGGAAAAACCAATGGCAGGAATTCCTTCAATCCCCGCTTCCATAGCCGCACTCATGGTTCCTGAATAGATCACATTGATAGAAGAATTTGAACCGTGGTTGATTCCAGAAACACAAAGATCGGGCTTGCGATCTAAAAGCTCATTGACAGCTAGTTTTACACAATCGGCAGGTGTTCCGGAGCAGCTATACTCCACCTGTGGCCCTTCGGCTACTTTAATTTTTTGACAGTGTAACGTAGAATTGATCGTAATGGCATGTCCCATTGCAGATTGAGGTGAGTCTGGTGCCACAACAAAAACTTCCCCAATCTCATTCATGATTTCAATCAAAGTTCGTAGACCAGGAGCCGTGATACCATCGTCATTGGTTACTAGGATAAGCGGTTTTGATTTCATAATGCTTGTTTCAGGGCTAAAGTAAGAAATCTTTACCCGCTTTCTTTTAAAACATTATTAACATAAAGTATTTTAGAATATGTTTATCTTTAGCCAGTATAGGCTATGAATATGAAAACAAAAAAACCCCCGATGAGAAAATACATTTGGATTTTATCATTTATTTTAATCAGTGGATTTGTTTTTGGATTTTCATTAAAAGATGAAGATCCCAATAAAGACAAGCTGCTTCTAGAAATTATTTCTTACGTCCTAGACCGGGGACATTACGATCCCAAAGAAATTAACGACACTTTTTCTGAAAATGTTTATATGAATTATTTAGAAAGTCTTGATGGCCAACATCGATTTTTTCTAAACTCAGACATTCGAAGTTTTGAACCGTATCGTTATCAAATTGATGATGAGTTAAAGGAGGCTCAAATCCGCTTTTTTGATCTCACCTTCACCAAGCTTATGGAACGTATGAAGCAAGTTGAAGGGTTTTATAATGAATTGCTCGAAAAACCATTTGATTTTTCCAAAAAAGATGAAATAAACTTAGACTATGATAACCTTCCGTATGCCAAAAATATTTCGGAATTAAAATCAATCTGGAGAAAGCGATTCAAATTAAGTGCCTTACAAACTTTTACAGCGAAAAAAGAGGAGGAATTGCAAAAAAAAGAACAAGACCAATCATATGAAATGATTTCTGACGAAGTTCTAGAAAACAATGCTAGAATTGACGTTTCAGAAAATATGGCTAATTTTTTTGAAATCTACAATGATCAAAAACGTAAAGATTGGTTTTCCATTTATGTAAACTCTATCGTTCTCCAATTTGACCCTCATACATTTTATTTTGCGCCTAGTGACAAAGATCGTTTCGATATGTCTATGTCTGGAAAATTTGAAGGAATCGGAGCGCGCCTCAATAAGAGAAATCAACAAATCAATGTAGTTGAGATCATCTCTGGAGGACCCGTATGGAGAGACAACCTGCTAGAAGTGGGTGATGTAATCTTAAAAGTACGACAAGCGGACGAAGAAGAAGCGATTGATATAGCGGGAATGGTTATTGATGATGCTGTAAAGTTAATTAAAGGTCCAAAAGGAACTGAAGTATTCCTTACCATCAAGCGGGTAGAAGGGAATATTGAGGAAGTCGGAATCAAAAGAGATGTGGTAGAGCTTGAGGAGACCTATGCAAAATCTACCTTGATCAAAGATGAGTCGGGACAGTACGGACTGATAGAACTACCCAAATTTTACATCAATTTTGAGGATTACAATGCGCGCAATGCAGCTACGGATGTCAAAAAAGAATTGGAGCAACTAAAAAAGAAAAATGTAAAAGGAATCATCTTGGACTTGAGAAATAATGGAGGAGGTTCTTTAAAAACAGTAGTGGATATGACGGGCTATTTTATAGAAGAAGGACCCGTAGTGCAAGTAAAAAGTACAGGTGGTAAAAAAGAAGTTTTAAATGATGAAGATCCTTCAGTAGTATGGGACGGTCCACTCGTAGTTTTAGTCAATGAGTTCTCCGCCTCAGCTTCAGAAATTATTGCCGCGGCACTTCAAGACTACAAACGAGCAATAATCCTGGGAAGCAAACAAACCTTTGGAAAAGGTACCGTTCAAAATGTTGTTGATCTAAATCGTATGATCAATGGAGGAACCTATGGCGATTTAGGCGCACTCAAAATCACTACAGACAAATTTTATCGTGTCAATGGTCAGTCCACACAGTTGGAAGGGGTTAAAAGTGATATTGTGTTTCCAGATCGGTATGCCTATGTGGAAATGGGTGAAAAAGATCAAGACAACCCTCTAGCTTGGGATCGAATTACACCTGCATCTTATAAACCCTATTCCTCAATGACCAATTATAAATATTCTCTAGAACAAAGTAAAAAGCGTTTGGAGAACAATCCAATGATCAATTTGATTGACGAACAAGCACTTTGGGTAGAAAAACAACAAAACGATTTTAGTTATTTCTTGGATTACGAATCCTTTAAGGCAGAACGTGACACTAAAAAAGAATATTCAAAACGATTTAAAAAACTTTCTGAATACGAGGCTCCTTATGAATTTGAATGGCTTCCCGAAGCAGGAGCAACGGAACTCCCCAATGAGGACTCCATTGAAAAAAGGAAACGCGGAATAGAATCGTTAAAGAAAGACATTTATATTTCTGAAGCAGTAGAAATACTCAAAGATCTTTCAACTTCAATAAAAGTAGAACGCTCCATCGCTCAAAACAAAAAAGAATAAGTCCAATTGGAGTTTAAACGCGCTTTAAATCGACTGAATAAAGACGTGTGGGCTATAGTAAGTGCTATTTATATTGTTGCAATTTGCTGCATTGCAGTTTTTGCCTATCAATTGGCTCCTGACTCCACTAGGTTTGCAAATCAAATGCGACTATCTATTCATTCCAAGCCACCTGGTTTTACCTGTCAAATTTTGACAATTCCCAGAGATGTAATTTTGGAAGACATGAATTTTTTTTCCGGAACAAACAATGCCAATGAAGAAATTCCTGTTGAAGAAATTCGATGGTCTGAAGGAGAAATTTCTTTCAAACGTTTTGGAAATGCTACCGATTATTTTGAAACAATACCCTTTACCCAGTTTCCTAATGGCACCCAAAGGGAGGATGTAGAACAGCTGTATATTCAGAAAAAACAGTTTCTTTTAGGTACTGATAAATATGGAAGAGACTTGTTAAGCCGATTGATTATCGGATCGAGGATTTCAATATCTATAGGTTTTGTAGCAGTATTTATTTCCTTATTAGTAGGGGTTTTCTTAGGAGCCATAGCAGGCTTTTATGGAGGATTGATGGATAAATTGATCATGTGGTTTATCAATGTGATGTGGTCTATACCCACCCTTTTGATGGTGATTGCTATTACACTAGCCTTAGGACGTGGATTTTGGCAAGTTTTTGTTGCTGTGGGTTTGACTATGTGGGTTGAGGTTGCACGCCTAGTTCGAGGGTTAGTGAAATCTACAAAAGAAGAGGTATATGTCCAAGCGGGTACTGTACTTGGGTTTTCCAAAGCCCGACTTTTAGTATATCATATTCTTCCCATGACCCTAGCGCCTCTAATTGTGATTTCTGCCGCCAACTTTGCTAGTGCTATTTTGATGGAAAGCGGATTGAGTTTTTTAGGGATTGGAGCACAGCCCCCAATGCCTAGTTGGGGAGGAATGGTCAAAGATCATTTTAGATATTTATTACTTGGAAAACCTTATTTAGCAATCTTACCCGGAATTGCCATTATGAGCTTGGTTTTGGCCTTCATGACGTTGGGAAATAGCCTCAGAGATGCGTTGGATGTAAGACGTTAATTTAGCTCAGACGGTTTGCGTCGAGGTTCAAATAAATAAATAGCATCAGGCTAAATGCCAGGAGATTTGTGCCCCCGTAGCTGATGTAGGGAAGCGGGATCCCAACAGTAGGAACCAGACCTAAGGTCATACCAATATTGATAAAAAAATGAATAAAGAGCATGCTGGCAAAGCAGTAAGAGAAAATCCTCGGAAAAGGATTTGTATGTTTTTCTGCCCTATAAAGGATACGAAGAAGTAGAATCGTAAATAAGATAATGAGTCCACTACTACCCAAAAACCCCCATTCTTCGCCTATGGTACTAAAAATGTAGTCTGTGTGTTGTTCGGGTACAAAATCTCCTTTGGTTTGGGTACCATTCAAAAAGCCTTTTCCTGAAAATCCACCAGAACCTATTGCAATTTTAGATTGATTGATGTTATATCCAATTCCTTGTGAATCGACTTCAAGACCCAGTATAATGTTAAACCGGTCACGGTGTCGTTGTTCAAAAACGTTATTAAAAATAAAATTTACAGAAAACGAAAAAAAGACCAAACCCAAAAAAACAAGAAGAAAAGGAGTCCTTTTGGTTCTTGAATTATTTTTTTTGACCCATTGAAAAGCCAATAAAAAAAGAACCACTAAAGCAAGACTCAAAGTTAGGGGTTCAAAAAGTAGGGTTAATATAAAAACGATGACGAGTCCTATTGCCAAATAAAATACTCTCATGTCCAAACCTTCTCGAAATAAAACGAAAAATAATGATAGAAACACGAGCGCAGAACCTGCATCGGGTTGAAGGATTACAAGTGCTGTTGGGGCTCCAATCATTACAAATAATTTCATGAGATCCCTTCCTTTTTTAAAGTCCATTTGAATGGAGCTTAATTTTGTTGATATCAACAAAGCCGTTGTGATTTTTGCAAACTCAGAAGGTTGCAAACTAAACCCTCCAATCAAATACCAAGAGGTTGCTCCAGAGATTTTCTGACCAAAAAAAAACAATCCTATTAGACTTAAGATCGAGAGGCTGTAAAACACATAAGATAAATGTTCAAAGAAGTTGGAATTGATAAATAAAACAAAAGGAAGAAGTAGAAGTGAGAATAAAAAAATCCAAAACTGCTTCCCTGCTGGGGATCCCCATTCCATTAGGGACTGGGTGTCATCTGTAAAACCTGTAGAATATATATTTGTGATTCCAAAAGAGACCAGAATCAAATAGATGAAAAAACTCAACCAATCGATGCGAAAAAGAAAGCTTTTATTCATTGATCGTAAAGGCTTTACCTAAAAGAGGTTTTTCGTATTCTGCCTGGAGGCTTCCTTCTAGCATTCTATTTTCTAACCAACTCCTTTTTACCTCTCCAGTCAAGTATTTTTCAATCATCAAACTCGCAATTGGAGCAGCCCACCTTCCACCCCAATAGCCGTTTTCTATAAAAACAGCAAGAGCGATTTTAGGATCATCTTTGGGGGCAAAAGCCACAAAAATAGAGTGATCAGTGAGTTGTGTTTTTTCGCCGTTAAGAAGAATAAAATTCTCAACGGTTCCTGTTTTTCCACAAACGTCTATTCCTTTTATTTTGGCAATTCGGGCTGTGCCTTGTTCAACCACCTGATACATTCCTCTGATAACCGTTTCAAAATGTTCGGTATCAATTGAAGTTGGGTTCTTAGGGTATAGGGAATCGCTTTCTTTTTGCGATTTGGTCTTTTTAAAATGGGGTTTTCTAAAATATCCTCGATTGGCAATTGTGGCTGTAAAGTTTGCCATTTGAATGGGAGTTGTCAAAATTTCGCCCTGACCTATTGCATTGGAAATTATTGTAGTAGCTCCCCATTTTCCTTTTGGATACCACCGGTTATAAAACCCACTATCGGGAATAAAACCCGGCTTACCTATAGGCAAGTCGTAACCTAAATAATCACCTAAACCAAATTTTTCTAGATAAGAATGCCACAGACGAACACCTTCCTCTGAAGTAGGTTGGCTTTCAATAATTCTCGTAAATGTTTTTGCGAAATACGTGTTACAAGAGTTGTAAATTCCTTTTATCAAGTTACTTTGAGACCCAACTCTACAATGACAACCCATAAACGACCCTCTGGCATAGAAATGTCCTGCATTACAATTAAAAACAGTTTCTGGCGAAATCACTTTTTCTTGAAGCCCTATTAGTGCGTTGAGTGTTTTGAAGGGAGATCCTGGGGAGTATTCTGCTTGTAAACTTCGATCAAAAAGCGGTTTGGCAAGTGTGTCTTTGACTAGTTTTTTGAAAAATTTAGAACGATCCCTCCCAACCAATAAATTAGGATTGTAATTAGGCGCGGTGATCAAGGCAAGTACTTCTCCGCTTTGGGGTTCTAATGCAACGATACCACCTCTTTTATTATTCATAAGTGACTCTCCATAGGCCTGCAATACAGCATCTATAGTTAGGGTTATGTCTTCAGCGGCCTCAGGGGCTTTGTCAGACGCACCTCCTTCATAAGGTCCTATGATTCGATTAAAGCGATCTTTTTGAAAGAGTTGTACTCCTTTTGTGCCACGCAATATTTTTTCATAAGTTTTTTCGATTCCTTGACGACCAATCATTTCTCCAAGGTCATAATCTGTTTTGGATTTTATTTCCGATTGGTTGGTCTCACTTATATATCCCAATACATTGGCTCCGATTGGCAGTACATAATCTCGAGTAGATTTCTTTTGGAAATAAAAACCTGGGTATTTCCACATTTTTTCTTGAAATACGGCAACTTCCGACATGGACAGCTCCCGCAGAACTACAGAGGGAAGTTTTTTTGAAAACCGTTTTGCGTTTTGTAGTTGAAAAAGAAGTTCTTTTTTAGATATTTTTAAACTCTTTGTTAATTCTAGCGTATCAAAACTATTTAAGTTTTCAGGGACCACCATCAAATCAAAAACGGGTTTATTTGCCACCCAGAGGGAGCCATTCCGATCGTAAATCAAACCACGGGTGGGGTATACGGGGCGTGCTTGTACGGCATTATTTAATGAACGTTCTCTGTACTCCGAGTTAAATAGCTGTAATACTGAAAGCTGGAAGATAAAAAGTAGGGCACTTCCAAGTGTAAAACTCAATAAGAGAAATTTACGAATCATTTAATTTTTTGTAAAGACTAGAAACCAAAGCAATTAAAATTAATGAAAATACAGAAGTTAGCAGGGTATTCTTTAAAATAAGATAAAAGGCATTCAAGTTAAAAAAAACAATGCTATAGTAAATCAGATGATGAACACCTATTAGTAGAGCGAGGAATGCAGTTTTGGAAAGTATTCTTGAATCATTCTGAAAGCTAGAGGGAATCTCTGACGTTACTCCAAATGCACTTCGAATTATGATTGGTCTTAGAAAGGCAATGGTAAGTGTAGCAATAGTGTGAGCCCCCCCAGACTGGGACAAAAAATCAATCGCAAACCCAAGCAGAAAGCTAAGGAGAATAAAGAGGGTTTGATCATTTTCAAAACGATAGACTACAATAAAAAAAAGATACACCATGGGATTGATAAAACCAAAGAGATATAAGTTATTAAACAGCATCACTTGAAGTAAAACCAAGAGTAAAAAAATACTGCAAAGGGCTAGTGTATCTCTGTTCATTTGGGGAGTTCTTTATTTAAGCCATTGATCTCTTTAACCTCTAAATTTTCGATTACGTACACATAGTACACTTGTGAAGGGTCTTCAAATAGCTCGGTACTAATAGTGTAATAACCACTCTGAATATTCCGTTCAAAATCAGTAATTTTTCCAAGTGGAATTCCTAAAGGAAAGTAGGAGGACATCCCCCCAGTAATCAGTGTGTCTCCTTTTTCTAATCCGGCATTCATAACAATATCTTCAACTTGAAAATCAATTGGATTTTTACCTTTCCATGAAAGGGTTCCGAAAGCAGGATTTTTTTTAAGACGTACATTAATTTTTAAGTCTTGATTTAAAATTGAAATAACGCTGGCGTAGTGTTCAGAAACAGTTTTCACAATACCTATAATTCCTCGATCGGTGATTACTGCCATTTCCTCTTCGATCCCATCTTTAGCTCCTTTATCAATGATGAGATAATTTTGTTGATTTAAAAAACTGTTTTTGATTACATGGGCAGCTTTGACTTGAAAAGGAAAACGTCTTTTCGTTTTTAATGCAGAAGGATATAGTGCTATACCATTTGATTTTAATTCCAATTCTTTAAGTGCTCTGTTTTCCTGAAGGAGTTGATCGTTGATTTTTTTCAACTGAAAATAGTTGCTTATACGATGACTCACACCGTACAGGCTTTGCGAAAAATACAAGCTGTAATTGTGTAATTGACTTTGGTGAAAGTTACTTCTATTGTTTAAAAACAGTAATGAGATTCCTAAAAGTACAAAGTAAAGAATGGGGTTTCTAAATTGTACGAGCGCATTGAAGATTCGCTGCATACCAAATTATTTTATCAGAACCGTTTTATATCGTTCTACATTTTTCAAAGCAATCCCTGTACCGCGAACTACGGCTTGTAAAGGTTCTTCTGCAACATAAATGGGCAGATCCGTTTTTTGAGACAAACGCTTGTCTAATCCTCTGAGTAAGGCTCCCCCTCCTGCGAGGTAAATCCCAGTATTGTAAATATCTGCCGAGAGTTCTGGAGGTGTTTGAGATAGGGCTTCCATTATGGCATCTTCAATACGAATTACCGATTTGTCTAATGCCTTTGACACTTCTACATGGTTAATGATTACCTGTTTGGGTTTGCCTGAAAGTAAATCTCTCCCTTGAACTGACATTTCTTCGGGCGGATTTTCTAAATCTTCGACAACACTTCCCACAAGGATTTTAATTTTTTCTGCTGTACGATCACCAATGTAGAGATTATGCTTACTACGCATGTAATTGATGATGTCACTTGTAAAGACATCACCTGCAATCTTAATGGATTTGTCACATACGATTCCAGAAAGGGCAATTACTGCAATTTCAGTAGTTCCTCCTCCAATATCAACAATCATGTTTCCTTTAGGTTGCATGATATCAATTCCAATTCCAATGGCAGCAGCCATCGGTTCGTGAATTAGGTAAACTTCTTTTCCATTAACACGTTCTGCAGATTCTTTTACCGCTCTCATTTCTACCTCAGTAATACCTGAAGGAATGCAAATAACCATTCGCAAGGAGGGAGTAAAAAAACGACGCTTCAAAGTAGGAATGCTTTTGATCAAACGACTGATCATTTGCTCTGAAGCATTGAAATCTGCAATTACACCATCTTTCAAGGGGCGTACAGTCCTAATGTTCTCATGGGTTTTTCCTTGCATCATACTGGCTTCTTGACCAATGGCTATCACCTTGTTTGTCGTTCGATCGATAGCAACGATAGACGGGCTGTTGACCACAACTTTATCATTGTGAATAATTAGGGTGTTTGCAGTACCCAAATCTATTGCAATGTCTTCTGAAAATAAACCCATCTTTAATACTGATTGATTGTAAAATTAATAATTAATGTTTAAAGTGACGTATTCCTGTGAATACCATTCTCATTTCATGCGCGTCACAATAGGCAATGGATAAATCATCTTTGATAGAACCCCCAGGTTGAATGACCGCTTTGACTCCTTTCTGATTTGCAATTTCAACACAATCTGGAAAGGGAAAGAAGGCATCACTTGCCATAACTGCACCTTGAAGATCAAACCCAAAATTTTGAGCTTTATGAATCGCTTGATGTAAAGCATCTACACGTGAAGTTTGACCTGTACCCGAAGCGAGAAGCTGTTGGTTTTTTGCCAACACGATCGTATTGGATTTGGTGTGTTTACAGATTTTTGAAGCAAATAATAAATCTTGGACTTCAAAAGCTGTTGGTGCTTTTTTGGTGACTGTTGTCAAATCCCTTTCACTATCTGTTTTAAGGTCTTTGTCTTGGACTAAAATTCCATTGAGACAGGTTCGTAAACTTTGTTCAGCAAGTTTGTTTTCTTTTTGAATCAAAAGAATTCGATTCTTTTTTTCTTTTAAAAGCTGTAAAGCTTCCGTTTCATATTCAGGGGCGATTACTACCTCACAAAAAAGATCATGAATTTGAGTGGCAGTGCTTAAGTCAATAGCCTTGTTGCAAATTAGCACACCACCAAATGCAGAAACGGGATCCCCAGCAAGGGCATCTTGATAGGCTTCTTTGAGGGTTTCACGCACTGCAAAGCCACAGGCGTTGTTGTGTTTTAAAATGCCAAAAGCGGGACCTCCTTCGTAAAATTCAGACATTAAATTTACCGCCGCATCGATATCCAACAAATTATTGTAGGAAATTTCTTTTCCATGAACTTGATCCAAAAGTTCCGACAGCGGGCCATAAAAATATCCTTTTTGATGAGGGTTTTCTCCATAGCGAAGGGTTTTGGAATCACTAACGCTCAATTTCAAGTGATTTTCCTTTTCATTAAAGTGATTGAAAATAGCAGTATCGTAGTGCGAAGAGGTGTGGAATGCTTTGACAGCAAATGCCTTTCGGTCTTCTAGGCTGGTAGTGCCGTTGGAGGTTTTGTAAAGAGTCAAAAAGGATTCGTAATCTACTTTGTCAGAGAGGCATAAAATATCGTTAAAATTTTTAGCTGCTGCTCGAATTAATGCGATTCCTCCAATATCAATTTTTTCTATAATTTCACTCTCGGTAGCATTACCAGCAACTGTTTTTTCAAAAGGGTAGAGGTCTACTATGACTAAGTCAAAAACGGGAATTTCAAAGTTTTTTAATTCATCCTGATCCGAGGGGTTATCAGATCGATTGAGAATCCCTCCAAACACTTTAGGGTGTAACGTTTTAACTCGCCCACCAAGAATTGACGGGTAGCCTGTGAGATCTTCTACGGCGTTTACTTCATGGCCTTGTTCTCTAATAAAACGTTCTGTTCCTCCTGTAGAATACAAAGAAACTCCATTGTCAACCAGAGCCTGAATCAAAGGTTCTAATCCTGTTTTATCAAATACAGAAATCAGTGCAGAAGTTATTTTTTTTGTTTGCATAGCGATTTATAAGCTTAATAATAACGAACCGTAGGCATTTGAAATCAGTGAGCAACAAGCTTCAAGTAAAAGCTCATCTTCTTTAGAAAAGGGGTCTATTTTATTTGAATCGATATCGATTTGACCAATATTTTTTCCTTCAAAAAACAAAGGAATAACTAGTTCCGAACGAACATCAATACTGCAAGCAATGTAATTGTCTTGTGCATTTACATCAGGGACCATGAAATTTTGATTTGAAACGGCAACCTGACCACAAATCCCTTTCCCAAAAGGTATAACGGTGTGGTCGGTAGGTTTCCCTGAAAAAACTTTGAGATGTAAAGTTTTATTGTCAAAATCTGCAAAATAAAAACCCACCCAATCAAAGTGATCAAAACGTTCTCTGAGCAGCATACAAGATTGTTTTAAACCTTTTAAGACGTCAGTTTTTGATTCGTTTAAAAGGGTTTCTATTTCCGTTAGGATTTTGGAGTGAGATACAACTGTCATGACTGAACAAAAGTACACAATCTCTAAACTTAAAGCTTAAATTTAATTGGCGATTTATAAGTAAATCTTGTTTTAACTTGAATTTAGTATTTAGTAACAACAGATAGTTTTAATTTTGCATCAGAAGTGAGACTATGGAACACCGATTTTACATTTCTGGTATGACCTGTTTGGGCTGTCAAAAAGCAGTTACAGATAAAATCAACACCCTTGAAGAAGTGAGTGCTGTTGAGGTTTCTTTAGAAACTGGGATTGCCCAAATTCGATCCGTAACAAAACTATCCGTAAATAAAATTTCAGCATTGTTGGGGGCAAAATATTCAGTGCAAGAAGATACTCCAATTACAACACGAGGAATGAAAACCTCCAAGCTAAAAGAATTGTTTCCTTTATTTCTAATCTTTGCTTACCTCATAGCGGGAACTCTTTTTTTGACCTCTTTACTTCAGGTCCGTCCTCAAAGAGCAATGCAAATCTTTATGGGCCTGTTTTTTATCGTATTTAGCTTTTTCAAGTTTTTGGACTATCGAGGATTTCCAGATTCATTTTCGCGTTACGATCCGTTAGCAAAAAAAATTCCAGGGTATGCCAAAATATATCCTTTTATTGAAACAGCCTTGGGAGCTACTTTTTTACTTGAATGGCAGGTTCCCATTGCACTTGTACTTACCATAGTGATTTTGTCTTTTACTACTTATGGCGTTTTACGTTCATTACGTCAAAAGGATCAAATTGAATGTGCTTGTTTAGGCACCGCTTTAAAACTTCCTATGACAGAAGCTACACTGATAGAGAACGGTATCATGTTGTTGATGGCATGTATCCTTTTAATGGGTTATGTTAGTTAAATAAGTTATCTTTGAATTATGAAAATGAGGCCGTTTATTAGTATTTTCCTTGCCCTCCTAATTTTTGGGACTCGAATAGGATACGCACTAAACGTTCATTATTGTGGAGATCGCATCGCAGAGATTTCCTTTGCCTACTTCCCAGAAGACTGTGGAATGGAATCGGAAGAGGAGGCAACGGATCCGCTCAAAACAAATTTTTCAAAAAAACCGTGCTGCGAAGACGACACCTTACTTTTTCAAAACCACGAACCTCAAAAAGTTCATTTAGAAGTCGCCCCTAAAGTCACGATTTTAAAGGCGATAATTCTTCTTCCTATATACAATCTTGATTTAAAACCAGTATCAGTTTCTGAGGAATTATACAACTGGAATCCGCCTCCTCCTCAACTGGAAAAACTTTTTTTGGTACAACAGTCTTTTATTTTTTATGGTTAAAGAGCTCTTTTATTTTTAGAATAATAGAATCCTTAATTAATAAAAAATACCCAATGAAAAAACATATTTTAATACTCATGGCCTTTTACGGCCTAGCACTCAATGCTCAAGAGAACCTTGAGGGGAGAGTCCTTGCTAAAGACGGAAACGAAACCATCCCATTGATTGGCGCCAATGTATTTTGGAACAATACACAAACGGGAACTGTGACCAACGAAGAAGGAAAGTTTACCCTTCCTTATTTAGGACCCGAGGAATATCTCATATTAAGCTATATTGGCTATAAGTCAGATACGCTGAGTGTAAAAGAAAACCGCTTACTCATTCATTTTTTAGAAGAAAGTGATGCAGGAGAACTAGATGAAGTAACAATAATTCAAAGAAGAAAAGCGATACAGAAATCGTATTTAGAAGCGCGAAATATAGTCAATGTCAACAGTGCTGAACTTCTCAAGGCGGCTTGTTGTAACTTGTCAGAAAGTTTTGAGACCAATCCCTCCATTGATGTTAACTTTTCAGACGCTTTAACGGGAACCAAACAAATACGAATGTTGGGACTTACAAGTCCTTATCTCTTGATTACGGAAGAAAACATTCCCATGGTACGAGGTGCTTCACAAGCTTATGGACTATCCTTCACTCCTGGGACTTGGATTGAGAGTATTCAGATTACTAAAGGTGTGGGGAGTGTAGTCAATGGTTTTGAAAGTATTGCAGGTCAAATCAATACCGAAATTAAAAAACCTTTTTCCGACGTTCCATTGTTTTTCAATTTGTTTACCTCAGCCAATGGAAGACAAGAAGCTAACCTTCAAGGTAATTGGAAAATCGACGACAATTGGAGCAGCGGCTTATTTGTCCATGGTAACCAAAGAACCCAAGAAATGGATCGTAATGGAGACGCTTTTTTAGACGTTCCCTTGTCTCAGCAGTACAACATCCTTAATCGATGGCAGTATACAGACGCAGAAAAGGGATGGGTTGGTTTTGGCAGCATTCGTTTGATGCAAGATGACAAACAACTAGGAGCTATAGGTTTTGATCCAGATCAAGATCAAAATCAAAACCGTATTTGGGGCAGTGAAATCGATACCAACCGTATAGATGCCTCACTAAAAATAGGGTATGTTTTTCCAGAATTGTCCTATCAAAGCTTTGGTTTTCAATCCGCTTTTAGCCATCACAAACAAAAGGCTTTTTATGGCTTTAGAGTTTATGATATCGATCATCAAAGCGTGTATACCAATCTTTTATTTAATTCAATTATTGGCAATACTAAAAATAAATTTAAAACAGGCATCAGCTTTTCTTATGATCGCTATTTGGAAACCGTGGATACATTTTACTTCAATCGAAGTGATCATTCTGTAGGGAGTTTCTTTGAATACAGTTATGACAGTTTGGAGAATTTTTCTTTGGTTGGAGGAATCCGCGTGGACATCCACAACCGGTTGGGCACATTTATTACCCCACGTTTGCATCTGAGGTATCTTCCTCAAGAAAATACCATCCTTCGCTTTTCGGTAGGTAGTGGAAGAAAAGCAGCCAATATTTTTGCAGAAAATCAAACCCTTTTTGGAACAAATCGTCGCATAAATATTGCAGAAAATGGAGGGTCAATTTATGGTTTAAACCCCGAAAAAGCATGGAATTACGGAGTCAGTGTACGTCAGTTGTTTCGTCTTTTTGGAAGGGAAGGGGATATTACCGCAGACTATTACATTACAAACTTTAACGATCAAGTGGTTGTAGATTGGGAAGAGGAAGGTCAAATTTCTTTTTATAATCTAGATGGTGTAAGTCGTGCGAACAGCTTTCAACTTTCTATAGATTATAACCCTAGTGAGGCTTTGAGTTTGCGTTTTGCCTACAAAAATTACGATGTAAAAACCACCTACAATTCAGGGTTCTTACAGCGTCCTTTACAAGCTCAAAACCGATTTTTTGCCAATCTGGGATGGGAATCTCCAAGGAATAGCAAGCAAGCCCAATGGCGTTATGATCTTACCTATCACGCTTTGGGACCACAGCGGCTAGTTAGTACCCAAAGGGATGCTGAGGGAAGTTACGCCCCGGCTTATGGCGTATGGAACAGTCAGTTGACACGAGCTTTTACGGCAAAATTTGAACTTTATGCCGGAGTTGAAAACCTTGGAGATTATAAACAACTCAGCCCAATAATTGGAGCAGAAGATCCTTTTGGTATTAATTTTGATACAGCACAAGTCTACGCACCTATTTTTGGAAGAATGCTTTATGCAGGGTTACGTTGGAATTTATAAAGTATATTTAACTGTTTAATTTAAAAATTATGAAAAAGCTTTTACTCTTTTGTTTGTTGTTGATTGCTCCTTTATCGGTTTCGGCTCAAAACAAAAAAAATGAAAAAACCAGTTTCGAAGTGAGTGGAAACTGTGAAATGTGTAAAAAACGTATAGAAAAAGCTGCCTTGACTGTTAAAGGAATTAAAACAGCCACTTGGGATATTCCTTCAAATGTGATTTCTGTGATTTACGATCCAAGCAAGGAACCTATACAAGAAGTCCAACGTGCAATTGCTTTTGCGGGACATGATACTCCTCTAGCGAAAGCTCTTGACAGTACATACAATGCGTTGCCAATGTGTTGCCTGTACAAACGGACAATTGAATAAAAAAAAGGCTCCCATTGGGAGCCTTTTTTATTTAAAATGATTGAATTAGGAAACTTTCCCATTCACATAAGCGATGACACCTGCCATTAAACTGGTAAGTACAACTCCGATGAGTATTCCTTTGATAAATGGGAATATCTCTATGGTTCCTGAAGTGAAAAAGAAGCTCCAACTCAGTTCATACAAAAGTCCCAGTATAGCTCCCGCTTTAAGCCCTGTAGTAAAGGTGGTAATATTGGCCCAGCGGGTAAAAATAGTCGCATAGATAAAGGCATAAAATAAGCAGCCCAATGCGATAAATAGCAAAGATTCTTCTCCTGTAGTGTCTTCGGTAAACAAAATTCCATAAGCAAGCCATCCCAAAAGAAAATAGACAACAAAGCCTGCGATTCCTGATAAAAATAATTTTTTTGTCATAATGATAAGATTTGAGTTAGATGAGTAATGTAATAAATTTATTTATTAAAAAAAAAGCTCCCTAAAAAGGGAGCTTATAAATTAATCTACAAATCGGCTTACATCATGCCTGGCATGCCTCCGCCGCCCATAGGAGGGCCAGCAGGAGCCTCTTCTTTGATATCAATAAGTGCACATTCTGTTGTAAGAATCATGCCCGCTACTGAAGCTGCATTTTCCAACGCCACACGAGTTACTTTTTTAGGATCGATAATCCCTTCTTTAAGCATATCCACGTAAGAACCGTCTTTTGCATTGTAACCGAAGCTGTCTGTTCCTTCAGAAACTTTAGACACTACAACTGAACCTTCGCCTCCAGAGTTTTCAACGATGGTTCTCAGAGGGGCTTCTACAGCCTTGCTTATGATTTGGATCCCTGTGGCCTCATCTGCGTTTTCTGCTTTGAGTTTTTCAAGAACTTTTTTAGCATTGAGTAGAGCAACTCCTCCACCGGCAACGATACCTTCTTCAACAGCTGCACGTGTTGCGTGTAGGGCATCATCTACTCGGTCTTTCTTTTCTTTCATTTCAACTTCTGAAGGTGCACCTACATAGAGTACTGCGACCCCCCCAGAGAGTTTGGCAAGACGTTCCTGTAGCTTTTCTTTGTCGTAGTCTGAAGTCGTTGTCTCAATCTGAGATTTGATTTGATTTACTCGAGCTTGAATGTCTTCAGAGGCGCCACTTCCATTCACTACTGTAGTATTGTCTTTATCAATGGTGACACGCTCTGCAGTTCCAAGCATATCTATGGTTGTGTTTTCAAGTGTAAAACCTCGTTCTTCTGAGATTACGGCACCACCGGTAAGAATTGCGATATCTTCCAACATGGCTTTTCTTCGGTCTCCGAAACCAGGTGCTTTTACAGCAGCAATTTTCAGTGCACCACGAAGTTTGTTGACTACTAAAGTAGCCAAAGCTTCACCATCAACATCCTCAGCAATAACCAAAAGGGGTTTTCCTGTCTGTGCAACTGGCTCTAACACAGGAAGTAAATCCTTCATGGTGGAGATTTTCTTATCGTAAAGTAAAATATAAGGTGTTTCCAAGTCGGCCTCCATTTTTTCTGAGTCTGTCACAAAGTAAGGAGAAAGGTATCCACGGTCAAATTGCATTCCTTCAACTACATCTACATAAGTGTCAGTACCTTTGGCTTCTTCAACAGTAATTACTCCTTCTTTACCTACTTTTTCAAAAGCCTCTGTAATCAAGCCACCAATAGTGGAGTCATTGTTTGCCGAAATACTGGCTACCTGATGAATTTTTTCTGATGAATCTCCTACGGCAGCGGATTGTTTTTGTAAAGAGCCAACGATTGCCTCTACGGCTTTATCAATTCCTCTTTTGAGGTCAAGAGGATTAGCACCCGCAGCTACATTTTTAAGCCCTTCTTTTACGATAGCTTGAGCTAAGATTGTTGCTGTTGTAGTTCCATCACCTGCAAGGTCGTTGGTTTTTGAAGCAACTTCCTTTACCATTTGAGCTCCCATATTTTCAAGAGCATCTTCAAGTTCAATTTCTTTAGCTACTGTCACCCCATCTTTGGTTACTTGGGGTGCACCGAAGGCCTTACCTATGATGACGTTACGTCCTTTGGGACCTAAAGTAACTTTTACAGCGTTGGCAAGTGCATCTACACCACGTTTGATGCCATCTCTTGCTTCTAGATCAAATTCTATTCTTTTAGCCATTTTAAATATTTTTTTTGTTGTTATACAATCGCGAGGATATCGCTTTCTTTCATTATGAGGTAATCTTTTCCTTCATGCTGAAGTTCCGTCCCTGCATATTTACCATATAAAACACTATCACCTTTAGAAACAGTGATGGGGTTTTCTTTAGTTCCAGGACCTACCGCTACCACAGTTCCTTTTTGAGGTTTTTCTTTGGCGCTGTCCGGGATGATGATTCCAGAGGATGTTTTGGTTTCTGCTGCAGCGGGCTCTACAAGAACTCGATCTGCTAAGGGTTTTATAGTCATTTTACTCATGATTAAAAATTTATTGTTTTTTTTCAGAAACTATGCCAAGTAGATAAGGACTGTCAATTTGCATTAAAAAATGTCAGCCTGTCAGTCCCAGCTTAGAATCAAAGGGTTTAATTCTCTATCTCAGGAATTTCTGTAGTGGGTATTTCAGCAGGAATTTCTGGAATTTCCTCAATCTGCTGAGCAGGGGTTTCGGGAATGAACTGTTGTAGGGTTCCATCTTCGAGTAGTTTGGAATCTGAGACTCCTTCGCCAGAAGATAGAGTAACATTAGAAATTAAAATTAAAGCCAATAGAAGTGTAGCTAAAATCCAAGTGCTTCGATCTAGAAAGTCTGAGGTTTTTTGAACCCCACCCACTTGTTGTGTTCCACCACCAAAGGAAGAAGAGAGTCCTCCTCCTTTAGGATTTTGAACCATAACCACCAAAACAAGGAGGAAGCATACTACGATAATTAGGGTAATGAAGATAGAAAATGTGCTCATTGGACTATTCTTTCAGTTTTTTTAATCTTTTAATCTCTTTAATTTGGTCTGCAAAGAAACTATTTTTTTCTGGATATTTCAAGCCTAATATTTGATAGGCTTCTAGAGCGTTGTCGTATTTTTTTTGTTTGACAAAAACTTTGGCTAATGTTTCTGTCATTAGTTCATCAGAAGTAACCCAACTTTTTTCACTTAAATCTTCTTTATTTTCTAAATTTTTGTCAGGAATGATTTTGCCCTGTTTGGAAAGAAAGGCATCGATAAGTTCAAATTTATCATTGATTTTTAAGTTTTTTTGTGGGGCTTTACGGGTCTTCAGATAACTTGCCCATTCTGAAAAGCGCATAGTTTCTGGAGGGGATTGTAAAGATACTTCCTCCAGATTGGCAGGGGATTTCGTGGTATCTTTTTCTGCAATTTGAGTTTCTTTTATGACTGAGACTTTTTTGTCCTTAGGTTTTTGTTTGAATACTGAACGCTTTGTAGGTTGGGTCTGGGTTTCAATAAATTCGTACAATAAACCTCGGTCATAAGTTGCAATGGCAGTATGAGAAAGATTTTTATCAAAAGATTCAGGTTCCAATGCTTGGACGGCCTTGAGGTAATGTGCACGTATCCAATGAAAATTGGGATGTTGTTCCAGTATATTTTTAAGTATTTGGAGTTGTTCCTTATTATTAGGATCAAATTGTTCTATGAGAGAAACTAACGAATGGGCATCTGCAACTACCATTTGGCTAAAGTATCGTTAAATATGTCTTGAGTAATTCGATCAAAAATTTCCTTGTGTGCACTGTCAATCACGTCATACACTTGAAGTTCTGCAGGGAAATCATAAAAAAAAGAATATTTTTTGTTAAAATCATCTTCCTCTTTTTGAATATTAAAAAAGCGAAAATCCACAGTCATCTTCAGTCGGTTTTGGGCAGCTGTATTTTGAGAAGTAGCAGACATTGGGGTCACACTGTACTCGGTGATTTCTCCTTCGTAAATCAATTGTCCATCTTGACTGACCAGATTGAGATTGGTTTGATTCATGATGAGGTCTTGAAGTGCATTGGTAAAATCGTTGTCCAGTCCAGGCTCTACGGTTGATCCAGGTCTGTTTCCTGCTTGATTTTCAAAAAAGTTAACCTGAAAAGTGGTTACGCCTGGAGGGATTGAAGCTCCAGTAAAGGAGTATATCCCACAGGATTGTGTGGCAAAAACCAGAATAAATACAACCAAAATCGTGATCCTATTCCAAGTCATTGATGTCAAATTGTTTAATTTTTCGATACAGTGTACGTTCAGAAATGCCTAATTCATGTGCTGCTAATTTACGTTTTCCTTTGCTACGAATGAGGGCTTGTTTGATCATTTCCAATTCTTTTTCATGTAGCGAAAGAGGTTCCTCTTCTTCAATAGTTTCGGCATAGGAATATTTATCCACGGTTTCTACCTTTGAAATTTCTGGAGTTTCTGGAGTGATTGAAACTGGATCTAAAGCCTTGGGTTCTTCAGGCAGCGAGTCTTTCTTGCCATATATTTTTTCGATAAGGCTTTGATTTTTTTCATTGATTTCACTTTCAGTACCATTTTTGATCAAATCCAAAGTGAGCTTTTTCAAATCATTTAGGTCGCTTTTCATATCAAAAAGGACTTTGTACAAGATTTCTCGTTCTGAAGAAAAATCACTTTTACTTTCTTTTTTGTCAATAAGTGCGGGGAGTTGTGACTCTCGGTCAGGAAGATAAGGGCGAATACCAGCAGCATTGATGTTCCGTTCTTTTTCTAAAACAGATATTTGTTCGGCTACATTGCGGAGTTGTCTAATATTTCCACTCCATCGGTAATCAGTCAGTAGCGCTTGTGCGTGTTCATCAAGTTTTATCGGCGGCATATGGTATTTTTGAGCAAAATCTGCTGCAAATTTCCGAAACAATAATACGATGTCTTCCTTTCGGTCTCTTAAAGGAGGAAGGTGAATTTCTACGGTACTGAGCCTGTAATATAAATCTTCTCTAAATTTTCCTTTAGAGATGGCTTCAATCATATTGACATTAGTTGCAGCAACAATTCTGACATTGGTTTTTTGGACTTTAGAAGACCCCACTTTGATAAATTCTCCACTTTCCAAGACCCGTAACAGGCGCACTTGAGTTTGTAGCGGGAGTTCTCCTACTTCGTCTAAAAAAATAGTCCCTCCATCAGCCACTTCAAAATATCCCCCACGTGTTTGTGTGGCTCCAGTGAAGGCCCCTTTCTCGTGTCCAAAAAGCTCACTATCAATAGTTCCTTCTGGGATAGCTCCACAGTTTACTGCGATGAACTTGTTGTGTTTTCTATGAGAATACTGGTGAATTATCTTTGGAATACTTTCCTTTCCCACACCACTTTCCCCAATTACTAAAACTGAAATATCTGTATTCGATACTCTCAGGCTTTTTTCAAGTGCCCGATTGAGCCCCAAATTGTTCCCAATTATTCCAAAACGTTGTTTAACACTTTGTAATGAATCCATGGTTATATTTGATTTGAAAGTTGAACGGCCTCGCCCAAAAGGGTAGCAGAGGTACACTCCTTGATTTTGACATCTACAAAATCTCCTTCAGTGTAGCGTCCTTTTGGAAAAACAACTACTGTGTTTTGCGTTGTTCTACCACTCCAGTGATTTTCTGATCGTTTGGATGTTTTTTCAATCAAAACACAAACGGTTTTTCCAAGAAATTGTTGGGTTCGAAACAAACTGTGTTCTTGTTGTTTTTGGATAATTTCATTGAGTCTCCTTTTCTTTACTGTTTCAGGGACATCGTCCTCAATTTTTCTTTCTGCAAGAGTCCCGGGACGTTCAGAGTAGGCAAACATGAATCCAAAGTCGTATTTTACATAGTCCATCAAATCCAAAGTGTCTTTGTGATCTTTTTCAGTTTCACCAGGAAAACCAGCAATCATATCATGAGAAATTCCACAATCTGGAATGATTTTTCGTATTGAATCAATAAGTTCAAAATACTCATTTCGTGTATGTTGGCGGTTCATTTTTTTGAGAATGGCATTGCTCCCCGACTGTACTGGTAGATGAATGTACTTGCAAATATTATCGTATTTTGCCATGACTTTTAACACCTCCAGAGACATATCTTGTGGATTGGAAGTTGAAAAGCGTATACGGATTTTAGGATGTGCCTCCGCCACTAAACTCAAAAGCTTGTCAAAACGCAAAGCTGTTTTTTGTTGTAGGGGAGTGGCCTTATTAAAATCTTTTTTTAAACCTCCTCCATACCAGAGGTAACTATCTACATTTTGTCCTAGTAGAGTAATTTCTTTAAACCCTTTAGCGTCCAAATCTGAAACCTCATCTAAAATACTTTTGGGGTCTCGACTGCGTTCCCTTCCTCGGGTAAAAGGCACTACACAAAAGGTACACATGTTATCACAGCCTCTGGTGATCGATACAAAAGCAGAAATGCCATTCGAATTTAAACGCACAGGAGCAATATCTCCGTAAGTTTCCTCTTTTGACAACAGAACATTTACGGCCTCTTTTTCGTTGGCGACTTCCTGAAGTAAATTAGGAATATCTTTATAAGCATCGGGACCTACAACAAGATCTACAATCTTTTCTTCTTCAAGGAATTTGTGTTTCAAACGTTCGGCCATACAGCCTAGTACACCTACGGTCATCTCCTTTTGTTCCTTTTTTTTGGACTTAAAGTATTCGAGACGCTTCCGCACGGTTTGCTCGGCTTTTTCTCTGATAGAGCAGGTGTTGACCAAAACTAAAGAAGCTTGATCCAACTGCTCGGTAATGGTATAACCTTCTTTAGTTAAGATGGAAGCTACAACCTCACTGTCTGCAAAATTCATCTGACAGCCATAACTTTCGATATAGGCTTTTTTGGAAATTTTATTTTCCTTAGAAGAGTTTGGACTAGGAGTTCCATTATGTTCCAAAGGATTTTTTTCCAAAGATTGTAATTCTTTTACTGACATAACAAGTTTTATAAAGCGTTAGCGCTTTAATTTGCACGCAAAATTACAAAAAACCGAACGATATTGCCATTTTGTCAGTCTTTAATCTGAAATTATAAAAATTTCAGACCGATCCAACAATTTAGACAATTTAAAAGGGACTTTAATGAGGAAGCTTGTCCATCAAAAGTCCGTAAACCCAAGTCCCTGCTACCGCGAAAACAAGCACAACCATTATGGGTAAAAATCCAGCGCCCAATAAGGTAAAAATTGGACCAGGACAAGCGCCTGATAGTCCCCAACCTAAGCCAAATATAGTTCCCCCTATACTATAGCGATAAAAACTCTTGGCCTTGTCAGGAATCACAATAGGCTCCCCATAGGCAGACTTTAGTTGATAGCGTTTGATCAATTGAATCATTACAACACCTATGGCGAGTGCAGAACCAATTATACCATACATATGAAATGACTTGAATTGAAACATTTCATAGATGCGAAACCATGAAGCGGCTTCTGATTTAAACATGACAATTCCAAAAAGGATTCCGATAAAAAGAAAAATAATTTGTCTCATAGCTTATAAAATAAAAGGGAGTAAAAAATGATTCATAAGAAGTCCACCTACGAAAAAGCCAATAACGGCATACAGAGAAACCAATTGTAAGTTGCTGAGACCCGAGATCGCATGTCCTGAAGTACAGCCTCCCGCATAGCGAGCTCCAAAGCCCACGAGTAATCCCCCCAATGCTAATGAGGCAAAAATCTTAGGTTCAAGAAAATGATCCATACCAAAAAGCTCTTCGGGAAGATATGCAGTTCCTGCACTTTTAATATTGAGCTGGTTTAGTTTTGCTATCGTATCTTCATGAATCAAAACACTGGGGTCGATGGTGAGATAATTCGAAGCAATCCACCCACCGATGATGGCACCTCCTGCAACCAAAAGATTCCACTGCTGGGTTTTCCAATCAAACTTAAAGAAATCAGTATTTTTTCCAGCACCACAAATCGTGCATAGAGTTCTTAAATTGGACGACATTCCAAAACTTTTTCCAAAAAATAAGAGTAAAAAAAGCACTAATGCAATTAGTGGCCCACCCACATACCAGGGCCAGGGGTTAAAAATCCATTCCATAATTATAAATATAGTTTTAGTTAGTTATGTTATAAGGTAGAAGGGCATATATAGTCAGAGACCTTCATTCCACTTTCTTTAATGGCTCCAAATCCGCCCTTAATGTCAATCAGATTATGAATTCCTCTACTTTTTAGAATTGAAGCAGCAATCATGCTTCGATAACCCCCTGCACAATGCATATAAAAAGGCTTTTCTGTGGGAAATTCATTCATATGCTCATTGATGAAATCTAAAGGAGTGCTTTTAGCATCTGGAATATGTTCAGAAAGGTATTCCCCAGGTTTACGAACATCAAAAACGGTTACACTTTCTTTTTCACTCAGTGCTTTTAGTCCTGCTGCATCAATTCCTTCTACCTTGTCAGTAGTTTTACCTTCTTTTTTCCATGCCTCAAAACTTCCCTTTAAATATCCAAGGGTATTGTCAAAACCCACTCGGGCAAGACGCATAACGGTTTCTTCTTCTCTTCCTTCTGGAGTAACAAGAAGAATGGGTTGAGACACATCTCCAATCATGGCACCAACCCACGGGGCAAATCCGCCATCTATTCCAATAAAAATAGATTGAGGAATATGTCCTTTGGCAAAGACATCCTGATGACGGACATCTAAAATAATAGCACCACTTTGATTTGCTAGTTTTTCAAAGGCCTCAGGATCCAAAGGAG
>Ga0209138_1000058_pt1 | contig 111713 bp, 102 predicted proteins | sample SaaInl3SG_22_DNA_FD_184645 | JGI IMG/M metagenome (GOLD analysis project Ga0209138, IMG submission 184645) | Marine microbial communities from expanding oxygen minimum zones in the Saanich Inlet - ESP_153SG_22_DNA (SPAdes) (version 2) | ecosystem: Environmental > Aquatic > Marine > Intertidal...
GTGGTCCCACTTGGGCTCGAACCAAGGACCCTCTGATTATGAGTCAGATGCTCTAACCAACTGAGCTATGGGACCAAAAGTGGCTGCAATATTACAACCATTTTTAAAATTATAAAAAGAATTCTATTCTTTATTATCCATATCTTGACACAACTCCACCAGTACTCCACCAGATGATTTTGGATGTAAAAAGGCAATCAGCTTGCCGTCTGCTCCTTGCTTCGGGCTGTGATGGATCATTTCAAAACCTTCGTTTTTCAAGCGCTTAATCTCTGCCTCAATATCCTCTACTGCAAAGGCTACATGATGCACGCCCTCGCCTCGTTTTGCGATAAACTTTGCAATTGGACTTTCGGGGGTTGTGGCTTGCAACAATTCAATTTTACTCTCTCCTATTCTAAAAAAAGAGGTTTTGACCCCCTCCGAAGCCACATCTTCAATTTTATAATGTGCTACACCAAGCAACTTTTCATACACTGTATTCGAAGCTTTTAAATCTTTTACGGCTATGCCAATATGTTCTATTTTCTTCATTATGACACAAATTTAAACCAAAAAATAAGGCTTTTGAATAAATCCAGTAGAATTATAGTATTTTTGCCTTATGGAAAGTCAAAGACAAAAGAAAATAGCCTCGGTATTGCAACGCGATTTAGTAGAGGTGCTTCAAGGTGCAGCAAGAGAAGGTGGCATGCAAGGCGTTATTATTTCAGTGACAAAAGTAAAGGTCACCGTTGACTTGTCCATCGCCAAAGTTTACCTTAGTATTTTTCCCATTAAAGAGGCCAAAATTTTGGTTGATGGGATTTCTTCAAACGCACCCATCATAAAGCATGAACTGGCAAAACGCACAAAATACCAGCTTCGCCGTATGCCCGAATTGTTGTTTTTTATTGACGATTCTTTAGAATATATTGATCAAATTGAGCGTTCGCTAAAGGGCTCAGACAACCCTATTCTAAACGACAAATTACTTCAAAAAAGAAAAAAAAGATAATTGAATTTTTCGCTCTACATCGCTAAGCGGTATTTATTTACAAAAAGTAAAAACAAAGCGATAAACTATATGACCTTGGTGGCAGGGTTGGGAATTATTTTTGGAACAGCAGCGCTTTTCGTAGTGCTTTCTGGGTTTGATGGCCTAAAAGCATTTAGTCTGGAATTTACTTCTTTCACAGACCCCGATCTTAAGGTTTTTCCGCAGCAATCCAAAACTTTAAACCTATCATCTGATCAACGAAAAAAATTGGATGCAATTGAGGGGATTGCTTCATTTTCAGAAATAGTTCAAGATAAAGTTTTGTTGAGTTGCGAAGACAAATATTTAGCTTTAAATCTGAAAGGAGTTGATGCGTATTATCCTCAACGGACTATAGATTCTATTTTAACTTACGGCGAATGGATGGAACCAGATCTTCCCCATATTGTAACCGGATGGGGCGCTACTAATACTCTTGGATTTGGGATTTATGACCTTACAAAAACAATCCGATTATATGCCCCAAAACCAGGAAAAGGCCAAATCCTCTCTGTGAAAGGAGCATTCAAAAGCATGAAAGTTGTGAATGTTGGTATTTTTCAAATCAATGAATCTTTAAATAATTCTATGGCATACACTTCCATAGAAAATGCAAGATATTTGCTTGGACTCAAACAAAATCAAATCAGTGCTCTAGAAATTATAACCCTCCCCAATGCAAACTTGGAGGATATTAAAACTGAGCTGAATGCTGTTTTTGAAGAAAAAATAGCAATTAAAAACAGAATTCAACTCAACGACGCCCTATATAAAATGTTGAATACGGAGCATGTAGCTGTATATCTTATTTTTACACTCATTTTGATCATCGCGATATTCAATATCATAAGCGCTATTGTGATGATGATTTTGCACAAAAAAGAGAATTTAAAAACACTTTTTAGTCTTGGTGCTGATAAAAAAGAAATACAAAAAATATTTTTTATGCAAGGCGCAATCATGACCGTTCTTGGGGGATTGGTAGGCCTCTTTTTTGGAATTACATTGATAGTTCTTCAGTTGCATTTTGATTTGGTAATGATTTCACCAACATTACCCTATCCCGTAGCATTAAGGCCATTAAACATTGTTATTGCATTTGGGACTATTCTTGTTTTGGGACTGATCGCCTCTCGAGCAGCAGCTTGGAGTTTAAAAAAATTAAATCTCACCAACTAAACAAATTGATGCTCTGCAAAAACAGATTCAACTTCATCAAAAGTTTTGAAAACATCTGCACTATAGTCACTCGTTACCATTTTTGTTCTGTAGGGTTTAAAGTTTGGAATCCCCTTGAAGTAGTTTGTATAATGCCTTCTCGTTTCTAAAACCCCCAACACTTCACCTTTCCAATCAATAGCCATTTTTAAGTGTCTGCGAGCCGCCTCGACGCGCTCAACCATGCTTATGGGTGGCAGATGTGTGCCAGTTTCAAAATAGTGTTTAACTTGTTTGAAAAACCACGGATTCCCGATGCTTGCACGGCCAATCATAGCGCCATCTAGCCCATAAATATCACGCATTTCTACAGCGCGTTCCGGAGAGTTAACATCGCCATTTCCAAAAATTGGAATGTGCATTCTTGGATTGTTTTTGACTTCTGCAATAGGTGCCCAATCGGCACTACCCTTGTACATTTGTGCACGTGTTCGCCCATGTATAGAAAGCGCTTTGATGCCAACATCTTGAAGTCTTTCGGCAACGTCTACTATTCGAATAGAATCGTGATCCCAACCCAATCGTGTTTTTACTGTAACCGGCAAATGTGTGCGCTTGACCATTTCTGCTGTTAGTTTTTCCATCAGGCAAATGTCTTTTAGTATCCCTGCACCTGCGCCTTTGCTGACCACTTTTTTTACAGGGCATCCAAAATTAATATCAATAATATCTGGATTCGATTTTTCTACAATCTCTACGGCCCTGAGCATGCTATCTAAGTTCGCTCCAAAAATTTGAATTCCAACAGGCCGCTCTTTCTCATAAATATCGAGCTTCATTGTGCTTTTTGCGGCATCTCTTATAAGACCTTCGCTGGAAATAAATTCTGTATAAACCACATCTGCACCTTGTTCTTTACAAAGCGCACGAAAAGGGGGGTCGCTCACATCCTCCATAGGCGCAAGCAACAACGGAAATTCAGGCAGTTCTATAGCTCCAATTTTTACCATAGTTTATTTATAAAAATTCATTTCATCTAAATATACCCATACCGCTTCTGGCAATAATGGGCGAATATTTTTTCCTTCTTTTATGGATGTTCTAATAAACGAAGAAGAAATTTCAATCACGGGTGCATTTACTTTGTGTATAGTGCCTTTTAATCTAAACTCTTTTTCTTCTGAATAGAGTTTTCTAGGATATACATAAATGGGGTAGCGTTCCAAAAGTAATTCTGCATTTTTCCATTTTGGTAAAGAGACTAAGTTGTCTTCACCCATAATAAGCGCAAACTCGTATTCTGGGTATTTCTCTTCTAAATATGCAAGTGTATGAATGGTATAATTGGGTTGTTTGAGTTGAAACTCTATGGCACTAGGTTTAATTTTTGGATACTCTTTGGTAGCCAAATACACCATTTCGAGGCGCTGATTGTTGTCTAGAATACTTTGCTTCTTTTTCATGGGACTCTGCGGTGTGACTACGCACCACACTTGATCTAAATCGGAATGCTCTACAAAATGATTGGCAATAATAAGGTGTCCCACATGAATGGGGTTGAAGGTGCCAAAATAGAGTCCTATTTTCATTTTTTTGAATTCAAATTTTTAGGATTCAATAAAATTTAAAACAATTGTATGCGCTTCGTTTTGTGCTTTTTCTAGAATTTTATTTTCAACAATACAATCAAAAAGCGGAGCTGTAGCAAGTTCGGCGGAGGCCTTGGATATGCGCATATTTATTTTATCTTCAGATTCCGTTTTTCGTTTTTTCAATCGAATTTTAAGCTCGTCTATGCTGGGTGGTTTTACAAAAACGGCCAATGTTTTTTCAGGAAATTTCTTTTTAATACGTAATCCCCCCGAAACATCAATATCAAAAATGACATGTTTGCCCATAGCCCATATGCGTTCCACTTCGTTCTTGAGAGTACCATAAAAATTATCGCGATAAACTTCTTCCCACTCTAAAAAATTACCTTTTTTGATGTGGTTTTTAAACGCCTCTGTCGATAAAAAATAGTAGTCTTTTCCATCTACTTCATCGCCTCTTTTTTCTCGAGACGTCGCCGAAATAGAAAAAGCCAGATTTAGCTCTTTTTGTTTCAAAAGATGCTTTACAATGGTCGTTTTCCCAGAACCAGAGGGTGCAGAAAAAACAATAAGCTTTCCGTCAAACATAGTTATAGCACGTTGAGTAGTTGTTCTTTTATTTTTTCAAGTTCGTCTTTCATTTGTACGACAAGTTTTTGCATCGGCGCAAAATTTGCCTTAGAACCTATGGTGTTGATCTCTCTGCCTATTTCTTGTCCGATAAAAGCAAGTTTTTTTCCGTTAGATTCATTGGAGTTTAAATTTTTTAGGAAATAGTCCAAGTGATTTTTTAGTCGTATTTTTTCTTCTGTTATGTCGAGCTTTTCAATGTAATAAATCAGTTCTTGCTCAAAGCGGTTTTCATCAATTTTTTCTTTCAAATCAGCGATGCCTTTGTGGAGGCGTTCTCGAACGTGTGCTATGCGTTCAGGATCGATGTTTACAACCTCTTCTAGGAGTTTGTCAATTTTTGAAATTCGCTTTGAAAAATCTTTTTCAAGGACAGCACCCTCATCCTTGCGATAGTCTTGAATTTTACTCAAAACAACCTTCACTTCCTCCGAAATGATGTTCCATTCTTTGGGGTCTATTTCTTCGCGCTCTGAACTCACGGCGTCTGGCATACGAACGGCCATTTTGAGCCGTTCTACAGCGTCTGAAGAGGATATGTTTTCCAGTTGTTTCATATATCCTTTTACAACTTCGGGATTGATCTTCGAAGCAGCTTCTCCTTTATTAAATTCTACATAAAGAGAAAAATCTACTTTTCCACGCCCGAGTTGTGTGCCAATAATTTTGCGCAATTCTAGCTCCTTGGCTCTATACACAGAAGGCATCCGCATGTTTAAATCCAAAGATTTACTATTCAATGATTTTAATTCTAAACGAATGGTTTTTGTGGGTAATTCCACTACGGATTTCCCATATCCAGTCATGGAGTGTATCATGCCTTTTTCTTAAATTTATGGCTCAAAGATACAGAAAAGCCTACACTATTTGAACGGACTGTGTTGTTTGAAGCTTTTGATTTGTATTTTTTTGAAAAAGGGACGGATTAAAATATTGATAAATTTATTTTTATGTTTAATATAACAGCTCAATTCCAACGGCTCTGCGCCAACCGTAGATTTTATTTCTGAAGCCGTTCGGCCCAAGTTGATAATAGCCACTTTTTTTTCTAAACCCAAACGGATATAATCATTTAAAATCCTTGGATAAATCGCATGGATTTTATTTAAACTATAATCAAGTCCAATAAAGTGTGCGTCAAGGTGGTTTTTGTTTTTTAAAGCGGATAAAAATCCAACAATTTTATCCTCCAAAAAGTAACTCCAAACAATAAAATTATCGTTGTAAACATCTTTGAGTTTCACATAAGTATTTAAATCTAACACCTGCGCATTGAAGTTGGCATTATCAATGGTATTTTGATATAAATTTTGCAGCTCGTCTTTGTAATGTTCAATATCTTTTTTTGAAAAAATACGCCGTTTCAAAGCGTTGCTTTTGGAGTCTGCTTTATTGACTTTTACTCTATATTTTGATTTTAGTGCAGCTTTATAATCTTCAAAAGTTTTCCAATCGGCATTCAAAGTAATTAGCATGTTGGGCTCTACTTTAATGTTTGTAAACCCAAAACGTTCAAAAGCTGAGGTGTACTCTAAAGCGTCGGTTTCAAAATCTTTGATAAAAATAGCATGTAGTGGCCGAACTGTTTTTGCAATCTTGTCTAAAGTTTTTCCAATTTGCAATACCATTTTTTTTCTGTCGCTTTGTTCAGAAAAGCTAATGCCATGCTCTCCGCTCAAAAAAATGTTTCCACAAAACATAATTTTGATATGATCGTTACAAAAAAAGGAATTTAAAATTTTTCTAAAAAAAGGGGATACTTTAATATTTTTTAGAATGACATCGACACTCAGTTCTATAATTTGAACTAGTGCTAGCGCTTGGGGGGTTGTATTTTTCGAAACACAAATATAACGCACATCCACTTGCGTATTAGAGGCCTCAAAACTATGAAGCAAATCTTTCGAAAAATAGGCACTTTTGCTTGGATTGATAAGCTCAAGAAAACCAATGTCTAGTTGCTCAATTGATGAATAAATTGTAGTTGTCAAAAATGTTATTTTTTGGACACTAAATATACGCCAATAAAAATTAATAATGCTGCCAAACCTTTCACCAAGTCTAATTGATCGCTACCCATGGCAATAGCAAAAAGTCCTGCAAAAATTGGTTGCAAATACAGGAACGTACTTACTGTTGTGGCTTTTAAATTCTTCAGCGCTAAAGGGTTAAGAAGGTATGTTCCAAAAGTCGCAAAAACAATTACAAACCCGATAGAAAACCAAATATAAGATGGAAAATCGTTCCATTGGACAACACTAAGTTCTTGATACCCGAAAGGTAATACCATAAAAGATCCGAATAAAAACAACCATTTTATAAAATCGTAAGGATGATACTTAGCGGTCAGTTTTTTAATTAAAATTAAGTAGTAACTGTATGATGCTGCATTTACAAACACCAATAAATTCCCTAGTAAAATATTTCCGCCATTAGCAGAGGTTTGTCCGTATAAACTAAGCACTAATGCTCCAGAGAGGCCAAGTCCAACGCCAATAACTTTTAGTTTTGTAATCTTCTCTTTAAGAATTATGGCGGATAAAATGAGTACAATAATGGGCACAGTAATCATAATCACAGAGCCATTAATGGGAGTCGTGTATTGCAACCCTTTAAAGAATGTAAGCATATTTAGCGCTACCCCAAAAAATGCTGCGATAATTAGCTTAGGAAAATCTTTGCGGTCAATTTTTTTGGCTGGAACCAATAAGCTAAATCCCCAAAATAGAACAGTGGCGCAGACAACACGCAACACAATAAAACCAAAAGGCATGATATGACCACCAACAATAACATCGTTGGCAAAGGTGAAAGTTACGCCATAAAAAAGCTGCACCAAAACTAGAGCAACAAGTGCCGCATATCTATTCTTCATCTCTAAGAGCTTGTTTTGCCGCAGCAATAGTTTTTGCACTATTTCCAACAAAAATTTGATCTTTTATCACCAATACTGGTCGTTTCAAAAAGGTATAATGCTCTAAGATCAATTGTTTAAAATCAGCCGCATCTAGAGCTTTGTTTTTCAATCCCATTTCTTTATAGAGTCTTGCGCGTTTACTAAACAGCGCTTCATAACTTCCAGCCAATGTTTTTAGGTGCTCTAGATCGGCAGTTGAAATTGGAAATTCTTTGATGTCTTGAATCCAATAGTCCTCTGAAAGCGATAAGGTTTTTAGGATGCGCTGACAGCTGTTGCAACTTTTAAGAGAATAGATTTTTTTCATGCGATTGTTTCATTACATTTACAAAGAAAATCATTTCTGTATTAACTTTTTAAGTATTTGATTTAATTATGGATTGGAGTTTTGATATCACCCTAAAAACCAGAGCAATACTCTATAAATTTTTAGAAAATTTTTCTTTAGAACAACTCAATTCCGTACCTAAAGGATATCGAAATTCGATTTATTGGAATATAATGCACGTGGTTGTAACTCAACAATTGTTAGTCTATGGCTTATCAAATGTGCCAATGCTATTAGATTCTGAATATATTAAGGCCTTTAGAAAAGGCACAAAAACAGAGCAAGATGCATCACAAGATGATATAGAATATTTAAAAAGTCTATTAATATCGACCATTGAAAAAACCCAAAGCGATTATGCTGCAGGAATTTTTACCACTTTCACTTCCTATACTGTTTCTACCAAAAGCACCCTTACGAATGTAGAGGAGGCGATAGAGTTCAATAATTTTCACGAAGGAATTCATTTAGGCTATATTTTGGCCATGAAAAACACAATAATACCGCAATAATTATGTCATCAAAAAACATGAAGTTTAACACCAAAACAATTCATGGAGGGCAATCTCCAGACAAGGCATACGGATCTGTTATGCCGCCTATTTATCAAACATCTACTTACGCACAAACTACACCTGGCGGGCACAAAGGATATGAGTATTCTCGAACACACAATCCAACACGCCATGCCTTAGAGCAGTCTTTTGCGAGCATAGAAAACGGCAATTTTGGTCTAGCCTTTGGCTCTGGATTAGCGGCTATAGATGCAATTATAAAATTATTACAACCAGGAGATGAGGTCATTTCAACCAACGATTTGTATGGTGGCACATACCGATTGTTTACCAAAGTTTTTGAGAAATTTCAAATTAAATTTCATTTTGTTGGCATGGAAAATTCAAGCCATATAGAACATCATATTAATGCAAAAACCAAGCTTATTTGGGTTGAAACCCCCACCAATCCGATGCTAAATATTATCGACATAAAAGCAGTTGCAGCAGTCGCCAAGAAACATAATGTTTTATTGGCTGTTGACAATACGTTTGCCACGCCATACCTCCAACAACCTTTGGATTTGGGGGCAGATATTGTGATGCATTCTGCTACCAAATATCTTGGTGGGCATAGCGACGTGGTCATGGGAGCTTTGGCGGTAAAAGATAAAACACTTGCAGAGCAACTATATTTTATTCAAAATGCGAGTGGTGCCGTTTGTGGTCCACAAGATAGTTTCTTGGTTTTAAGAGGAATAAAAACATTGCACGTTAGAATGCAACGACATTGTGAAAATGGAAAAGCAGTAGCTGAATTTTTGGAAAGCCATCCCAAAGTCGAAACCGTTTATTGGCCTGGACTAAGCACACACCCCAATCATGATATTGCAGTAGCGCAAATGACTGATTTTGGAGGTATGTTGTCATTTACAACTAAAGGAAACAACTATGAAGAAGCCATAAAAGTTGTAGAGCGTCTAAGGGTTTTTACACTAGCAGAATCGCTTGGAGGCGTCGAATCCTTAGCAGGACATCCTGCAAGTATGACACATGCGAGTATTCCTAAAGAAGAACGCGAAAAAACAGGCGTTGTTGATTCTTTAATTCGATTGAGTGTAGGCATAGAAGACCAGCACGATTTAATTGAAGACTTAAGACAAGCATTAGACGGATAAAAATCAGGGATTTAGCTTTTCATATTTTTTATCACTTAGTTATGATATTCTTAATTTTAAACTAAATTTAGACGCAGTTATTGCGAATTTAAAAAAATATCTATTTATTTTTATGGATATCATATATTTGTAGTACAATTAATAATTTTTAATGCTCCTAAATTAAATTAAATGAAAGAAAAAATTGAAGGCTTTTTAGACTTAGTCAAACAAAGAAACCAACTTGAACCAGAGTTCCTACAAGCAGTAGAGGAAGTTGCCGAAACTGTTATTCCCTATATTGTTAAGCACGATATTTATCATGGTAAAAATATACTTTTAAGAATGGTTGAGCCAGAACGTACAGTTACATTTAGAGTCAACTGGGTTGATGATGACGGCGAAATTCAAGTCAATAGAGGATACAGGATTCAGATGAACTCGGCTATTGGGCCGTATAAAGGAGGCTTGCGATTTCATCCCTCAGTAAGCATGAGTATTTTAAAATTTTTGGCTTTCGAACAAGTTTTTAAAAATAGCTTGACAACGCTCCCAATGGGGGGTGGAAAAGGGGGAAGTGACTTTGATCCAAAAGGAAAAAGTGACAATGAAATTATGCGATTTTGCCATGCTTTTATGAGTGAGTTGTTCCGTCATATAGGGCCAAACACCGATGTTCCAGCAGGAGATATAGGAGTAGGAGGCAGAGAAATTGGGTTTTTATTTGGAATGTATAAGAAACTCAAAAATGAATTTACAGGGGTACTTACAGGAAAAGGTGTCACATGGGGAGGGTCTCTTATTCGACCCGAAGCAACAGGATATGGTACCGTCTATTTTGCTCAAAAAATGCTGCAAACTAAAGGCGATGATATAGAGGGCAAAACCGTCACCATCTCAGGGTCTGGAAATGTTGCACAGTTTGCAGCAGAAAAAGTGATTCAGCTTGGCGGAAAGGTCATTACTTTGTCAGATTCTTCTGGTTATATTATTGATAATGAGGGGATTGACGAAGACAAATTGGCTTTTGTGATGGATTTAAAAAACAATAAGAGAGGACGAATTAGTGCTTATGTTGATGCTTATCCAAATGCAAAATTCGTAGCCAACAAAACCCCATGGAGTGAGTCTTGTGATATAGCATTGCCATGCGCTACTCAAAATGAACTCAATGGGACAGATGCCGAAACACTGCTTAAAAACGGATGCATTTGTGTCAGTGAAGGGGCTAATATGCCTTCTACTAAAGATGCAGTTGCAGCCTTTCAAAAGGCCAAAATTTTATTTGCACCAGGAAAAGCATCTAATGCTGGGGGTGTTGCAACTTCTGGTTTAGAAATGACTCAAAATTCTTTGCGATACAATTGGACTCGAAAAGAAGTAGACGATAAACTCAAAGATATTATGGGCAATATCCATGATAAGTGTATTCAATTTGGTAAAGACGAAAAAACAGGATATATAGACTATGTCAAGGGGGCCAATATTGCGGGATTTGTAAAAGTTGCAGATGCGATGCTCGCTCAAGGTGTGGTTTAAATTTCTATTGAATTATAAATTCAAAAAGCTTCTATAAATTGTAGAAGCTTTTTTTTGTTTATGTATAATAATGATGTGTTTTGTCGTTTGATATAAATATATTTGATAAAATTTAACCATTGAGACTACAGTTATATACATCAATAGCATTTCTTTTTTGCATTAGAATTTTATTTGGTCAAACAAATAATAATGATGCGTGGGAAGGCTTTTTTTCCTATACTAAAATTAAAATCGTTGTTGATGGGGGTGATAAACTATATGCAGCTAGTGAAAACGCGGTTTTTTCTTATACCCCTTTGACAGCGCAACGAGAAACGATTACGACAATTAATGGTCTTTCTGGAGAATATATTTCAACAATCCATTATAGTCGTGATTATGACTTGCTTGTAATTGGTTATCAATCTGGGCTTATTGAGGTTTATAATTGCACAACAACAACAGTTTTAAAAGTTGTTGATATATTAAATAAAACTAGTGTACCACCAGAAAACAAACAAATCAATCATTTTTTTGAATATAATAACAGTATATATATCTCTACAAATTATGGTGTTTCCGTCTATGATTTACAAGCTTTAGAATTTGGAGACACTTATTATATCGGGCAAAATGGCGCTCAAGTTCAAGTTAATCAAACTTATGTTAATGACAATCTTATTTATGCGGCCACCAATACTGGACTTAAAAGAGCAAATACGAATAGTACTAATTTGATTGATTTTCAAATGTGGAGTACATTATCGACGGGCAACTTCCTAGCGGTAAATACAATTCAGGGTGTAATTTACACTGTAAAAACAGATAATAAATTATATCAAATTAATGGAACTAATTTAATACTCCGTTTGAATTTTTCAAATGATGTACTAGAGCTGAATAATAATACAGGAAATCTATTGATTGTGACTACAGCTGATATTCAGCGTTATGATTCAAATTTGAACGTATTGGAAAGCTATGCATTACCAGATACGTTTGATACTGCATTAACTTCAGGTTTGTTTATGGATAATACTATTTTTATTGGAACAGAAAACGAAGGCCTTTTAAAAACCACAGCATTAGCTTCCAATGAATTTTTGGCAATTCATCCAGACGGACCTCTACGGAACACGCCTTTTTCACTCCAATTCCGTTATGGCAACCTGTGGGTTACTTTTGGAGATTACAATGTATTTTACAACCCTAGCCCGTTTAGGAAAATAGGATTTAGTAATTATGTTGATGAAGCATGGACAAATATATCTTATGACAGCATTCAAGAAGCCATTCAAAAACCTGTTTATAACCTTAACGAAATCGAAATTAATCCAGTAAATTCTAATGACATTTATATTAGTTCTTTTCATAATGGATTATTAAACTTCAAAAGGAACAATTCTATTGAACTTTTAGATGAAACAAATAGTAGTTTACAATCTTTGGTACTTGCCGGAAGCCCAAATTATAAAAGTATTCGAGTTTCTGACACAGAATTTGATGACCAGGGCTATTTGTGGACACTAACAAGTTTAGTAGAAGATCCTCTAAAAAGATATGATCCAGCAACCAATCAGTGGCAAACGTACAGTTTTAATGCTATTATTAACGATCCAATAAATGATGAGCTTGGTTTTGGAGCATTAGTCATAGCTGAAGACGGCACCAAATGGGTAGCAAGTTTCAGTAACGGAGTGATAGGCTTTAATGAAAATGGTAATTTAATAAAACAAATTGAAGGCGAAGATGCTGCAAATCTCCCATCCAATTATATAAAGGCGCTAGCATTGGACAAAAACAATGTGCTGTGGATAGGGACTTTCAAAGGCCTAAGAATTTTATACAACACTGCCAATTTTTTTACCGAAGATACGATTCAAACAGAACCCATTATTATTCTTGAAGATGGGCTTCCAAAAGAGCTTTTGGAACTTCAATTTATAACAGATATTATAGTAGATGGTTCCAATAACAAATGGATTTCTACGGTAGATGCTGGTGTTTTTTATTTAAGCTCAGACGGAAAAAAAACCATTTATCACTTCACAAAAGACAATTCTCCACTGCCTTCAAATACTATAAATGCCATGGTTCAAGATGAAGACAACGGAACCATATATTTTGGTACTTCAAGAGGTTTGGTATCCTTTAGAGCAGGAGGCTCTAGCCCGTCCGATTCACTAGAAGATGCGTTTGTCTATCCAAACCCAGTTCGTCCAGGGTTTAATGTAGCCATTGACAAAGTTAAGATCAAAAATCTAAGCGAAAATGTCAACATAAAAATTACAGATATAGAAGGCAATTTGGTGGCCGAGGCACAGTCCAATATCAACCAACGGTTCAAAGGGAATAACTTAGAAATTGATGGAGGAACAGCCTATTGGAATGGTAAAAATTTGGCCAACAGAACAGTTGCTTCAGGAGTTTATATCGTGATGATTTCAGATATTGATAACTTAGAAACAAGAGTTTTAAAAATTATGCTTATTCGCCAATGATTGTTTCGACAAAAGCAATAGTACTTTCCAAATTAAAATACAAGGATCACGACCTGATTGTAAAGTGTTATACAGCGTCTAATGGTGTGATGAGTTTTTTGGTAAAAGGTACATTTTCTTCCAAAAAAGGAAAATTAAAACCCGCTTATTTTCAGCCCCTTTCCATGCTTCAAATTGAAGTTGATTATAAAAATAACAGAGATTTACATTATTTTAAAAATGTTCGATTATTACATTCTTACAAGTCGCTTCATACTCAGATTTTAAAATCGACTGTTGTTATTTTTTTGGCCGAAATATTAAGTACAGTTTTAAAGGAAGAAGAACCCAACCCCAGTCTTTTCGAATATATTGAGACCACATTTTTGTGGTTCGATACAGTAGAACAAAGCCGTTTGTTTCATTATAAATTTCTGATGGGGCTTACAAAATATATTGGATTTTTTCCAGAACTTACAGACCCGAGTTTGCCTTATTTTAATTTAGAAGAAGGTAAATATCAGAACGAAGCCACTGGAGCGTTTTGTATTTCGGGCAACAAACTAATTTTATTTAATTCAATCTTAGGTACGAAATTTGATACAAGTAATGAAAAATTAATGAGTTCGACAGAAAAGCAAGAATTACTACATATGATATTCGCGTATTTTAAATTACATTTGCAAAGCTTCAAACCTCCAAAATCCCTTGCTATTCTGAACCAGGTATTTAATTAAAATGAAGCCATTTTTTATTTGTTTTTTATGTTTTTCTTTGTGGACTATATCTGCTCAACAAGTTGTTGTCGTTGATGAAATCAACCTAGAACCTATAACAGGAGTTGCAGTTTTTAATTTATTCAAAACGAAAACGGGGATATCAGATTTTGACGGAAAAGCATCACTAGAGCGCTTTCAGAGTTTTGAACGTGTGTATTTCCAGCATATTTCCTATCACAAAGAATCTATGTTGAAATCAAAAGTTGGAGACACTATTTTTCTATCACCAAAATCAACAAACTTAAACGAAATTGTAATCTCTGCATCTAAGTTCGAACAAAGTAAAAAAGAAGTTCCACAAAAAATCATTAGCATTACTGCTCAAGATATCCAAAAAGCGAATCCTCAAACCTCTGCCGATGTGCTTTCTAGTAGTGGACGCGTTTTTGTGCAAAAAAGCCAGCTAGGAGGAGGAAGTCCTATGATACGAGGATTTTCTACGAATCGAGTTCTCATTACCGTAGATGGAGTTCGTCTCAACACTGCAATTTTTAGAGGAGGGAATGTTCAAAATGTAATTTCAATCAATCCATTTAATGTCCAAAATACTGAAATCATTTTGGGTGCAGGATCTGTCATTTATGGAAGTGATGCCGTTGGCGGAGTGATGAATTTTTATACAACAACACCACAATTGTCCAAAACCGACTTGCCAGAGGTTTCAACTAAAAGTAACTTAAGATATTCTTCTGCAAATGCCGAAAAAACAGTTCAACTCGGTTTAAATTTAGGATTGAAAAAATGGGGCTTTCATACCAGCATCAGTTTTTCAGATTTTGAGGATTTAAAAATGGGAAAAACAGATACAAAAGAGTATCTCACACCATTTTATGTGACGCAAAGAAACAATCAAGATATTTTGATGCCCAATCACAACACTAGAACACAGAAATTTACGGGATTTAGCCAACTTCATCTTGCACAAAAAGTAGTTTTTGAAGCTTCCGAAACACTCACTTTCGATTTTGGACTGCATTATGCCACGACCTCAAATATTCCAAGATATGATAGACTAATTGTTCAAAATCCTGATAACACCTTGAAATATGCAGAATGGGATTATGGCCCACAACAATGGCTATTGGCCAACTTGCAATTGACAAAATTAAGCAGTAGATCAAATTTTTATGATAAAATAAAAACAACACTTGCCTATCAAAAATTTGATGAAAGCCGAATAAGTCGAAAATTCGAATCCATTTATAGAAAGCATAGAGCCGAAAAAGTAAACGCATTATCTCTAAACCTTGATTTTGATAAAACCCTTACAGATAAAATAAATTTATCATATGGAGCAGAATATATTTATAACAAAGTGGGCTCCAATGGTATTTCTATAAATATTGATGATAACTCTACTGAGAGTATTGCCTCGCGCTATCCAGACGGTGCAGAATGGTCTAGCTTGGCGGCGTATTTAAGTTTTAAGTATAAGCCAACGGACAAATTAACGTTTCAATCTGGAGTGCGTTACAATTCCATATTTATCAATGCCGATTTATCATCAAATGCTCAATTTTATGAGCTGCCATTTTCTAATACAAATTTAGAAACCAGTGCTCTGACTGCCACGGCAGGGTTCTCTTGGGAACAGAGTAAAACTTTTTTATGGAAACTGAATGCAACAACTGCTTTTAGAGCTCCAAATATTGATGATATCGGAAAGGTATTTGATTCTCAACCAGGCATGGTAGTTGCTCCAAATCCTCATTTGAGTCCAGAACATGCCTATGGAGCTGAATTGGGATTGACTCTTAATTTTGATGATACTGTATTGTTTGATTTCTCAACATATTATACCTATCTAGACAATGCTATGACGAGAGATGCTTTTAGGATCAATGGTATATCAGAAATCGTTTATGATGGTGAATTAAGTACAATTCAAGCGATTCAAAACACATCAAAAGCTTGGATTACTGGATTTGAGGCAGGCCTTCGCGCACGAATTTCCAAAGCCCTGGAACTCACGTCACAATTTAGTGTAACAAAAGGACGTCAAAAGCAAGGTCAAAATAGAGACGTCCCAATGCGTCATGTAGCACCAGCGTTTGGGAATGCCCATATTATATGGAAACACAATAAGATTACAGTAGATGGTTATATCAACTACAACGCGGGCTTAACTTATGACGATATTTCTAACGAATTGTCAAAACATTTGTTTGCTTTAGATGAAAATGGAAACCCTTATGCGCCATCGTGGCACACATTTAACCTTAGAACGCAATACAATTTCAGTAAAACAGTTTCATTTGTTGGTGCTATTGAAAACATTTCAAACAAAGGCTATCGTCCTTTTGCATCAGGAATAAGCGGCCCAGGAACCAATTTGATTTTTGCGATTACTTACCAAAATTAATGGCTCCTGCAAAAAAAACATACACTGTTGAAGACGCACTAGCCAAACTCAAAAAGTATTGTTCATATCAAGACCGTTGCCACAAAGAAGTAGCCCAAAAACTCAAGCAGATGCAAATGATTCCGCAAGCATCAGAACAAATTATCATCGTACTTATTGAAGAAAATTTTTTGAATGAAGAACGTTTTGCAATGGCGTATGTTCGAGGAAAATTTAGAATAAAAAAATGGGGAAGACGACGTTTAGTCTCAGAACTAAAGCATCGACAGATTTCAAAATATATTATAAATACAGCTTTAAATCAAATCTCTGAAGACGATTATAAAGCTACTTTTGATGCCCTTGCCAACAGAAAAGCAGCTTCAATCACAGGAAGTTCTAAACTAAAGAAAAAGAAAAAACTGGCAGACTATCTCCTTTACAGAGGATGGGAATCTCATCTTGTATATGAAAAAGTCAATCAGCTTTTTAACTAAATCGTGATGTTTCTAAAAAAAGGCACGAAGTCCAAATAGAACATTGCCTTTTGGCATAGGCACAATGCCAGTTTCTACATATGTAGCATTAAAAATATTATTCCCACTAATACTAAGTTCCAATCCTGAAATCATAAGTTTCAATTGTGCATCGACTACGCCATAGCTTTCGCCCGTTGCTCTTTCGGCATACTTATAAACAATACTCTGAGACAGGTTTTTTGTAAACTGAGTCCTTAAATTTGCAGTAAAATGATGCTTCAAAGAGTTGATGATGTATTTTGAAAAATTTGAACGGACTGCTTTTAAGTCTTCATTTAGGTAGGTGTACCCAAAGTTGAAATTTTGTGTGTACTGTCCAATATTAAAAGGCGAGGCAAACTGCAATTCTATCCCGTTAGAGTTTAAGCTTTTGAGGTTGTTAGATTGCCATTTGTCGTCTTCATTTTCTTTTGTGTAATCGATCAAGTTGTCAGAATCTCTATTGAAAAATGCAATTGAAGCTGTCATTTTTTTGCCAAAATATTTCAAACCAACTTCCTCAGAAATTGCTTTTTCGGGAACCAAATTCTCATTTCCAACATCCTTGCTACCAACATAATAAAGATCGTTATATGTTGGAACACGATACGTATAACCTGCATTGGCATATGCCCTAAAATTTTTGTTTATGGTATAACCCAAATCAATTCCTGGGAAAGCATTAAAATCAAATTCTGAAAAATAATTTATAGCAACACCAGGAGTAACATCTAGTTTATCTTCTAAAAATGAAAACCGATGTTCCAAAAAGAAATTCCCCATCCAGCGATTTCTATCTCCCAAACGATTACTGTTCATGTCTACTTTTGCAACATCAATACCAAACCCAGTAACACCTAATTTTGAATCATAAGAGGCATTTACTTGTGCCCCTATTTTATTGGAAATATGTAAATTTCTATATACAGAAGGCCTACTTCTAATGTATAAATACAGGTCTTGATTGCGTTTCCAGTAGAGTTGTGGCGAAATCTTCAATCGCCCACGATTCCAGCTAGTAGAAATACCCACCAAACTACTCTGAGTTTCTTCGTATTGTTCTTTGGCATCAATAGCATAAAACTGATTGCCTCCAAATTGACGCTCCGAAAAAGTTGCAATAATATCAATGGGGTTTGTATGCGAATTAAAGCTACTTTTTAGAAAGTAATTTTGATTATTGAAATCTGTATTATAACGGTATCCATCAGAGCTATTGACGGAGGCATGCCCCATAAGATTTGTATTCCCTAAGCTTTTTCCAAGCGTAGCCGATGAATGCTGCTGGTTGAATGACCCCAATTGAAAGCTCACATTATTTTTTAAATTATCCTTAGATTTGGTGACAATATTTATAGCACCCGTAAATGCATTTTGGCCAAAAATCCGTGCTGCTGGTCCTTTGATGATTTCGATGCGCTTGATTACCTCTAAAGGCAACGCAATATTTAAAGTATGATGTCCTGTTTGCGGATCTTCTACTTTTATACCATCTATAAGCAAAAGCGTTTGATCGAAACTTCCCCCACGAATATACAAGTCCGATTGCATCCCATTGACCCCTTGACGGCGAATGTCTATACCGGCCTCTTGTTGTAAGAGTTCTGCTAGATTTGTGGCAGGGCTTTGTTCAATAACTTCCGCACTAATTACGCTAATTGTTCTTGAATTATCTTTAAAAGGCAAGTCTATTCTTGTCGATTTAATCGTGATTGAATCTAATGATTCCATCTGTTGAGCCATACTGTATTGCCCAGTAAAACTTCCAATAAGCAGCAATATTCTAAATGTCATTTTCATTTTAAACTATTTTAGTAAGTTTCAAAAGAAGTGGCAAAGGTATATAAATCTACAAGCTAAGCTAAAAATTATTGAAGAAATACTGTCAAATGTTTCGCTTTAAATTAAAATAAATTACAATTTCTACTTTCAAAAAAAATAGAAATACGGTACCTTTAGCTCATGTTTGCTTTGGTCGATTGTAACAACTTTTATGCATCTTGTGAACGGGTTTTTGACCCTAGTTTGCAAGGCAAACCCATTGCTGTTCTATCTAATAATGACGGCTGTGTTGTTGCACGAAGTGATGAGGTCAAAGCACTTGGTCTTCCTATGGGCGCTCCTGCATTTAAGTACAAAGCATTTTTTAAGGAACACGATGTACGTGTTTTTTCATCAAATTATCCACTATACGGCGACATGAGTAGTCGTGTGATGGGTATTTTGGAGCAGTTTACTCCCGATGTTGAGGTATATAGTATTGATGAAGCTTTTTTGCAATTTAAAGGATTTGAGGAATATGATTTAAAGGCCTATGGGCATGAGATTCGTAATCGTATTTTGAAATGGACCGGAATTCCAACTTGTGTAGGAATTGCACCGACAAAAGCCCTTTGTAAAATTGCCAACAAAATCGCTCGAAAATTTCCTAAAGAAACAGGAGGCGTTTATAGTATTGATAGCGAAGAAAAACGCATCAAAGCTCTAAAATGGACATCCATTGATAAAGTATGGGGCATTGGCTATGCGCTGAGCAAGCGCTTGGCTCAAAAACAATGTAAAACGGCCTATGACTTTGTACAGCTCCCTGATCTTTGGGTTCGAAAAACATTTTCTATCACCCAATGGAAGTTGAAGAAAGATTTAGAAGGAATTTCTAAAATAGACATGGAACACGTCAAAAATAAACGTGCTATAGCAACCACCAGAAGTTTTGAAACAACACTTACAGACCTTACCGATTTAAAGGAGCGCATATCTACCTTTACAATGAGCTGTGCCGAAAAATTACGTCGTCAAAATTCAAGTTGTCATATGTTGATTGTTTTTTTGCGCAGTGATCGCTTCAAAACAAATACCGAGCAATATCGAGCAAGTACAATGGTAAGTATTCCTTTTCCTACGGATTCAAGCTTGATTCTTAGCTCAGCTGCTGTAAAGGCAATTAGTTCTCTCTACAAAAAAGGAATTTACTACAAAAAAGCGGGAGTAATTCTTACAGGAATTGTTCCGACACACAACCATCAATTACAACTGTTCGAGCACGAAGACCCGCGACACAAACCTTTAATGCGTACCATAGATCATATTAATAAAAAATTCCAAGCACCAAAACTTAAATTAGCCAATCAAGATTTAACACGTCTGTGGAAAATGCGCCAAAATCATTTATCGCCACAGTACACCACCAATTTAAAAGATATAATTACAGTTCAATGTCAAAAAAAACCGATCAAGCTTTAACTTTTTTTATTCCAACACCACCAGAAAACAACTTAGGAGCCATTTATTTTGATACAGGGATCTCTGCAGGATTTCCTTCGCCTGCCGATGATTTTAAGCAAGACCGATTGTCATTAGATTCCGAACTAATTAAAAACAAAGAAGCCACTTTTTTTGCACGAGTAAGCGGTCAATCGATGATAGATGCTGGATTGAATGATAATGATTTATTGGTTATAGATAGAAGTCTCACCCCAGAGCACAATAGAATAGCTGTTTGTTTTTTGGATGGAGAGTTTACAGTAAAACGATTAAAAGTTGAAAAAGGAGAGGTTTGGTTGCAGCCAGAGAATAAACACTACAAGCCGATACAAATCACCCCTGAGAATGACTTTGTTATATGGGGTATTGTTACCAATGTGATAAAAAAAGTATAGCCTAAATTTCTTTACGCAACCTGGCTACAGGAAGGTCAAGTTGTTCTCTGTATTTTGCCACAGTACGCCGTGCAATGGGGTACCCTTTTTCCTTAAGAATTTTCGCAAGCTTTTCGTCCGTCAAAGGTTTTTTCTTGTCTTCTTCAGAAATTACGGTTTTCAAAATACTTTTAATTTCTCGTGTAGAGACTTCTTCGCCTTGATCATTGGTCATCGATTCACTAAAGAATTCTTTTATGAGTTTAGTACCATAGGGCGTATCTACATATTTGCTATTGGCCACTCTAGAGATTGTAGAGACATCCATTTCTATTTCATCGGCAATATCTTTAAGGATCATCGGGCGAAGTTGTTCTTCATCGCCAGACAAGAAGTATGCTTTTTGATAGTGCATTATGGCACTCATTGTAAGAAGTAATGTTTGTTGTCGTTGTCGGATGGCATCAATAAACCACTTAGCAGCATCGAGTTTTTGTTTGATAAACAAAACAGCTTCCTTTTGTGCCTTAGATTTTTCTTTTGAAGCTTTATAGCCAAGCAACATTTCATTGTAAGATTTTGAAACGTGCAATTCTGGCGCATTTCGGCCATTGAGTGTAAGTTCCAATTTGCCCTCTACAATCTTAATGGTGAAGTCTGGAACAACATGCTCTATAGAACGCAAGTTATTAGAAAAGGAGCTGCCTGGTTTGGGGTTCAATCGTTCAATTTCCAAAACAGCATCTTTGAGTTGAATTTCCGTAATGTCAAATTTCTTGAGAAGTTTTTGATAATGTTTTTTTGTGAATTGTTCAAATGCATTCTCGATCATTGCTGCTGCAAGCTCGGTATTTGGCGTTTGTACTTTTCTTTGTAATTGAATCAAAAGACATTCTTGCAAATCTCTAGCACCTACTCCAGCAGGATCAAGTTGCTGTACAACTTTTAAAACCTTTTCAATAGTTTCAATATCGGTATAAATATTTTGTGTAAAGGCCAAATCGTCCATTAAATCTAACAATGGTCTGCGGATATAGCCGCTATCGTCTATACTTCCAATAAGAAATTTGGCAATTTGATAATCATCATCTTTGAGGCGAAATGTATTGAGCTGATCTGTAAGTTGTTGTGTGAATGAGGTCCCAGCCGCATAAGGAATTGTCTTGGAGTCATCATCGGCACTATAATTATTGGCGTGCAGTCTGTATGCAGGAATTTCATCATCGCTGAGGTATTCATCCACATTGATATCATTGGCCTCAATGTGTTCGTTATCTCCAAAATCTTGATCGGAAAAGGCATCATCAAAATCATCTGTTTCTTTGTCTTTACCGCGTTCCAAAGCAGGGTTTTCTTCCAGTTCTTGTTTGAGGCGTTGCTCAAATGCTTGGGTTGGTAACTGAATGAGTTTCATTAACTGAATCTGTTGTGGAGACAGTTTTTGTGATAGTTTAAATTGTAAGTACTGCTTTAGCATTGCTTATTTGGGTTTGTATAAAATTAAAAAAAACAATCGAGAATCTTGAGCTCTAGTTTTGATTAATTCTTGCATTATTGCTTGAATAGCACCTAAAATTCGGCATTTAATGGCGTTCTTGGATATGGAATAACATCTCTGATGTTGCTCATTCCTGTAGCAAACATGACGAGTCTTTCAAAACCAAGTCCAAATCCAGAATGTACAGCAGTTCCGTATGTTCTAAGATCTAAATACCACCAAAGCTCTTCTTCTGGAATATCGAGTGCTGCCATCTTTTCTTTTAGGACTTCTAGGCGCTCTTCACGTTGCGATCCACCTACAATTTCTCCAATTCCAGGAAAGAGAATGTCCATGGCGCGCACTGTTTTTCCGTCTTCATTCAAGCGCATATAAAATGCTTTGATATTGGCGGGATAATCAAATAATATAACAGGGCATTTGAAGTGTTTTTCAACTAAAAAGCGTTCGTGCTCACTCTGTAAATCTGCACCCCATTCTTGGATTGGATATTTGAATTTTTTCTTTTTGTTGGGTTTGCTGTTTCTTAAAATATCAATTGCTTCTGAATAACTGACGCGTTTAAAATTATTGTCTAAAACAAATTTTAATTTTTCTGTTAAACGCATGGCGCTACGTTCATTTTGTGGCTTTGATTTTTCTTCTTGTTCTAGGCGTTGCTCAAGAAAAGCAAGATCTTCTTCATTGTTTTTGAGGACATAACGGATCACATATTTTAAGAAATCTTCTGCAAGATCCATATTTCCTTCTAAGTCCATAAATGCAACTTCGGGTTCTATCATCCAAAATTCGGCAAGGTGTCTAGAAGTGTTGGAGTTTTCGGCTCTAAAAGTTGGTCCAAATGTATAGACTTTACCAAGTGCCATGGCGTAGGTTTCTGCTTCTAATTGCCCCGATACTGTGAGGTTCGTTTCTTTTCCAAAAAAATCCTTTGTATAATCTATTTCTCCAGAATCTGTTAGTGGTGGATTTTTTGGATCTAATGTTGTTACCCGAAACATTTCGCCAGCTCCTTCGGCATCACTTCCAGTGATAATGGGGGCATGCATATAATTGAATCCATTTTTATGAAAGTAATCGTGAACAGCAAATGATAGCGAAGAGCGTAAACGCATAACAGCACCAAAAGTATTGGTACGTGCTCGAAGGTGAGCCTGTTCGCGCAAGAATTCTAAAGAGTGTCGTTTTGGTTGTAAAATTGTTTTTGAGACCAATTCGGGGTCTGCATCTCCGAGGAGTTCTATACTAGAAACCTGAATTTCTACATCTTGTCCTTTACCTTGACTCTCTACAAGACTTCCTTTTATATGGACTGCCGCAGCTGTTGTAATGCGTTTCAGCAGGCTGTCTTCCATAGATTCAAAATCTACTACACATTGGATGTTTCGTAGTGTAGAGCCGTCATTCAAGGCAATAAATCGATTTGCTCTAAAAGATTTAACCCATCCTTTGACCTCTACTTCTATGTGCTTTATGTCTTGTGCAAAAAGTTCTGCTACTGTACTGGTAATCATGTGTAACTAAAATTAGCCACAAATATAAAACTTTAGAAACAAAGAAAAGGATATTTATTCTTCTTTGGTATCTTCAATCTCTGGGATGATATTCAGTGGTGGTTCTTTCAGAACTTGCTTATTAGCAATACTGCGTTCTAGGGATAACAGTAATACTGGTAAAAGCAACAAATTGGCCATCATTGCAAGCAATAGTGTCCCAGAGATAAGAGCACCTAGCGCAACGGTACCTCCAAAGTTGGAGGTGATGAATACCGAAAATCCAAAGAACAACACAATTGAGGTATAAAACATACTGACCCCAGTTTCTCTTAATGCTGCAAAAACAGATTTTTTTATACGCCAATGGTTTGCCAGTAATTCTTGTCTATATTTTGCCAAAAAGTGAATGGTATCGTCAACCGAAATTCCGAACGCAATACTAAATACTAAGATCGTGGATGGCTTTATTGGCACTCCCAAATAGCCCATTACGCCTGCAGTTACTAAAAGCGGGAGAAGGTTTGGGATCAAAGAAATAATAATCATTCTAAAGGATCTAAACATGAAGGCCATAAACAATGAAATGAGGATGATGGCCAATGCCAGTGAGAGGATTAAATTTCGAACGAGAAAACGGGTTCCCTTTTGAAATAAAAACGCTTTTCCTGTCAAAGTTACAGTGTAGCGATCTTCAGGAAATAGTGAGTTGATTTTCTCATTTAAGCGTTCTTCTATGCGTTCCATTTTATCAATTTCAGCATTTTTCATAAATGTTGTAATGCGTGCATATTGTCCTGTCGAGTCCACATAACTTTCTAGCAAACTCACATCGTTTGTCGTGTTTTTCGCATACGATAAAATGAATGCATTTTCTTGAGCAGTGGGCAATTGATAGTATTTTGGATTTCCATTATAATACGCTTGCTTGGCATATTTGACAAGCCCCACAACAGAAACTGGTTTGGAGAGTTCAGGAATTTCTTGAATAACCTCCTCTAGAGCGTTCATTTTTTTTAATGTAGATCTTTTTAAAACTCCTTTTTTACGTTTCGTGTCAATTAGAATTTCTAAAGGCATCACGCCATTAAATTCTTTTTCATAAAATTCAATATCTTTAAAAAATTCTGCACTTTTAGGCATGTCTTCCAATAAACTTCCAGACGTTTTTATCTGATAAATTCCAATAATACTAGCAATTAATAAAACGAGCGAAATGGAATAAATAGTAATGTTTTTGTGCTTTACAGTGTGTTCTATCCAGTCTCCCAATTTGGTAATCCATCGCTTATTAAGGTGTTCCAAATGTTTCTCTTTAGGCATGGGCATATAGCTGTAAACAATTGGAATAATAAGCAGACATAGAATAAAAATTGCCATAATACTTAATGACGCTACAGTTCCAAATTCTGTAAGAAGTTTGCTTTGAGTAATCACAAATGTAGCAAAACCAGAGGCTGTTGTTGTGTTAGTCATTAGGGTTGCATTTCCCACTTTTGTAATGACACGTTGAAGCGATTTGGCTTTATTGCCATGTTTGTTCACTTCATGTTGGTATTTATTGATTAAGAAAATACAATTCGGGACACCGATGACAATGATTAGTGGTGGTATGAGTGCTGTGAGTACTGTAATTTCATATTCTAGTAGTCCTAATATTCCAAACGTCCACATGACCCCGATAACAACAACACACATAGAAATGAATGTTGCTCGGTAGGATCGAAAAAATAAGTAGAAAATAAGAGAAGTAATAAATATAGCAGCCAAAATAAAGACTTCAATTTCATCGATTATATTCTGGGAATTGAGTGTTCGAACATAGGGCATCCCCGATGCTCTGACGTTTAGATTGGTTTCTTTTTCAAAAGCTTCAATTTTCGGAATTAATTCTTCCATAATAAATTCTTTTCTTACGGAAGTATTAACTATAGCTTTTTTCATGTAAACAATAGAGCGTATTGCTTTGGAGTCTTTATTGTAAAGAATCTCATCATAAAATGGGAAATCTGAAAACAATGTTTTTTTCAGTTGTTCTAGTTCTTGTTCGGAACGGATAGAGTCATTGATAATTGACTCAAAATCAAATTGTTTACTCTTTTTGTTTTTTGTTAATTTTCTTAGGTCTTGAAGTGAAATAATGGCCTCAATATTATCATTGTTTTGAAAAGATTTACAAAACGTATTCCAGGCATTGAGTTTTTCTACAGAAAGCAGTGTGCTATCTTTTACACCTAAAACAATGACATTACCTTCCTCTCCAAAAACATCTAAAAAGGTATTGTATTCAAGATTAATTGGGTGACGGTCTGGCAGCAAGTTGGCCTCCGTATAGGTGAATCGCATTTTACCCCATTGAGATATCATGAGACCTGTACCTAGCCCAATTAAAATTAGGATGATAATTCTGTTGCGTAAAATAAGTCGTGCAACAGCCTCCCAAAAACCTGAAGTTAATACTTTAAACATACCTTATTTTGAAGTCGTCAAAGGTATGGAAATCCAACTGATTATGATGCATAATTTAGGAGCACCTTTTTAAAAAAAAAGTTAAATTAATTTTTACAAGACGGGTGAATTAAACCGTAAGGATTTCTTTTTCCTTGGCAACAAAAAGCGCATCAGATTTTGTAATATGAGCATCGGTCATTTGCTGGATATCGGCCTCGGTATTTTTTTTCAAATCTTCAGAGATGTCACTAAGTTTTTTTAGCTCATTATTGGCTTCTTTTCGCGCCCCTCTAATAGATATTTTTGCATCTTCAGTTTCAGATTTCGCTTGTTTTGCAAGTTCGCGTCGGCGTTCTTCTGTAAGAGGCGGTACATTAATGATGATACTTTCGCCATTATTCATAGGATTGAAACCTAGATTGGCCACCATTATAGCATGTTCAATATCTTGAAGCATGTTTTTTTCCCACGGCTGAACTGTTATGGTACGACCATCGGGGGTGTTGACGTTTGCAACTTGAGATAGTGGGGTTTGTGTGCCATAATAATCTACAGTAACACTTCCCAACATTGCTGGGCTTGCTTTTCCAGCACGTATATTTACAAATTGTTTTTCAAGGTGATTCAAGGCCTTTTCCATGGCTTCCTTAGTGCTATCGAGGATAAATTCAATGTCTTCGTTCATTTTTTCCAATTAACTTACTGTAGTTCCTATTTGTTCTCCGGAAACAATTTTTAATAAATTTCCTTTTTTATTCATATCAAAAACAATGATGGGGAGTTCATTTTCTTGACTCAGCGTAAATGCTGTGGTGTCCATAACTTTTAATCCTTTACTTAAAACATCATCGAAACTTATAGAGTTGAACTTACTCGCTGTTGCATCTTTTTCTGGATCAGCAGAATAAATACCATCTACTCGTGTTCCTTTCAAAATCACATCTGCTTCAATTTCTATTGCACGCAAAACAGCCGCAGAATCTGTTGTAAAATAAGGATTACCTGTTCCTCCTCCAAAAATAACAACACGCCCTTTTTCTAAATGACGCATCGCTTTTCGGCGAATAAAGGGTTCTGCCACTTCATTTATTTTTATTGCCGATTGAAGACGCGTAGGGATATCTTCGTTTTCTAATGCACTTTGCAAAGCCAAACCATTGATGACTGTGGCTAACATTCCCATGTGATCGCCCTGAACACGATCCATACCATTACTAGCACCAGCCACACCTCTAAAGATATTGCCTCCGCCAATAACAATGGCAACTTCAATACCTTTCTCTACAATTTCTTTGATGTCTCTGGCATATTCAGCAAGGCGTTGTGGGTCTATTCCGTACTGCCTTGTACCCATGAGGGCTTCGCCAGAAAGTTTGAGTAAGATGCGTTTGTATGTCATAATTGTTTTGATCGTTGCACAAATATAAGCAATATCTTAAATTTTTAATGGCATAATATTTGTCTCTATTTTTCATGTTCACAAAAAAACCCAAGTCCTATGAAATTTAATTATTATTATTTTCTTTATTTAGTGTTGTTTGTTTCTTGTAAACATCAACAGAAAGACCCAACTCCAGCAATTCTCAATTTTGTAAATAACACATACCTTTCTGAAGAAGATTTGAGTCATTTAGATCCTGAGTATAACTACTATCAATATGAGGTATTAGACCTTAACGGTGATGGAAAACAAGAATATATGATTGCATTTTCTAGTTCCTATTTTTGTGGCTCTGGGGGCTGTACGTTTATCCTTTTGGATTCAAATTTTAGCATGATTACAAAATTTACAGTCACACAACCTCCTGTATATATTGACACAAAAAGCACCCATGGGTGGAATAATCTTTTGCTTTGGTCTAATGGAAGTTTTCATACAATGCACTATGATATTGATGTACAATCATATCCAAGTAATCCCTCTGTCGAGCCCATTATTAAAGTCAACAAAAAAGCACAACTTCAAGTGCTGTTTGATGGCAATTCAAGTTTAGAAAAATTGACGTTCCAATAAAAAATCTATTTGATAAAATCTCCGATTTTGACCACTCTTTTTATGTTCTGCACTTTCGGAGTTTGTTTTATTTTTTACAAAAAAAAAGACTGCCTTTTCAGACAGTCTTTGTGTAGTATATAAATGTAGGAAATTAACCTAAAGTTACTCTTTTAAATCCAGTAACTTCAACTTCACCATAAGAAGTAACATATTTAGAAACAGTGCTTTTTTCGTCTTTAATAAAGTTTTGATCTAACAAACACTGTTCTTTATCGAGTGTTGTATTATCCGAGATAAATCGATCCATTTTTCCTGGTAAAATTTTATCCCAAATTTGTTCTGGTTTTCCTTCAGCTTTAAGTTGTGCTTTTGCTTCTTCTTCGGCTTCTGCTAAAACTTCTGGAGTCAATTGAGCCATAGAAATGTACTTCGGTACATTTTTAAGGGTTTTTCCTAATCTAGCAAGTTCAATATTGTCTTTTTCAATAACGGCAATACGCGCTTCAGTTTCTGAAGCAACATAGGCAGGATCAAAATCTTTGTAAGACAAGCTCGTTGCTCCCATAGAAGCGACTTGCATTGCAAGGTCTTTTGAAAGGGTTGCAGCATTGTCAACATTTGCAGAAAGACCAACAACGGCTGCAATTTTATTGATGTGCACATAAGCCCCAACGTAAGGAGCTTCTACTTTTTCGAATGCTTTCAGGTCTAATTTTTCACCAATAACGCCTGTTTGCTCAATAAGTTTATCTGCAACTGTCATTCCTCCAAAATCTGCAGCCAAAAAACTATCTTTAGAATCGTGGTCGAGTGCAATTTCTGCCAATTGGTTTGCCAACGCAAGGAAGTTTTCATTCTTCCCAACAAAATCAGTTTCACATCCCAAAACAATGGCAACGCCAGAGGTGTTATTGCTGTTTACTTTTGCGATTGCCGCGCCTTCTGTAGATTCGCGGTCTGCTCTTTTGGCAGCAACTTTTTGTCCTTTCTTACGGAGTATATCAATGGCATTATCAAAATCCCCTTCTGCTTCAACAAGGGCTTTTTTGCAATCCATCATACCTGCGCCAGTGGCTTTTCTTAACTTATTTACTTCAGCAGCTGTAATCTTTGTCATGATTTTTAGTTTTAAAAAAAGTCGGAAAATTTTTCATAAGAAGAACTCTACGACTTTAATTATTTTATGAAATTAATAATTTATTCTTCTTCTTGTTTTGCGGCTTCTGCAACAGGAGCAGCAGCTTTTGGAGCGGCATCTTGAGCTTTACCTTCCTTTTCTGCTTTTCTGCTTTCAAGTCCTTCGGCAATACTTTCTGTTACTGAAGATAAAATCTTATGTATTGACTTTGATGCATCATCATTTGCAGGAATAACAAAATCCACTTGTCTTGGATCTGAGTTTGTGTCTACCATTGCAAAAATTGGAATATTTAATTTTTGTGCTTCTTTGATGGCGATATGTTCTCTTTTGATATCGACAACAAAAAGTGCTCCAGGAAGACGCGTCATGTCGGAGATTGAACCTAAGTTTTTTTCAAGTTTTGCTCTAAGACGATCAACTTGAAGACGTTCTTTTTTTGAAAGTGTATTAAAAGTTCCATCTTTTTTCATTCGATCTATGGCCGCCATTTTCTTTACTGCTTTACGAATGGTTACAAAGTTTGTAAGCATTCCACCGGGCCAACGCTCGGTGATGTAGGGCATATTCACATTTGATGCTTTTTCTGCAACAATGTCTTTTGCTTGTTTTTTGGTGGCTACGAAAAGGATTTTTCGTCCAGAGGCTGCAATTTTTGCTAGTGCTTTTGAAGCTTCTTCTAGTTTTGCAGCAGTTTTGTAGAGGTTAATGATATGAATACCATTGCGCTCCATGTAAATAAATGGAGCCATATTTGGGTCCCATTTTCTTGTGAGGTGTCCGAAGTGAACACCATTGTCTAGTAAGTCTTTTACTTCTACTTGTGCCATTTTGTGTTAGTTTACGTTCTGTTGAATTAGCAATGAACAAGTGGCTAATTTTAGGCCTTATTCATTTAGATGCTAAACTAAATCCTGACAGTTGGCCTGTCATGGACAACAATAACTGGTTTATAAAATATGTATTAACGCTTAGAGAATTGAAATTTCTTACGCGCTTTTTTCTGTCCAAATTTCTTACGTTCTACCATTCTAGGGTCTCTTGTAAGTAATCCTTCTGGTTTCAAAATACTTCTGTTTTCCTCATTCAGTTCGCACATCGCACGAGACAATGCTAAACGAACAGCTTCTGCTTGTCCTGTAGAACCTCCACCAAACACATTCACTTTTATATCGAAGTTACCTTCGTTTTCTGTAAGTGCCAACGGTTGATTGACTTTGTACTGAAGTGTAGCAGTTGGAAAATAGTCTTTAATGTCTTTATTATTGACGGTTATATTTCCTTTTCCTTCAGAAACATAAACTCGTGCTACAGCAGTTTTTCTTCGACCAATTTTGTGAATAACTTCCATTAGTTAACGTCGTTTAAATTAATTGTTTTTGGTTGTTGTGCTTCATGTTTGTGACTTGAACCAACAACAACGTCTAAGTTGCGAAATAACGCAGCACCCAATTTGTTTTTAGGTAGCATTCCTTTTACGGACTTTTCAACTAATCTTGCAGGATCTTTTGAAAAAAGTTCTGTCGCTGTCAAAGACCGTTGTCCACCAGGATATCCTGTGTGACGGATGTAAGACTTGTCGTTCCACTTATTGCCAGATAAGTTGATTTTTTCAGAATTGATAACAATTACATTATCACCACAATCAACATGAGGTGTAAAGTTTGGCTTGTGCTTTCCTCTTAAAAGAATCGCTACTTTTGATGCCAAACGACCTAGTGTTTGTCCTTCTGCATCAACTAAAACCCACTGCTTGTCGCTTGTGGCTTTGTTTGCTGATATTGTTTTATAACTTAGGGTGTCCACGTTAAAATATTTTTTTATTATACATTTCTCCTAAAAAAAGAGTTTGCAAATCTACAATTATAAATTGTTATTAACAAAATCTTCTGCCCCTTATTTTTTTTAACTCTTCTTTAGATGGATTTTATTCTTTATTTACCTGTTGCGCGTTAAACTTTTCTAAATTTATTCGCGCCATTTCACACAGTCTTGTACATTTGTACAGAAATTATTTCTAGCAAATCCCTATTTACATGAACTTATGAAAACTAATTTTTATGGATTTTATCTATGCGTGGTCCTTTTTTTGCCGCGACTGATCTTTTCTCAAACCATTCCACCAAAACAATACACCACAAAAGAAATTCATCAAAAAAATGCGCCTACATTAGATGGTTTTTTGGATGATGATGTTTGGAATGATGTGAAATGGGGTGAAGATTTTGTTGAAGTGAACCCCGACGAAAATACGCCTCCTTCCGAACAAACAAAATTTAAAATTTTATACGATCAAAAATATTTATATGTTGGCGTATTGGCCTTAGATTCTGCTCCAGAAACCATTACCAAAAGACTGACCAGGCGAGATGGTTTTGATGGCGATAGAATTAATATTCTTATCGATAGTTATCATGATCTTCGTACCGCTTTTCTTTTTACGGTTACTGCTGCTGGAGTCCGTGGCGATGAGCTGGCGACAGAAAATGGCAATGATATTGATGACAGTTGGAATCCAATTTGGAGCACAAAAGCTCAAATTATTCCAGAAGGCTGGTCTGCAGAGCTAAAAATTCCACTAAGTCAATTGAGGTTTGGCAACGCCAAAGAACAAGTCTGGGGTTTAAATGTTGTTAGAAATTTATTTAGAGAAAATGAATTATCGGCCTGGGATCGTATTCCTGTGGGGTCTCCCGGCTGGGTCAGTGAAGCAGGAGAACTTAGGGGGATAAAAAATATAAAACCACAAAAGCAATTAGAAATTCAACCTTTTACAGTGACTCAGTTGCAAACCTATGAGGCCGAACAAGGCAATCCCTATCTCGACGGACAAGATGTTAAATTTAACGCAGGAATAGACGCCAAAATTGGAGTCACAAATGATCTCACTTTAGACGTGACTGTTAATCCAGATTTTGGTCAGGTAGAAGCCGATCCTGCAGCGATTGCATTGGATGGTTTTGAGGTTTTTAACAGAGAACAAAGGCCGTTTTTTGTTGAAAACAAAAATATTTTTGATTATCGTTTTGCGGGTAACAGAGACAATTTGTTTTTTTCAAGAAGAATAGGAAGAGCACCGCAGGTCTATCCCTCGACACCATCTGGATCTTTTATAAAAAGACCACAAAATACTACAATTTTAGGAGCTGCGAAGTTTAGCGGAAAAACTAAAAATGGCTGGTCTATTGGCGTTTTAGAAAGTATGACAAGTAGGGAGTTTGTGGAAATTAATTCAAATGGAGCAATTAGTGAAGCTGAGATAGAGCCATTTACAAATTACTTTGTAGGAAGAGTTCAAAAAGATATGAACGAAAGGAACACCTTTTTGGGGGGAATGTTTACAGCGACAAACCGTTCTATTTCTGATGCTACATCAGAACTTAGAAAATCGGCCTATTCTGGAGGCATCGATTTCAGGCATCAATGGAAAAATCGAGCCTATTATGTGCAAACAAATTTTGTGATGAGCCATGTCGCTGGAAGTCCAGAGGCGATACAATCTACCCAAGAGAATTTGACCCATCTTTTCAATAGAGTTGATGCCTCTCATCTGGAAGTTGACCCCAACAGAACAACCTTGACGGGGACTGGTGGGCTATTTGATATTGGAAAAGTTGGCGGCAAAAATTGGAATTATAATACCGGATTCAAGTGGTCTTCTCCAGAGTTGGAACTCAACGATATTGGTTTTTTACGCAGAGCAGATCAAAAATTTCAATTTTTCAATCTTAGGTACAACATTGCAAAACCGGTTTCTGTTTTTAGAGAGATCAATTTGAGGGTCAATCAATTTACATCCTATGATTTTGAAGGAAATCACAATAGGACACAATATGATTTTCGATCACGATTAAATTTTTTAAACAATTGGGGTGTCAGTATTGGATGGACTCACAAGCCAAGGATTTTCTTAAATTCAGCCTTACGAGGGGGCCCAAGATGGCGGTTTTCAAAAGAAAATTTTAAATTTTTATTTATTAATTCCGATGATCGAAAAAAATTCTATACAAGACTTGGTGTCATCCATTCACAAGCCGAAGAAGATAATTTTTCTTTTCTCAAGCTAGAAGCAGGATTGAATTATCAACCTTTCAATGCATTAAATATTTCTATCTCTCCAGAATTTGAATCACGGCCAAATAAGACGCAATATGTCACGCAAGTCGATCATAACAATTCAAAGCGCTATATACTAGGAACTATAGACAATCAAACGCTCAGTGCTTCTTTCCGAATAAACTACACGATCAATCCCAATCTTACGATACAGTATTATGCACAGCCCTTTATTTCTAGAGGAAGATATTCAGATTTTAAATATGTCACCAATGCTACTGCCGAAGGTTTGAACGATCGTTTTTATGCCTATAACCCTTCTGAAATCACACTAAATAATGGTTCATATAGTGTTGATGAAAATGCAAATGGCACTTTAGATTATAGTTTTGAAAATCCAGATTTTAACATTGTACAGTTCAATTCTAATTTAGTGATGCGTTGGGAATATATTCCTGGCTCGGAGCTATTTTTAGTGTGGTCTCAGGGGACACGAGCCACAATTTCTGCTACAGAAAGTCTTGTTGATGGATTTCAAACAGGGATTTTGGACCAACAACCGCAAAATATATTTTTGATTAAAGCAACCTATAGATTCATATTGTAATTATTTTGCTACAATCTGATCTTATTTCTTTAATGATTATATTGATTTAGATGTAATTAAGGATTATCTTTGCAGCGCAAATCAGAAGCATTCTTCTTTTTATGAACCCACAAGCAGTCCCATCCATAAGTATTGCTAGTCGCTTTCAGGATTTTAAAGCCATCACAAAAATGGGCTTGTCTTTGAGTGTTGTTTTTTCGTCCATTGCAGGCTATCTACTCGCTGCAGATCAAGTAGATTATTTAATTTTATTTCTTCTTGCTGTAGGGGGATATTGTATGGTTGGCGCCTCTAATGTGTTCAATCAAATCATTGAGCGTGATTTGGACAAACTCATGATTCGAACACAAAACAGACCCCTCCCAACGGAAAAAATTTCCGTTACAATGGCTTTTACTTTGGGCATTATATTGACGGTTTTTGGACTTTCTGTGTTGTATTACATCAACCCCAAAACAGCAATGTTTGCGGCCATTTCAATTTTTCTATATACGAGTGTATATACGCCGCTAAAACAAAAAACACCACTTTCTGTTTTTGCTGGTGCCATTCCTGGCGCTATTCCTTTTATGTTGGGGTGGGTAGCATACACAGGAAAATTTGATCTAGAACCAGGCATGCTTTTTATGATCCAATTCTTTTGGCAATTTCCACACTTTTGGGCTATTGCATGGTTTTTAGATAGTGATTACAAAAAAGCAGGATTTTTAATGCTGCCAACAGCTGCAAAAGATAGAGGGACCATTTTACAAATCATTATCTACATTACTTGGACTGTGTTGATTTCACTTGTTCCAGCATTTGGTGTTACGGGGGCTTTACAGCTCTCCTTTCCTGCTGCTGTTCTCATGGGTGTAGTTGGCCTCGTTTTTTTATATTTTGGTTTTAGACTTTTTCAACATCAAACGGACAAAGTAGCCCGTGAGTTGATGCTAGTTAGCGTTATTTATATTACCGTTTTACAACTTATATACGTTTTAGATAAATTTATTTGATATGGATTTAACACAAGGAACACTACAACACAAAAAAGGCAGAGCAAAAAAAATGATGCTCTGGTTTGGGATTGTTTCCCTAGTCATGTCTTTTGGAGGGCTCACTAGTGCTTTTATTGTTAGTAGTACAAGAGAAGATTGGCTCACAAACTTTGAACTTCCACAAGCATTTACAGCAAGCACAATTATTATTGTTTTGAGCAGTATTGTACTTTATTTCTCAAAAAAGGCACTTTTGAAACAACACAATCAATTGAGTATTTCGCTTCTATTGGGAACTTTTGTGTTGGGCTTGGCATTCATTTATACCCAACTTTCAGGATTTAGTGAAATCATTCAATCTGGATATAATTTCACAGGCCCTACAAGTAATATCACAATGTCTTACATATATATCATAGCTGTTGTACATATTTTACATGTTTTGGCGGGGCTAATTTGTCTTATTGTAGTCATTATCAATCACTTAAAAAATAAATACACACCAACAACTATATTAGGATTTGAATTGGCCTCAACGTTTTGGCATTTTGTTGACATTTTGTGGCTGTATCTCTTTTTCTTTTTATATTTCTTTAACAAAATAAATTGATTATTTTTGCACAACTCAAAAAATTATTTCAACTATGAATTCTACGGTAGTTAGCACAGGAACAGAAGGAAAAACTTGGGGTGGCGGCAATCAGCCACTAAAAGCAAGTTATGGAAAAATGATGATGTGGTTTTTCATTGTTTCAGATGCTCTAACATTTTCTGGCTTTTTGGCCGCTTATGGTTTCTCAAGATTTAAATTTATAGATTATTGGCCCATTGCCGATGAGGTATTTACACACGTTCCTTTTTTGCATGGTCAAGAACTCCCAATGATTTATGTTGCTTTTATGACATTTGTATTGATCATGTCTTCGGTAACAATGGTACTTGCTGTTGACGCAGGTCATCAAATGAAAAAAAACAAAGTCATTTGGTATATGTTTTTCACCATTATTGGTGGAATCATATTTGTTGGATCTCAAGCATGGGAATGGGCAACATTCATTCAAGGAGACTATGGCGCTGTTCAAACCAAAGGCGGAAATATTCTTCAATTTGGAGCGTACAAAACCATAGATGGCGAAACCGTTTTTAAAAGAGTACCCGTTGAAGAATTTGCAGTAGCAGCGCATACAGAACGCACACAGCATCAAAATAAAAATGGACTTTGGTTCGTAGATGAAGGGGCTTTACCAGCATTTTCTGTAGAAGATATCTACCATGGGCTAGAAGCACACCCAAATATTTTGATCCGTACTCAAACCATCAACGAAGAAGGCGAAAAAATGGTCCTTTCTAGAGCCGAATCCCTAAGTCAATTGAAAACAAACGGAAAGCGTTATGTGAAAGGAGCAAACTTGGAAGTTAACGAATACGGCGCGCCACTATTTGCCGACTTTTTCTTCTTTATTACTGGCTTTCATGGATTTCACGTATTATCTGGAGTCGTTATCAATATTATCATTTTCTTTAATGTTATTATCGGTACTTACGAGCGCAGAAAAAACTATGAAATGGTAGAAAAAGTAGGGCTTTATTGGCACTTTGTAGATTTGGTATGGGTATTCGTATTCACATTCTTCTACCTTGTTTAATACTATAATTTTTTAAAAATGGCAGATCAGGCACATCAACTAGAAATTTTCAGGGGTTTAATCAAATTTAAATCCAATACTCAAAAAATTTGGGGAGTACTTCTACTTCTTACAATTGTAACAGCTGTAGAAGTTGTTCTGGGAATATATAAACCAGAAATTCTTATGAGTCCTTCAATGACACCATTTGAAGGCGGTCTTGGAGCAACACTTTTAAATATTATATTTTCTGCTTTTATCTACACCAAAAGTTTAAATCTAATTTTCATTGTCCTTACCATCATAAAAGCCTATTATATCACATGGGACTTTATGCACATGCGCGATGAAACAAAATCTCTTAGAAGACTAGTCGTATGGACTGCAGTTTTCCTAATATCTTACTTGATCTTTATTTTGTTGCAAGAAGGCGGTTATATTGAATCTGTTTATACCAATGGATTCATCAAAAGAGACTTTTAAAAATTAAGAATATATTATAGAAAAAAAGGCGGTTAATTATAACCGTCTTTTTACTTTTGTACCATGATGGACTCGAAAATCAAAAAACCTCTAGTGCTTTCTGTACTGTTTTTTCTTCCAGTACTGTTTTTGTTGTTTCTCTATCCATCTAAGCACAACTACAATACCCTTGATATTGTTAAAAGTAATCTGCCAGAACTCCGTAATTTTCTAACCGAAGACGGCTCAAATGTCTCCCTAGAAAACCATTTGACTGTGCTTGGCTTTTTGGGAGAGGACCCTTTGAAAGATGCTACACCAGCACTCAATTTAAAAGAATTAGTTTACGATAAGTTTCTTGGATTTAAGCGATTTCAAGTTGTTATTCTTTTACCGGAAACTGCAAAACTTCGAGCTCAAGAATTACAAAAAGAACTCAGTACTTTTGAACCTTTAAAGTACTGGACTTTTGCCTTTGGCTCTGTCGATGATATTAAAGAAGTTTATACCAATTTAAAAAGTTCTAAAGCACTACGCTCCGATTTGTCCTCCAATGAAGTGTTTATTATAGATAAAGAAAAACACCAACGCGGACGTTTGGACGATCGAACAAAAGCCCAAAAAGAAGAAAATTTTCCAATGTATGGGTTGACTTCATATAATGTTCTTGAAGTCTCCGAGTTGAAAAACAAAATGAGTGAAGATATCCGTATTCTATTTACAGAATACCGCCAAAAACGAAAAGGAAATTTTAGCTCGACCACGCGTAGGGCAGACGATATTTTAAACAATGAAATCAACTAACTATTCATACGTAGGCATCGCCTTTATTATTCTTGTTTTTGGGATTATTTTTGTTCCAAAAATAATTGAAAGAATACAAAATAAAGACATCACTAGAATAGAAAGCCGAAGCGAAGATGTCAAGTTGCAAACAAAAGACGATACTCAACTTTCATATTTAGTGATCAATGGTGAACGAAAAAAAGTCATGCCTTTTAGCTTTACCAATCAAAATGGCAAAACCATCACCAACAAGGACTTTGAAGGGAAAGTGTATTTGGTAGAGTTTTTCTTTACCACTTGCCCCACAATTTGTCCAAAAATGAATCAAAATTTAGTCGATATTCAGAATACCTTTCCTAAGCGCGAAGATTTTGGAATTGCCTCTTTTACCATCAACCCAGATTTTGACACTGTTGAGGTCTTGAAAAATTATGCAGATCAATATGGTGTGACCAATCCAAATTGGCATTTTCTAACGGGACAAAAAGATGCTATTTACAACCTTGCCAACGTCGGGTTTAATCTTTATGCTGCAGAAGTAGAAGGTGCTGCAGGAGGTTTTGAGCATTCTGGAAATTTTGCACTCATAGACAAAGAGGGCTATATTCGTTCTCGAACTGACGATTTTGGTAACCCAAAAATTTATTATAAAGGAATTATTAGCGAAAGAGAACAAATAAATGACGAAGGAGAGTCTGAAGAAATTTCAGCGTTAAAAGAAGATATTTTAAAATTACTTGAATATGAGTAACACACCAAAACCAATTGACACTAAACTTAAATTATGGATCAATATTGTATCCATTGCGATCCCAGTTGTTGTAGCACTACTTTTTGGAATTCGATTACCAAACGTTGAAGCACTCACATTTCTACCGCCCATTTATGCCTCCATCAATGGAATTACAGCGGTATTACTCATTGCGGCACTTCTTGCGATAAAAAACAAAAAAGTCTCTCTGCATGAAAACCTCATGAAAACCGCAATTGCATGCTCTTTAGTTTTTCTTTTAATGTATGTGGCCTACCACATGACAAGCGACCCTACACCCTTTGGTGGAGAAGGAGCCATAAAGTACATTTACTACTTTATATTGATTTCCCATATTCTACTTTCTATCATTGTGATTCCTTTAGTTTTACACAGTTATGTTCGTGCCTATTTGAAGGATTATGCAGCTCACAAGAAAATTGTAAAATATGCCTACCCTGTTTGGCTCTATGTGGCCGTCACTGGAGTAATTGTTTACATGATGATTTCACCATATTACGCCTAAATTTTTGAAAAGAGTTTGTACATATTTAGTTCTCATTTGTTTTGGCATCTATGCTAATGCTCAGTGTGCAATGTGCAGAGCCGTATTGGAAAGTGAAGCAGGGCAATCCACAGCCAAAGGGGTCAATGATGGAATTGTTTATCTGATGGTTATTCCATATGTCCTCATTGGAGGATTAGCACTATTTTTGTATAAGTATTTAAAGAAAAGTTCTAATACCCCTTGAAATTAAAGAGTTCGTCAAAAGAAATTTTTAGTTCTTTTACGATTCTTTGAAGTGTAAAAATAGTAACGTTGCGTTTGCCATTTTCAATATTTGAATAGCTTCCAAAATCCATTCCACATTTTTTGGCCATCGCTTGTTGAGACAGATTTTTACTCTTTCGAATAGTTTTAATTCGATGACTTAATTTTTTTAACAACAATTGTTTTGCTCTTTGGGAGATCATAAGTAGGCTGCGTTTTTTAATGATTATTTATACGATTTATTACGCCGGGGCCAACGCAAAAGATGAACTAAATATAAAGAAAAAAATAAATCCAACAGAAAAGACCGTTTCATTTTTTGAAGCAAAAAAAATAAATTCATATTTCGTTCTATTATTCTAAATAAAAGTGTAACAAAACATCAGTTTTATCGTCATACTCATAGTGTTAAAAAAAGAATCAAAATAAATACATGTTAAAAATTCAAAAACTCCATAAATCTTATCCAATAGGAAATTCCAGTCTTCATGTGTTGAAAGGGATTGATCTTTTTGTAGATAAAGGAGAAATGGTAGCCATAATGGGTTCGTCGGGGTCTGGAAAATCTACACTTCTCAATATTATTGGAATGCTTGACGAGGCAGATGAAGGGGACTATATCTTAGATGAAGTTCCTATTAAAAATCTAACCGAAAAGAAAGCAGCGGTTTACAGGAACAAATTTTTAGGGTTTATTTTTCAGTCATTTAATTTGATTAACTACAAAAACGCATTAGAGAACGTTGCATTGCCGCTATATTATCAGGGATTGAAACGTAAAAAGCGTCAAGAAAAAGCTAAGTTTCATTTGAAAAAAGTAGGACTTTTAGATTGGGCAACACACTTGCCTAGCGAACTTTCTGGAGGTCAAAAACAGCGTGTTGCTATAGCAAGAGCACTGGCCTCAGAGCCAAAACTTCTTTTGGCCGACGAGCCAACAGGGGCATTGGACACAACGACGTCTTATGACATTATGGCTTTTTTGCAGCAGCTCAATGACGAGGGAAAAACCATCTTGATCGTAACACACGAAGAAGATATTGCTGCAATGTGCAAGCGTATAGTACGGCTAAAAGATGGTGTGATTATGGAAGATAATGTTGTAAAACAAGTAAGAGCAGAAGCACATGTTTGATGTTGATCTTTGGCGCGAAATATTTCAAAGCATAAACAAAAATAGAACCCGAAGTCTACTTTCTGGGTTTACGGTTGCTTTTGCCATTCTTTTGTTTACCATTCTTTTTGGTCTTGCCAATGGTCTAAACAATACCTTTTCTGAAGCTTTTGTAGACGATGCTGCCAATGCGGTTTATATTCGTTCTGGGCGCACAACTAAGGCCAACAAAGGGCTTCAAGCGGGGCGTAGAATTCAATTTAAAAATCAAGATTATGATTATATCAAATCAGATTTTGATCCAAGTATAGAGTTTATAACCTCCAAACTTTTTCGAAATGTATCTGCGAGTTATAAAAATGAAAAAAACAATTACTCCTTAAGAGCTGTACATCCCGATCATCAATATTTAGAAAAAACAAAAGTCACACAAGGCCGCTATATCAATCAGCGCGATATGCAGACACAAACCAAAACTATTGTTATCGGAGATTTGGTGCGTCAAGATTTGTTCCTGAAAGAAGACCCTTTAGGCAAATACATCAATTTGAGTGGCATTCCATATCAAGTTGTTGGCGTATTCAAAGATGATGGCGGCGATGACGAGGAGCGTATTATATATATGCCTTTGACTACGGCACAACTTATCTATGGAAATAATGATTATGTCGATCAAATCAATCTGACTTATAATCCAAAATATGATTATGATCAGGCCATTGATTTTAGTTTGGACTTAGAAAAAAAATTAAAAGAGCGTTTTTCAGTAGCTAAAAACGATCAACGCGCCATTCGAGTTTTCAATATGGCCATGCAAAACAAAGGGATCAATCAAATGACCTCTGTCTTGGGGATTTTAATTCTAATTATTGGTATGGGGACACTCATTGCAGGGATTGTTGGAATTAGTAATATTATGATTTTTATTGTAAAAGAGCGTACAAAGGAAATTGGGATTCGAAAAGCATTAGGCGCTTCTCCTCGAGCTATTATTTCTATTATTTTGATAGAGTCTATACTAATTACCACAATAGCGGGCTATTTTGGGCTTTTGGCTGGTGTTGGTGTTTTGGAGTGGTTTGGTCCAAGTTTGAAAACGTATTTTATCACAAATCCAAGTGTAAGTCAGTCTTTGGTATTGGGAGCGACATTTACACTGATTGCAGCAGGGACTTTAGCAGGATATGTCCCAGCAAAAAAAGCATCAAAAATAAAACCTATTGTAGCACTAAGAGACGACTAACATGATAAAATTTTTATTTCAAAGAGATACATGGCAAGAAGTCTATGATAGTGTAACTAAGAACAAATTACGCACAGCAATTACTATGGTTGGAGTTTGGTGGGGAATTTTGTTGTTGATAGCACTTTTGGGTGCTGCACGCGGTATGGAAAATTCTTTTAATCGAATTTTTGGCGACTTTGCAACAAACAGTGTTTTTGTGTGGGGACAAAGTACAAGTATGCCATTCAAAGGGTTTCAGGAAGGAAAGCGCGTGCGCCTCAAGTTGAGTCATGTCAATAAAATAAAAGACAATGTAGAAGGTGTAGAGTTTTTGGTGCCAAGGAATCGTAATCAGGGCTTGGTGGTTCGAAATTTTCTTTCCGGGACTTATGGAATAAATGGCGATTATCCGCTCTTGGACAAGGTTCAAAAAAAGAAAATGATGAAAGGGCGTTTTATCAATCAAAACGACATCAACAACAAGAAAAAAGTGGCTGTAATTTCGGAAGATATCTACAAGCAACTTTTTGAAAAAGACGAGAATCCAATAGGCGCCTATATACAGGTGAATAGTATCAACTTTACTGTTATTGGTGTTTTTCAAAATGGGAATGTCAATATGGGGCCAACCAGCGATATCCATATCCCATTTTCAACCTTTCAGCAGCTTTATAATCAAGGCGACAATATTGGTTGGATTGTAATTACAGGTAAAAAGGAGTACAATATCAAACAAATTGAAGAAGACGCAAAGTTGTTGTTAAGAAATTTAAATAAAATTCATCCTCGCGATAAGAGAGCATTTGGAAGTTTTAATCTTGGAAAAGAGTTTAAAAAAGTTACTGGATTTTTGACAGGCATGCAGTTTTTAACGTGGTTTGTTGGAATTGCGACTCTGATAGCAGGGGTGTTTGCTATTGGAAATATTTTGCTCATCACAGTAAAAGAACGCACCAAGGAGATTGGTGTGCGACGGGCATTGGGGGCAACGCCTTTTGAAATCAAGCGTCAAATTGTTGTTGAAGCTGTATTTTTGACGATGACTTCTGGACTATTAGGCATCATTTCAGGAGGCTGGATTTTAATAGTTATCGATCGGGTCTGGGGTCAAGGAGACGACGCTACGCTTGTTAACGCATCGGTCTCTATTTCTGTTGTGTTTGTAGCCCTCATCATATTAGTTATACTTGGAACATTAATTGGATTGATACCTGCATTTAAAGCCACAAGTGTCAAACCTATAGAAGCATTAAGAGAAGAATAAATAAATTATAAAAATGAATAAAACAGTAAAAATTATTTTAGGAATTGTATTGCTATTACTTTTAGTATATGTATTAAAATACTTTAAAGACTCCAACACTAAAGAAGTGGTGGACTATAAGACAGAGCTACCATTTTATACCACTTTGGACACCAAAATTGTAGCCACAGGGAAATTAAATCCAGAAGAAGAAATTGAACTGAAACCTCAAATTTCTGGAATTGTTGACAGAATTTTAGTTGAAGAAGGCGATTTGGTTCAAAAAGGCGATTTGATTGCCAAAATTCGAGTGGTTCCAAATGAACAAGCTTTGGTTAGTGCTCAAAGTCGAATCAAAACAGCAAGATTATCATTCGATAATTCAAAAACACTTTATGACAGAAATAAGGCACTCTACGACAAAGGTGTAATTTCCAGACAAGATTTCGAGAATACTGAACTGAGTTTAAATCAAGCACAAGAGAACTACATCCAAGCACAAAATGATTATCAAATCATTAAACAAGGATCTATTTCTGGAGGTGGCTCTGCCAATACGAATATTGTCGCTCAAATTCCAGGAACGATTTTAGAAATTCCAGTTCGTGAGGGAGATCAGGTTATTCAAAGTAACAATTTCAATGCGGGGACAACAATTGCTACTGTAGCCGATATGAGCAAGATGATTTTTGAAGGCAAGGTTGATGAATCGGAAGTTGGAAAATTAGACGAAGGCAAGGAAATTAAAGTAATTCTTGGCGCCATTAATGAAAAAGAATTTCCAGCAAAGCTTACTTTTGTAGCCCCCAAAGGGATAGAAGAAGCAGGAGCAGTACAGTTTGTCATCAAGGCCGATGTAGAAGTGGAATCCAGCAATAAAATTCGTGCTGGGTATAGTGCCAACGCAGAAATTGAAGTAGAAAGCAAAGACAGCGTCATGGTCATAAAAGAAGCATTACTACAATTTAATAGAATTACAGAAAACCCATTTGTAGAAATTCTAAACGACAATGGGAGCTTTCGAAAAAAAGATGTAAAAATTGGAATTTCCGATGGCATCAATGTTGAAATCATAGACGGAGTTGAAGAAAATGACAAGATAAAAGTTTGGAATAAAGCTTCTGAAGAAAACAACGAAGATGAAGAAGAGGACAATGATTAATATTCAAACCAAAAAAATAATGAAACACCTACTACTCCTAGTTTGTACTTTTTGTACAATCGCAGCTTCCGCTCAGAAGAAATGGACTCTAAAAGCATGTGTAGAGCACGCTTTGGAAAATAATATTTCTGTTAAGCAAAGTGAAAATTCTTTGCTCACAAACGATCAAGATATCATTGCCGCAAAAGGAAATTTTATGCCTTCACTATCGATGAGTGGATCGCAGCGTTTGAATTTGGGAAATGTAGAGGTTTTTGATGGCAATTTTGTCGATCGAACTTTTCATTCTACAAATCTTGGGATCAACATTTCTCAAACCATTTTTAATGGGTTTAGAAATACAAATATTTACAAGCAATCTTTAATAAATAAAGAAGCCAACGAAGAGGAGTACAATCGAATAAAAGACAATGTTGCTTTGAATGTTGTGAACTCTTATTTGAATGTATTACTAAACAAAGAAAACTTAATCATAGCACAAGCACAATTTGCGTTTTCGACAGAACAATTGGAGCAAGTAAGAGAGTTGGTAGCGGCAGGCACACAACCACAAGCCAATGTGTTTGATTCTGAAGCCACACTGGCTAGTGACGAACAACAACTGACAGTTGCACAAAATAATTACACATTAGCGCTTTTGTCATTATCTCAAGTCCTACAAGTTCCTTTTGAGGGCTTCGATGTAGAAATCATTAAACTTGATACCCCTTCTCAAGCGTTGATGTACGACGATGTACAACCTATTTTGGAGCACGCTTTCAACAACAGAAGTGAGATTAAGGTTGCAGAAAAAAACATTGAATCTGCGGAGCTGTCAAGAAAAATTTCAAAAAGTGGATTTTATCCCACACTTACTTTTGGATATGGTCTCAATGCAGGAGCAAATTTTTCTAACCTTAGTAAATCCAATTCCTTTTTTCAACAAATTAATGATAACAAAGGACATAGTTTCAGTTTAAATCTAAACATTCCTATTTTTTCTAGATATCAAAACAAAACAAATTTAGCCAAGTCCTCCATTCAGGTTGAGAATAGAAAACTAGCTTTGGATCAAGCAAAATTAGATTTAGAAAGTAATATACAAAGAGCTTTTATGGATGCCAAAGCCGCTTTAAAAACGTATATATCGTCTCAAAAATCAGTAGCATCCAGGCAACTTTCTTTTGAAAATGCGCAACAGCGTTATAATATTGGAGCGCTCAACGCCTTTGATTTAGAACAAAATAGAGTACAACTTGTAAATGCACAATCAAGTCTTGTGAGAGCCAAATATGATTTTGTTTTTAAAACAAAAGTGCTAGACTTTTATCTCGGAAAATCACTAGTATTGTAAAATGACATACATTCTAAACATAGAAACCTCTACCACCAATTGCTCCGTTGCACTTTCAAAAGATGGAGAGCTTATGTGTTTAAAAGAAGACAATAGCCTAAACTATTCTCATGCAGAACGTCTTCATGTATATATTGATGAGGTTTTAAGTGAGGGGAAGATTTCAAGGGCTGAATTATCCGCTGTAGCGGTGAGTAAAGGCCCTGGGTCCTACACAGGCCTGCGTATAGGAGTTTCCGCTGTCAAAGGGCTTTGTTTTGCGCTAGACATTCCTTTAATAAGCATTCCAACGCTAGAGGCCCTAGCACATAAGACACAAATTCAAAAGGGGTATATCATCGCTATGCTCGATGCTCGTAGGATGGAAGTGTATGCCTCTGTATTTGATAGTGACTATAATTGCATAGCGCCTACCGTTGCTAAAATATTGAATGAAAATTCATACTTTGATCTTTTACAGAATCATCCAATTTATTTTATTGGCAATGGCGTAGAAAAAACCAAAACAATACTTCATCATCCTAATGCCAATTTTGATTCTCAATTGCCATCTGCAGCGCAAATGTGTAGTTTATCTTTCAATAAATTTCAAGCACAAGATTTTGAAGATGTTGCCTATTTTGAACCTTTCTATTTAAAAGACTTTATCGCAATTCCATCAAACAAAAATTAAGCTTGTTTTTGGATTTCAACAGCATGAGGATAGGGAATTTCGATACCAGCTTTGTCAAGAGCTAATTTGCAATTTTCGGTAACCCCAAAATAAACACTCCAGTAGTCTTCTACCTTGCACCACGGCCTAACGGCAAAGTTTACTGAACTGTCTGCAAGTGCTTCAACATCAACAGTTGGCTGAGGATGCTTCAAGACCTTATCGTTTTGTTTTAAAACGTTCAACAACACCGATTTGGTTTCCTTTATGTCTTCGTCATAACCCACTCCAATAGTCAGATCTACACGAAGTTTTCCTTCAGAAGAAAAATTAATGATATTACTATTTGCTAATGTTCCGTTTGGAATGATAACACGCTTATTGTCGGGGGTTACAATTTGAGTCGTGAAAATAGTAATGTCTTTCACAACACCAATTTCGTCATGGGCTTCAACAAGATCTCCAATTTTAAAAGGTTTAAAAATGATAATTAGCACTCCACCAGCAAGATTAGACAAAGCGCCTTGAAGCGCTAATCCAACGCCCAAACTAGCAGCGGCCAAAGCTGCAGCAATTGCAGTTGTGTCAATTCCAAGTTTTGAGACGACCGCTATAATTAGTAATAGTTTTAGGCCAACACCAATCATAGTGCTGAGAAAAGTTTGAAGAGTGATATCTACATTTCGAGAAGCCATTATTTTTTTGGCAAAGCGGACGACTCTTTTTATGATAAATAATCCAACAATCAATAACCCTAAGGCGTAAATTACGTTTGGGCCGTATTCAATTAAAATTGTTTTTGCTTTTTCTAGGTATTTTTCCATAGTTAGTAAATTTGGGTTGGGCTCATTTTGATACTGTAAACTTAAAATAATTTATAGAATTTACAAATTGTAGTTTATCTACTTTTTATGATTTACCATTGATGATATAATTTTATGCAATAAGAACCAAAACATTGTACCTTTGAAGTCAAACGTCAATCCATGAAATTATTCATTGTACCCACACCCATTGGAAACCTAGAAGACATCACGCTTCGTGCTATTTCTACGCTAAAAAATGTCGATTTGATTTTGGCCGAAGACACAAGAACATCTGGAAAGCTGCTCAAGCATTATGAGATTTCTACGCCTATGCAGTCACATCATATGCACAATGAACATAAAACTCTTGATGGAATTTTAAAAAAACTCACAAACGGCATACAAATCGCTTTGATTAGCGACGCAGGCACACCAGCCATTTCCGATCCTGGATTTTTGTTAACAAGAGCCTGTATAGCACACAACATCCCTGTTGAATGTTTGCCAGGCGCAACCGCTTTTGTTCCAGCACTAGTCAATTCTGGCTTACCAAATGACCGCTTTATTTTTGAGGGGTTTTTACCCATAAAAAAAGGGCGTCAAACCCGACTAAAAGTTTTAGCTCAAGAACAAAGAACAATCGTACTTTACGAAAGCCCTCATAAAGTATTAAAAACGTTGGCTCAAATTTGTGAATTTTTTGGAGAAGAGCGTCAGCTTTCAATTTCAAGAGAACTCACCAAACTTTTTGAAGAAACAAAGCGCGGAACAGCAAAAGACATATTGAATTATTACACTACTAAGCCAGCAAAAGGAGAAATTGTAATTGTAATTTCTGGTTGTTAGACAGGATGAAGTTAATCATGCTTACCTTTATTCCAACCATGTTTTTTTAAGTATTTCGTGCCACTTTCTACAGCACCATTTTCGAGACTTGTTCCCATAGAATCATTCCAGCGGTTCAAATAGCCAAATAATGAAATCACACCCAATAGTTCTACAATTTCACCCTCATTCCAATGCTCATACAATCGTTTTTTTAAATCTTCATCCACAGCATTTGGAACCCTTGATGCAGCCAAACTAAAATCCAAAGCTACCCGTTCTGCTTCACTAAATGCAGGATGCGTTTTGTAGTCCCAGATATTATTTAATTGCTCATTTTCAGCACCATAACGCTCTGCTGCTCGAATGGCATGTGCTTGACAATAGCGGCACCCTGTAGCATTGCTACTTACCCAGGCGATCATACGTTTGAGCGCAGAGGTAACCCGGCCTTGATTGGCCATGACCGCTTTATTTAAATGAATAAAGGCCTTACTTATAGCTGGACGATGCTGCATTGTAAGTACTGAGTTTGGGCAAAACCCTAAAGTTTCATTAAAAAAATCTGCAAGCAATTGTGTTTCAGAATCGTGGTCTGGGCTTAATGGAGTAACTAATGGCATTGTTTGAATTTTTAATAGTATTTTTGAGTTCACAATAAACAAAAATTATTATGGCCCACAAAACTACAACCCATTGGAAAGGCGGAATGCTTTTCGACTCAGATAATCCGAGTGGAAATCATGTGCTTATGGATACTACCGAAGAGGGTGTGCCTCAACAAAAAGGGGTATCTCCAAAAGCAATGATGCTTTCTTCATTGGCAGGCTGTTCAGGAATTGATATTGTTGATATTCTCAATAAAATGAAAATAACAGATTATAATTTACAAATTGATGTGGAGGGAGAACTTACAGAAGAACATCCAAAATATTACCACACGGTTCGTGTCAATTATTATTTTTCTGGACCTCATATAGATCAAAAAAAATGCAATAGAGCAGTCCAGCTTTCTGTAGAAAAATATTGTGGCGTGATGGAAATGTTTCGCAAGTTTGCCACAATACATACTCAAACTCATTATAATACTCAACCATAAATGCGTTGGACGCTAAAGCCATCTTCCGATATTAATACCACCAAAACCTTAGCAAAAGCACTTGGGGTGGACTATCCGATTGCTGCCTTGTTGGTTCAGCGGGGCATCACAACTTTTGAGCAAGCCAAAACATTTTTTAGACCTCAGTTGAAAGATCTACATGATCCTTTTTTGATGAAAGACATGGACAAAGCTGTTGGAAGAATAGAGCAGGCCTTGGCCAATAATGAACGTATTTTGGTTTATGGAGATTACGATGTTGATGGAACAACTTCTGTTGCACTAATGGCCACTTATCTCGAATCAAAAAGCACACAAATTTCTACCTATATCCCCGACAGATTTGAAGAGGGTTATGGCATTTCATACAAAGGGATAGACTATGCGCTTGATCATAATTTTGATCTTATTATTGCCTTAGATTGTGGTGTAAAAGCAATAGATAAAGTTCAATATGCCAAAGACAAAGGGCTCGATTTTATAATATGTGATCATCATTTACCTGGCGAAAATATTCCAAATGCAGTTGCTGTTCTCGACCCCAAAAGATCCGATTGTAATTACCCTTTTAAAGAGCTATGTGGTTGTGGTGTTGGATTCAAATTGATTCAAGCTTTAGGCCAAAAACATGGTGAAACGATAGAAGACTTAATACCTTATTTAGATTTGGTAGCTACTGCAATTGGCGCTGATATTGTTCCAGTTATTGGAGAAAATAGAATTTTAGCATATCACGGAATAGAGGTCATCAATTCTGATCCTCGACCTGGTTTTCAGGCCTTGATTCAAAATATAAAAAAGGAAACATTAACCATTTCCGATGTGGTTTTTGTTATCGCCCCAAGAATTAATGCTGCAGGGCGAATGAAACATGGAAATTATGCTGTTGCATTGCTCAAGGAAAACAATATTAAACAGGCCGAAATTGCCGCAAAAGAAATAGAGCTTTTTAATACCACTCGAAGAACTTTAGATCAGGACATTACAAAAGAAGCACTGCATCAAATCAAAGAATTGGATGAGTTTGATCACTCTACAACAGTAGTTTATGATCCTTCATGGAATAAAGGCGTGATTGGAATTGTGGCCTCAAGATTGATAGAGACCTACTATCGGCCAACTTTAGTATTTACAAAAAGTGGCGATTTCTTAGCTGCCTCTGCCCGATCTGTTCGCGGATTTGATGTCTATAAAGCCCTTCAACATTGTAGCGCATATATTGAACAATTTGGAGGCCATAAATATGCTGCAGGATTAACCATTAAAGAAGAAAATTATGAACTTTTTAAACAAGCATTTGAAAAGGAAGTGTCTCAAAGTATTCCGTCTCATTTGACCACTCCAGAGGTCCTTATCGATCTTGAATTAAGCATAACAGACATCACTCCAAAATTTTATAGAATTCTTAAACAATTTGCACCTTTTGGTCCACAAAACATGTCGCCAGTTTTTATGACTTCAGCTGTGATGGATTCTGGATATGGGAAATGTGTAGGACAAGAGGATAAACATCTAAAACTATCAATATCTCAAAACAATAGTCCAACAATCAATTGTATTGGTTTTGGTCTAGGAGATCAATTAGAAGTCATAAAAAATAAAACGCCATTTAAAATTGCCTATTCAATTGACGAAAATGAGTGGAATGGTCGCGTAAGTTTACAGCTCAAACTGAAAGACATTAAACCCTAAAGTATGGCCAAAAAAGATCCTTATGCTGCTTTAAGATTCAAGGAATTTAATATTTTTCTTTTGTTGCGCTTTGTCTTAGTTTTTGCGTGGTCCATGCAGTTTATTGTCATCGAGTGGCAAGTTTATTCTCTAACAAAAGACCCTCTGTCCTTGGGGATTATAGGATTGATGGAAATTATTCCTGCCTTGAGTATGGCCTTGTTTGCAGGACACATCGTAGATCAAAGAGAAAAACGCAACTTATTTTTGTGGTGTATTGCTTTATTTTCTTTGATCAGTTTTGGGTTATTTTTTCTCTCCGACGATTCCGTTTCAAGCTCTTGGAGTTCCTCATCTATTTTATATGCTATTTATGCTTTTGTATTTTTTGGAGGATTGTTACGTGCATTTTTTGGCCCCACGATTTTTTCATTAGTAGCGCTTATTGTTCCTAAAAAAGCATATCCAAATGCGGCGACATGGAGTAGTTCTACATGGCAAATGGCTTCTATCTTAGGCCCTGCAGTCGCAGGATTTACCATAAATTGGATTGGCGTCCATTGGTCGCTTTGTATTGTATTTGTGTTGGTTGTTATCGCTTTTCTTTTGGGCTTATTGATATCAAAAAAACCAGTATTAAATCCAAAAATTGGAGAGCCTGTACTACAAAGCTTAAAAGAAGGGGTTCGATTTGTGTTTAAAACAAAAGCGATTTTAGGAGCCTTAACACTAGATATGATTGCGGTTCTTTTTGGTGGCGCTGTCGCGCTATTGCCCATTTTCGCACAGGATATTTTGAAAGTAGGTTCAGAAGGTTTTGGAATACTACGTGCTGCACCTGCTGTGGGCGCTTTTCTTACAATGTTAACCACTGCCTATATCCCAATTAGTAAAAACGCAGGGTTGAAATTATTGGGGGCAGTCTTTGGATTTGGGGTTTGTATCATTGTATTTGGAGTATCGTCTATATTCTGGATTTCTGTTGTTGCACTTTTCTTTAGTGGTGTTACCGATGGCGTTTCTATGGTGATTCGACAAACCATTTTACAGCTCAAAACTCCAGATCATATGCGCGGGCGGGTGTCTTCAGTAAATTCTATGTTTGTAGGATCATCCAACGAATTGGGTGCTTTTGAAAGCGGCCTAACAGCAAAACTTATGGGAACTGTTACCGCGGTAGTTTTTGGTGGAACAATGACATTAATTACTGTTATAACAACAGGCCTTGTTTCTCCAAGTTTCCGAAAATTAGATTTAGAAAGTGATTTAGAAGCTCACGAAAATAATGATTAATTATCTCTATTTCGTAAAATCAATAGCATAGCTGTATTTAAACCCAAGGATAGATTTGTCAGATGTAATATCTTCAAAGGTATCGTCTTGTTTTGCAAAAAATAACGTAAAAGTTCCTACATTTTTGAATTTTCTAGAAATTCTAAATGTATAACGGTGTCTATTAAAACCTCCATCAGAATTGACGCTTTTTGTCTCATTGAAAAGTTCACCAAAGAGTCTTAAGTTTAATTTGATAGGTTTTATTTTATAACCTAATCCTATTCGGAAACGCAGCTGTTCTTTGTGGACATCTCCTTCGTTTTCAGAAAAACCAAGCTGGTTTTTGTTCTGATATCTCAAACGTAATAAAACAGAAACTTTTTCTATTTTATATTTAAAACGGGCATCAAACTGATATCTAAAAAAAGACTCAAGACCCTGTTTGTTTCCAACATCATCATTTCTTGTGATGTAACGTACACCACCACCAATATCAAAGTTTTTAAAAACTTCATAATTTACTTTAATTTGTGTAAAGTAATTTTTGGTGGTCGTAATATCATTACGCAATCTTAAATGTTCCGAAATAGAGAAAGACAGTTTTTCTGTGGCCTTAATATCAAGTTCAACTGCTGACCATCCTTCTAAATCGGTATTTTCTTGGCCAAAAACTTTCAGAGGCAAAATTTGTGATATAAAGAGTGTAACCAATAATAAGCGATATAATTGAGATTTCATTGTCATTTCTTGTAACGAATTTTTATTTTGACGGTTTGTTTTTCAAAGTCCACTTCACCAATATCAAGTTTTAAAATTTCAACTCCTAGGGAATTTTCTAGCTCCTCTCGCAGTAAATTGTTTTGTTTTGGTTTTATATTTTCTAGTGAATTATATATAATATCTTGTGTGCCGAAATCTTTTGGTGCAATTTTTTCTTTTGGCGTTATTCTTTGTAAGCTCCAATAACGGTCTAGATAAAATATGACCACAAAAATGAAAGTATTGGCCGTAATAATTTCTATAAAACTCATTTTTTTATTGGAAAGCGCATTCATTACAGACACCCCTAAAACCACAAACAAATAGGTCATTTCTCTAACTTTCAAAGGCTCTGTACGGTATCTAAGAATTCCAAAAATAGCAAACAGACCAAGAGCTAAGCCTAAATCTAGTTCGTATTTTTTGAGCGTAAAACACAAGAAAAATACCATAACACCAACCAGATAAAAGGTGAATAAATATTCTGTTTTTTTTGAAAAATGGTAATACGATAGCCGAATGATGGCAGTGAGGTAAAACATATTAATACCTAGACGTAGCATCATTTTATAAACATCATCATCAAAAAAGGGGATTCCAAAAAATTCCATTTTTAAAAATATTGGTTAATAAAAATTTAATCTCAATTTGAGATTATTTGAGCTCAAGTTTTTTTAACGAGAGTTCTTCACCATCAAAAACGCCGTAGGTAAAGTGCGCGATCCAATCGCCAAGATTGATATATGTAGAACGGGGGTTCAATTTAATGTTTAAAGGTAAGTGACGGTGTCCAAAAACAAAATAATCAAAGTGTTTTTCTTCTAATTTTTTTTGTGCATATTGAACGAGCCACTCTTTTCTTTCGCCCAAAAACTTGACATCATCATCGCCAGAGATGAGCTTATTTTTTAAAGAAAGATATTGAGCAAAGCGTACCCCAATATCTGGATGAAGCCATCTGTAAAGCCACTGAAAAAGAGGATTTACAAACACTTTTTTCAAGCGCTTATATCCTTTGTCGTGTGGGCCTAAACCATCACCATGTCCGATAAAAAATAAGGTTTCATTAAGCTGAAACTGTTCGGGTTTGTGATAGACTTTTATGTTTAATTCGTCTTCAAAATAACCATTCATCCATAGATCGTGGTTCCCCACAAAAAAATGAATTTCTATGCCATGATCAGTAAGCTCTGCTAATTTTCCAAGTACTCTTGTAAATCCTTTAGGAATAACATGTTTGTATTCAAACCAAAAATCAAATAAATCACCTAAAATAAAAATGACAGCAGCATCATTTTTAACATGATCTAACCACTCTACAAATCGCTTTTCTCTAAGTTTTGATGCACTAGAGTTTGGCGCCCCAAAGTGGTGGTCGGAAGTGAAATATATGTTTTTCCCTTTTGGGAGGTCAATGGATGTCATTTTTAGTTTTAATTATCGCTAGCGTACCACTCTGCAAAGCTTGTGGCTGTTTCTTGTAATTTTAATGCAAATAATTTAATATTTTTTGGCAAACGATTTTTGATTTTCTCTGCAAAATCAATGACCATCATTTCGCTGGTGGGTTGATAATCTACCAAAAGAACGTTATGCCCCCTGGAGTCAAGCTCTCTTGCCAACTCTACATGTGGGGTGTTTTTATTGAAAACGGTTGCATGATCAAAAACATCGACAATCTCCTCTTTGACAATTTTTTTTAAATCTGAAAAATCAATCACCATTCCATATTTTACATTTGAAGTCTCTGAAATAGGAACCCCAATGACTGTAACATCCAACCGATAGCTGTGTCCATGAACGTTCTTGCATTTTCCATCATACCCATAAAGCGCATGGCCAGTTTCAAAAGAAAATTGTTTGGTAATTCGAATATGAGTCATGGTCAAATATCTTATTTAGAGTTGTATCATTAGACAAAGTTAGTGCTTTTGAGTGTGTGGCAAAAATTGTTTCCTGAATTTTATGACCAAAGGAATCCCTCTGGCAATCATCCACAAGGTAAATGCAATAAAAATGCCGTGTAATTTTAGGTTTAAATAATCTGAAATTAAAAGCCCAGGGATGAAAATCACAACTGTTGCAGTGACAAGGACATTTCTCAAAACTTTCATTTTTCCCAATCCTTTGAAAATACCGTCAAACACAAATGCAAGTGCACAAAAGGGCTGCATGATCAAAATAATCCAAAAGACATCATAAAATTTTGATAGCACCTGAGTTTCAGAGGTAAAAATTGTTCCAATTGGGGTGTAAAAAACAGCGCCAATTCCAGCCATAATTAGACCCACTATTAATGCTTTTTTGGTGAGGCGCTGACTTAATTTGACAAGGGTTTCAATTTGTTGAGCACCGTATAATTTTCCAGATAAAATATTACCAGCACTGGCGTAACCATCAACGGCAAAAGCAGCAAAAAACCACAAATTGATTGCAATGGTATAGGCTGCAATGTCATTAGTGCCATAGGCCGTTGCAAAACTAGTTGCAAAATACAGTGCCAAATTTAAGGCAATTGTTCTGATGATGAGATTACCAATCATGAAGAGAAACTTGGAAAGCTCTTTATTGATTGGAGGCGTTGGTTGCAGAGGAATTGACGTGTTTTTTAGCATTAAAATCGTGGCGATTATAGCCATTAAAATTTGAGAGATAACACTTGCTAAAGCGGCGCCTTCGAGCTGAAACGGGGGGATGATATCAGATATTCCATAAACCAAAATAACATCTAAAAAAATATTGACAATTGTGCCAATAATTGCAATGATCATGGGATAATATGTGTTTTGTAGCCCTCTAAAAACACCAAATACCGCAAATGTGTAGAGTGTAAAAGGAAACCCAATAATTCGGATTTCATAATAATTTACACTGTATTCCAAAAGTGTTCCTGTTGCATTATAGAATTCAAAAATTGATTTTGAAAACGGGAGGGTGCCAAAACAAATTAATAGACTCAAAACCAAAATAATAGCAATAGCTTGAGCAGGTAGGTTTTTGACCTCATCAAGTTTGTTGGCTCCTAAATATTGAGAAATAATTGATGAAATGGCCGAACGAGATTGACCTAAAACCCAAATCAACATGGACAAAAATGAAGTGACAATACCAACCGCTGCGAGGGATTCTGTAGCATTGTTTGGGATGTGTCCGACAATAGCAGCATCAGTCAATGAAAGGATGGGCTCCGAAATTCCAGCAATAATGGCCGGTATGGCCAACGTATTGATCTGTTTGTTAGTAATGCTTGTATTCAATGAAGGCTAAATTAGACCCAAAAATACATAAAATCAGAACAAAACAGGGACTAAAACACAAGTTCATAACAAAAGAAAGGGTCTTTACTTTGTTTTGGAAAATAGATATTTCCAAGGCGCTTGTATCCTCTTTTTTCATAGAACTTTTGATTGCGTTTGTTTTGAGAAAAAGTATCCAATCGAACAGAAAGATACCCTTTTGTTTTTGCATAATTTTCGGCAAAAGTCATCATTTGCTGCGCAATTCCTTTGCCTTGAACTTTTGGATGAACAGCAAGGCGGTGGATATAAATATTTTTATCTTTTGTGAGCCATTTTATAGGATTATATTCTGTATCCTTGAGGGTTGTTATAGTGATGCATCCCACACAAATAGCGTCTTGCTCAAAGACATACAGCTCTTAACGTCTGATGTCATTTTCAAAAGCGTTTCTGTTGGGGTAGTGTTCGTTCCATTGGAAAATTCCTTGATGAACCATGTGTTTTGCACAGGCTTGTGTGATTTTCATAATGGTATTTATGTCAAGAACAGTAGCTTTTCGGATCATATTTGATAGTGCATAGAAATATTTGTTTAAATTTACGCCAAATTTTGGGGATGTAGCTCAGTTGGCTAGAGCGCTTGACTGGCAGTCAAGAGGTCGTCGGTTCGAATCCGATCTTCTCCACGAGTGTTACCGCTACACTACATTAGTTTAATTAAAGCCCACCAACAGGTGGGTTTCTTCTTAAATAGCGCTCTTCGCCAGTTGTGAAAAGCAAACTACTTTACTTCAGTACTTATAGACAACTAAGCCAAATATACTAAAAATCTTGGCACTCATTTGGCACTATTGCTTTTCCCAACACGCTTACGCGACTGAGCTACATAGTTAGTCGTTTGTTAAAAACTTTCTGAAACTAAATTCTCCAAATTTTATAAGCTCTACGTTATTATAGTAAACAAGATTAGTAGATAGGGTTAGAGACCCTTTAACTATCGGTATATCTAAACGTTAACTATGAGAGTAACTAATATACAAGAGTATGCGTATGGTCTAACAGAGATGAGCGACTGGAAGAGTACAGTAACTATACGACCAAGCTACAAACTAAAGCCCCATACAAGTGATAGACTAATAGAGCGATTAGCTAAACGGTTAAGACTACAAGTATTCTACACTATGGAAAGAGATAGGAACGATGAGTTATACCATCTACACCTACTACTAAATAGAAACATAGCAGACAAGCAAATCTGTATGGCGACTGGGCTAAACCCTAAAGCAGTGAAGTATAATGAGCCTATCCATACTAAACAAGCCATTTGTGGATATATATTGAAGAATCTAAATAGAGAATACTCACACCATAACTTATTCTAATGAGCGTCTACTTTAGTCTTATTAGTTATATCTGTATAAGTAGGAGTTGTTTAATGTTTTCTATTTGCTTCTGCTAATTCTATAATAGTTACGTTATTATAGTAGAACGTTAATCTAACATACTATATCATATGCCATTTAATAGCGATACTGCAAGAGAGGCTGGTAAGAAGTCTAAGCGAGGAAAAGCCAGATTGGGACAAGAGTTAAAGGAAAGATTAGAACAGCTCTCTAACGAGCTAATAGAGTCTATAAAAATAGAGGAATTAAGCAGTAGTGACAGAGTTAGACTACTTGGAATAGTCTGCTCCTATATTCTACCAAAATACAAGGCTACTACAGCGCCCGTCAAAGACGAGCCTCAAGAGTTTGTTATTCAGATTATTGATAGTAATGGAGAAGAGATAAGCTAGTATGTATCAAACTTGGACTAATACTTTGAAATATTTTAGTTAGTTTTGGTGAAAATTAAAATACTTTGAAAAAACTTCTCTTAGTCTCTGTATTACTTATTTGTGCTTTTGGGTTTTCACAGACGCTTACCGTTGTTGATGGAAGTAGTATTATCATAGATGCCAATAGTTCAGTAACAATAGACGGTATTCAGTTAGCGCCAAGCACTACTTATACCATTGCTGGTCCCAATGTATTTGATCGTACATCAACGCCTATTGTTGTAGGGGATAATAGCAGTATCAATAGAGTATATACAATGACAGAAGTACTCTCAGATTACTTAGGGGTTGTTACTATTAGCTATGAAGACAGTGAGCTCAATGGCGTTTCTGAAACAGACTTGGTTTTGGAAGTGCAAGATGGCAATGGAGTTTGGAATAATGTTCAGCCTACCATAGACCAAACAAACAATACTTTAACCTATGACTTTACAGAACTTATCAGTTTTACCACTGTTACAGCCAGTTCAGTGAATGCCACTTTAAGTGTAGAACCTATAGAGATTAATGACTTTGTTAAAGTCTATCCCAATCCAGCCACAGACTATCTATTTATTAAATCCAACCTCAATTATCAATCTACACTTTATAATGTAGCCGGACAACGCGTAATGCAATCCAACGCCAAAACGCTCAATGTTGTAGACTTACCATCGGGTGTTTACTTATTACAGTTAAAATCAGATAATAACAGTACATCAACCTTTAAAATCATAAAGAAATAAAATGAAAAAAATTACGCTACTCACCTTAGCCCTCTTTTCAGTATTAAGCTATGCTCAAGTTGGCATCAATACCGACACACCAGATTCATCATCAGCACTAGATATTGAGTCCACCACAGGGGGAATACTCATTCCACGATTAACAGAAATACAACGCGATGCCATAGGCTCACCTGCAACAGGGCTTATGATTTATCAAACGGATCAAACTACAGGATTTTATTTTTATAATGGAACAGCTTGGACAAGAATAGAAGGGGTAGCTGGTCCTCAAGGAGAGCAAGGTCCACAGGGTCCACAAGGTGAAACTGGAGCAGCTGGTACAAACGGTACCAATGGTAGTGATGGTGCAGATGGTGCAGATGGAAAAGGCATTTCTTCTACAGTAGATAATGGTGATGGCACATTTACAATAACTTATACTGACAACACCACCTTTACCACTTCGGATTTTACAGGTCCACAGGGTCCACAAGGTGAAACTGGAGCAGCTGGTACAAACGGTACCAATGGTAGTGATGGTGCAGATGGTGCAGATGGAAAAGGCATTTCTTCTACAGTAGATAATGGTGATGGCACATTTACAATAACTTATACTGACAACACCACCTTTACCACTTCGGATTTTACAGGTCCACAGGGCCCACAAGGTGAAACTGGAGCTGAAGGTTTTACTAGTTTAATAAATACAGAAATTGAACCAGCGGGTAATAATTGTGAATATGGTGGGGTTAAGTTAGAATTTGGATTTGACTTAAATGAAAATAATCTACTTGATAATAATGAGATAAATCAAGATTTAACCCAATTCGTATGCGCAGTAACAGGTAATAATAATCTGACTTTACAAGAGCAATTAGATTTAGGAACGACCCCTTGGCAATTGATAGATAGAGGAGTTCTAAAAAGCAGTTTATATGGTAAAAATTATAAAGGTGGATTAATTATTTACATAGACGAAATAAACCAATCAGGTATGGTAATTACAGATTTTATTTTAAGATCAAATGTCTGTCCACCAAACAATAATATTGATTACAATACATCTACTGCAATTGGATCAGGAATGTCTAATTCTACATCTATCGGAAGCGATTGGAATTATGGCGCTTTATTATGCTTGAATTTAGTTTACCAAGGATATGACGATTGGTTTTTGCCTAGCGTAGATGAATTAATTTTAGCGTTCCAAAATATTCCTAATTTTGGTGGTGAGTATTGGACGTCTTCACAGACTATTACTAATCTCAGTGTTAATTATTGGAAGTTTGTAAGGTCTAGTGGAGCTGGTCAGTACTCCCCTGATAGTTGCAATCCAGATATTAAAGCTGTAAGGGTTTTTAATTAAAATCAAAGACTAAACCATAGGCATATCCTCTTCTTTTAATTCAGCTATTTCTAAACCTCTTAAGTAGGTTAGAGATACATTTATAGATGAATGCCCCATTGCTTTCTGTAGCTTGGTTATAGAACCTGTACGCTTGAATATTTCAATAGCCCCTGTATGTCTAAAAGAGTAGAGTGTTATACTTTCATCAACTGATTTATTACTGCGCTTAAATCGCCTAAAAAGGGTCTTAAAATAGTCGCTATTATATGGCTTTTCAGTGCTAGTAAATATATTGTAGTTATCGTCTGATTTACTAAGATATGAGCGTACTATTTGAGGTACTGGTACAAGTCTATTGCGCTTCGATTTTACTTTATCTCCAGAGAGTCTAATAAGTGATAGATCAGCATTAAAATCCCCCCACTTTAAACGTCTAATCTCTTGATGAGGTCTTAGTAAACAGCAGTACGTTAACAGACAGCATAGATGCAAGTTCTTATTAAACTTATACACCTCATCTAATAGTACCTTTACATCACTAATAGGCTTATGTAGTGTTTCAGTCTGTTTACGAGTCTTTAGAGTCATCCGATCTATAGTAAACCCATTATCATATAAGTAATTAACTAGTACGTTTAAGTGTCTTCTAACTGTATTGTAAGAGGTATTATTAGCATACTTTAAAGGGATACTGCGTAAGAAACGAATAGAAATACAACCCCTACTAATTAACTCTTCTCTTAAACAACAAGACAGTACAGTGAGCGTCTTTTTATAGGATACAGACAGAGGCTCTTTTAGTTTGGATTCTATGAGACTATCAAACAGCTCAAGAGTCGTTAAGGGTTTAGTAAATGAGTAATTATTAGAGACTAAATAACGATAGACCTCATCAGCTAACAGAACAGCTTTACTACGTCTTAGTTTAATAGGATAGGTATTAGGAGCGAGAGACGAATTAATACGCTTACCATTAAACAACCGATAACGCTTAGAATTGAGATTGAAATCTACATAGTATCGACCGTCTTTATGTTTACATACTTTAGGGTAAGATAGACTACTTTTTGGCATTTATATGGCACTTTAATTAAACAACTATTTTATAGCTATTTATAAGTACCTAATTATCAGTAGTTTATGTATAGAATTACTAATTAGTAGCGCTTGACTGGCAGTCAAGAGGTCGTCGGTTCGAATCCGATCTTCTCCACGAGTGTTACCGCTACACTACATTAGTTTAATTAAAGCCCACCTAGTCGGTGGGTTTGTTTTTTAATACTATTTTTGTACGTTTATAGATCCAAATTCCAGTGTAGGACACGGTCATAAACAAAAGCGTATAAATCACTAAAGCAAAAATGTTTCCTTTGTTTAAAAAAAGAGCGGAGATTGTGTGTGTTTCATGATCTAAAACGCCTAAAATAAGAGCTAAGGTTAGCGACAAAACAAATACGCTGATGTGTGCTGTTTTTCTCATTTTCTAAAACTACAACTTTTTTATAAAATTTCTTGATTTTCTTTTTATAGATATTCTATTAATCGTAATATTACAATTAAATAATCTATAGATTATGGGTATAGCAAAAACAGAAATATTTTCAGAGCAACAAAATGATATTGCTCGTTTTGCCAAAGCACTTGGCCACCCTGCTCGTGTCGCTATTTTGCAACATTTGTTCAAGATGAACAGTTGCATATGTGGAGATTTGGTTGTGGAAGTTGGACTTGCACAAGCAACAATTTCTCAGCATCTCAAAGCGTTAAAAGCGTTAGGGCTAATCAAAGGGAATGTTGAAGGTACTAGTGTATGTTATTGTATTGATACCGAAAATTGGGTAAAAATGAAGCATATCATTTCGGGCTTTATCAACCATGATATAAACCCTCAAAACTGTTGCTAAATTTCATTTAAATAAAAATAAAAAATCAACCAAATGCTGTTTAAAACAATAGAAAATCAAATTGAAAAATTGGAGGTCAATTCAATTGCTTTGGAACGTCAAAACGTTTTGCAACCTCTTGTAAATTTTATACAAACAAGGATCGAAAATAATGCCACTGTACGGCTCAATTTTATATGTACGCACAATTCACGAAGAAGTCATTTGTCTCAAGTCTGGGCCCAAACGCTGGCACATTATTATAAAATCAACGCTATATTTTGTTACTCTGGTGGAACGGAAGCGACAGCATTATTTCCAGTAGCGGCCCAAACTTTAGAGAATACAGGTTTTGAAATAGAAATAATCGCCAATGGCAATAATCCAATTTATGCCATTAAATATTCAGACAATGAACATCCAATCCTAGGGTTTTCAAAAAAATTTGATAGTAATTTCAATCCAAATTCAGATTTTGCTGCTATTTTGACGTGTTCATCAGCGGACAAAGAGTGCCCATATATTGCCAATGCAGCAGCTCGAATTCCTATAACATACGAAGATCCCAAAGCATTTGACAGCACGCCTCAACAAGCCGAAAAATATCAAGAAAGAAGTTTGCAAATAGCAACGGAGTTGAAATTCGTTTTTTCACAAATTAAACACTAAAACATGAGCAAAAAAAAATTAAGTTTTTTAGACAAAAACCTCACTTTATGGATATTTATCGCAATGGGTATCGGAGTGAGTTTGGGTTACTTCGTGCCTAATGTTCCAGAAATCATCAATGGATTGAGTAGTGGTACAACTAATATTCCTATTGCGATCGGACTTATTGTAATGATGTATCCACCATTGGCAAAAGTGAATTATTCATTATTGCCAAAAGTATTTCAGAACACAAAAATACTATCTATTTCATTGATACTCAATTGGGTTATAGGCCCTGTACTCATGTTCATTTTGGCCATCACCTTTCTTAAAGACTATCCAGAGTATATGGTCGGTTTGATTCTCATTGGATTGGCGCGTTGTATTGCTATGGTTCTGGTATGGAACGATCTTGCTGAGGGGAGTACAGAATATGGCGCTGCTTTGGTAGCGCTCAATAGTGTGTTTCAGGTTTTTGCTTACAGTTTTTATGCATGGATTTTCATCACAGTTTTACCTCCTTATTTTGGGTTTGAAGGCGCCATTGTCGATATCTCCATACAAACGGTTGCCGAAAGTGTTCTCATATACTTAGGGATTCCTTTTCTATTGGGTATTTTGAGCCGTCAAATTTTGATTAAACTAAAAGGCGAAGCATGGTACACCACAACGTTTATTCCAACAATATCGCCACTAACACTCATCGCATTGTTGTTTACTATCGTCGTTATGTTTTCTTTGAAAGGCGAATTGATTGTAGAAATCCCAATGGATGTACTTATCATTGCGCTTCCTTTACTCATCTATTTTGGAGCGATGTTTATCATTGGATTTTTCTTCACTAAAGCCATGGGCGGCGATTACGACAAAACAGCATCTGTAGCATTTACTGCAGCAGGGAATAATTTTGAGCTTGCTATTGCTGTAGCCATCGGAGTTTTTGGGCTTAATTCTGGGCAAGCCTTTGCAGGGGTTATTGGTCCTTTGGTCGAAGTTCCAGCACTTATTTTATTGGTTCGTGTTTCGTTTTGGTTGAGAAAAAAATACTTTACAACAATCAAAAACTAACGCTTTAGTTCTTGTGGGCACCATCACAAAACGGAGCGTCCAAAGTTTTCCCACAGTTACAAAGCGAAAAACGATTACGAGTAGGAATAGTGTTGCCTTCGGCATCTAGAAGTGTCACTTGTTTGGCGTTGGTAACGACAACTTTTCCAGTTGCAGAAATTTGTATTGTGGGTTTGGTCGAATTCTCCATGGTTTATTTTTTTGTAAAGTTAGTATTTTTAAAATTTTTTAAAAAAATTCGGATAAAATAAATAGATTTGCTCCTCCAATTCGGGATGTGGCGCAGTCCGGTTAGCGTACACGGCTGGGGGTCGTGTGGTCGCAGGTTCAAATCCTGTCATCCCGACTAAATATAAGCTTGAGTTCTTGTAGAAAGTTAACTTTATTAAGAGACTTAAGCTTGTATTTGCAATGAGGGTTTCTAGGATTCTTTAAATCCTGTCATCCCGACTAAATCTAAGCTTCAATTTTTTTAATAATAGCATAGCTGTGAATTAAAATTGAAGCTTTTTTATCGAACAATCAACCGTTTTGTAATTACGGTACTATTCGTTTTAATGGCCACAATGTAAAGACCTGAAACTAAATCTGAAATATTCAAAGCGGTGTTGTTTTGGTTGATATTATTCTGACTTAAAATCATTTTACCCGTAACATCAAAGACCTCGATATCTTTAACTAATTTGTTTGAATTTAAAGAGATTTCAACATTATTTCGAGCTGGGTTTGGATACATTTTAGCTGTTGTGATTTGATCTGTTGAATCCAAGCTTAGCGGCGATTGTTGGTAAACGCGAACATAATCAACTTCCATAGTTGCGTTTTCGAAACTTTCCGGGATTTCTCCACCCAAAGCTCCACCCATCGCTATATTTAAGAGGATGTAATGTGGATTATCATAAGGGATTTGCTCTATATTTGCACGTTCAAAAAATACAGTATCATCCAATAAAATTTGAATCACATCTTCTGTCCAAATTAAAGAATATGTATGATAAATTCCACTAGAATCATTGATACTTGTCGTAGTTCCTTGATTTTCATATTCACCAGTAAACGAATTTCTGTAATGCATATAACCGAACGAAACACTTTTGTCCCAACCATTTTGTTCCATGATGTCTATTTCGCCACAGTCTGGCCAACCCACGCTACCATAGGTACTCCCAAAAAAGTTTCCTATTTCGTTAATATTAGCCCCAAGCGTCCAAATGGCAGGCCATGTTCCTGCCTCTGAAGGGAGTTTTGCACTAACATCAATTCTTCCATATTGAAACGCATATTTTGAATTCAAACGCGCTGAGGTATAGTTTTTGGGCACTCCATTGTAGGTGTAATTTTCTTTAATGGCTTTGATTTTTAGTGTACCATCGCTCACAAATGAATTTTCAATTTTATCGGTGTAATGTTGCACTTCATTGTTGGCCCAATTTGTGCCATTTATTATAGGGATGATTTGATGGTGCCATTTGGTTGGATCAGGAGCACCAGAATAGTCCTCAAACTCATCACTCCAAACCAATTCGTCAAACATCAACGTAGAATCGTTACCACCATCAATATTATCTATGAAAAAGGTGCCAGCTAGGTTTTGACCTGGTGCAACAAAAAGAGCAATTCTACTAAAATTTCCAGAGATGTTTTGTGTGCCCGATTCGCCAATTATATGAGCTTGCGAAAAATCAAGTTGAACCTCAGACCATCCGTTTCCAGGCACAGTTGCCTCCACAAAGGCCTCGCCAAATCCAGAGTCGCTACCTTCAAATTTTACTTGTATAAGTGTAGCGCTACCTAGTGTTGAGTAAAAATCAAAAGTTATAAGTTTAGATTGATCAAAATTGATGTTAGGGTTTAAGTCGAGATAAACCCCTTCGTACAAATTTTGAGCTGTATTTTGAATGACACCCACAGTATTGGAAGGATTTGAAGAATCGGTTTGAGTGTAAAATACACAACCGCCAAAGCTTGTAAAATTGTCTTGATTATTTTCGAAATCAAGAGGTAAATCTTGTGCTAAAACAGCATTAAAAACAGATATTATAAATAAAAAAACAAGTCTCATTGCTAAAATTAAAATGGTATTACAAAAATAGGCATCTATTTATAATTTTGATATGAATTTTCAAAACAAATAACTTGCTTTTTAAAATAAATAATTATATTTGATAATAACCAAAAATTTAAATTATTATGAAAAAACTTTTTATTAAAATGTTTCTTTTTACAGCTTTAGTTTCGAACGCACAGGGCATAGTGGTTGTAAACGAAATTGATACTGCATCGCCAGAAAATTTTTCTACAATGGTTAATCATTGGATGACAGCAGTCAAAACAGGAATGGAAATTGATAATATGCAATCTTATGTTTTTGCAGAACAAGGGAGCAAAAAAATGCAGTTTTTGCAGTGGTTTGACTCCAAACAAGCAATGGTAGAGCAAATGGATCAGCAAGAGGCAAGCCAAGAGAAAATATGGGCTGCTTTTCAAGAAATGGACCCACTTCCAGACGGTGCTTTCGAAGCTTTTAATGAGGTTACAGATTTTAGAGAATCATCTGTTTGGGAATACATGCCAGAGTTAAGTTCAATTGCAGAAACATGGGAACCCCTTTCACAAGAAGAAAAAGATGCAAACACCTACAGAAGGATACAATATATAAGTGTTTCAATGAATTCTGACCAAGATTTTGAGCAATGGAATAAAGATATAAACGCTTTGGATAAAAAGTTAGGCGTGAGCTACCATTATGCGGTTTTTAAGTCTGTTTTTGGTGCAAAAGATGCCGATTATATGATTGTATGTGTGGATAAATCACGGTTTGATTACCATAAAAATTGGGCAGAAAGAATGAATGTTAGAACTCAAAGTGAGGCGTTTAAAACCTTAGTTTCAGAAAATAATTTAGAGAAATGGTCTGTTGTTGGAGAAGCACATTGGGATCGTGTTGTTGAGTTGACTTTCTAAGACACAACAAAAATTTTGCTTTCAAAAGGGGTCAAAGAGCCCCTTTCTTTTTATTAATTAAACGTTAAATAAACTTTAAAAAATGGGATTTATTTGTAAGTTTGCTTCACTATTAAATCACAATGAAAACAAACAGATCAAACTGCCCACTTACAAGTGCTCTAGACATCGTTGGAGACAAATGGTCGCTACTTATAATTAGAGATATTTTCCTGGGAAAGAAAACATTTACAGAGTTTCTAAAATCTCCAGAAAAAATTGCTACAAATATATTATCAAACCGTTTGGAATTACTTATCAATAATGGTTTGCTTAATGTTACTAAATTGCCCAACGATCAAAAAACTAAAATCTATTACCTCACTGATGCAGGAATAGAAATGTATCCTATTATGTACGAAATGATGCAATGGAGCAAAAACAATCTAAAAAAGAAATTTGGTCCAATAGGAGAGCAGTGGTTTAAAGATATTGAAGGGCTTCAACCTAAAAGCATAATTTCAGATACCACAACCACCTATAAAAAATCTCGCAAAGCAATCCTAAGCCAGATGGTATAGATCACAAACGGCCTTGGTACTTTACTAAATTGTAAGACTATTTTTTGTAGAGTCTTAATTTTTTTAGTTCTTTGTGAATAACCTTAGAACTACTATATCATGAGACAATTTTTAACGCTTACCTTACTTTTTTTTATATCGTTGGGTTATTCTCAAATCCTTAACCCTGTCAAATGGGAGCTAGAGGTAGAGCAACAATCTAATACAGAATATACTCTTGTTTTTACTGCTAATATCGATGCAAATTGGGCAATATACGCCCAGGACGTCGAAGAAGGTGGACCTCTTCCTACTCTATTTTCCTTCGAAAAAAATTCAGCTTACGAACGCATTGGAAAAACAACAGAAAGTAATATAAATAGAGTTACAAAACACGACCCTGTTTTTGATATGGTGGTGTCCAAATTTTTTGATAAAGCAGAATTTCGACAACGGATTAAAGTTTCAGATACGGCTTTCACATTAGCTGGCAACATTGAGTATATGACTTGCGATGACACTAAGTGTACCTATAAACCAGACAATCCATTTCGCTTTAATTACAGTTCAGAAAAAGGATTTGTTGTTGCAGAAAGTTCGACAATTCAAGGGAAAGATATATCCCAAAATGCCAATAAGATTTTATATGGAATTTCTCCAGAGCAAATTAAAAAAGCAACAACTCCGTGTTCTACTCAATCAGAGTCTATGACACAAAATGTTGCTCAACAAAATTCTTTGTGGCGTATTTTTGGGCTTGGATTTCTTGGGGGACTATTGGCATTACTCACACCCTGTGTGTTTCCAATGATACCACTAACCGTTAGTTTTTTTACCAAAAAAGCGGGAGATTCAACCGCCAAATCTGGATTGTCAAAAGCCATACTTTATGGTGTGTTTATTGTATTGGTATATCTTATATTGAGCATCCCTTTTCATCTTTTAGATTCCGTTAATCCCGACATATTAAATGAAATCTCAACCAATGTTTGGCTTAATGTCATTTTCTTTATCATTTTCATATTTTTTGCCTTTTCATTCTTTGGATATTACGAACTAACCCTTCCTTCGAGCTGGACGTCCGTTACAAGCAAAGGTGAAGGTGTAGGTGGAATTTTAGGGGTCTTTTTTATGGCCCTCACCCTTTCGATTGTTTCATTTTCATGTACAGGGCCAATATTAGGGTCGCTCTTGGCAGGGTCACTTTCTGCCGATGGAGGTGCTTGGCAGCTTACAGCTGGAATGGGAGGATTTGGCGTAGCTCTAGGGTTGCCTTTTGCCCTTTTTGCAATGTTTCCAAATATGTTGAATGCATTACCAAAATCTGGAGGTTGGCTTAACACAACTAAAGTTATTCTAGGATTTTTGGAACTTGCTTTAGCGTTCAAATTTTTATCCAATGCAGACCTCGTACAGCACTGGGGGATACTAAAAATTGAAGTATTTCTAGGCATTTGGATTTTGGTCTTTTTGGGGCTGGCCCTCTATATTTTTGGTAAAATTAAATTTCCACATGATAGTCCTTTGCAAAAACTGTCTTTCTTTAGAATAAGTTCTGGGATCTTAGTTTTTGCCTTTGTAGTGTATCTTGCATCAGGATTTCGAATAAATGAAACTACAAAAACATTTACCCCACTCACGCTTTTAAGTGGACTTGCGCCACCTGTTGGTTATAGCTTTCTATATCCGAACGACTGCCCAAACAATTTTGAATGTTTCAAAGATTTAAAAGAAGGTATCACCTATGCATCAAAAGTTAACAAACCAATTCTCTTGGATTTTACAGGATATGCTTGTGTAAATTGTCGAAAAATGGAAGAACACATTTGGCCAAAATCAAACATAAAACCTTTTTTTGAAAAAGACTATGTATTAATTTCTTTGTATGTAGATGATAAAAAAGAGCTTCCAGAGGATCAAAAACTAACCGTAAAACGCCAAGACGGTGGCACACGTGTGCTTGAAAATTATGGCCATAAATGGGCCCACTTTCAAACTCAATTTTTTCAATCCAATTCGCAGCCCTATTATGTATTGCTTAGCCCAGATGGCAAAACAGTCCTGACACCACCCGTAGGGTATACGCCTGATAGTCAAGAATATGAAGCATTTTTAAATTGTGGTTTAGAAGTTTTAGCGAAGCCATAACTATTTTGTAGCTAGGAGCTTATAGTAGAAATATTTTAGTATTTTTCAGAAATATTTTAGTATTTTTGAAAAACTAAACATCTATACATGCTCGAAAGTTTTTTGAAATTCTTGGAACTAGGATTGTATCACATTGTCAGTTTCAGCAGCTATGATCACATTTTATTTGTAGTACTTCTTACACTTCCCTATGTGTTTAAAGACTGGAAACGTCTGTTAATTTTAATCTCTGTCTTTACGCTTGGGCATACGCTTAGTTTACTTCTCGGCGTTTTTGGTATTGTCAATTTAAATGTCAATGTAACAGAATGGCTCATCCCAATGACACTATTTTTTGCAGCATTATTCAATATTTTTTCACCTAGAAAACCAACCGACAATCGCTCTTATTTGATGTTGGGAATTGTAATGTTTTTTGGACTCATCCATGGACTAGGTTTTGCCAATGCATTTCAAACGATGGTCAGTGCCAATGAAAACACCTTTCTATCTGTCATTGAGTTTGCTGTTGGGATAGAAATTGGACAGCTTATCATTGTATTTTGTGTTTTATTTTTAAGTTTTATTTTTCAAAATATATTTCGGTTTTCAACACGAGATTGGGTGATGGTGAGCTCCGCTGTTATTTTAGGATTAATGCTGCCATTAATTATTCAAAGCCCATTATTTTCCTAATCAAAAATTGCAATTTCGCTTCAAACCACTATCTTAGATTTGTGATTTAATAGCCATCAAATGACTGACAACAAGCAACTAAAATATGATAAAGCCTATTTGAGAATGGCCAGAGAATGGGCAAAACTTTCTTATTGTCAGCGCAAGCAAGTGGGTGCTATTATTGTTAAAGATCGTATGATAATTTCTGACGGCTACAATGGCACACCCACCGGTTTTGAGAATTTTTGCGAAGACGAAGAGGGGTACACAAAATGGTATGTCCTTCATGCAGAAGCCAATGCCATTTTGAAGGTAGCCGCATCAACGCAGTCCTGTAAAGGTGCTACGCTGTACATTACGTTATCGCCATGCCAGAATTGCAGCAAATTGATACATCAAGCAGGCATCATACGCGTCGTTTTTAGCAAGGCCTACAAAGATTTATCTGGAGTAAAATTTTTAGAACAAGCAGGAATAGAAGTGGCTCATGTAGCGCTCTAAAAGTCATTTTAAACCTATAATTATGGCTTTGTCAACCTCTCAATTTTTTTCACTACTCGAACAAGTGTCGCGATCAGAATAGCACAACCAGCAGCAATGCTTGTCACTACAGCTGTATGACTATCGCCCTCCAAAGGGGCTTCAAAATTGATTTTGCTAATATTAAAAATCAATATGATTAGTGCTATTACAGAGATAATATAAGTTGTTAATTTCATATCTTAAAGTAAGAATTTTATGTTGGAAGTAAATAATTTTACAGCAATTGCGAGCAATATTACACCAAATATTTTACGAGTGATATTGATTCCATTTTGTCCTATAAAGCGTTCAATTTTTGCTGAGGTTTTCAATACAGCAAAAATCAAAATAACATTGATGACAACCGCCAAAATGATATTTTCTATTTGAAATTCTGAACGCAAAGACAATAAAGTTGTCAAGCTTCCAGGCCCAGCAATCAATGGGAAGGCCAGGGGGAAAACCGTAGCATTGAGTGAAGAACCCTCATCTTGCTTATAGAGTGTAATGCCTAAAATCATTTCTAGAGCAATAAACAATAATATGAAAGCCCCTGCAACAGCAAACGAATGCACATCAATCCCCACTAATTTTAAAATACTTTCTCCAACAAATAAGAAAATAATCATGATTATACCAGCAATAATAGAAGCTTTTTCGCTTTGTATGTGGCCAGCTTTTTTTCTCAAATCAATGATAATAGGAATATTGCCTACAATATCTATTACAGCGAATAGCACCATAAAGGCCGTAAAAATTTCTTTGATATTCAAGTTCATATGTAAGATTTATGTTGTGGTAAAGGTCAGTATTTTTTTTATAATCAAATCAAAAACTACATAATATTTTAGTGAATAATTAATGTTATAATTTCTATCTTCGCCTCATGTTTCAACTTGGAAAAACAATTGTTTCGGAGGCTATTTTAGACAAAGATTTTGCATGTAATCTTTCTGCATGTAAAGGCGCTTGTTGTATTGATGGAGACGCAGGCGCACCATTAGATAAAGAAGAAACAAAACAGCTTCAAGCCATTTATCCGAAACTAAAACCCTACCTGCGTCCAGAAGGCGTAGAGGCCATAGAAACGCAAGGTGTTTATGTCACTACAGAAGATGGCGAATTTGAAACACCATTGGTAGATGGAGCAGATTGTGCTTATGTGATTTTTGACGAACACCAAACAGCACTGTGTGGTATTGAAGAAGCCTACAACCAAGGCGATATCGATTGGAAAAAACCAGTTTCTTGTCATTTATATCCAATACGAGTCAAAGCGTATAGCGAATTTTCAGCTGTAAATTATCACAAATGGCATATTTGTGATGCCGCTTGCAGTTTGGGAAAAGAGTTACAAATTCCTGTATACAAATTTGTCAAAGACGCGCTGATTCGAAAATTTGGAGCGCAATGGTACAAAGAGCTTGAAAAAATTGCTGCCAATAAATCTTTGAAATAAAAGTTTTTGGATTCAAAAACAAATCACTTTAAATAAAAGTGATAAAAGACAACTTCAATTTCCTTTTTAGATTTTTTGCCTTTTTAAGAGAGAAGAGAATTGTAAGTTACTGAAAATCAAGTTATTAAGTTAAACATAGAATCTCAATATTGTAAGAAAAAACCTACTCGTTGTTAAAAACTTAAGAACAATGTTTATAAAAATGACTTTTATTTAAACCTACAATTTTAAATCTTTGTTAGGTGCTATAGAAACCAATTTATAAAACAAAAAACCATTCAAAACATGCCACAAGTAGAACCGATTCTAAAAGAAAACAAAGACCGTTTTGTTATATTTCCTATTCAACACCACGACATATGGGAGTGGTACAAGAAATCAGAGGCCAGTTTTTGGACTGCAGAAGAGATTGACCTTCACCAAGATTTAACAGACTGGAATGAAAAGCTTTCGGATGACGAGCGTTATTTTATCAAACACATTTTGGCCTTTTTTGCGGCAAGCGATGGTATTGTTAATGAAAACTTAGCAGAAAACTTTGTAAATGAAGTTCAATATAGCGAAGCAAAATTCTTTTATGGGTTTCAAATTATGATGGAAAACATTCATAGCGAAACCTATTCACTTTTGATAGACACCTATGTAAAAGATGAGGCAGAAAAAGATCAACTTTTCAATGCTATCGAGAATTTTCCTGCCATTAAGAAAAAGGCAGATTGGGCTCTCAAATGGATAGAATCTCCAAGTTTTGCAGAACGCCTTATTGCGTTTGCAGCTGTAGAAGGTATCTTCTTTTCAGGTGCTTTTTGTTCTATCTTTTGGTTAAAAAAACGCGGCCTTATGCCAGGGCTTACGTTTTCTAACGAATTGATTTCTAGAGATGAAGGCGTTCATGCAGATTTTGCAGTTCACTTGCACAACAACCATCTCATAAACAAAGTACCCAAAGAGCGTATAAGAGAAATTATTGTTGATGCTCTAAACATTGAACGTGAGTTTATAACAGAATCACTTCCAGCAAGTTTGATAGGGATGAACTCAAAATTAATGTCACAATACCTAGAATTTGTAGCAGATCGACTTCTTTTAGAGTTGAACTGTGAAAAAGAATATAACACCTCGAATCCATTTGATTTTATGGACATGATTTCACTTCAAGGAAAAACAAACTTCTTTGAAAAACGTGTCTCAGAATATCAAAAAGCAGGAGTCCTCAACAAAGAAGAAGAGGACACCAACAAATACAGTTTCGATACAGATTTTTAGGACTCTGTTTTAATCGTCGAAGCAAACACCATTGTTTAAACATTGATAAAGTAGAAATACCTTATCACCTTTTAATAAAAAATAACTGAGCATTTGTTCGAGTACGAATGCGATAGAACAACCAACTAACCGCTTTTTTGGGCGCACCTAAAAGCAAAAAAATTAAAAATACTATGTATGTAATAAAAAGAGACGGCAGAAAAGAAGAAATCATGTTTGATAAAATCACAGCAAGAGTGAGAAAACTTTGCTATGGTTTGAATGAACTTGTAGATCCTCTGAAAGTTGCCATGCGTGTTATTGACGGACTCTATGATGGCGTAACGACCAGCGAGCTGGATAACCTTGCCGCCGAAATTGCAGCAACAATGACAACTGCTCATCCAGACTATGCACGCCTTGCCGCACGTATTTCGGTCTCTAACTTACACAAAAGCACCAAAAAAACCTTTAGTGAAGTTATGCACGATTTGTACACCTATGTCAATCCTCGTACCGGAAAAGACGCTCCATTGCTCTCAGATGAAGTGTACAACGTCATCATGAAAAATAAAGAAAAATTAGATTCAACAATCATATACAATAGAGATTTTGGATATGATTATTTTGGATTCAAAACCCTTGAACGCTCCTATTTATTGAAATTGAACGGTAAAATAGCAGAACGTCCACAGCACATGCTTATGCGTGTATCCATAGGGATTCATCTTGATGATTTAGATGCTGCTATAGAGACCTATACGTTGATGTCCAAAAAGTATTTCACACATGCAACTCCAACACTTTTCAACTCTGGAACACCAAAACCACAAATGTCATCATGTTTCTTGTTGACAATGAAAGAAGACAGTATTGATGGAATTTATGACACATTAAAACAAACTGCAAAAATTTCACAATCTGCAGGAGGAATTGGATTAGCAATGCATAACGTTCGTGCAACAGGCAGCTATATTGCTGGAACAAATGGAACGAGCAATGGTATTGTTCCAATGTTGCGTGTTTATAACGATACCGCACGTTATGTTGATCAAGGTGGAGGAAAACGAAAAGGAAGTTTTGCAATTTACCTAGAACCTTGGCATGCCGATATTTTTGATTTTCTTGATTTAAAGAAAAACCATGGTAAAGAAGAAATGCGTGCTCGCGATTTGTTTTATGCAATGTGGATTCCAGATTTATTCATGAAGCGTGTCCAAGAAGATGGCAGTTGGACTCTCATGTGCCCAAATGAATGTCCTGGTTTGCCAGACACGCACAGCGAAGAATTTGAAGCCCTATACACTAAGTACGAAGAAGAAGGAAAAGGTAGAAAAACAATAAAAGCTCGCGAACTTTGGGAAAAAATTACTGAATCTCAAATTGAAACGGGAACCCCTTACATGCTGTACAAAGATGCTGCAAACCGCAAATCAAATCAGCAAAACTTAGGAACCATTCGGTCTTCAAATTTATGCACAGAAATTATCGAATACACATCACCAGATGAAGTTGCTGTTTGTAATTTGGCCTCTATTGCTTTACCAATGTTTATCAAAGATGGTGAATTTGATCACAAAGAATTATTTAGAATCACAAAGCGTGTTACACGCAACCTCAATAAAGTAATTGATCGTAATTACTACCCAGTTATCGAAGCCGAGAACTCAAACTTTAGACATCGCCCTATTGGACTAGGGGTTCAAGGTCTGGCAGATACTTTTATTAAATTGCGTTTGCCATTTACAAGTGATGAAGCCAAGAAATTAAATCAAGACATTTTTGAAACGATTTATTTTGCAGCGGTTACTGCTTCAATGGAAGAAGCAAAAGCCGAGGGGCCTTACAAAACGTATAAAGGATCACCAATAAGTGAAGGCAAATTCCAATATAATTTATGGGGCCTAAAAGACGAAGAACTCAGTGGACTTTGGGATTGGGGAAAACTCCGCAAGCAAGTCCTTAAACACGGTGTTAGAAACTCACTTCTTGTTGCGCCAATGCCAACAGCAAGTACCTCTCAAATTTTAGGAAACAATGAATGTTTTGAGCCCTATACTTCAAACATTTATACGCGACGTGTACTGTCTGGAGAATTTATTGTGGTGAACAAACACCTCTTGGAGGACTTGGTTGAACTTGGACTTTGGAACGACGGCTTAAAACAAGACATCATGCGTGCCAACGGATCTATTCAACATATAGATGTGATTCCACAAGAAATCAAGGAATTATATAAAACCGTTTGGGAATTGAGCATGAAAGACATTATTGACATGTCACGTCAAAGAGGTTATTTCATTGATCAATCTCAATCCTTAAACCTCTTTATGGAAGGCGCAACAATGGCAAAACTAACCTCTATGCATTTTTATGCTTGGAAAAGTGGCCTAAAAACAGGGATGTACTACTTGCGTACCAAAAGTGCGGTGGATGCGATTAAATTTACTTTGGACACAAAGCAAAAACAAGCACCAAAGACCGAAGCCGGTACGGACCCTCAAGTCCTTGAACAACAACAACAAAAGGCAGCCAAAACAGCACAAAAGTTTTCTAAAGAAACAACAATGGATGCAGAGGTAGAACCAATGTCTGCCGAGGAGATGAAGGCGCTAATTGAGCAAGCCAAAGCTTCCGAAGGGGACGATTGCTTAATGTGTGGGTCTTAATTTTAAAGTATTTTAAGAATAAAAAACCTCGCTTGTTATAGCGAGGTTTTTTTATCCATACTATTGCTGCTTATCCTATTGAGTTTTTATAAGCCGTTTGATATTCTTCTAACAAACCAGCTGTTGCATTCAAAAGATCTTTAGTTTCTAGCAGAAGACTAAAATATAGCGTTGTATTTTTCGGACTTGATTCTTCTGTTCTAGTTCTTTTTATTTGTATATCAATATTACTTTTCAAGATATTATTGATACTATTCTTATTCTCTTTTAAAGCCTCAATTTTATCAAAAGTCTGAGTTTCAAAGACAATCTCTGCTTTAGAAAATAAGACTTCTATAGCATTGCTGATCTCACTTAATTCCTTGATTTGATTGAATTTTAGTTTTTTATGATTATTGTTAACATGCTTGTAATTAACCTTCGAGATATAATCTAAAGATTGTGCCATGTCTTGTAAATACCCAAGAATTTGAATATAAAAATTACTAGCCCCAACACTTGATTCGTCCAGATTTTTGATAAAGTAAAATATATTGTCCCTGAGCTCATCAATTTCATCGGAGAGCTTTAGCACTTGTTTTTTATTTTTTTTAAGTGCTACCAAATCTTGTTTTGCCAATGAAAATATAGATGAGCTGTAAATTTTGCTGCCACGCTTCAATACATTTGCAATATTATCAGCACTTTCATTTATTACTCCCTGAACAGAGCTGCTTTCGGCATTTCTTAGAGACCCTTTGGCACTCTTAGCCTTTGTTTTCTTATTATGTAAAATAGAACTCCTTATCAAAAGCGCAACAGCACTAATAAAAAGAATTGGAAACATGAGCTGTATATTGAGGTTTATGAGGAATGCAACCAAAGCCGATACAACAAATGCACTGAATGCAGTAAAAAACCAGCCCCCAATAACATTAAGAACTCCAGCAACTCTATATACAGCGCTTTCTGCTCCCCAAGCTCGATCTGCCAAGGAACTTCCCATAGCCACCATAAATGTTACATATGTAGTGGACAAGGGTAGTTTATACGAAGTTGCTATTGAAATCAAAACAGCCGCAACCATTAAGTTAACCGCGGCTCTTACCAAGTCGAATGCAGGGAGGTCTTCTTTTTTAACTTTCAGAGTGTTTGTTTGTGGCTGTTCAAATTGAGTTTCAATTTTTTCTTTTAACGATTTTGGGAGTAAATTTGACATGTATTTAGAGGATACTATTGCAAAACGAACAAACCCACGAGAAACGGCATTGGGTTGAAAACGTTCTTTAGTATCACCTTGACTTGATAAATCAATAGAAGTTTTAACCACAGCTTTCGATTTTGATGAAAACCACAATGTTAAAATCATAACACATCCAGCGCCTAATAGTAGCCAATTGTTTGTTGGTACTTTTGAGGCCAGGGCATCCATTGGAAAATTGGAAGCACTCATTCCTGATGCAGACCACTCCAAAAATGAATTGTAGGCGGCAACAGGAACTCCAATAAAATTAACCAAATCATTTCCTGCAAATGCCAATGCGAGAGCGAAAGTCCCCACGATAATAATCAGACGATAAATATTTATTTTTAGAAATGATATCAATACATAGGACAATATGGACCAAAATATAGAACTAATGAGCACCAAATTTATCACTTGTTTTTCCAAAAAATCTTTCATAGTGGCACCCCCCAAAACATCAAAAGTTTCTTTAGCATAGGATGTGCCTTTAAGGCCTTTCATGAAAATAAAATAGGTAATGGCTGTCAGTGCTATACCACTAAAGAGTGCGCCAACCCATTTTGGTTTTTCATTAAAATTATAAGATAATAGAAATCGAGACACCCATTGAACTATTGCGCCAATTGTAAACGCAACCACAACAGAAAGTAAAATTCCTAAGATAATTTGAGTGGCTTTTGATGTGTTTATGTATTGAATTAGCTCCGAAAACTCTCCACCATTTGCAGTAATTTTGAGGAGTGCTATAGCTACTGCAGCACCTAACAATTCAAACACAATAGAAACCGTTGTCGATGTTGGCATTCCAAGAGAATTGAAAAAGTCCAAAAGGAGAATATCGGTAATCATTACGGCCATAAAAATGATCATAATTTCATTAAACATAAATTCTCCAGGATTGAAAATCCCTTTTCGAGCGACTTCCATCATACCACTAGAGAAAATAGCCCCAACAGCTACTCCTACACTGGCAACAATCATTATCGTACGGAAAGAAATAGCCTTTGAACCAATGGCAGAATTTAAGAAATTTACAGCATCATTACTGACTCCCACCACCAAATCGGCAATGGCTAAGAAGGCTAACGCAATTAACATATACATATATATGTTTTCCATGGATTTGAATTTTAGTTCAAACAAATTTCATATAATAAAACCATTCTAATGTTATGTAATTGTTATCTCTAAAGCACTTTTTAAGCTTTTTTTTGTTTGTACTCTGTAAAAGTGGCGCTGCAATGTTAATTATATAAAAATACATAAAATACTGAAAATCAGTATATTAAATATCTTATGTTAAATTAATGTAAATAAATAGTTGATTTATTGTAAATATTAATGTAGGTTTGTTTATTGTTTAACCCTAAAAGCACACAATATGAAACCTTATATTTTAATTTTTTTCTTTTCTATCAGTTTATTTTCTCATGCACAGTTAGAACAGAAACCCACTCTTGAAGCTAAAGGGGATATGATCTTAGCGACTTATTTTCATGATAATGGTAGTATTCAACAACAAGGGACTTTTTCAAAAGAAGGCGCATTGAATGGTTTTTGGACCAGTTATGATAACGAAGGAAATAAATTATCACAAGGCTATTATGAAAATGGAATCAAGTCGGGGAAATGGTTCTTTTGGTCAGAAGATACTTTAAAAGAAGTTGACTTTCAAGATTCCAAAATAACTAATGTTATTGAATGGGACGAAAAATCAGAAGTTGCGGTTAATTACTAATAATATTTTATTACAAATAAAAAAAGCTTCCATTGGAAGCTTTTTTTAAACTAATTTTCAAAATAATTATTCTGACCAACCATCGGCCCAACTTGGGGCATTGGCTCCATTTCCAGCACCAGTTGCACCAGTGTTTGAACCTGTATAATTGTATCCTCCCCAATTCCAAGTAGATGGTGCATTGAGGTAATTAAAATTTTCTATAACCAAATCGCCATTGGTAAGTCTCGCTTGTGCAGCAGTATCATCACTTTTTATTTTCATTCCAAGGCTGATACCGTCCACAACGATGTTAGTGTAGGTAAGATTTCCGCCACCTTCTTTAAAATAGATAGCACCTTCAGAATTTCCTAATCCGTCTACAACCATTGTAACATTAGAAATTGTAGCAGTGGTAACAGGCTCAAGGTTTCCATCATCGCCATTATTTGAACCTTCAATTCCTGCTTTAGTAATTCCTTTAATGTAAGCATTAGTAATAGATCCTGCAAAACCATCTGCAAAATCGATAGAGTCATCCCCTGAATTTATAGACACTAAATTTTCTGCGTCTACAGCGCCACCAAAGAACTCAATTCCATCGTCTCCACCATTTACTGATGATACATTTTTGAATATCGTACCAGAGCCAACACCAAACAATGTTACTCCATTAAATTCTTTGTCATTTGTAAATGTTGCACCAGTATATTCAACTCTTAGATATGTAATGGTTCCAGAGCTATCTGTATTGTCTGTTCCTCCATATGTTAAATCTCCAACTTCTGAAGTAACATCAACTCCAGCGTTTGTTATACCATAACCTGCAATTGCTAATCCACCCCATGCACCAGCAGATTGTGTTTCTGCTGTCATAACAACTGGATTTGAAGCCGTGCCACTAATGTTAATTGTTGCACCACGTTCTACACCAATAAAAGCAGATGTTGTTGTTCCAGCAGCAGCAGTAATAGTCGTTCCTGCAGGAATGTTCAATGTTGCGCCTTCTTTTACGACTAAAGCTCCTGTAAGTTTGTAATTTAATGATGGATTTAAAGAAATTGTTCCATCTAAAATTGTTCCTTTGAAGTCGTTAGGATCAATTTCAAACGAACTGCTTGGTGCTACTGAATTTTCATTTTCAATAGTGCAATCTAGCATTAAAAGACTTGAAAGGATAAAGGTAAATAAAGATAATTTTTTCATGTTAGTTTAATATTTAATTTTTTTACAAATTTCCAACTTAAAAACACTTTATTAATTAAGGCAGAATTAAGTGTTTGTTACTTTAATTAAAAATATTTTTTAGTTTTTTGGTTAGACTTAATCTTTAATTAAAATTTGTATCCAACCGATAAACTTAAGTTAACACCCATTTTGAATTCGCTTAGTGTCACTTGATCAATTCCAGGAGTGTTGTAAACTTCTTGAACTCGCTCTATCGATGGGTTCAATATGTTTTTTGCAGACAATCCAAGAGTAAAATTGTTCAATTTGCTTTTTACAATTAAATCTAATGTACTGTAGCTTTTTTCAATCACATTACCCTTGTTGAGTGTTCCAATAGTATTCAACTGGTCTGAAAAATAACCATAGGTAATAGTTCCTTGAATCGATTTGTTTTCTTCAAATTCTTTGATGTAAGTCACATCGGCATTCATAAGAAAATCAGAGGCTCCTGTAAGTTTACTAGAATCAAAAGTAAAGTTGGCACTATAATCGGTTTCATCAGTTACTTTTTGAGCGTTTAGATCTTGATTTGTATTGATAATGGATATGTTTACACCACCAGTAAACTTATGTATAAATTCATCATCATTGGAGCTAAAACTGTATAAATTCTTTTTAAGTTCAAGTTCAAGACCAAATACTTCTGCTTGTTCACCAGTATTGATATATGAAATATCATTTGAAGTAGAATTAATAAAAATACTATTGATCGGATTTTCAATACGTTTTCCAAAAACAGTGGCTGAAATCAATTCGCCATCATTAGGGAAGTATTCCCATTTCAAATCTGCATTCCAGTTTGTAGATTCATAAACATAATTATTTCCTCTATAAACCTGAGTAACTTCTTCATATAACATGTTTACTCGCTCCTTAAATTGAGGGAGTGTGTATGTTTTACTTACGCCAAGTTTAACGTTCATATTTTCCTTAACAACATATTTTGCAGAAGCAGATGGAAGTAGTTTTTCTCTTACAAAAGCAATTCTTTCTTCATTTGAAGATTGAAGCGTTAGATAATCGACCTCTACACCAATCATCTCTGCACGAAGCCCCAGAAGAACAGAAAATTTTGAGTTAAAATTCCACATACCATTTACAAACCCTGCATTGATATACTGTCCACCGCTGTAGGTTTGTTCTTTTTGTTGATTGATAAAATAAAGTGAATTTAGGTTAGCGCTATTAAAAAAACCATCAAAATTACCATCAATGATGTTGTATAACCCTGCTTGGTTATTCAGTCTGAATTCATACTGCTGAGATTCAAAATCAATAAATTTGTATCGTCCACTAAACCCAAAATCAAATTCTCCTTTTATTTCATCTTCTTCGTCTCGAATGGTCCACTTGTCAAATACATTTACTGAAATTTCGTTTTCAGTCAGTTCTTGATAAAAACGGTGATTGTAAATAGGACTCCCCGAAATCAACACATAATCGCTAGCTCTTCCAGGTCTAAAATCGCGTCCTGCAGTATTTTGCATTCGGTCTGGGATATTACTTTTTAGTTGATTTAATCCAACAATCCAATTCACTGAATGGTTTTCAAAAAGATCATGAGTTCCACTCAATTGATTTACAAATAATTTAGTTTGTTCAAAAGTGTTTCTTTGAATAAATCCAAATCCATCGCCATTGTCTGTAACTTCATTATCAAATTCAATATCAAATCCATTATATGCATCATGATTTTGAGTAGAACTATTTAGAAATAAACTTGTAAATGCCAATTTGTGGTTAGAGTTTATTCGATAATTGAAACTCCCCATTGCCGTAGTATTGGTGTTATACTGATAAGAGGTTTTGTAGAAATCTTGTCGTGTATATCCATCGGCACCTACTTTTCCTCGACTAAGCCCTTCTCTAAATAGTGTATTGTTGTCAAAACCAATCGTAAAAAAAGTATTTAAACGTCCTTCGTTGCCAATATCAAATGACTTCCCTCCGTTAAGTTTTATACTTCCATTGATTTTATAATTATTATTTTCTTTGTTCCAGCTTGAACCCCAATTTGAAGTAGACGTTGCATTTTCTGGGGCAGTAGCATTATAAAATCCAAAAAATCCGGGGCCATCTTGTAAATAAAAAGGATCTTTTCCAATTGTATTGGAGTTGCCTCCTAAACTCAAACCTAGATTTAAATATGGTTGTCCTCTAAAATTTTTAGAATCTATATTAATATTAGCTCCACCAAAATCCGCATAGTTTTTTGCATTGAATGTTTTGCTGATCCCAATATTTTCAACAATATCTGTTGAAAATAGACCTAATTCAATATTCTTTTTTGCTGGGTTATTAGATGGTAAAGGCAATCCATTAAGAGTTGTAATGTTATAGCGGTCACCAAGCCCTCTAACAAATATGCTTCCTGAACTACTTTGTTTAGATATTCCAGCAGTTTTTGTTACTGCAGCAGCAATATCTCCAACCCCTTTTTTGCTAAGTTCCTGAGCTCCAATAGCAGTTTCCATAGCCACTGCTTTTTGTTGTTGTAGCAAGAGCGCACTTTCTGTTTCTCTTGTAGTTGTTGTTTTGATAACTACCTCATCCAAAGAAGCACTATTGGCTTGAAGAATTACATCAATAACATTTGTTTTTCCTGCTTCAACGGTAGTTTCTATTTCAACAGTTTCATAGCCCACATAGCTAAATTGAATGGTATACACTCCAGGAGCCATATTTTCTAGAAAATAATTTCCATCAAAATCAGAAGTTGTTCCTTTTGAACTTCCTTTTATCAAAACGTTTGCAAAAGCAAGAGGTTCGTTATTAAATTCTTTGTCACTTATTAATCCAGAAACAGCCCCTGAGTTTTGAGAAGTCAAAATTAAAGAAGCAAAAGAGAATAGGATTACAAAATAGTATCTCATTATTTGTGATTTTTAATACATTTAATTTTTTGCAAAATTACATTTGAAAACCGCTTTGGATGATATCCCAATCTTTATAAAACCTTTAACTCAATGTTACTAAAACCCACTAAAACATTCTTTTCGAAACATTTACTTAACATTGAAAATTACTATCTTGCACACATGAGTAATAGCATGAATTGGGAACAATTATTATCCTTAAAACGACAAGGGGATACTAACAAGCGCTTGCGTAACGAACAAGACGAAACACGATTGGGATTTGATGTCGATTACGACCGTATTATTTTTTCTACAGAATTTAGAAGCCTGCAAGACAAAACTCAGGTGATCCCTCTTTCGTCTACCGACTTTGTACATACACGTCTGACGCATAGTCTAGAAGTAAGTGTTGTGGCGCGGTCATTGGGAAGAAAAGCGGGTGTAAAAATTTTAGAAAAACACCCAGCCTTGCAAGAAGTACATGGCTATAAACCCAATGATTTTGGAGCTATTGTTGCCGCCGCCGCATTAGCACACGATATTGGAAATCCACCTTTTGGTCACTCTGGAGAAAAGGCCATTGGACATTTTTTTAGACATGGTGCTGGACAACATTTTAAAAAAGAACTAACGCCAAAACAATATCAAGACCTCTGTGATTTTGAAGGCAATGCCAATGGGTTTAAAATTTTAACTCAAGATTTGGAAGGTCAACCTGGGGGTTTACGCCTGAGCTATGCGACTCTAGGCGCTTTTACAAAATATCCGAAAGCTTCGCTCCCCAAAAAGCCAACCCCACATATTGCTTCAAAAAAGTATGGGTTTTTTCAAAGTGAAGAAAATATATTTTTGGAAGTCGCAAAAGAACTAGGACTTTTAAAAATAAATCCTAATGACCATCAATTTGTAAGACACCCGCTAACGTATTTGGTTGAAGCAGCAGACGACATTTGCTATACCATTATTGATTTTGAAGATGGAATTAATTTAGGTCTTATTGAAGAGGAATTTGCGCTAGAGTATTTAATTAACTTAGTTAGAGACAGTATTCAAACCAAAAAATATAACGCACTTCCAACAACACAAGCTAGAGTAAGTTATTTAAGAGCTTTGGCCATTGGAACTCTTATTGACGATGCCGTAGCTATTTTTATCAAAAATGAAACTGCAATTTTAAATGGAACTTTAAATGTTTCACTACTAGAAAAAAGTAAATACCAAGCTCAAATAAATGACATTATAAAATTGAGTGTAGAACGAATTTATAATGCTGAAGAGGTGATAGACAAGGAAATTTCTGGTTTTGAAATCATCAATGAATTGCTTTTACGTTTCACAACGGCGGTAAATAATTCTTATACTAATAAAGCCAGCAGTTATGACACACTTCTAATGAAATTGTTGCCAGCTGAAATGGAACTTCAACACCAAAACTTGTACGACCGTTTAATGGGGGTATGTTCTGTGGTCGCTTCGTATTCAGATCGAAAAGCGATTTTAACTTACAAGAAACTCAAAGGGATGGTGTTTTAGGTTGAGAACAATCAGATAACCTACAGAGACAAAATAAACGTTTTCAAACTATCCGCATCCAGTTCCACTTCTTTTTGAAGCTCTTCTGTACTGCCATGTTCTATAAATTCATCTGGAATACCCTTGATATAAATCGTATTTTTATAGTTATGTTGTGCTGCAAACTCCAAAACAGCACTCCCAAACCCACCATGTTTTGTGCCATTTTCTACTGTGACAATTGTATCGTATGTTTTAAAAATATCTTTTAATAATGCCTCATCAAGGGGTTTAATAAAACGCATATCATAATGAGAAACAGAAAGTGATTCAATAGCATTTTGGACATTATTTGCAATAGCACCAACAGAGAGGATAGCAATTTTTTGTCCCGCTTTAAGTTGCTCGCCTTTTCCGATTGCAATCGATCCAAATTTGGATTTCCAGTTGGTTACCAATCCACGTCCTCTAGGATAACGGATAGCAATAGGGTGCTTCAATCCTTGCTGTGCCGAATACATGATATTTCTAAGCTCAATTTCATTTCTGGGAGCAACAATAATCAGATTAGGAATACAACGCAAATAGGCAATATCAAAAACACCATGGTGTGTAGCCCCATCTTGACCAACAAGTCCGGCACGGTCCAAACAAAATATGACGGGTAAATTTTGTAATGCAACGTCGTGAATCACTTGATCATATGCACGTTGTAAAAACGTGGAATATATGGCACAAAAAGGGATTAAGCCTTGCGTAGCCATTCCAGCTGCCAAAGTGACCGCATGTTGCTCAGCAATACCAACGTCAAAAGCACGTTTTGGAAAAGCTTCCATCATAAATTTAAGAGAGCTTCCAGTGGGCATAGCCGGAGTAATACCGACAATATTTTTATTTTTTGTGGCAAGTTCTACAAGAGTTTTACCAAAAACATCTTGAAATTTTGGAGGGCTATTTTCTTTGTTGGATGAAATCAAATCTCCAGTTTGAGCATTAAATTTTCCAGGAGCATGGTACACAACTTGATTGTCCTCGGCTTGTTTTAATCCTTTTCCTTTGGTGGTAATCACATGCAAAAACTTTGGGCCTTCAATTTTTTTGAGCCGCTTCAGTTCTAAGATTAAAGCTTCAATATCATGTCCATCAACTGGTCCAGAATATTCAAAATTTAAAGCTTCAAAAATATTATCTTCTTTTTGATTTCCTTTTTTAACATTCGTTAAATATTGCTTGAGTGCGCCAACACTAGGGTCAATTCCAATAGCGTTATCATTTAGAATGACCAATAAATTTGCATTGGTCACTCCTGCATGATTTAGGCCTTCAAAAGCCATTCCGCCAGCAATAGAGGCGTCTCCAATAATCGCAATATGATGTTTTTGAACTTCTTTGAGCTGACTTGCAATGGCCATTCCAAGTGCTGCAGAAATGGATGTTGATGCATGACCAGTACCAAAAATATCAAAAGGACTTTCGTCGCGTTTTGGAAACCCACTAAGTCCGCCATATTGCCTGTTGGTATGAAATTCTGCTTTACGTCCAGTCAATATTTTATGACCATAGGCCTGATGGCCTACGTCCCAAATCAGTACATCTTCAGGGGTTTGAAAAACATAGTGCAATGCAATGGTAAGCTCTACAACGCCTAAGCTTGCGCCCAAATGTCCTTCCTTAGAGGCCACGATTTCAATGATAAAATGTCTTAATTCTTGTGCAAGTCTTGGCAACTCTTCAACTTGAAGTGCCCGTACATCTTTGGGATGAATGATATGGTCAATTAATTTTTTTTGCACACTACAAAAATACAAGATTGAAATTGTATTTTTGCTCGATAATCGAGATTTAATACTTAGATGTTTATATAGATTGGCTAATTTGCTTCTTTTGAACGTTTTGAGTTTATCTAAGGGCAGTTGACTTTATGGAAAAACTATTTGATGACACCTATTTTATGAAAAAAGCTTTAACCGAAGCTGAATATGCTTTTAAGAGAGGTGAAGTTCCCGTAGGAGCTGTAATTGTTGTCAATAATCAAATTATTGCAAGAGCACATAATTTGACAGAACTTTTAAATGACGTTACGGCCCATGCCGAAATGCAAGCCATTACTGCTGCATCTAATTATTTAGGCGGAAAATTTTTACATGATTGCACATTATATGTTACTCTAGAACCTTGTCAAATGTGTGCTGGCGCATTGTATTGGAGTCAGATTTCACGGATTGTTTTTGCTGCAAAAGACCATGAGCGAGAGTGTGAAGTTATGGGAACAAAATTACACCCAAAAACAAAAATTACTGCAGGTGTTTTGGCTGATGAAGCGTCCACATTGCTAAAGCGTTTTTTTATTGAAAAACGAAACTTGTCCTAAGAATTTTAATCATCAAATTCGCGCATTTTCTCAATATTTTCTTTATTGAGCATATAATCAGATACGTTTTTGTCTTTCCAACGGTAGTATGAAAAAAGAGGGAAGACAACCAAAAAAAGACCTGCTACACCAAACCCAATGAGTTTTTCAGAAAGGGCAATTTCTTGCGCTTTTATGGTAACATCTGTAGTATTTGAGTCGGGAAAACTAAAGCCAAAAAAAATACTTCCAATGGCAGAAATAAATAGTAACCAAATTAAATACTTCATCAGGATTGATTTGTTATTTTATTTTTAGTCCTAGCTCGTCCAATTGATGCTGATCAATTGGTGCAGGCGCATCAATCATGACATCTCGGCCAGAGTTGTTTTTTGGGAACGCAATAAAATCTCGTATGGTTTCTGCTCCACCTAATATAGCAACCAATCGATCTAAACCAAAAGCAATTCCGCCATGCGGTGGCGCTCCATACTCGAAGGCATTCATTAAGAATCCAAATTGTGCTTTTGCTTGTTCTTTTGTAAATCCTAAGTGGTCGAACATTAACGATTGGGTTTCTTTGTCGTGAATTCGGATAGATCCCCCTCCAATTTCGTTTCCGTTTAAAACTAAATCATAAGCATTGGCTTTTACGGCTCCTGGGTCTGTATCCAACAATTTGATGTCTTCTGGTTGTGGTGCTGTAAAAGGGTGGTGCATTGCATGATAGCGCTGCGTATCTTCGTCCCATTCTAAAAGTGGAAAATCGGTTATCCACAGCGGTGCAAATTCTTTAGGATTTCTAAGATTAAGACGCTCTGCAAGTTCCATTCGAAGTGCGCTGAGCTGCGCACGAACTGCGCTGGTTTTTCCAGAAAGAACACAAATTAAATCTCCTGCTTTAGCATTTGTAGCCTTGGCCCATTGGCTCAAATCTGTTTGATCATAAAATTTATCTACAGATGATTTGTATGTGCCGTCATCATTGCAACGCACATACACCATACCAAGAGCGCCAATTTGAGGTCGTTTTACCCAATCAATGAGCTTATCAATTTCTTTTCGAGAATACGAATTACCACCCGGCACTGCAATACCAACAACGAGTTCTGCGCTATTAAAAACGTTAAAATTTTTGTGTTGCGCCATAGTGTTGAGCTCGCCAAATTTCATTCCAAAACGAATGTCTGGTTTGTCATTGCCATAGGTTTTCATCGCTTCAACATAGCTCATGCGTGGGAAAGCATCAACTTCAACGCCATTGATAGTTTTGAGCAAGTGGCGCGTAAGCCCCTCAAAACTTTGGAGTACATCTTCTTGTTGTACAAAAGCCATTTCGCAATCAATTTGCGTAAATTCTGGTTGACGATCGGCACGTAAATCTTCATCTCTAAAGCATTTTACAATTTGAAAATATTTGTCCATTCCTCCTACCATCAAAAGTTGTTTGAACGTTTGTGGCGATTGTGGAAGTGCATAAAACTGCCCTTCATTCATTCTGCTAGGAACAACAAAGTCTCGAGCACCTTCTGGTGTGGACTTTATTAAATAGGGCGTCTCTATTTCAATAAAATCTATTGAAGATAAATAATTGCGAACTTCTTGTGTGACCTTATGTCTAAAAATCAAGTTGTTTTTGACAGGATTTCGACGAATGTCCAAATAGCGGTATTTCATGCGAAGTTCTTCGCCGCCGTCAGTTTGATCTTCTATGGTGAAAGGCGGGACGTTTGCTTGATTTAGAATCTCAAGTGATTCTACTAAAATTTCTATGTCTCCAGTTTCGATATTTGGGTTTTTGGAGGCACGTTCGATCACAGTACCTGTAACTTGTATCACATATTCACGGCCTAAATTTCTGGCCACTTCCATTAGTTTTTCATCGGTACGATCGGCATCAAAAACAAGTTGTGTAATCCCATAGCGATCTCGTAGATCTACCCATGCTACAAATCCTTTGTCTCTAGATTTTTGAACCCAACCAGAAAGGGTTACTTTTTTGTTGATATGTGATGCTCGAAGTTCACCACAATGATGCGTTCTGTACATTTGACTCATTTAGTTGGGCAAATTTAACATTATTATATTAAAAGATTAAGCTTCTAAGAGGCAACATTAACTTTTTTGGTTTTTATTTTATTGATTAAATAATACAAAATTGGGACAACAACCAAGGTAAGGAAGGTCGCAAAGGTAAGGCCGTATATGATAGCCCAGCCCATTGGACCCCAAAAAGCAACATTTTCTCCTCCGATATAAAAATTTGGATTCAGTTCTGTAATAAGCGTTTTGAAATTGATATTTATTCCAAGTGCCAAGGGCAAAAGCCCCAAGATCGTAGTCATTGCGGTTAAAAGTACTGGTCTAAGCCGTGTTTTTCCACCTTCTACAACACATTCTAAAAGTTGAGTAGAGCTTAGTTTTTCAGTCGAATTTAGATTCAATTCTTTTCGTTTTCTTAAAAGGATTAAATTGATATAATCTATAAGTACGATGGCATTATTGACAACAATACCAGCAAGCGAAATGATTCCAATCATGGTCATAAGAATCACAAAATCCATTCTAAAAATAAGCAAACCAAAAAGCACACCAATGAGACTCAGAAATACAGAAATAGAGATGATAATTGGCGTTGTTGCAGAGTTGAATTGTGCCACCAAGATGAGAAAAATAATAGATACAGCAATGAGGAGTGCCTTACTAAGAAAAGCCATTTCTTTTGCTTGTTTTTCTTGTTCACCAGTAAAGTTGATATCTACGCCTTTTGGGATTTCAAAATCTTCTATCAAATCGCGAATGTTATCATTGACTTGGGTGGGGTTATAATCGTTGAGTACATTGGAATAGAGCGTAACCACACGATCCAAATCGATGCGTTTTACAGCACTAAAACTCGATTCATTTTCTGTAGTAGCAATCGCCGAAATAGGGACTTGTTTTATTTGTCCACTACCTTGATCTCTGAATGTTATTTTTTGATTCAACAGTGCAGTTCTGTTGTATCTGAATTTTTCGTTCAGGCGGATATTGATTGGGTAGTCATCGATCAAATCTTTGTATGTTGACACCTCTTTACCGTAAAGTGCGGTTCTGAGATTGGCCCCAATTTGACCTGTAGAAACACCGAGTCGTCTTGCTTTTTGGCGGTCAACATTAACTAACAATTCTGGTTTTCCTTGATCGATATCGAGCTTGAGTTCTTCTATTCCAGGAATATTTGCTGCATTGATAAATGACTTTAAGTTGTTGGCTGTTTTGAGAATCAACTCATAATCGTCTCCTTTAATTTCGAGATTAATTGGAGAGCCCGTTGGTGGGCCATCGGCGGGTTTATCCACCACAATACTAACTCCTGGGTAGTTGTTAATCACATTACGAATATCGATTAAAACTTGCTCAGAACTTACTCCTTGACGATCTTGAAACTTTACAAAATCAACAGTTATTCGCGCCTTGTTTGGAGTGTTTCCTCCCGTTTGACCTTTGCTAGGGTCTGAAGTGCCTTCTCCTACTTGACCAATTACGGAAGTAACCAAAAAATTCTCTCCATCTTTTTCATATTTTTTTAGATGAGTTTCAATATCTCTTTCAATTTTTTTGGAAAGCAAATTCGTTTCTTCAATATCTGTGCCTATAGGATATTCCACAAAAACAAAGACTTGTTTGGCTTCAGTATTTGGAAAGAATAGAATTTTTGGAGGGAAAGAGCTCATAAGTCCAACAGCTACAAAAAGTAAAGCAAAAGTACCTGCTACAATGGCATAAGGTTTTTTGCCTTTCAAGTTTTTGATAAGGAATTTTTCATAAATATTTTCCAATCTATTGATGAATGTTGTTTTTTCTTTTTTAGGGACAATTTTCATGTAGAGGGAAATCAACATAGGGTTGATGACCAAGGCAACAAACAAAGAAGAGCTTAAAACAATAATAAGTGTGATAGGAAGCCATTGCATGAATTTTCCTATTATCCCATCCCACAAAATAAGAGGAAAAAACGCGGCTAATGTTGTGGCTGTTGAAGCAATAATGGGCAAAGCGACCTCGCCAACGCCAAGCTTTGCAGCTTTCATTCTAGGCATGCCTTCATCCATTAAACGATAGACGTTTTCAACAACAACAATCCCATTATCGACCAACATTCCCAGTGCTATTACCAGCGAAAATAAGACCATGGTGTTGAGGGTTACTCCTAAGAAACTTAAAATTATAAATGAAAGAAACATAGAAAGCGGAATTGCAATTCCTACAAATAGTGCATTTCTGAACCCTAAGAAAAAATAGAGCACAGCTACCACCAGAATAACACCAAGAACGATGCTGTTTTCCAAGTCGGCTACCATTGTTCTTGTGTCGTTAGATTGGTCGTTGGTTTTTGAAATCACTAAACTCTCAGGAAATACGTTAGCTTTTGATGCTTCAATAATCAAGTCGATTTTTGAAGATGCTTCTAGTAAATTTTCCCCACTTCTTTTTTTCACATCTAACATTACAACGGGCTGAGAATATTCTCTGGCGTAACTTTGTTTCTCTTGCTCTTTAAATTGCACCTCTGCAATATCACGCAAATAAACAATGTTTCCTTTTTCACTTTTAACAATGATATCTTTCACACTCAAAGGGTCTTCAAATTCTCCAATAACACGTACAGTTCGTCGTGTTCCGTTTTCAAGAAGATCTCCACCAGACACACTTCGGTTTTCAAATGCAATTGCATTTTCAATATCAGTAAAACTAATTTTTGAAGCTTCCATTTTATACAAATCCACAGCAACTTCAAGCTCTTTTTCTTGTATCCCACGAATATCTACGCCAGAAATTTCAGATAATTTTTCAATTTCATCCTCCAAGTATTCTCCATATTCCTTGAGCTGATCCATCGAAAAATCGCCAGAAAGATTGATGTTCATAATGGGCATTTGCTCACTAAAATTCATTTCTGTAATGCTGGGCTCGGTAGGCAGATCTTTCGGAAAATCTTTGTCTGCCATCGCAATATCTACCTTGTCTTTTACTTTTAGCAGTGCCTCAGAAGGGGTGATGTCAAAATTAAATTCGACATTAATACTCGAATATCCTTGAATAGAGTTTGAGGTAATTTTGTCCACCCCAGTAATAGAATTTATTTCTTTTTCTAATCGTTTTGTAATTAGTTTTTCGACATCTAATGCAGAATTCCCTGGGTAGGGGGTTCCCACATATATTTGTGGTACTATGATTTCTGGAAAGTTTTCGCGGGGCATGCTTGTATATGACAGAAGACCACCAAGAACCACAATTAATGTAATTACAGCAACTGTAGATTTATTCGAAATTGCCCAAGATGAGAGTTTAAATTCTTTGTTTGTTTTTGTGCTCATATCAATTAATCAACAAGAGTTACTATTTCATTCGCTTTAATAAGACGAGATCCTTTATCGACAACAAGCGTGTTTTTCGACAATCCTTTAGAAATGTAAGATTGATTGTTGTATGACTTCTCTACATCTATATATGTTTTTTGAGTGGTATAGACTTCACCTTCTTTTTTTAGTGTAAACACAAATGTTTTTCCCAAACGATCTTTTTGTAAAATGGTTGTTGGAAGTACTACACCAGTGGCTTGAAAATCTTTTATTTTGACGTCTGCCAGTAAATTTGCCTTGATTTCATTTGTTGTATTATTAAGATTTACACGAACCTTGAAACTTCGATTGTTGGGGTTGATAAAATTTCCAACTTGACTCACTTTAGACGATATTGTTCTCTTCAAAGATGGAAAACTAAGCTCTACGTCAGCCCCTTTTTTTATGGACTTCAAATACGTTTCTGTCACTTCACTTTCAACATGTATATTGTCCAAATTGACCAACCGCAGTGCAGGCATTTGAGGTACAGCAAGGCCACCTACTTTGGCAAAAACTTCATCAACAATTCCAGAAAATGGAGCAATTATTTTCAGTTTTTTTGCTTGTGTATTTAAGCTTTTTAAGGAATTTTCTAATCCTTCTTTTTTGGCTTTTGCCTGAAGAAATTGCATTTCACTTCCAATGTTTTGATTCCATAGTCGCTGTTGACGCTCAAAAGTTGTTGTTGCCAAATCCAATTGAGTTTGTAGCTCAACAATTGAACTTTCAATAATAGAATTGTCAATTTGTGCCAAAACATGACCTTTGGCTACTTTTTGGCCTTCTTTTACATGTATTTTTGTGATAGTTCCACCGCTTTCTGGGTAAAGCTCAACACTTTGATCGGCTTCAACATTGCCCTGAACCTCAATATAATGCTTAAAAACCTGTTCTTTGGCTTCAAATGCTGTGACCGGAGTAAATCGTTTTAAAGTATCTCGTTTTGAAATTTCTAAATCTACAGATTTCAGAACCTGACTCAAACTATCGATTTGAGAGATTAAATCGCCTTTTTGAGATTTCAACTGCGTAAGCGATGCAGATTCTTTTTTTGTTTTTCCACAAGAAATAAGTACGGCGATCATAGCGATTAATAATGTGTTTTTCATGACTATTTGAGTGTTACTTTTTATCATTATTGATTTTCGATTGGGTTTAGAAGTGTGTCTAATAAAACATACTTGTTTACAAGCGTAAACATTGCTTGAATATATTGTTGTTGGGCAGAATAGAGTTGTGTTTGCGCTTGAGTCAATTCAAAACTTGAAGCAATACCTTCCGAAAATTTTACTTGATTTTTATGTTCTATTCTTTCGGCAAGTTCTTGAGCTTGTTTTTTTGTTTTTAAATCTTGCAAAGCAAAGTCTAAATCATTTTTTGCGCGTTCTATTTCTAATTCTATTTTTTGTTTGACATCATTTAGATTTCGTTTAGATTTTTCTAAATTAATTTTTGCTTTTTGCGTTAATGAGGTTCTGCCAAAAGAGCTAAACAAAGGAATTGACAAATTAACACCAAACTGCGACGCACCAAACCATTTTTGTGAACGTTTAAAGAAATCAAATTGGTTGCTATTTCCTGCATAAGACCCATTTATAAACGCATTAAGCGTTGGTAAGGCCTTACTTTTTTCGAGTTTTAGCAATAATTCCTTAGATCGAAAATCGTTTTGAGCAATTTTAAAATCGATCACATTTTCTGCAGTTCCATCAGTCTTTTCAGAACTTTTAAGTTGGGTTGCTAAAACTAATGTTTCAAGCGGATCTGTAAGTCGAACTTCACTATCAATATCTAAACCAATAGTCAAATTGAACATTTGATAGGCTATTTTTTTAAGATTAAGATTATAATTTCTGCTACTTTCAAGTCCAGAAAGCGTAAGTTGAAGTTGCTCTACACTTTCCTCTTCAATCAGACCATTTTTATAAACTTCTTTCAATTCAGAAATGTTGTTCTCTAACACTTGAATATTTGAATTAATGATTTTCAAATTTTCTTCTGTCATCAAGACATTTCCATAGGCGTTGACCACCGCTTTTCGAAGTTCAGACAACGTTTTTTCTTTGGCGTTTTTAGAAATTTCTAGGTACACTTTGGCAGCTTGTAATCCCACAAGATATGAGCCGTCAAATATTTTTTGATTCAGGGTCACAGAGCCATTCATTGTTTGCGTTGTGCCAAAAGCAACTTCTGTGAATTGCCCTGCTGCACCACCAAAAAATTCAGCAGGAATCAATGAAACTTGTTGCTTGATCCAATTATTATAGGCCACATTGGCACTAATTTGAGGAAGCCCAGTTGAGGTGGTTTGCCACTTTTGAAGCTGTGCCAAGCGCACATCGCTTTCACTATTTTTCGCATTTATATTATTCTCAAAAGCGTAGTCAATTGCACTTTCTAGAGAAAATAGAAGTGGCTCGTTTTGAGCACATACAGAAAGGGGTATCAGAAAGAGGGCGATTATTCGAAACATATTAGGCTTTATTTTTTTTAATATAATTATCAAGTAGTTGAAGTCCACTTTCGGTTACAATGGCACGTAAGTGATATTCCAAATAACTCTCCATGAGATAGTTTTTGTCGAACATAGTTTCAGAAAAAACACTAGTATCTCGAATTCCTGTCATTCCAACAAAATAAACTCTAGAGATGAATGCAGTATCAATTTCAGATCTAAATAGATTTAATTCTACACCTTTTTTTAAGCTATTCTCAACGGAAGAATGCATTTTTTTAAATTTTTTGATTTGTAACTGATCGAAAATTTTGGGATAATATTTTTTCAATTGATATTGAGCCGATACGCGTTCATTTTTTAAATAATTAATTAAAAACATTTTGATATCATACAGCTCTTCTATAGGATTGATTGCTTTTTTATTAATTTGTTCTATCCCCAGATAAATTTGCTCTAAAACTGAGAACGTAACGGCACTTACTAGTTCCGTTTTATTTGAAAAATGGGTATAAATAGTCTTCTTAGAAATACCAAGTGCAGACGCAATATCGTCCATAGTCACGTTTTTGAACCCCAGAGTCAAAAACAATTCCTCAGATTTATAAATAATTTTTTCTTTCATAATTTAGAAATGCAAACATACAGACGGAAACTTCAAAAACAATAAAAGTTTCCAAAGTTTTACAATTTTTTAACATTTGTGCGACCAAGAGTTAATTTTAACTGGAATTCTGTTATTTTTGTTCAGATGAAAGCTATAGAACACTATCAACAACAGTTTGTTGCGCATTTGGAGCATTACAACACAACAAGAACTCCAAAAAATTTGTATGACCCTATTCAGTATATCCTAAAATTGGGAGGAAAGCGCTTGCGACCAACGCTTACACTGATGACTACAGATTGTTTTGATGGCACTATATCCGATGCCTTAAATGCCGCTTTAGCAATTGAAGTGTTTCACAATTTTTCATTAATTCACGACGATATCATGGACAAGGCGCCACTGCGCAGAGGCCAGCAAACAGTACACGAAAAATGGGATTTGAATACCGGAATACTTTCAGGAGATGCAATGCTTATTTTAGCCTATCAGCTTTTTGAATCGTACGAAGCAATTCAGTTTCAACAACTTACAACACTGTTCAGCAAAACCGCATTAGAAGTCTGTGAAGGTCAACAATATGATGTGGATTTTGAAACACGTTTTGATGTTACAATCCCAGAGTATATAAAAATGATTGAATACAAAACAGCAGTACTGGTAGGAGCAGCCATGCAAATGGGTGCTATTGTGGCAGGCGCTTCGATAGAAGACCAAAAAAAGGTATATGATTTTGGTAAAAATTTGGGAATAGCATTTCAGTTACAGGATGATTATTTGGATGCTTTTGGAGACCCAAAACTCTTTGGGAAGCAAGTCGGAGGTGATATTATTGAAAATAAAAAAACCTATCTATTTCTTAAGGCAATGGAACTTGGAACGGAGACTTGCAAAACAAACTTGAAGCACTTATTTAGTGAAGAAAGTAATTCTTCAGACCAAAAAGTAGCACAAGTTTTAACGCTTTTTGAAGAAAGTGGTGCAGCTCATGCTACCAAAACAGCTATTGAAGATTACACAAAACAAGCATTTCATGTTTTAGAACAACTTCATATTGAAGCTTCTAAAAAGCAGCGCCTAAAAGCGTTTGGGTTACAACTGATGAATAGAGCCTCATAAAACATAAAATAACTTCAATAAATTATATAACATAAAACTAAAAAAACAGTAATAGGTTTTGCTAAAAGTTGTATTTTTGATGAAGTTTTATTTTGATTAAATTCTAAAAATCGATTCAAATTAATTGATGGATAAGTATTCTTTTTTAAACGCAGCACACACCGCATATTTTGCCGATTTGTATGAACAGTATCAGCAAGATCCAGACAGTGTTGAGCCGAGTTGGAAAGCATTTTTTCAGGGTTACGACTTTGGAAGCGACAATTATGGCCTCGATGGCGAAGTTATGGAGGGCGTAAGCACTCAAGTTCCAGAGCATGTTCAAAAAGAATTTCAGGTTTTAAAACTAATTGATGCCTACCGCACTAGAGGGCATCTTTTTACAAAAACAAACCCAGTTCGAGACCGTCGAAAATACGCACCAACTTTAGAAATTGAAAATTTTGGGCTTTATCAAAATGACTTGAATACAGTTTTTAATGCTGGTGAAATTTTGGGAATTGGACCACAAACACTTCAAGAAATTCGCAAGCATTTAGAAGCAATTTATTGTGATTCTATAGGTATTGAATACATGTACATTCGCCAACCCGAAGAGATTCAATGGATACAAAATAAACTTAATCATAATGATAATCATGGGCAGTTTTCTGCTGATGAAAAAAAACATATACTCAAAAAACTCAACGAAGCTGTTTCATTTGAAAACTTTTTGCACACCAAATATGTGGGGCAAAAACGTTTTTCTTTGGAAGGGAATGAATCTTTAATTCCTGCACTTGATGCCCTCATAGAAAAAGCTGCAGCATGTGGTGTAAAAGAGTTTGTTATGGGCATGGCTCACAGAGGCCGATTAAATACACTAACCAATATTTTTGGAAAGTCTGCTAAAGACATTTTCAGTGAATTTGATGGTAAAGATTACGAAGAAGAAGTCTTTGATGGTGATGTAAAATATCATTTGGGCTGGACCAGTAACCGTTTGACGGATAATGGCAACAAAATCAACTTAAGTATTGCACCAAACCCTTCGCATTTAGAAACTGTAGGCGCTGTTGTAGAGGGAATTACACGTGCAAAACAAGATCAGTATTATGGCGACGATTTTAGTAAGGTCCTACCAATTGTCGTTCATGGCGATGCCGCTATTGCAGGTCAAGGTCTTATTTACGAAGTGGTTCAAATGGCCAAACTTGATGGTTACAAAACCAATGGAACGATACATATTGTTGTCAATAATCAAATTGGGTTTACAACCAACTATTTGGATGCTCGATCTAGTACTTACTGTACCGATGTTGGAAAAGTGACACTCTCTCCTGTATTGCACGTCAATGCAGATGATGTAGAATCTGTAGTACATGCAGTACGTTTTGCGCTAGACTTCAGAATGGAATTCAAGCGCGATGTCTTTATTGATTTGTTGGGGTATAGAAAATATGGTCATAACGAAGGTGATGAACCACGTTTTACTCAACCGAAGTTGTACAAAGCCATTTCAAAGCACAAAAACCCTCGCGATATTTATGCCGAAAAGCTAATTGCAGAAGGGATTATCGATCGCGCTTACATCAAGCAATCGGAGCAAAACTATAAAGCGAGATTAGAAACTAAACTGGAAGATTCTAGGAAAGAAGATAAAACAGTCATCACACCGTTTATGCAAGAAGCGTGGACTGATTTTTCAAGAGCACGAGCCGATCGCATGAAAGAAGTTGTCGATACAACCTATCCAAAAGAAAAATTAAAACACATAGCAGGGGTTGTTTCTAGTTTACCAAAAGACAAAAAATTTATTCGTAAGATTGAACGATTAGTTCAATCACGACAAACAATGTTTGATCAAGATAAACTCGATTGGGCTATGGCCGAACACTTGGCCTATGGCTCTTTGCTACAAGAAGGTTTTGATGTTCGAATTTCTGGTCAAGATGTAGAACGAGGAACATTTTCTCATCGCCATGCTGTTGTAAAAGTAGAAGATAGCGAAGAAGAGGTTGTACTTTTAAATAACATCAGTCCAGATCAGGGCAAATTTTACATTTACAATTCTTTACTATCTGAATATGGAGTGCTTGGTTTTGATTATGGTTATGCCATGGCGAGTCCAAACACACTAGGAATTTGGGAGGCTCAATTTGGAGACTTTAGTAACGGCGCTCAAATCATGATCGATCAGTACATTTCATGTGGTGAAGACAAATGGAAAACACCCAACGGAATAGTGATGCTTTTGCCGCACGGTTATGAAGGTCAAGGGGCCGAGCATTCATCAGGCCGAATGGAACGTTATTTGCAACTCTGTGCCAAAGACAATATGTTTGTTGCCGACTGTACCACCCCGGCCAATATGTTTCATATTTTAAGGCGACAATTAAAAGCAACATATAGAAAACCATTGATAATATTCACCCCAAAAAGTTTGCTACGTCATCCCAAAGTAGTATCCACTGTAGATGACTTTTGCAATGGAAATTTTCAGCCACTAATTGATGATGATTCCGCAGCGACAAAGGCGGTAAAAACGCTTGTTTTTGTCACAGGAAAATTTTATTATGATCTTTTAGAAATGAAAGAACAACTCAAAAGAACAGACGTCGCATTGGTTAGAGTAGAACAATTATTTCCTCTACCAGAAGATGAAATTCAAACGGTTCTAAAAAAATATAACACAGCAACAGATATTGTTTGGGCACAGGAAGAACCAAGAAATATGGGCGCATATGCACACATTTTGATGCATATTGAAGCTACAAAGAATTGGCGAGTAGCTTCAAGAAGAAGCTACAGTGCGCCTGCAGCTGGAAGTTCAACACGGTCCAAGCGAAGACATCAAGAAATTATAGATTTTGTTTTCGATAAAACAAAAGACAATCAAAGAAAAAAGACGAAAATACAATAGAATGATTTTAGAAATGAAAGTGCCTTCCCCGGGCGAGTCTATAACAGAAGTTGAAATAGCAGAATGGCTAGTTCAAGATGGCGATTATGTCGAAAAAGACCAGGCCATTGCCGAAGTTGATAGCGACAAAGCAACGCTTGAACTTCCTGCAGAAGTTAGCGGAACAATCACCCTCAAAGCAGAAGAAGGTGACGCTGTTGAGGTTGGAGCAGTTGTTTGTCTTATAGACACAAGTGCTATAAAACCAGAAGGTGATGCTTCAACTCCAGTCGCAGCCGATGCCCCAAAACCAGTAGCTGCAACTCCAGTCACAACGACAACCAACGATACGTATGCAACGGGAACGGCAAGCCCTGCTGCCAAAAAAATATTAGCAGAAAAAGGCATTGATGCCACTACGATTTATGGGACAGGAAAAGACGGACGTATTACCAAAGATGATGCTGTAAAAGCAGTGCCTTCTATGGGGCAAAAAGTTGATGTTGAGGGACGAGGCGTAACGCGTTCAAAACTTTCTATGTTGCGCAGAAAAGTTGCAGAAAGATTAGTGTCTGCCAAAAATGAAACGGCCATGCTAACGACTTTCAATGAAGTCGATATGTCGCCTATTTTCGAACTTAGAAAACACTACAAAGAGACGTTTAAAGATAAACACGGCGTTGGACTTGGCTTTATGAGTTTCTTTACTTTAGCCGTTGTTCGTGCTCTTAAACTCTTTCCTGCTGTCAATTCTATGATTGATGGAAAGGAGATGATTTCCTACGATTTTTGTGATATCAGCATTGCGGTTTCTGGACCAAAAGGACTTATGGTTCCAGTCATAAGAAATGCCGAACATCTAACATTTAGAGGCGTAGAATCTGAAGTGAAACGTTTGGCTATTCGTGCTAGAGATGGGCAAATTACTGTTGATGAAATGACAGGAGGAACATTTACCATTTCTAATGGTGGCGTCTTTGGAAGTATGCTATCGACACCAATTATTAATCCTCCACAAAGTGGAATTTTGGGGATGCATAACATTATTGAACGACCAGTGGCTGTTGATGGTAAGGTAGAAATACGCCCTATGATGTATGTTGCACTTTCTTACGATCATCGTATTATAGATGGAAAAGAATCGGTTGGGTTTCTTGTTGCTGTTAAAGAAGCTCTAGAAAACCCTCAAGAGTTTTTGATGGACAATGATGTGATGAACGCTTTGGAGCTTTAATGGGCTTCTAACCAGTTTTCACCGCTGTCCACTTCTACGTCTAGCGGAACAATAGCTTTCTGTAATCGAGGGGCCGTGAAGAACCTGTACACAATTAAAACTAATGCTTTGTTCATATTTTAGAGCAGTACTATATTTCCTGCTTATATAAATTTAGAAATTTTTATTTATGGGTTTATGAAAAGATCATTTAAGTCATCTTCTTTTAATTTTTTGGCTCTTGTAATAAAATGGTTTGATTTTTGCTGTCTTTGATTACAAAATAATTAGTGATGACTACAATTTCTTTTGAGGAAAACATTAATTTATCTAAGAACCATTTTAAAACTTTGGAAGATTTTCAGTTGTATATAGTTGAAAAACTGCAACAGTCTTCTTTAAGTTCTGCCCATAAAAAAGTTTTGGACGAACGCCTTGCCGAAGCCGAACAAAACCCAAACAACTTTATAACACTTGATGAATTAAAATCTTCTATAAAGCGTAAATAATACATGTTTCAAATTCATATTCGTGTACTTGCTAAAAAGATATTCAGCAAGTAGTTGACTATTATGATTTAGAAGCACCTCATATTACAGATAGATTCTTGGAAAGCTTATATAACGAATTTGATGTTATTACAAAAAACCCTGCCTTGTTTCAGAAAAAGTATAAAAATACACGAGTAAGATATATAAAAGGGTTTCCATTTGGAATTCATTATATTTTGAAAGAAAACATTATAGAAGTTCTGACTGTTTTGCATACCAAAAGAGACCTTAAAACTTGGAAGAATAGGGAGCTAAATTAGCGCTGCTTAAAATATTTAATTTAAGCTTATTTGGAATTTTTTTTCATCAAATCATTGATATCCATTTACAAAGTCTTTTTTGTTTAAGTGCCACAGCACTCTAGTTTCCCAAGATCCACTTAAATTCAAATAAAATAATTGCTAAAACTTCAGTTAAGTTACTTTTGAAGATTTAGACTTGGGGTCATAATCAGTACAAACTTAGTAAAAAAAAGAATAGGGTTCCAAAAAAAAATAAAGACTTTAACATTTAAAGTTAATGGGCTTCTAACCAGTTTTCACCGCTGTCCACTTCTACGTCTAGCGGAACCACCATGGTGTACGCATTTTCCATTTCCGCTTTTATCATTGCTTTAATACTTTGGAGCTCAGGTTTATAAACATCAAAAACGAGTTCGTCATGCACTTGTAAAAGCATCTTGCTTTTGAAACCGTCTTCGTTGAGTTTTCTGTGAATATTAATCATCGCAATTTTGATGATATCCGCTGCACTTCCCTGAATTGGCGCATTCACGGCATTACGCTCAGCAGCGCCTCGAACAACGGCATTTCTAGAATGGATATCTTTTAAATATCTACGGCGATCAGATATTGTTTTGACATAACCATTGTCTCTTGCAAAATCAACTTGATCTGCAATATATGCTCGTAATTTTGGATAAGTAGCATAGTAGGTGTCAATAAGCGCCTTGGCTTCTGTTCTGTTTAAATCCGTTTGATTGCTCAATCCGAAGGCAGAAACGCCATAGATAATACCAAAATTTACGGTTTTTGCATTGCTTCGCTGTTCGCGATTGACTTCAGAAATTGGCACATTGAATACTTTAGAAGCCGTAGAGGCATGAATATCTTCCCCATTTTTAAAGGCTTCAATCATGGTTTCCTCTTCACTTAAAGCGGCAATAACACGCAGTTCAATTTGAGAATAATCTGCTGCAAGCAAAATATAATTTTCATTTCTTGGTACAAATGCTTTTCGAACTTGACGCCCACGTTCTGTTCGTATAGGAATGTTTTGAAGATTTGGATTGATGCTGCTCAAACGCCCTGTAGCGGCAACAGTTTGCAAATACTCCGTATGGATTCGTCCAGTTCTCTCCAAAACTTGTTCTGGTAATGCATCAACATAGGTGCTTTTTAGTTTCGCAAGTGCTCTATATTTCAAAATATTTCTGATAATTTCATGGTCTTTAGCCAAATACGAAAGCACGTCCTCGGCGGTGCTGTATTGCCCTGTTTTTGTTTTTTTTGGCTTATCAACGAGGTTTAATTTTTCAAACAAAATCACACCCAATTGTTTTGGTGATGCAATATTAAAAACCTCTCCTGCGGTATCAAATATTTTTTGTTCAAGAGTTTTGATGTCTTTATTTAAATCTAAAGACAAACTTTTGAGGAAATCAACATCTAACCGAATCCCTTCTAATTCCATAGAAGCGAGTACTTTTATTAATGGAATTTCAATAGAATTAAAAAGATTTAGTGTATTCGCATCAGACATTTCTTTCTTGAAATGCTGAGCCAATTGAAATGTGATATCGGCATCTTCAACAGCATATTCGGTAATTGTTTCCAAGCCTACACTCCGCATCGATTTTTGATGTTTCCCTTTTTTTCCAATCAACTCCTCAATGGCCATAGGCGTGTAGTTGAGGTAAGTTTCTGCCAAAATATTCATATTATGTCGCCGATCTGGATTGATAAGATAATGCGCAATCATAGTATCAAATAAAGGGCCTTCTACAGAAAGGTTGTATTTATTCAACACTTTGATATCATATTTTAAATTTTGACCTATTTTTTCAATGTTTGAATTTTCAAAGAAAGGCCTAAGTTGTTCAATTCGTTGCTGCGCTTTGTCTTGATCTTCTGGGAATGGCACATAATATCCTTTGTGTGCCTCCCACGAAAAAGCAATTCCAACCAGCGTTGCTTCAAGAGCGTTGAGGGCGGTTGTTTCAGTATCAAAACAAACCGATTTTTTCTCCAAAAGTTGTTTGATAAATAGATCCATAGCGAAATCACTATCAATAAATTGATAAAAGTGTGCTACAGACTTAATTGTTGATCTTTCAAACGAGGCCGTTGGATTGTTGTCTTCTTGTGGCGCATCAAAAAGCGAAAACTGACCTGTTCCTGCTGTTGTGTTTTTTGTGGCTTTTGGAGTTGTTTTTTCTGAAGATATAGTCTCTGTTTCAGAAGTACTAGTGTTGTTTACTGCAAAGGTTTTTTTGAAATTTTCAATCAAACGTCTGAATTCCAGTTCCTGAAAAATTTCATTTACTTTGTCATGGTCTGGTTGGTCTAGTTCAAAATTTTTGGCATCAAAGTCAACAGGGACATCCAATAAAATTGTGGCCAGTTTTTTTGAAAGCAATCCGAGTTCTGCATTGGCTTCAACTTTTTCTTTCATTTTACCTTTAAGCTCGTGGGTGTTTTCAATGAGCCCTTCCATGCTGCCATAAAGATTGATAAATTTTTTGGCTGTTTTGTCGCCAACACCAGGAAGTCCAGGGATATTATCAACAGCATCGCCTTTCATTCCCAAAAAGTCAATGACTTGTTTTGGATCTTGAACCTCAAATTTTTCTTTAACCTCTTCGACACCCCATGTTTCATACCCGCCACCAAACATTGGGCGGTACATGAAAATATTGTCACTGACAAGTTGAGCAAAATCTTTATCAGGAGTTACCATGTAGGTCTGATAGCCCTCTTTTTCAGCTTTTTTGGCGAGTGTACCAATAATATCGTCGGCTTCATAACCTTCTTTGACCATAATTGGGATATGCATGGCTTCCAATATTTTATAGATGTAGGGAACCGCAACTTTAATCCCTTCGGGCGTTTCATCACGATTTGCTTTATATTCTGGAAAAACCTCTAAACGATCTGCACTTCCTCCTTTATCAAAACAAACGGCCAAATGATCTGGACGCTCTCGTTTTATAACATCCAACAAAGAGTTTGTAAATCCAAGAATTGCAGAAGTATCTAGCCCCTTTGAGTTGATTCTTGGGTTTTTGATAAATGCATAGTAGCCCCTAAAAATAAGAGCATAGGCATCAAGAAGAAATAAGCGTTTTTGTTGCGCCATAATTTTTTTAATATTAGGGTTGAAGGCCTTGTTTTTGTAATGCGGCTTTCGTTTTGAATGTATAGAACAATAAATAAACAAAGCATAAAACAGCTATCCAATATGAGGATTGAATACTGAAAATGTCTGCAAGTTTTCCTTGAAGTGGTGGAATAATAGCACCGCCCAAAATCATCATGATTAAAAATGCAGACCCTTGTGCGGTATATTTTCCTAGTCCTGTGATACTTAGTGCAAAAATACACGGCCACATGATAGAGCAAAATAGTCCGCCAGAAAGTAGAGCAAATAGCGCCAATTGTCCTGATGCAAAAACTCCGATTAACATGCCTGTAATGCCAAGAAGACTAAAGATTTTTAAGGTTGCAATTGGATTGTCTTTTGCTAAGAAAAAACCACCAATTTGAGTTGCGATGCAAATACTGAACAAAAGAATTTCATTTGAAGAATATTTTCCAAAGTTGACCAAAAGTATCACCCCAAATGCAACATATGGAACGAGTATTAGCAGCCATTTTTTTAGGCCTTTACTAGGGTTGAAAACTGTAATGGCACCAACCCAACGACCGATCATTAATCCTCCCCAGTACAGCGAAATGAATGGTGCAATTTCGGCATCATTCATCACTTTGAGCCCAAGGGGGTTCAAGTTATTAACTGTGTCTGCAACAGATTTTAACAGCTCTCCTAAGTTACTTTGAATAGTAACTTCGACGCCTACATAGGTAAATATTGCAAGCATGCCCAAAACAAGTTGAGGATACTTCATAGCCCCCCATCCTTTTGGATTTTTGGACGCCCGAGAGTTGGCAAAGAAAACACTTCCAATGACGGCCAATAGTGCCACAAATAGTAAAATCAATCTTGTATTTTCAATGGCAGTTGTTGCCTCTTCTCCACTGGTATAGGTATTGAATATTACTCCAAAGCAAATTGCAATAATAAAAGTAAGTCCAACAAGTGTATTTTTAGCTTTGCTTGCAGCCTCAAAGCGATCATCTGATTTTGTATTTTTTAAATTTTTTGAAAAGTGAAAAAGTGCAGCAGCAGCTAAAAACAAAACACCAACACCAATGTACAGAAGTTGAACAGTTGTTAGTGTAATTTCATTATTTTTTATCATTTGATTTAGTTCATCCCCCGATAAAGGGGTAGATCCAAAAATAATAAGCGCAATAACAATAGGGCCAATTGTTGTTCCAAAAGAGTTGACTCCGCCAGCCAAATTTAGACGTTGTGAGCCTTTTTCAGCTTCTCCTAAAGAATAAACAAAAGGATTCGCTGCTGTTTGTTGTAATGAGAATCCAAGACCTACAATAAAAAGAGCCACAAGAACCAGATAAAAAACAGGAGTATCACCTTGTTGAGCGCCATCAATAAAAGGATACATAAGCAAAGCGCCAAGAGCAGAAATGAGCAGTCCATATACAATAGCTTTTTTGTAGCCCCAACTATTCAAAACATCTTTTTTGATACCGCTGGATATTACAAAAAGAAATAATGCGCCTAAATAGTAGGCGCCATAAAATGCAAAATCTACCAATTGAGATTGAAATTGATCGATGTTAAAATACGTTTTACAAAAAGGAATAAAGACCCCATTTGAAGCAGCGATAAACCCCCAAAAGAAGAAAACGGTAACTAAAGTTGTGAGTGCAGACTGGTTTTGTTTTGAATTCATAAGTTCTGTAATATTTTTTTCGACGAAAATTGTAACGGCTCAAACAAGAACGCATGCATTTTCTTTTACGAAAGGTGTTGTGTTAGTTTTGTGAAATATACTAACAATTAAAGAAATCTAAAACAATAGTTAAATAATTTTATTCATCCCAAGAAACTAAAGTTTTATAGTATTTTTGCGCCAAGTTTTTAAAAATGATTAGACTTATAATTTTTATTGGAATTGTCCTGGCCCTTGATTTTTATGCTCTGCAAAGCTTGAGGAGTGCTACAAAAAACCCTTGGGTAACAGCAATGTATATTGTTTGTTCTTTTATCATTTTAGGAAATATTATTTATCAGTCTATAAATCTCGATCGTTATTCTGGAATAAATCAAGGGTTTTATACCGCCTTTGCACTTTTTGTGTTGTTTTATGTGCCTAAATTAGTTTTAATTATAAGTATGTTTGGCGAAGATGTGTTTCGACTTTTCGAAGCAATTTTCAATAAAATTACCGCAGAACCTCCTTCAAGTGCTACTTTTTTCAAAGGGCGTAGAAAAATTATCGGACAATTGGCTTTGGGAGTCGCAGCCCTCCCTTTTTTGTCTATTTTATATGGAATTACAAAGGGGAAGTATAATTTTAAAGTCCTCAAATACACATTGTTTTTTGAGGATTTACCGCCCGAATTTGACGGCTATAAAATCACACAAATAAGCGATATTCATAGTGGTAGTTTTGACAAAAAAGAAAAAATTGAATATGCCATAGATTTAATAAATGAACAAGCTTCGGATGTCATCATGTTTACAGGAGATTTGGTCAATAGCAAAACCTCCGAAATGGAGCCGTGGAAGGCATTGTTTTCAAAACTAAGAGCCAAAGACGGCATATTTTCTGTTTTGGGTAATCATGATTATGGAGATTATATGCGTTGGCCATCAGAAGAAGACAAAACGAAAAATTTTCAGGACATGTTGAAGCTTCAAGAAGAAATGGGGTTTCAATTGCTGTTGAATACATCAAAATTCATAGAGAAAAAAGAGGCGCGTATTGCAATTATTGGTGTAGAAAACTGGGGAAAAGGTTTTAAACAGAAAGGAGATTTGAAACAAGCAACCTCACAGATTTCTAAAGATGATTTTAAAATAGTATTGAGCCACGATCCTTCGCATTGGGAATATGAGATTACAAAAGATGAAATGCACTATCATCTTACACTAAGTGGCCATACTCATGGAATGCAATTTGGTATAGAAATTCCAGGACTTATAAAATGGAGTCCCATAAAATGGCGCTACAAATACTGGGCAGGGGTGTATAAACAAGCCGGTCAGTATCTCAATGTCAACCGTGGTTTTGGGTTTTTGGCCTTTCCAGGACGAGTGGGCATTTGGCCAGAAATTACAGTTATTACATTAAAAAAAGGCAAACAAGAGGTTAAATAACCTGTTATTTGCTTAAATATTTACAAAAATAGTCCAGATTTAATTTTCTTTTTTTAATATTGTAATAGATGATTTAACAAACTACACGTCAAATCGTTAACTAAAATGCAATATCATGTCCAAATTTGGAGAATTAATAGATGTTGAAGTCCCTGTTCTTTTTGATTTTTTCACAGAATGGGACGATGCTTCGAATGCCATGCACGATGTGCTTCGAGACGTGGCTGCTGCACTAGGAGACAAAGCCAAAGTCATCAAAATAGACGTTGATAAAAATCAAGCCCTTTCCGAAGCCTTAAGAATAAAAGGATTGCCTACGCTTATCATCTACAAATCTGGTGATATGAAATGGAGGCAAAGCGGGGAACTGGATGCCAACACTATCATTGGACTTATGCAAAATCATATGTAGCCAAACAACTCTACGGCACTCAATTCTTGGCAGTAAACCAATTAATTTTCGCCTGTAAAAAGGCGTAAGTACCCATTGAATTTTTCCATTTCAGTTTTGATGAAATCTTCATCTTCATACACACTAATGGTATCCACTAAACCTTTGTAACGCTCAATATCGAAATAGATATTTTGAATGTGTTTGGATTGATTATCATCAGAAATTTGGCCAAAATAATTCAAATTTTCTTGATACTTCACTGCAACTTGCTGATAAAGTTCTCGCGCTTTTTCTTTGGCCTCTACTTCATAATATGCTCCAATAAATGGCTCAAGGAAGGTGTAGTATCCAAAAATATCTACAGGCATTTTTTCCATGGCCAAATCCGCAATTTCTTCTGCTTTTTCAAGTTGTTTTTCATTGATGAGTTCCTCAATCAATCGTGCCATGTGTCCTCTGTATGTAATGCTGTTCCTACGCGTTTCGACATCGTGATATATGTTTGGATCTCCACTATTGCCCCATTCCCAGTTTTTGATGAGGGTGTACATTTTTTCAGTATCTATACGACCCATAAAAGGACTTCCTTTTTGAATAGGCGTTTTTATGGGAACAAGCTTGTAAGCAAAACCATCTAATTGCAGATAGTCTTTCATCCAGATATAATCGTCATCACCAAAGGCGCCACCGCTAAAGTAAATAGGACGTTCCCAGTTGTTTTGTGCAATAATATCGAGCATCATCATTCGGTTTTTATAGATGGCTTGGCCTGTAATTTTGATGTCTATATAATCTACAATTTTATCGGCATCTTTGGCAGCAACGACCCCGTTTTTAAGCACAGCTTCTTTGTTGACAGGAATTCTAACAAATTCTGTAGGGGCATAGTTTGCATTCAAATCCTGATTGCGCTGCCCTTTTGTTTGATACCCTTGTTGTTCTAAAACATAGCCATATTTGGTGCGCTCATCGTCACTGGAAATAAAATCTATAAACTGATTAATATTTAAAGTGTCTTTGGTTACCACTTCTTTAATGATATAATCACGTGTTCCCCATTTGTATTGCTCATGTGTGAGTTTTGATGGAATAGGGTCGCTTTCATAAGCTTTTCGTTTCATTTGATCGATATACCAATCCACATTAAAAAGACTTGTACAGACCACACGAATATCTCTTCGAATACCTTCAATTTCTTGGGCATACCATAGCGGAAAAGTGTCATTATCTCCAATGGTAAAAATGATGGCATTTGGCGCACAAGATTCTAAATAATTCACTGCCATTGCATGAGCAGTTCTTCTTTCGGAGCGGTCATGATCATCCCAATTCTGACTTATTAAAATTCCAGGAACAGCAACAAGGCACAAAATACTAATTACAGGGGCCATAAGTTTGGATTTACTCATTGCTTGAAATTTATCCCAAAGGGCATAAACTCCAATTCCTATCCACAGTGCGAAGACATAGAATGATCCCACCAAAGAATAGTCTCTTTCGCGAGGTTCGAAAGGCCGAACATTGGTATAGACTTGTATGGCAATTCCTGTGAATAAGAAAAATACCAACATGGTCCAAAATACTTTTTTATCTCTGTTGAACACAAAAAATAAGCCGATTAATCCTAATAAAAGCGGAAGTAAATAATAGGTATTTCTAGCTTTGTTGTTCAGTACATCGCTGGGGAGATTTTCTTGAGAAATCCCTAAAAGATATTCATCTACAACATCAATTCCAGTAATCCAATTGCCATGCAAGTCCATTTTACCTTGAATATCATCTTGACGTCCAGCGAAATTCCACATAAAATAGCGCCAGTACATGTATCCAATTTGGTAATCAAAAAGGTAATAAATATTGTCGAGCAAAGAAGGTTTTTCAATATCCAAATAGCGGCCATAAGTTTTAAGAAAATCGTGATATCCTTCATAATCAACGTCACCTTCGGCTATTGATTTTCTGAAGTTGTTGACAAGGCTTCGGAGTTCATTTTGCATGCTATACTGCGGCTGTATTGAAAATTCTAATGCACCCGAGTATATCATATAATTTTCGGCGTGTTCGCCACTCCACATCCGTGGTAAGAATGAACCATGATTGCTGTTGTAATTTTGAATGGCATTTTCATAATCATTTACAACCACATAGCGCCCAGATTTTTCGTCTTTTTCATATTTGGGTTTATCGTCGATATAAGGTTGATTTTCATCTAATCCAGCATATTGATCGGTGAATTGAGGGCCATAAAATAAATGTGTTTTTGGGTATTGCTCCAAATTGTAATAGGCCAATAATTCGCGAGCACTGGAGGGGTTATTTTCATTAACTGGAACATTGGCGTTGGCGCGAATGGGTAGCATCAACCACGTTGTAAATCCGATGATGATAAAGGTGACACACAATAGTCCAGTGTTAAAGATTACATATCCTTTTTTCTTCGAATAATTTAATCCAAAATAAATAAAAAGGACTAAGAGAATTAGGGCAATTATTGTCCCCGAATTAAAAGGTAACCCGATACTATTGATAAAGAAGATTTCTAGTGCACTGAAATAGCGTAAAATATTTGGAGCTAGAAGTTTAAAGACAAACAACAAAATAGCAACAACGACAACATTGGCAATAATGAAGTTTTTAATGGTTATGGTTTTATAATTCTTGAAATAGTACAAAAGACCTATGGCTGGGATAGTCAAAAGGCCCATAAAATGTACACCAAACGAAAGCCCCACAATAAATGAAATCAAAATCAGCCAGCGGTTTACTTTTGGGGTGTGCATTTCATTTTGCCAACGCAAACCTAAATAGAACATGACAGCCATAAACAAAGTAGCCATGGCATACACTTCTGTTTCTACCGCATTGAACCAAAAAGAATCTGTAAAGGCAAAAGATAAACTTCCCACAAAAGCAGCACCTAAAATGGCACTTTGCTTGTTATTGTTGGGTTCAGATTTTTCAGGAGTAATGTTTTGTAGTAAGAGTACAATGGACCAAAACATAAAGAGAATTGTAAATGCACTTGCAGCAGCACTCATCATATTGAGAACAAGACCAATTTGAGCTGGTTCTGAAGCAAAAATGGAGAAAAACGCACCTAGCATTTGAAATAATGGCGCCCCTGGTGGGTGGCCAACTTCAAGTTTTGAGGAAGTCAAAATATATTCTCCTGTGTCCCAAAACCCAACAGTAGGTTCTACAGTTAGGGCATAGGTCAGAAATGCGATACCAAATGCAACCCAACCAATAATAAGGTTCCATTGTTTAAAATTAAAATTCGCCATGTTCATAGTTTGTAGTACATGGCGAATTTAATAATAAATCAATTAAGGCTAAATATTTTGAGCGATAGATTAATAATAATTAGACCAATATGTTTTACAAATTGAATAATGAAATATGTCATAGGTCAAGGTTTTGGTATTTTTTTAAATTTTTGAAATGATTTTCAAAGGCTAATATTCCTTTTTTTGTGATATTACATTTTGTTTTTGGGTAATTATTTTCAAAGCTTTTGGTTATCGAAATGTATTCGTTTTCCGCAAGTTTTTTGAGCTGAATACTCAAATTGCCTTGCGTACTGTTTGTGATTTTTTTTAAATAATTGAAATCACAACCACTTACTTTTACCAAAACAGACATCACCATCAAACGAATAGGATTTGTCAATAATTTATCGAGTGGCTCAAACATGTTTTTTGCTTAAATAAAGTGAAAGTCCAGGAACAAAAAGCCCAACAAAAGCAGCGATGGCATTAATCAAAAGGGTATTGATATGAGGTGAAAGAGTGATCAAAACACTACAAGCGATCACACAAATACCTCCAATAATTAGGGGCTTAAAACGAATAAGAAGCGCACTAATGAGTAAAATAACACCAAGCAGAAATAAAATGTCTTGTACAGGATTTTGTTTCTTAAAAAAAGCCATGATTATAAGCACAATCCACGCCACATTAAATACGCTCCAAACAAGTTTCAATGCGCGTCCGATGTGTGTTTCGTACCCCATGCGTATTCCTGTTTTTATGTTGTACACAATGGTCAAAACCATGCCAATAACAGGAATTATTGTCCAAAATATAAGGGAAGAATAAGTTGTTTTTTGAATAAATTCTGGAAATAAGTAATGAATTAAACTCATCAGTGTAATGAGAATACCCCAGAAAATAAAATTAACAGAGGTCGGTTTGAGTTGTTCTTTGGTTTTGTTAATAGCGTCGTTAATAAGATTCAATTGTTCTGAATGATTCATAATAAATAGGTTTTAATAAAGGCAAATATAAACTAGTTTATTTTATAAACCAAATTATAGGTTCAATAATTATTTAAAAAAAATATTTGTGCAACCAAAGTTTTGTTCTAAATTTGCATCCTCATTATGAGAATGGCCCATGGTGTAACTGGCAACACGTCTGGTTTTGGTCCAGAAGAGTCTAGGTTCGAGCCCTAGTGGGCCAACA